>Ga0302177_10001864_pt1 | contig 15003 bp, 8 predicted proteins | sample I_Palsa_E1_2_FD_198780 | JGI IMG/M metagenome (GOLD analysis project Ga0302177, IMG submission 198780) | Peat permafrost microbial communities from Stordalen Mire near Abisko, Sweden - I_Palsa_E1_2 | ecosystem: Environmental > Terrestrial > Soil > Palsa > Peat permafrost | place: Sweden: Abisko... | reverse complement strand
CACGTTGGCGGCAAAGGGTCCTACCCGGTCGAGCGAAGAGGCAAAGGCGATCAGGCCGTAGCGTGAGACGCGCCCATAGGTGGGCAGAACGCCGACTACGCCGCAGAAGCTGGCCGGCTGACGGATCGATCCGCCGGTGTCACTGCCGAGCGTAGCGACAGCGAGATTGGCCGCAACCGCTGCCGCAGAGCCGCCGCTGGAGCCGCCAGGGACGCGGTCCGTGTCGACCGGGTTTCGCACCGGCCCGTAGGCCGAATTTTCGTTCGACGAGCCCATCGCGAATTCATCGCAGTTCAGCTTGCCGAGGAGCACCGCTCCAGCAGCCTTGAGCTTGGAGACGCTGGTAGCGTCATACGGCGGATGATAGCCCTTGAGGATCGCCGAGCCGGCCGTGGATGGGGCGCCTTGCATGACGAGCACGTCTTTAATGCCGACCGGGATGCCCGCCAGCGGCCCTAAACTCTCGCCCTTTGCAGCTGCAGCGTCTACACTGGCCGCCTGCTCCAGCGCCTGATCGCGGGTCAGCGACAGGTACACATTGAGCAACGGGTTGTGGGCCGCGATTCGGGCGTAATACTGCTCCGCCAGCTCCACGGCGCTTACCACGCCGGAGACGATTCCCTCTCGCAGCTCTCGAATGGTTGCCGGCTTTTCCAGCAATGTTTCGGTCGTCACACGCATCCTCGTCTTACAAGAATTCCGTCGATCCTGGCGAAAACTACCGCTCGATCACCTTCGGTGTCTTGAAGAACGCTCCATCCGTCTCTGGAGCCTCTTCCATCACTTCTGCCCGATCCAGCGAAGGACGCAAGGCATCGACACGCAAGGCGGCGCCGTGGCCCAGGTCTGTGCCCGCATCGAGAAGATCGCTGACCTGGGCCATGGGCTCGATGCCGGCCGTGTTTAGAGCGTTCAGCTGAGCGACATAATCCAGAATCGCGTTGAGGTCGCGCTGCATGCGCGGCTTTTCGTCGTCGGCGAGATCAAGATTGGCCAGCTCCGCGACCCGTTCGACCTCTTCCATGGTTACGTTGGCGCTCATACTGTGTTGTCCTCAACCGGGCCTGAACGGCGGTTCATCGATCTCAACGCGCACATCTCTATCCCAAGTATAGCGGGTGGAAGGTGGGCCGTTTCTGTTGCGAATCATCGCAATGAACGGAGTTCGGGGAAGAGAGTTCGACACGTGCGGTCACACGGTCACAACCTGCACGCCGCAATCCTTGAAAGCCTTGACTGCTTCGTCGGAGATGCCATCGTCGGTAATGAGCACGTCGATGTCCGAGACCGGGCAGATGACGGCCGGGCTCGTCATGCCGACTTTGCTGGAATCCGCCACGACCACCACCTGTTTGGCGCGGCGGGCCATCACGCGAAAGACGGCGGCCTCATCGGCTTCGATGGTTGTTGCGCCGCGGTCGGGATCGACGCCGCAGACGCCGATGAACACGCGGTCCATGACCACCACATTCAGCGACTCGATCGCTGTCGGCCCGATCAACGAGAATGCCCCCGGCCAGCGCATGCAGCCGCCGGTAATGGTGGTGTCGAGGCCATTGCTCGAACTGAGTTCCATGCCGATGTTCACCGCGTTGGTAATGATGTGAAGGCCGCTGCGATGGCGCAGGCTGCGCGCGACCTGGGTGGTGGTCGTTCCAGCGGTGAAGCCGACGGTTTCATTGTCCTGGACCAATGCGGCGGCGGCTGTGGCGATGCGCTGTTTCTCCGGGGCGAAACGATCTTCGCGCACCCGAAAAGAAGCGTCGAAACGGAAAGGCTCGTAGACGGCCTGACCGGCGAGCATGGCCCCACCGTGGGTGCGGTGCACCAGGCCGCGCTCCTCAAGGCGCACCAGATCGCGGCGGACGCTGGCCGGTGAGGTTGCGAATAACCCGGTCAGCTCTTCGACGGAGGTTTTTCCATGATTCAACAGCAGGCGAAGGATTTCTTTGGCGCGCTTATCGGTCTTGGAAGACATGTTTGGCCGTTCTTTAGAGTGGATCGCGGATTCACTGCGTTCCAATTGTACGCAACGGAAATGCCGCATGGACGCGGCCTTGTCTATCGGGAGGGGTTCGAACTGAAGATGTGAGCTCGGTCCATGGCCTGGCGCAGATTGCGCACATCTTTCGCTGCGACCGCATAGCGCGTGTATTCATCGCTGCCAGGGTCGCCGAGACTCAATTCAGGATTACGGTATTGGACCGGGCTGGCAACAGGTTTGCGCAGTGAGGCGTGAAACTCGCGCGCTCCGGTGGCTTGCGCGATCTGTTGCACATTCTCTTCCCGCACATTGCCGCAGACCATGATGCCGATGCGGCCGTGCGCGGCTTCTACCAAGCTTGTGATGCGGGCACAGCCGAGCATGGCGTTTTGTGCGCCACCCGAGGTGAGCACGCGATGGGCGCCAGTCTCGGCCACCGCCTCCAGAGCGCGCTCAAGGTCGCGAGCCATGTCGATAGCGCGATGAAAGGTAACTTCCATCTTCGAATTGGCTAGACGCGCGTCCTCGACGAGCCGCCGGGTGCGCTCTATATCCACGCTTCCGTCGGTGGTAAGGAGGCCCAGGACTACTCCGTTGGCCCCTGCTTCAGCAGCGAGGGCGATGTCTTGCTGCATGACGTCAAACTCTTCGCTGGAGTAGAAAAAATCCCCACCGCGCGGGCGGATCATGGCATAAATCCCGATCTGAATTTTCGAGCGGACGGCGTGGATCATACCGAGGCTTGGGGTGAGGCCACCCTCCGCAAGTGCACTGCACAGCTCCACGCGTTGCGCACCGCCGGCCTCCGCGGCAATCGCCGATTCCACTGAATCGACGCAGATTTCGAGCTCCATCATGGCGACTTACCTATTGAGCGAGAGCAGCGTGCAAAAGGCCCGACCCAGTCCTGAAGTACGGCAGTCCAGCGCGGAGTCGCGGGCAGAAACTTTCCAGAAGAAGCAGAGCTGCCGAGTGGATACCCGGCAGCCCCGAGGTTAGAAGTTGTAGTGGGCTGAGAATTGAAGATGGCGCTCGACGGAGCGGATCGAGTTCTGCTGGCCGATCTCGCCGAAGCCCGAGTCGTTGATACCGGTATCCGGGTTGCCGTAGCTGACGATGTTGAAAGCGTTGAAAGCATCGAAACGGAAACCGACCGAGTGCTCCCCTGCGATGTGGAAGTCCTTGAAAGCCGACATATCGGCATTCAAGTAACCTGGGCCGCGAACCGCGCCGTTTCTCGAAGTACCGAAGGTGTTGACTGCCGGTGCGCCGAATGCGCAGACACCGTTGTCCACACCTGGCGTCGTGCAGGGCTGTGCCGATGGGTCGGTGCCGAACCAATTGTCGATGCTGTGACCAACAATCTTCAACTTGCGATACTGGTTAGCGCGTTCGGTACCGTAACTGTTGGAGTTGCTGCTGACGTTTGTGGTCATCGTCTCCGGGAATCCGGAGTAGCTTACGACCGCGGTCGAAATCTTCCAGCCGCCAAGCACTTCATCCATGGCGCGATTGGCCCCGGAGAACCATTGCTGTCCGTGTCCCAACGGCAGCGCATAAACGCCGGTCGCGGAAATGTTGTGCTTCACGTCATAGCCGGCCGGCCCGTAGTCTGCTGCGCTGTTGTAGTAGTTCTGGAATGCGCCGCTATAGCCGTTGACCCCAAGTGCGTAGTTGCCAAGGCTGTTGGTCATGGCCTTGCCATACGTGTAGTTGACGGTGTACTCGAGGCCGTGGCTGATGCGCTGCCGGAGTACTGCTTGCAGCGCGTTGTAGTTCATCATCGCGCGGGACTCAGTCACCAGCAACGGGTTGTTTCCCACCGCCGTTGCCGAAGGGGTGTTGATGCCGATGTACGGGCTGTTGTAGAACGGCGCGCTGGTGGGATCCCCGTTGACCGTGTACTGGTTGAGGTTGCCGTAGTCTTCGATGTGCTGGCCCTGCTCACCCAGATAGCCGACTTGGAGCGAAAGCGTGTTGGTCAATGCATATTCCGTCGTCAGGTTCCATTCCTGCACATAAGCCGGCTGAATGTTCTTCGGATAGACATTGTACGTACCACCGTAGCTGATGTTGCCGACAAAACCTTCTTCCGCGGTACGCGGTGTCGTGATCGCACCCGGCGTAGGCGCATTGACGTTGATGTTGATCGCCTGGATGAAGGGCGTAATCGAGGTCAGGCGCTGGTTGGACGAGTTGCCCTCAAAGAAGCTCGTAGCTCCGTAGCCGCCGCGCACTACAAAACGGTTGTTCGCCTGGTAAGCAAAGCCGACGCGCGGCATCCACTGGTGGAAGCTCCAGTCATAGCAGCCGCGATTGCTGCAGAGGCCGGATCCTGGAGGTACAACACCGGCTGGGATGGCGTGCGCGTAGAGAACCTGGCCGGTGCTCTCATCCACGTTGCCTGTCTTATTGTTTTCTTCGACCCATGGCTCATCGAGCTCGAAGCGCAAGCCGACGTTCAGAGTGAGATTCGGCGTCAGCTTGTAATCGTCGTTGAAGAATTCAGCCGCGCGCCATTGGCGCTGGCCGACGTTGACACTGGCCAGAGTAACCGCTGCGGTGCTCACGCGGTCGAGCAGGAAGTCTGCGCCGCCGTAGCCTGAGTTCGCAGCTGCTGGATTCGACGTGAAGTTGCCGTTGTATCCGAGAGAGCCCAGATAGCCGTTGTTATTAGCCGTGGGATAGTTGTTCTGGTAGCGAAGCGCCTGTGCGCCAACTGTGAGGACGTGGCGCCCATGGACCCACGTCACGTTGTCGATGTAGCTGAACGTGTTGTCGATCAGGCCGCCGCCATAGACCGGGTTACCACCAGCAAAGAGACCTCCGCTGATGCTCTGATACGAGTAGCCCGCGTACTGCTGGTTGGGAAACGAAATACCCACTTTGGAGTTGCCGGAATCGCCGAACTGACCCGTGGTATCGACGGGAAAGTTCTGCGCCCAAACCGTGCGGGTAAATCCAATGCGGCCGGTGTTGATGAGAGATGGCGAAAAGGTATGCACCCAGGTCGTGCCAAAGAGCTTGCTCGGATACAGGTTCACGCCAGGAAAGCTGATAGGCAGCACCGGAGTCGACCCGTCGTAGGCCGTAGACATGGAGTAGAAGCCGCTGATTTTGTCCTGAGGGCGCAGGTCGTATTCGATCTTGATATCGCCCTGGTTATTGGCCTTGAAACTGCGAGTGGGAGCCTGGTAATTGCTGTTGGCGATGCCATCCGTGGGCGTCGCATTGGGCAACGGGTAAAGAGTCTGATTTGCGAACAGGAACTTGGCCACAGGGTTAACGATCGGAACGCCCTGGTTGTTCTGGTATGGAGCGAAGTTGTTGAGCGGATCGTAGAGCTGGATGGGGTTGGCGCCCGATAGCAGCACGGAAAAATCGCCGTTGCGCATGGCCTGGGTCATGACACTGTCTGAGCCGATGCCGCCGGTATGGTAGCGGTTGCCGAGGTAATCGACAAAGAAAAAGAGCTTGTTGTGAAGGATGGGGCCGCCGAAGGTTCCGCCGAACTGATCTTCGGAATAGGGATTGACCGGAATAATTGGGGACTTATTGTTGTTCTGCCAGGAGTTGGCATTCAGGCGATAGTCCTGCACATAACCGTATGCAGAACCGTGGAACTGGTTGGTGCCGCTCTTGAGCACACTCGCGACACCGCCGCCGTTGACATTGCCGTAATCGACTGGGGAGTTGGCCGTCAACACGTTGATCTCGGCCAGCGCCGCGGGAGCGGGGCTGTAGGAGATCAGGTTGTTGAAGGTCTCGTTCATGTCGATGCCGTCGAGGGTGAAATTGTTGGCCTGAGCACGGTTGCCGTTGAGATTGACGGTATCGGTGTAGTAGGTGCTGCGCTCGATGCTGGTCGTGCCCGAGGTGCCGGCGGTGCTCACGGAACCCGGCACATAGAGGGTCAATGCAGAGAAGTCGAGGCCGTTGAGCGGCATGTTCTCAATTGTGTTCGCGGTGAAAGTGCTTTCGAGCGAAGCGTCGTTGGTATTGAGGATAGGAGCCGCGGCAGAAACATCGACTGTCGACGAAGCGCCCCCGACAGATAGCTTCACATTGAAGGTCGCGATCTGTACTGCTTCGAGGTTGAAGCTGGGTACGGTCTCTGTGCCGAAGCCTTTGGCATCAATGGTTAGCGTGTAGCGCCCGATGGGCAGCTGATTAATGCGGTAGAAGCCATCACTGTTGGTTACGGTTGGGGAGTTCACTCCCGTATCGACATTGTGCGCAACAACATTCGCGCCGGGAATGACCGCATCGCTGGGGTCTGTTACGGTGCCGGTCACTGAACCGGTCACCGTCTGCGCCAGTGCGATGGACGTACACATCAACACTGCGCATGCGAGTGCAAACGTGATCTTGAGAAAGATGGATTTCATTTGGGGCCTCACTGATATCGATTGCTGCAAAACGGGTTGCTGGAAGTTTGGTGTTTTGGTGTCTGGATGAGGGCTTTGGAGAGGACGGCCGTGAGCCGTTCGGGCGGCAAGCGAAAGGTTTCAAGTCAACGCAATTCGTGAGTCTTCGATTGAGTCGCATGTACAGCACCTTGGATCCCGCGCATTACCTTCGTACGATTAACGTGGTTGTTGCGGATCCCTGGCTTCCGTTCGCGCCAAGAGAACGTTAATTGATTTTGATCTATTTGTCCACAATAATGATCAAATTGTTCACAATTCTTCAAAAACTGAGATCAATCCTGCAAAATCAGCGCTCATTGAGAATTTAGGGACGTGGGAATTACTGCGATTTCTTGACGAGCGGGTCTTGGAGTTTCAACCTCTGCCCGTACTTCTCGCGCAGGCAACAGCCACCCCGTGGGCTGAAATCAGCGTTGCCAATAAATGAAATTCCAGGTACTTGGCGCCTTTGGTCCCGGACAAGAGAAATAGACGAGGGAACTGGGAATTCGTGAGTGCCCAGCTCCCGTCTTTGACCTACAGCATCACCGCGAGGTCGGAGTGCGGCCGTGTTGCTTCGCTTTGGCCGAAGCTGCCCTCCGGCCGGTCCGTCACATGAAACACCAGCCGGCCTCCGCCTGCGACATCGGCATGGGCAAACCACGCATTGGCATGGGGTTTGCCGTCCAGCTGGACCGACTCGATGAAGACACTGGATGAAGATTGTCGTTTCGCTTCGACGACCAGCTTGCGGCCGTTAGCCAGGGAAAGCGTAACGCGGTCGTAGAGCGGCGAGCCGAAGACATAATGCGTGCTCACTGGATCGACGGCGTAGAAGCCGATGGAGCTGAGCACGTACCAGGCCGACATCTGGCCGCAGTCTTCATTGCCGGCCATTCCGTCGAGGTTGTTGGAGTACTCCTGGGTATTGAGCATATGGATGCGCTCGGCAGTCTTGTCGGGCCGTCCGGCGTAGCTGTAGAGATAGGCGATGTGGTGGCTGGGCTCATTGCCATGCGCATACTGCCCAACCATGCCGGCAATGTCTGGAGGCGCGTCAGGCGGGAGGGTCGAGGGCTGATTGAAGAGCGTGTCCAGCTTTTCGACGAAGGCTTTGTCGCCGCCGAGCAATTGAATATAGCCGGTGACATCGTGCTGGATGCCGAAGGTCGTCTGCCAGGCGTTGGATTCCGTGTAATCGCGCCACTTTTTGGAGTGGCCCATCTCAATGGGATCGAAGGGAGTGGCCCACGAGCCATTCTCGAACTTGGGCCGCAGGAAGCCAGTCGAATTATCCCAGTAATTGCGATAGTTACGCGAGCGCTTACGCAGAAGAGCGGCGTTTGATGCGTCTCCAAGATGATCGGCTACGTGGGCGATGGCCCAGTCGTCATAGTCGTACTCGAGTGTCTTCGAAACCGACTCTTCTTCGAGATCGCAGGGGATGTAACCCATGCTGCGATACCACTTGAGACCGCGGTAATCGTCGTCAAAGGCTCGCTTCTTCATGGCCTTGTAGGCAGCGTTGTAATCGATGCCCGTGAAGCCCTTCGCGCAGGCCTCGGCGATGACAGCGGCGGAGTGGTAACCGGTCATGGTGCCGGTTTCCTTGCCTTGCAGCGGCCATACTGGCATGCCCGCCGGGCTTTGTTCGGCCATGCGGATGAGACTGTTGACCATGTCCGGTATGCGGTCAGCGTGGATCAGCGTGAACAGCGGCTGCTCCGCGCGGTAGGTGTCCCAGAGGGAGAATGTGGTGTAGTTCCGCTCGCCTTTGGCCAACTGATGGACCTTGCCGTCCATGCCCATGTATTGGCCGTCGACGTCATCAAAGAGCGTGGGCGCGACCATGGTGTGGTAAAAAGCCGAGTAGAAGACACGCTTGTCGTTGTCGTTCGTGGTTTCGACGCGGATCTTACCCAGTTCGTGACGCCAGCGCTCTTCGGCGACCTTTTGCACGCCGTCGAAATCCCAGCCGGGAATCTCCGCGGCGAGATTGCGCTGCGCGCCCTCGGTGCTTACTCCGGAGAGACCTGCCTTGATGAGGATCTCTTCGTTGGCGTGGGTCTTGTAATGGACGACAGCTTTGAGGTTCTTGCCTTTCAGAGCCGAACCCGCATCGACGGGCTTGTCATCCTGAAAGAACTCCACGCGGTCGAAGGGGCGTGAGAACTCGAGGGCGATGTACATCTCGCGGCCCGCGCCCCAGGCGTTGGTGGCGTGGCCGGCAAGCAGCGTCTTGTTACCGGCCTGCTGCAGCGTGCACCAGGCGATGTTGTCGGGAGATTTGCCGTAGGCATGGGTCAGATCGAGAACGATGTGGCTAGAATCGCTTTCTGGGAAAGTGTAGCGATGGAAGCCCGCATGTTCGGTAGCCGTCAATTCAGCATGAATTCCGGTGTCCTTGAGCAGCACAGAGTAGTAGCCGGGATGGGCCCTCTCGTCTTGATGCGAAAAGCTGGAGCGATAGCCGGTCCCTGGCTGCTTGCGGTCGCCGGGAACGAGGCGCACTTCGCCGGTGCGCGGCACAACCAGAAAATCGAGCAGGTCGCCGCAGCCGGTGCCGCTCAAATGCGTATGACTGAAGCCCATGATCGTGTCGTCGGAAGAGTGATAGCCGGAGCACCAGTCCCAGTCGTCGTTATAGGTATCTGGGCTCAGCTGCACCATGCCGAAGGGCACGGTCGCGCCCGGATAGGTGTGCCCATGGCCGCCTGTTCCCCAGAAGATGTTGACCAGGCCGAGCAAATCTTCCTCTGCGGCGGCTGCGTTCATCAGGCGCGCTGCGCCGGGCATTCCTGCTGCTGTGACTGCACTCACGGCGGTTATTCCCTGCAACACGCTTCGCCGCGTCCAATGTTTCTTTGACTGCTTTTGCATTTACCCCTCTTTGATTCCAAAACCATTATCGGACACGGAATCGGGCACGAGCCAGCGTCCCTGCCGGCTCGATGCACGACTTCTGAAACGCCCCGGCTAGTTCGCCGGCAGTCCCAGTGATTCAGCTGCAGGAAGATCCTTGTGGTTATCGAAATTGCGGATCGTCTCGTCGAATTGCCAGCCGCGCTGCTCCCACCTTTGAATTTGCAGGTCGTAGCGGACAAGTACATTGTTGAGCCAGTACGGTCGGTTCTCGCTGCGCCAGACGCGGGCATACTCGTCTTTGGTCGCCGAATAGGCATCGCGCAGATCCTGCATGTTGCCGTTGTTGCTGCTGATGCCATAAAGCATGCCGTAGACTTCCGACCGCAGATTCTTGTCATGCTCGCCTGCCACGGCCTGCGCGTAGCTCTGCGCCATTTCGTGGCTCAGCTCCCACTTCATGCCGATGAGGTCGAGGCGCCGCGCCCCGAGATCCATGGCGTCCAGTGCTTCCGGCTCGCGCAGTTGAGGATTGGCCACCCGGGCCTGTTCTACCAGCACGATAGCTTTCTCCGCATGCAGGCGCAGTTCCTGGGCCAATGGCTGGATTTTCGCGCCGACGGCCTGTCCCTCCGCGCTCCACGGATCGAGCCAGAAGAGGCCGTCGCTGTCATAATCGGTCTTCGCTTTGCCGAGAGTCTGGTTGGCCAGCATCAGCTCTTGCTCCGCTTCGTTGATCTTGCCGCTCGGGTCGCCATGGAAGATCGCTCCATAAGCTGCCTGATACGCCGGGATGCTGCTCTCGCCTGGCTGCCAGGCGGCGACCGCGCCGAAGAGGACTCCGTACCAATCCTGATTGAAGAGGCCTTCGCCGTCGTCGTTCCAGACAGTGGTAAGCGCTCCCGTCGAGCCGAGTCGCTGGCCGTCGCGAATAAATCCCTGGATGTTGCCGAACGCCACGTTAGCGTCGGGATACACGAGGCTCCAGTTGGCATCGCCGGGTGCCACCCAGGTCTCAATGCCGGCCTTGGCGAAGGGCGCAATCATCTTGTCGAATCCACTCGTGTCGCCGTAGTTCCACGGCACGGCGATCATGTCCTTGGGCAACTTGGCAACGGCATTGGGGTCGGCTCCGCCAATGTCGCCCCAGAAGAGGAGCCGCTTGTTCAGAGGCGCGAGCGCGTCGTGAATCTGGGTCAGAAACTGAACATATACCGGGCCGTAGCCTTGCTGCTTGACGGCCTCCCGGGTGCGCCCGCGGCCCAGGTCGTCGGTCTCATCGGCGCCAATGTGCATGAAGGGTGACGGAAATTCCTTGGCAATCTCGCCGAACCAATCCTTGATGAGAGCGAGGCTTTGCGGCTGTCCAGGCGCGAGAACCTGGCCGTGCGGGGTTTCGGCAGCGTCGGCGTACTGGTCGTACTTGAGCACGTGATGCAGATGGCCGAAGGCTTCCTGCTCAGGAAGGATGGTGACGTGATACTGCGCGGCATAGCGAACCAGCTCCGCAACGTCTGCGGGGCTCATCGAACTGCCTGGCGGCGCAGCGAGAGGCTGATTGGGATAGAGCAGCGTGTGCTCGAAGTAAGGCGAGTAGATGTTGGCCTTAAGCGAGGCGAAGACGCGCACCTGGTGCTTTTGAAACTCAAGCGTTGGGAACGGGCCGCGGGAGAGATCGTCGTCGATGCCGCGATACTTCATCGCCGGCCAGTCGCGGATGGTTCCGGCAGGGATCTCGGCCTTTTCTCCGGCGAGTGGCAGCAATTGCTTGAAGGTCTGAACGCCATAGAAGGTGCCGGACGCTGACTCTGCGATGATCAGCGCGCGCTTAGGCCCGAGGACGAGCGCGTAGCCTTCTGCGGCCATCTCAGGCGTGAGGCTCAAATTGTTCGCCGCCAGCGCTTCTTTGGCCTCGGAGGAACTCGCGCGGAGCAGGACGACCGGGTAACCGGATTTGCCTTCGTGGCTGCCGGAAGCTTCTTCGAGGTCGTGCGCCGCGAATTCATCCTCGGGATCATGCCCTGGAACCTCGGCGCGAACTCCGGAGGGGATTTCAATTTCGCCCTGGAGATGCACTTCCCGCGGCTGAGGCAGGAGGTGAACCTCGGCGTGAACGAGGCCAGGCGCAGCGATCGCAACCACACTGAATGCCGCGAGGAACCGGAAGCGAGCGCGACGCAAGGCGGCATCTACAATCCGTGTTGAGAAACCAAAGCCAAAACCTGACGCACCGATCCGAGAATCCATCATTGGCACCGCCCTCATTTCAGAAAAATGATCGTTTCAATTGAATACGATCATTGTATGCTGAACGTGCGCGCTTTTCCCTCGCCACAAGCCAGGTTTTTTCGAGGCGGCTGATTCTTTTCTGCAATCCCGCCGGTGGCAGGACTGCCCATAAACGATTCGATTAGGTGACAATGACCGCTATGAGTTCCCAAAACCCGCCGATCTCAACCATCACCGCAGCCAATCGCAAATACAACCTCTTTCTGCTGCTGGTGGCTGGCCTGGGAGGCCTGCTCTACGGCGTGGATGTGGGCATCATTGGTGGCGCGCTGCCGTACCTTGAAGCGACATCGCATCTCACGCCGGGGCAGCTTTCGGTGATTGTTGCGGCCGTCCTGCTGGGCGCAACCATTTCAACTCTGTTTGCCGGCATGATCGCGGATTGGATGGGCCGCAAGCCGTTCATGGTCTTGAGCGGACTGACCTTTGTCGTCAGCATCCCAGTGATTGCACTCTCGCAAGGATACGGGCCCTTGTTCTTTGGGCGGCTGCTGCAAGGCATCAGTGGCGGATTCATCGGGATCGTCGTCCCGCTATACCTGGCCGAGTGTCTCGGAGCATCGACGCGCGGCAAGGGTACCGGCGTCTTTCAATGGCTGCTCACGCTGGGCATCGTTGCTGCGGCGCTGATCAGCATCTTCTACAGCTATCGAGTGCAGGCCGTGGCGGCGACTGCCGATGCGGGTACGCTGTTTGCATTCAAGGACCAGACCTGGCGGCGCATCTTCTGGGTCTCGCTGCCGCCGGGCGTCCTCTTTGCGCTGGGCAGTCTGATGGTGACGGAATCGCCGCGCTGGCTGTTTCGCCGCGGGAAGAAAGATCAGGCATACGCCGCGCTCTTGCGCTCGCGCTCACCGGAGCAGGCGGCGATTGAGTTGCATGAGATGGAGGAGACGGCGCAGACTGCGGTCACCAAGAGCTCTGCCGGCGCGTCAATAAGAGATTCGCTGTTGCGCCGCAAGTACGTCATCCCGTTCATCCTGGCCTGCGTCATCCTATCGTGCAATACAGCCACCGGTGTCAACTCTATCGTCCAGTACAACGCCGACATTCTGTTGCAGAGCGGCCTCTCGGATCTGCAGGCCCACTGGGGCTATGTGGTCTTCACTTGCGTGAACTTCCTGATGACCATCGTCGGCATGGCTCTGGTGGACAAGAAGGGTCGCAGATTCCTGTTCATGGTGGGTACAAGCGGCATCATCCTTTCGATGATCGTTGTCGGCAGCCTCTTTCTACGCACCGAGAAGCAGAGCGTCGACGTGCAGAATCTGATCCAGGCAGACGTAACCGCGGATCAGTCCGTGTCGCTGAAGTTCGATCCCGCCGTAGCGAAACAGCTCCTGGCAAGCGAAGGCTATACGGGCACGGATATCGATCCCAATCGCGCGTCGATGGCCATCATCTACTCCTACGGGGACTTCCCCTGCTCCACCAGCTTCGTCCGCTCCGACGATCCGGGCTCAGCGCCACTGCAGGTGACACGCGCCAGCTGTGTGCCGTCCAATTCTGTGGAGTCGTTCTTCAAGAATCCCTTCGCCGACCTCCAGGCCGCGCAGACCGCGCCCCTCAGGATCAAGAAGGCACCGCTGGGCCTGGTGCCCGCGTCGAGTCATGGATGGATTGTCGCCCTGGGCCTCTATGCCTTCATGGCTTCGTATGCCATGGGCCCCGGAGTCTGCGTGTGGCTGGCGCTTTCGGAGCTTATGCCGACGCGTATCCGCTCCAATGGCATGAGCATCGCGCTCACGTTGAACCAGCTGGTGTCGACGACGCTGACGGCGATCTTCTTGCCCTTTGTCAGCAAGCTGGGCTATTCGTCGATGTTCTTTCTGTTTGGCGTTTTCACGCTGATCTATTTCCTGGTCGTTACTTTCTTCCTGCCGGAGACCAAAGGCAAGACGCTGGAAGAAATCGAGGCACACTTCGAGGGCGTGAAGGTTTAGCCCTGGCAAGTTGAGGTTTCCCCACCTTGACCCGAAGTCATCGTTAGGCGCTGTGCTCCACGACGGCCTTGGAAAGATTCCTCGGCTTGTCGACGTTCACTCCGTGCTCGATGGCCATGAAGTAGGAGAAGAGCTGCAGCGGAATGACCTCGGAGATCGGCAGCAGATGCTCCGGCGCGGGCTGAATATAAACGCAATCGGAGACCAGCGAAGCCACTTCCTCATCACCGGCATTCGCCAGAGCAATCACCTTCGCGCCCTGCGCCTTCATATCGCGCAGCAGTTGCAGTGTCTTCTCGTAGCGCAGGACCGAGCCTTCGAGATTCACATCCACCGTCGCAATAACCACCAGCGGAACGGACTCACTGACCAGCGCGTTGGGGCCATGCTTGAGTTCACCCGTGGGGTAGCCCTCAGCGTGGATGTACGACGCCTCCTTGAGCTTGAGTGCGCCTTCGCGGGCGATGGCGTAATGAATGCCGCGGCCTAAGAACAGAAAGGTCGAGGCATCGCGGTACTTGTTGGCGAGACCAGCCATCTGCGTCTCCCAGCCATCGAGCTGACCTTCAACGGCGCCAGGGACCGCAGAGAGTTCGCGGAGACGCGCCCCGAGAACAGACGTGCTGAGCAGGCTCAGGCCCACGCCTTCATAGAGGGCCAGTAGTGCCAGCACGGTGAGCTGGCAGGTGAAGCTCTTGGTCGCCGGGATGGCCTTTTCACGCCCCGCCGCAAGCGGCATCGAGAGATCTGCCTCGCGGGCCATGGTCGAGTCTTCGACGTTGGTGATCGCCAGGGTCCGTTGCCCCCGCAGACGCGCCTCGCGCAGCGCCGCAAGCGTGTCCGATGTCTCGCCGGACTGCGAAAGAACAATCACGCTCGGGTTGCGCAGGTCTTTCGAGTTGGGATTGCCGCCGCGCAGGCTGTATTCGCTGGCGTATTCAACGTCGACCGCGAGCCCGCACTGGTCTTCGAGGAGGATCTCGGCAGCCAGGCCGCTGTGTCGGCTCGATCCGCTGGCCAGGATGAGGACTTCGCCGTGGCTGTTGCCCCACTCCGCAAGTGGAGTAAAGAACTCGGGATTCAGTTCCAGACCGTCGCTTGTCTCGGTCGTATAAAGCTCCAGCGTCCGGCGAATCGCCTCCGGCTGCTCGTAAATCTCGCGCAACATCTCGTGAGCAAAAACACGTTCCACAGTGAACCCCCAACGTTCCAAGAGCAGTTCAGCAAAATTATTTCATTGATCATATTAAACTAAAACGATCATAATTAGTGGCGTTTTATATCAATATCCGGTGACCGCGTCAATGGAGTAGAGTGGATGGGACCTCAATTTGCCAGGAAAATTCGCCCACGTATGTCCACGCTGAATTCCCGCTCGGAACGGATCATGAAATTCCTGCTGCGCAGCGGCACCGCCAGCATTGAAGAGATTCTAGCGGAGGTTGGCTCCTCAGCTCCGAGCATTCGCCGTGACTTGGCGCGCCTGGAAAATCGCGGTCTCATCAAGCGCACCCAG
>Ga0302177_10001863_pt1 | contig 15007 bp, 15 predicted proteins | sample I_Palsa_E1_2_FD_198780 | JGI IMG/M metagenome (GOLD analysis project Ga0302177, IMG submission 198780) | Peat permafrost microbial communities from Stordalen Mire near Abisko, Sweden - I_Palsa_E1_2 | ecosystem: Environmental > Terrestrial > Soil > Palsa > Peat permafrost | place: Sweden... | reverse complement strand
CCTGTCGGCAGTAGTGTCACGAGGAGGAACGCCAGGCGATAGCGAGGCTCGGTGATGGTATGGATGAGATGCATCAGCGGGCTGCGCTCCTGCTTCAGCGCGAGGTGCCCGACGACCGGCTGCATAAGGAGCATGATGATGACGCCCGCGGGCATACCGACAGCAATGATCGCGAGAAAGGGGGCGTGCCAGTCCCAATGGCTGGTGAGATAGAGACCTGCGGGGAGCCCCAGCACCTGGCTCGCGGCAAAGGCGGTGGAAATCACACCCATTACCCGGCCGCGCATTTCCAAAGGGAAAAGATCCGTGACGATGGCTAATACGACGGAGCCGATCACGCCGCCAAACAATCCCGTCACGATGCGTGCCCCTAAGAGGAGCGGGTAAGTGGTGGCCAGGGCACACAGCAAGGTGCCGAGCATGAATCCAAAATAGAAGAACAACAGCAGGCGCTTTCGGTCGAAACGATCGGCGAAGCCCGCCGCCAGGAATCCCGACACTCCGGCGCTGAAAGCGTAAGAAGAGACTGCGAGGCCGAACTGCTGGGGACTGATGTGCAGGGTCGGCATCACGATCGCCCCGAGAGGCGAGATGATCATGAAGTCCAGAATGACGGTGAACTGAAGAAATCCCAGAATGCCGATCACGACCTTCTGGTACCGCGAAAACTGGATACGAGCTGGGCTGTCTGTTACGGTCTTATTCATGGTTCCCTGCGTCAGTCGAGCGTACTTGCAATGCTGGCGGCGAAGATGCTGAGAGCATTGGGCTGCGATCTTCTGCCGCTTGGCCGGCAACACCGAGCCCACTGGGACTTGTGGTCCTGGCCCCTCTGGTAATCATCATTTACTGCTACCACATGATAATCACCAAGGACTACGGGTGGGGAGCCCTAAATCTGGCGCTACTCGTTGCCTTGATTGGCACTTTCCTCAAGGGCTCGCGCCGCTATGGAGCTACACTCGATTCAAGGATTGATGCACCGTTTCGACAATGGCGATACCGGAACCGGACGCATACGCGGACGTTCGTCGAAGTCGAGCGTGAGTCGCGTTTCTTGGGCATAGTTGGTTCGCAACAAGCGCCGCGCAAACCACTGGAGGTGTGACATGACAAACGGCGAACAAAGAGTGCTCTGGCGCGGAGTAGCCGCTGGCACGATTGTGGGTTTGGCCCTCGGCCTTATGATCGCCTTGTTGATTGCGATGAAGCCGGAACTCTCTGCAGGGCTGATCCGGTAACTAGAATTATTTAATTGCATGCCAGAAGAATTCCGTAGGACATCCCAGAATACAGCCGAAAGCACAACGGGTTTTACCGTGCGTTGGATTCCTCACGGCGGCATTCTTTACGAGGACAGTTCTGGCACGTGGCGGATCGATTCTGAATTACTTGTCACGCCGTACCGTATTCTGGTGTACGAAAAAAGCGGGAGCGTCCAGAGCATGGACAGCGCGTGCCGTGAGCGATTGATTTCCAGGGTCAAGAGCGCGCTTGAATATATGGGGCACCAGGTCGAGCTTTGGAATGATGGCGCCCCAACGGAGTCAAAATGACTAGCGAGAATCTTGAGTACGGGAAAGATAATATCGCCGTTCTACTGGCTACGTTACACTTGGCAAACCAAGGAGTATCCTCGACCGGGTGACCGGGCTGTGAATAGGCGTCGAATCATCCTCGCCGACATGGACGGACTCGGACAGGAGGATGGTGATATGCGATTTCGGCTTGTTTACGAGGGTCCTTTGCGGTCTCTCAGCGAAGAGGATCGCGATGACAAGAAATCACTTCGCAGAGGTACAGAAAAGCAAAACATCCGCAAGTTTTTCCACCCGCAACTCAAGGAACTGTGGAACACGAATAAACTCTTGAGCACCACCAAGATACCCAAAGGTGGACGCCAGGTAGCCATTCCTATCGATGCAAACCACGGTGGGTTCTCCTTCTATTCAAGCTCAAAAATGGTAGCGTCAGAAGAACGTCCACTGGTGGACTACGTCGCCGATCAGTATCCGCAGTTCGGATATAAATTTGTGCCATTGGTGCGTGAGAAATGGACGCTTGCCTGCGGATTAGAAATCTTATTCCTTAGGCGCGATCCCCCGGGAAGCCTGTGGACTGCTGGAGACATTGATAACCGAGTTAAGACGCTTATCGATGGGCTACGGATGCCTAAATGCGTTGCTGAACTGGGCGACTATAAAGACCCCGCAGCCGACGAAACGCCTTTCTTTTGCCTGCTAGAAGAGGATAAGAGCGTCACGGCACTAACTGTAGAAACGGACACTCTTCTAAAGCCACTGCCGCCCGATGGAGACGCCTCATGGGCGCATGTTGTCATTACGGCAGACGTTCGCCCTTACGCCGTGACCACGTTCAACCTCGCTTTGGCTTAGCAATGCGTTTGGCCAAAGCAATCTGTTTGAACGCGGCATCAAATACCTCGGGCCGCTCATCGGCCTCGGCCTCTTTGGCCGCTTCGACAAAGCGTGCGTGCTGTTCCGCTGGCGTCATTCGCTTAGCGGTTTTACGTTTTGATTTCATTTATTGAGGTTTATGTGAAAGCGTTGTTTCAACCATCAAAGCGATCTTCTCAATCTCCGCGCGGATCTTCGCATAAGGTCCAATCGTTGCATGCTGTTTCGCATCGCGTAACTGCCGAACAAATAACTTCGCGGTGGATGGCTGTGCTATGGCCAGAGCCTCCGCCATCGCGAGGACCACGACGTTTAAAGTGATGAGCAATACTTGTTCGGACTCACTACTTGTCATGTTTGTCTTTCCCCATCCATGCAAATACTAGCTGCTCCGAAATGCTAAACCGCCGCACCTTAATGAGCTGCTGCGTATGTCAGACGCTTGCCCGCGAATCCCCGCACGGCAATCGCGGTGCGCTGCGTGTCGTTAATCCCAAGCTTGACGCGCGTGTTATGACGGAAATCGAATTCAGCGAGGTAGCGATCAAGGTGCTTCTTATCCATGTGCTGATAGACGCCGACCAGGCCGCGCTTGAAGATCGAAAAGAAGCTCTCAAGCGTGTTGGTGTGAACGTCGCCACGCGCCCATTCGTACTTGGAATGGTCCACAGACTCGTGGTTGCGCACTTGGAAGCGATAAGCCTGCGAGCCATCCGTGAGCAAGCGGCTGTCATCTTGCAAGTGCTCGAACAGCGCATTCCTGACGTTCTTATCGTCGAGGTACATGCTGCGGATGTTCCCGCCGCGCTCGACCAAGCTGAACACCATCGGCGCGGGCTTCGCATTCAGCGCGGTGCCTGCGGGCTTGCGGGTCTTGGGAGACTTGGAGAGGTAGGTTTCATCGGCCTCAACCGACTTGCCAGCGCCGCCGATCTGGCCAGCATCCGCCGCAGGAGCCATCGCATGGCGAATACGGTGCCCTACGAACCATGCAGTCTTCATGCTGCCACCGATCATCCTCTGGAGCTGGCGCGTGCTAATGCCTTTCTTAGACGCGCACATGAGATAGATCGCCTGAAGCCAGTGAGTCATCGGCACATGGCTATCCTCGAAGATGGTGCCGATCTTCACCGTGAACTGCTTACGGCACTCATTGCACTTGCGCAGGCCCGCGCGCGTGGCCTTGCCCATAAGGCGACGGATGCGGCCCTGATCGCAGTTGCCGCAGTGCGGGCAAACCGCGCCGTGCGGCCAGAGGTAGCCTTCTACGTAATCGTAGGCGGCTTGTTCATCCGTGAAGTGAGGGGCGTTTAGGTGGGAAGTCATGATCTGTCTCCGGGCTTGGAGAAATCATGCGCTTTGGGGCGTGGTTTGTCAAGTGTAACATCGCCGTTCTACTTCGCATAATGTATATTATGTTAAATAAGAGAATATTCTGGAAAGCCGCTCCTGTTGTCGCGTCTCAAGGTTACTGGCACGGTGCCATCAGTCCAGCAACAGAACTGCGTATAAGCGTCAACATGCCGTGCCCGGACGCTTACGATCAATTCGTGGGAGCGCTCATACCTCTTTTGAATTGATCCACCATGTTTCGCTCGATTTCGTCTCGCGATAACGTCCGCCCAAGGCCGGTGTTGTGGAAGTAGAGCGCCTTCAAGAAAGCGAGGTCGCCAGCCGTGATTCCCGCAGGTTCTTCGCGTGACTGACACGTGGATGACATGAAGTCGAGAATGCTCGGCAGCGAATCACAATGATCCGGCGATTGGATTAATGACAGGCCGACCATGGCCGCATAATCCGCGATAGAACCGGCGGTCGCACCTGCGACCTTGGCCGTATCGATTACCAGGTACACATCGAGAATGCCGCGCCCCGCATCGCCGCCATGCATGCTGGTCGGAATTACGAGGGGCCACAGGGCTCGAAGGTCGAACCCGCGCAGGAGGCCGGCATCCGCGTTCAGCACCGCCGCGCCTCCGCCGACGGTAACATACCAGCCCTGGATTGCATGGTTGGCGCTGTGCTCTAGAAGCTTCTCGGTTTGATGTGGATATTTCACGCCGAGGGAGCTATTGGCCCAGGCAAGCACGGACGCCATGGACTTTTCCGGATCCGTGCTGAACAGAACTTCGAGATTGGGTTTGCAATGCGGGTCGTGGTCCACTGGCGCACCCACGAAGGTCCCGATGGCGCGAATGCGCGCCGTCACAAAGTTGTTGTAGCCCGGATCCAATCCGAGCGTCAGCGGGCAGACGCTTTGCGATCTTCCGCCGCGCCAGCGCAAAAGTCCCCCGCCAATGTTCCCGACCGCCGAGGGATAGTTCGTCGTGCCATGGTGGACGACGAACTCGAACATGCTGCCGCCGGCCAACTCTGCAGGAGTTGGCGGGCGTGGAGCGATGGCCATCGCATCCGGCAGTTGTGTCTGTGTCGAGGGCGCGGCCGAGGTCGCTCGGATGGCTACCGTCTCACCCACCCGCGTGTACGTCAGGCCGGTATTGTGGAGCAAGATGCTCAAGGCTTCGTGTACGGAATAGTCGCCGTTCAGCCCTTCGGACCGTAACGGCGCGACGTCGGTGTCGGCCACCGCCACCTGAACGCCGCTTTGAGTGGCGAACTGAATCAGCGCGTTCCCGAGCTGCGCGGAGCGGATGTCGAAATGCACATTCTTATCCAGCAGGTCGTCGGCATAAGCGTGCGCCACCCATGCGAGGCAAACTGCCATCAGTTTCAGCCCAATTCGACGCGCTCGCGCGCGACGCACTATCGCCTCAGATTCAGCTCCATTGGCGGGTAACTCAGTTCTTGCGCGGCAGGATTTCGATGCCATTGGAATTCTCCTTGACGACCTCAACCGAATAGATCTGCTTCAGCGCGTCGAGCCAGTCCTGCACCCGCTGCGTTGATACGGTTCCGGTGAAGCGCGCACCTTGCAACGCCGACGAGACGACGATCGTCTGTGGAATGAAGCGATTGAGCTCACCCACCACTTGCGGCAACGGTTCGCCGATGAATTGCAGCACCCCGTCACGCCACGACGCGACACGCTCGGGATCGACAGTCACTACGCGCAGCGCGGGCACAACGCGCGACACGGTGACCTGCTGACCGACACCGGCGCTGAATGACGCGACCGCCCTACCCCGTGCCGCCCCCACGAGTCCCGCACCGGGCGCGACCGCAACTCGCCCCTCAATAACCGTCACCACTGTATCTTGCGGTTCGGTGCGCACGTCGAAGGCCGTGCCGGCGGCCGTTGCCGTCACGTCATTGGCGTGCACCACGAAGGGCCGCAGGGTGCTGCGAGCGACGACGAAATATGCCTCCCCTCGATCCAGCCACAGCTCGCGCCTAAACCAGGACATGCCCGCGCGCAAGTGGGAGCCGGGTGCCAGGTCGACATGCGATCCGTCGGCGAGCGTCTCGTGGATCTCCACACCGGATGAAGTGTCGAAGACCTGCGTCCGTGGGTACTGCACCATCAGCCACCCGCTCGCACCGACCAGACCGAGAACGCTCGCTGCCAGCCCAACTGACAAGTACCGACGTCGTAGTTGCCGTGCCCGCGGAGGTGATCCGAATCCCAGCCACACTTCCTGCATGCGCTCGAACGCGGCTAAGTTACGGGCGTCCCGGCCGCACCACTCGATCCACGCCTCTATCTCCCCATCGGGCTGGTCGGAGCGACGCATTTTCTGGACCCATTCACCGGCTTCGTGTAATCGCCGGATCTCCTCGGGCGAGGGGTTCGATGTCGTCATGGCGAAACCTCGTGCCGCGCTTGGTCGGCATTGCAGCCGTCCAGGCGCAAGCGACAATAGACCATGGCATAGGTCACATAGCGCCGAACCATTCGGTCGGAAAGACCCAACCGCAGTCCCACCTCAGGCTGCGTCAATCCATGGAAGCGATGCAGGTCGAATGCCTGTCGACACTTGCTGGGCAACTCCTCCAGGAAACCGAGTAGTTGCAGCGATTGCTCGCGCGCCTCAAGTTGCACGGCGGGATCCTCGCCGCGTCCATCCCCGGCCAATCCGCGGAGCAGTTCTGCACCTTGGTGGGATCGCTGAACCGCGCGATGCCGCAGCCTATCGATCGCCAGATGAGTAGCTGTCTTGAAGAGATACGCGCGCAGCATGCTCGGCGTGCTCGGCTGCTTCAGCTGAAGCAGACGGACATAGGCTTCCTGTGCGACTTCGCGAGCCTCATGCACGGAGTGCAAGCGACCGATGAGGCAGGCGACCAGCATGCGGTTGTGCTCGCGAAATAATTGCGACAGCGTTGCACGGTTCGCATCGCCAGTGGGCGCGGCGCCCGGATCGACAACCGCCGCGACATAAGTAGTTCGTGCCGGCCCCGAGCCCGCGGTAGCCATGTCATCTAGCTTAGGCTTCAGGGTGTCACCCGTCACATAAGGTAATACGGCCGACGCGGAATATCCGGAACCCATTACAGTAGTCGCGTACGTTTCGTGCATCGCTTGATCCTAATGCGATACCGAATCCTCGCGGCGTTGCCGCAATTCGGTTGGAGCGAGCGCCGGGGCCTCACCAACTGTTGCGGCCCGTCAGCAATAATCCGTGGTCCCGACAGATACGCAGCATGTGTTTGCGGGCTCTTTTGCAGCTCACTCCCCGTTGGTCAGCGCACTCCATGCCGTCGAGAGCGCGTCAGCCGCACGCTCGATCTCCGCGTGGGTGGTCATTCGCCCCAGCGTGAATCGCACGGAACCGGTTGCCTGCACAGCTGGGACACCCATCGCTAAGAGAACTGCTGACGGGCTCTCATGCCCATCGTGACAAGCCGCCCCCGTGGAAGCCGCAACCTCCGGAGTCGCGGCGAGGAGCGCAGTGCCCGAGACCTTGGGAAAGGACACATTGAGCGTATTGGGAAGGCGCTCCTTGACGTGACCGTTCAACTCAAGTCCAGGCACCTGCTCGCTCAATAGTCCCCACAACCGCTCTCGCCGCTCCAACATCTGCGCACCGGCCGCTTCCAGGCCGCGCCTGGTGACATCGCATGCGGCTCCGAGACCGACGATCGATGCCACATTCTCCGTCCCCGGCCGCAGGCCCCGCTCATGACCGGCGCCGAGGGTGAACGGCTTGAGTGTCGTTGCGCGACGCACGTACAGAGCACCAACGCCCTTTGGTGCGTGCAACTTGTGCCCGGCGATCGACAGCAGGTCAACATCCAGCTCATTTACGTCAACAGGGACCTTCCCCACCGACTGAGCGGCATCCGTATGAATCAAGGCGCCCGCCGCGTGCGCGGCGCGCGCTATCGTAGAAATTGGCTGCAGTACGCCGGTTTCGTTATTGGAGTGCATGATCGTGACGAGCGCCGTCCCGGCTCCGATACCGGCCGTCATCTGAGCCAGATTTACGCGGCCATCGCGACTTACCTCCAGGCGGCAGACGCGCCAACCATGTCGCTCGAGCCATGCGCAAGGAGCCGCGACCGAGGGGTGTTCAATTGTCGACGTGACTAGCTGCGGCCGCTGCGCGGCGGCTTCCGCCACGCCACGCAGCGCCAGATTGTTGGCCTCTGTACCTCCGGAGGTGAATACGATTTCATCGGCTGCACATCCAAGTAGTGCCGCGACCCGCTCTCTCGCGTCGTCGACCACGGCGCGGGCGCGGCGGCCGTACACGTGGCTGCTGGATGGATTGCCGCAGTGTCTGTGCAGATGCGGCAGCATCGCCTCGACGACCTCCGGCAACACCGGCGTGGTCGCGTTGTAATCTAAATAAATCGGGTCATCCGCGTGCATGAGAATCCTGTGCCGCCGTTGTTGCGGTCACTCGGCGCAGGTTCGACGCTAATGTGGCCTGCCCTGCACCGCAAGCGCCCGGTTCTTCGCCTTGTGGACGCCGGATGGCGGGCATACACTCGGAAAGTGTGCAGGCATGCGGAGGGTGTTTCCATGGCTGACATGACCCGGCGCCAGTTCCTGGCCGTGACGGGCGCTTCCCTGGCTGGATCGAGCCTCGTGCTCCTGGGCTTCTCCCCAGCTGCAGCGATTGCGGAGGTCCGTGAATTCAAGCTTGCGCGTGCCACGGAGACGCGCAATACCTGCCCCTACTGCGCTGTCGCCTGCGGCATCGTGATGTACGGACTGGGGGATGCCGCCAAGAACGCCGAGGCGAGCATCATCCACATCGAAGGCGATCCGGATCACCCGGTCAATCGCGGCACGCTGTGCCCGAAGGGCGCGGGGCTGCTCGATTTCGTGCACAGCCCAAGCCGCCTGCTGCACCCCGAATACCGCGCTCCGGGCTCCGACAAATGGCAAGCCATTTCCTGGGACGATGCCCTAGGCCGAATCGCCAAGCTCATGAAGCAGGACCGCGACGCCAATTTTGTGGCGAAAACGCCCGAGGGGCTGACGGTGAACCGCTGGCTCACAACCGGCATGCTCGCCGCGTCGGCGAGCAGCAACGAAGTCGGCTATCTCACGCATAAGGTGATCCGCAGCCTGGGCGTACTGTCTTTCGATAATCAGGCGCGTGTGTGACACGGCCCGACGGTGGCAGGTCTTGCCCCGACGTTTGGCCGTGGAGCGATGACGAATCACTGGGTCGACATCAAGAATGCCGACATAGTACTCATCATGGGCGGGAATGCGGCCGAGGCGCACCCCTGCGGTTTCAAATGGGTCACTGAAGCCAAGGCGCACAACAAAGCGCGACTGATTGTCGTCGATCCGCGCTTTACCCGCTCGGCCTCCGTTGCCGACGTGTACGCCCCGATCCGTACCGGCACGGACATCGTGTTCCTGGGGGGCGTCGTCAGCTACCTCTTGGCGAACGACAAGATCCAGCACGAGTACGTCAAGAACTACACCGACTTCACGTTCATCGTGCGCGAGGATTTCGCCTTCGCAGAAGGCCTCTATTCCGGTTACAACGCCGAGAAGCACAGCTACGACAAGTCCACCTGGGACTACGAGATCGGCGCTGATGGTTTCGTGAAGGCCGATCCGTCGCTCGCCCATCCGCGCTGCGTCTACCAGCTGATGAAGCAGCACTACGCGCGCTATACGCCGGAGATGGTCGCGCGGGTGTGCGGCACGCCGCAGGAGAAGTTCCTGCAGATCTGCGAGATGATGGCCTCGACGGCTACCCCGACGCGGGCGATGACGATCATGTACGCGCTCGGCTGGACGCAGCATTCAGTCGGATCGCAGATGATCCGCCACGCGGCCATGGTACAGCTGCTGCTCGGCAACATCGGCGTCGCGGGCGGCGGCATGAACGCGCTGCGCGGACATTCCAACATCCAGGGTCTGACGGACCTTGGATTGATGTCCCAGCTATTGCCTGGGTACATCAATCTTCCCAGCGAGAAGGAGCAGGACTACGGCCAGTTCATCGCCGCCCGCGCCTTCAAGCCGCTGCGGCCGAATCAGCTGAGCTACTGGCAGAATCTCGACAAGTTCGTGGTCAGCATGATGAAGGCATGGTGGGGGGATGCCGCCACCGCAGAGAACAACTGGGCCTACGACTACCTCCCGAAGCTCGACAAACTGTACGACATGCTGCAGTCATTCGAGCTGATGAACCAAGGCAAGATGAATGGTTTCATCTGCCAGGGATTCAACCCGCTCGCGGCGGCTCCGAACAAAGCGAAGATGAACGTCAGCCTCGCGAAGCTGAAGTACCTCGTCGTGATGGATCCGCTCGCGACCGAGACATCGGAATTCTGGCGCAACTTCGGCGAACATAACGACGTGGACCCGGCGCGGATTCAGACGGAGGTCTTCCGCCTGCCGACCTCGTGTTTTGCGGAAGAGGAAGGATCCCTCACGAATTCGTCGCGCTGGCTGCAATGGCACTGGAAAGGCGCCGAACCTCCCGGCGAGGCGCGTTCCGACCTGCGCATCATGGCCGAGATCTTCACGCGCATGCGCGCGATGTATCAAACCGACGGCGGAGCCTTTGCGGATCCGATCGTGAATCTCTCCTGGCCGTACGCACATCCCAATGATCCCACGCCGCAGGAGCTCGCCCGCGAATTCTCCGGGAAGGCACTGAAGGATCTCGCCGACCCCAAAGACGCAACCAAGGTCACGCGCAAAGCGGGCGAGCAGCTCGCAGGCTTCGCAGAGCTGCGAAACGACGGCAGCACTGCGAGCGGCTGCTGGATCTTTTGCGGCGCGTGGGGGCCGACAGGCAATCTCATGGCCCGCCGCGATAACTCCGACCCGACCGGCATCGGCCAGACCATCAACTGGGCCTTCGCCTGGCCTGCCAATCGGCGTGTCCTCTACAACCGCGCATCCTGCGATCCAAGCGGCAAGCCGTACAACCGCGAGCGGTCGCTCATCTCCTGGAACGGTACCGCCTGGGGCGGCGCCGACATTCCGGACTTCAAGGTCGATGAGGACCCCACCCACGGCATGGGGCCATTCATCATGAATCCGGAGGGCGTCGCACGGTTTTTCGCCCGCGGCAACATGGCAGAAGGGCCCTTCCCTGAGCATTACGAGCCCTTCGAGACGCCACTTGCCACGAACCCGTTGAGTCCCAAGGAGCCGCGCGCTCTCAACAATCCGGCCGCGCGCGTATTCGACGATGACCGCAAGGCGTTCGGAAAACCCGCGCAGTTCCCCCATGCAGCCACGACCTATCGCCTCACGGAGCACTTCCACTACTGGACCAAGCATGTACGCCTGAACGCCATTATCCAGCCCGAGCAGTTCGTTGAGATCGGGGATGCGCTCGCGAAAGACCTCGGCATTGCTTCCGGCGACCAGGTCAAGGTGGAATCGAACCGCGGCTACATCAAGGCGGTGGCGGTTGTGACCAAGCGCTTGCGAGCGCTGCAGGTGGATGGCAAGACGCTGCACCACGTCGGAATTCCCATCCACTGGGGTTTCAAGGGCCTTGCGAAGCCCGGCTTCCTCGCCAACACGCTCACGCCGGTCGTCGGCGACGCCAACTCGCAGACGCCGGAGTTCAAATCGTTCCTCGTCAGGGTCGAGAAGTTGTAGGAAGACAATAATGGCACTGCAGTCACTCGACATCGTCAGACGCTCAGCGACCACAACCCGCTCGCCCGACATTCGTGAGGCCAGCGGCGGACGCGAAGTCGCCAAGCTCATCGACACCACAAAATGCATCGGCTGCAAGGCATGCCAGGTGGCCTGCATGGAGTGGAACGATCTGCGCGACGAGATCGGCACGAATATCGGCCAGTACCAGAATCCGCACGATTTGAGCGCGAACTCCTGGACATTGATGCGCTTCGCGGAAGTCGAAACTCCCAAGGCGGATCTGGAGTGGCTGATCCGCAAGGACGGGTGCATGCACTGCGCGGATCCGGGCTGCCTGAAGGCGTGCCCTGCGCCGGGCGCCATCGTGCAGTACGCCAACGGCATCGTGGATTTTCAGGAAGAGAACTGCATCGGCTGCGGTTATTGCATTGCCGGCTGTCCCTTCGACATCCCGCGGATCTCAAAGAAGGACCATAAGGTCTACAAGTGCACCCTCTGCTCGGACCGCGTAGCGGTGGGGCTCGAGCCCGCCTGCATCAAGGCTTGTCCCACCGGCGCCCTCGTCTTCGGCACCAAGGACGACATGAAGCGGCATGCGGCGGAACGCATCGTAGATCTGAAGTCGCGCGGATTCGAGCAGGCCGGTCTTTACGACCCGGCGGGCGTGGGCGGCACCCATGTCATGTACGTGCTGCACCACGCCGACCAGCCGCAGCTTTACAGCGATCTGCCTGCCGACCCGCAGATCAGCCGCGCCGTTCGCTTTTGGAAGGGTGCCTCGAAACCGCTTGCGCTTGCCGTCATGGGGCTGACGGCGCTCGCCGGATTCTTTCACTACATTCGAGTCGGGCCAGATGAGACGGATGCGAGTGATGAGGCGGCAGCGCGCGAGATGGCCAAGACCCTGGAGAAGGCACCGTGAGCGTGGAAGTCGGCCCGGAGCGTCGCGATGCGCCTTCCGCGGAGCATCGCGGCATGATCCTGCGCTACACCGCAGGCGAGCGCACCAATCACTGGCTGGTGGCCATGTCCTTCGTGCTCGCGGCGCTCTCAGGACTCGCCCTCTTCCACCCGGCGCTCTTTGGGCTTAGCGGCCTCTTCGGCGGAGGACCCTGGACGCGGATTCTGCATCCATTCATCGGGCTTGCAATGTTGTTCGCCTTCCTGCCGTTCGCGCTGCGGGTTGGCGCGGAGAACCGCATGCAGCCGCGGGACTGGCTGTGGCTGCGCCAGTACCGCGACGTCGTGAATAACCGGGAGGACCGCCTGCCGGAGGTCGGCCGCTACAACGCGGGCCAGAAGCTCGTGTTCTACGCGATAGTCCTGTGCCTCACGGGCCTTTTACTCTCCGGCGTCGTCATCTGGCGCGCCTATTTCTCGCTGTATTTCCCGGTTTCGATCGTCCGCCTGGCGGCGGTCGTGCACGCCCTGTGCGGGCTCGTACTGATCTGCACCATCATCGTCCACATCTATGCGGCAATCTGGGTGAAGGGTTCGGTCGCGGCGATGACGCGGGGCAGGGTGACACCGGGGTGGGCCTGGAAGCATCATCGGGCCTGGTTCCGCGAGATCATCACCCGTGCAACGAGTACTCGACCCCGCTCAGATTGAAGCTTTCGCCCAGCGATCAATTCCGCGTATCCGGCTTCCCGATCCTGCCAATCTCTTCTCGAGGCGGGCCACGCGCCTGCGGGCGCTCGCCGAAAACCACACCCTAGGTGCTTACCTTTCGTTGATGGCCGCCGTCAGTGATGCCCAGCAGGCAGCCCTCGGCGCGCTGATCGCGCAGCCGTCGCGCGCCGGGGAAGCTGCCGCGACGAGCCACCCGCAGATCGAACTCGCCCGCCGGCATGGCATGCCACTCTTGCAAGCGGCGGGGTGGCCGCGCGACAGCCGCTGGCGCGCCGTCCTCAGAGAACTCTGCGACGCCGTGAACGCTCGCGCGGATACTCCCGACGCGGTAAGGGAAGTATGCACTCGGGTACGTGACTGGGAATCAGCGCACCTGGAGGAGCAGGCTGATTTGCTGCTCGCCGCAAACACCGACGCCGTCCATGCCGAAGCGGCACCGTTCATCATGGCCGCACTGCAGGTGTATTGGGTTTTCCTGCTGACCTCGCTGCCCATGGATCTGCTTGGGGATCTGGCCGCCGAGCGCGATCAGGCAGCACACGCGGTCGTGTCGAGCGTCTGCCCCGCGTGCGGCACCCTCCCGGTCGCGAGCGTAGTCCGGGCAGACCAAGGCTACCGCTATCTGCACTGTGCCCTGTGCGCGACCGAGTGGCACATGGTGCGGATCAAATGCAGCCATTGCCTGACTACCGAGGGCATTCAATATCATTTTGTCGAGGGCGGCTCGGAAGCAGTCCGCGCCGAGAGCTGCGCCCACTGCCGCACGTACCGCAAGGTTCTCTATCAGGAGAAAGATGCCGCAGTCGAACCCGTGGCTGATGATCTTGCCAGCCTGGCGCTCGACCTTCTCATGACCGAAGAGGGCTATCGCCGCGCCAGTGGCAACCCCCTCCTCTGGCAACCCTTGGGAGTCTGATCGGTGGACGCACCGCATGCCCGAGCCGCTGATATTCCTTCGCTCGATCGGCTGCTGAATGGGACGGCGCTAGAGAGCCTGCTCGCGCGCCACGGGCGCACGCAGGTGATCGCCGCCCTGCGCACCCATCTCGATGCTCTGCGTCGTGCGGCTTTGGCTGGAACTCTGGATTCGACAGCACTAAAAGAAGGTGCGGTCGCAGCGGTACTCGAGGCGAAGCTTGGCGAGGCGGCGCGGCTGCGCTTGCGCCCCGTTTTCAATCTAACCGGCACTGCATTGCATACCAATCTGGGTCGTGCCGTCCTGCCCGAGGCAGCCGTAAGCGCAGTCGTGGACAGCATGCGCGCGCCTGTCAACCTGGAATTCGATCTCGCAACGGGTCGGCGCGGCGACCGCGACACGATCGTCGAAGAGCTGCTTTGCGAATTGACCGGCGCCGAAGCCGCGACGGTGGTCAACAACAACGCGGCGGCCGTGTTGTTGGTTCTGAGTGCTCTGGCGGCACGGCGCGAAGTCGTGGTGTCGCGCGGCGAGCTCATTGAGATCGGGGGTGCGTTCCGGATGCCCGATATCATGCGCCAGGCCGGTGCGAAGCTCGTCGAGGTCGGCACGACGAATCGCACGCATCTGGCGGATTATGCCGATGCCATCGGCTCGCGCTCTGCGCTGTTGATGAAGGTGCATACCAGCAACTACGTCATCAGCGGCTTCACGAACACAGTCGCCGTTGCCGAACTCGCACAGCTGGGACGGGCTCGCTCGCTCCCGCTGGCCGTTGATCTTGGCAGCGGCTCGCTTGTTGATCTGACGCGTTGGAAGCTTCCCAAGGAACCGACCGTCCGCGAGAACGTCGCTGCCGGCGCCGATCTCGTGTCTTTCAGCGCGGATAAGCTCCTCGGAGGACCTCAGGCGGGCCTGGTGGTCGGCCGGGCCGATTTGATCGCCAAGCTGAAGAAGCATCCCCTCAAGCGCGCTTTGCGTGTTGGCAAGCTGACTCTGGCGGCCCTGGAGCCCGTGCTCGCGCTGTATCGCACGCCAGAGCTT
>Ga0302177_10001859_pt1 | contig 15021 bp, 10 predicted proteins | sample I_Palsa_E1_2_FD_198780 | JGI IMG/M metagenome (GOLD analysis project Ga0302177, IMG submission 198780) | Peat permafrost microbial communities from Stordalen Mire near Abisko, Sweden - I_Palsa_E1_2 | ecosystem: Environmental > Terrestrial > Soil > Palsa > Peat permafrost | place: Sweden... | reverse complement strand
CGGCCGACAATGCGCGCGCAGATGAGTGCGTGGGGATTCACATAGGCAAGACCTAGAAACTGGTCGCGGTCGGAATGAATGTGTACCGCAGTTCCCGCCTTGAAGCCGACGAGCGGGGTCGCCGCATTGTCGATCTCATTGCTGAAAACCCACAGGTGACCCGCCCGGATGCGCCGGTCTTCTCCCCGCTTGAGCCGCAATACCGGCAGTGGCGGAGAAATTGACGAATTAGGCATTTAATCAGGATTGCTTGGACTGGCAGCAGGTCAAAGTATACAGAACATGCTGCGGAACCCGGCACGTTCCAGAAAAGCGCGGGCTCCACGGTTCCCGACTGGCAAAACCGCTCAAATCATCTCGCCCGGCAACTTCACAGGCGCGTGCAAGGATCCGCCATCAATCCCGCGCGCGTCGGGCATCTACTTCATCGTGTGTAAAGCAACCGGCCGGATCTACGTGGGAAGCGCCGTGGATCTGCTTATGCGGCGGCGCACTCATTGGAACGCGCTGCGCGGGGGAAAGCACTCAAATAAATACCTGCAGAGCGCGTGGCGCCGACATGGCGAGGCGAACTTTGAGTTCCGGATCGTGGAGCTGGTCAGGCCATCACGGCTTCTCGCAACTGAGCAATCCTGGCTGAATAAGACCCACTGCGTTGATCGGCGTATTGGGTTCAACATTTTACCGCACGCGCTTTCTCCGTCGAGCCTTACTGTACAGACCCGGAGAGGATTTTTTGATCCGCGCGGCAAGCCAGTGATCATTAAAAATCTGCACAAGTTCTGCCGTCAAAAGCGATTAAGTTTTACGGCAATGGCTCAGTTGTACCACGGCCGCAGCAAGCTGAAATCTCACAAAGGCTGGACACACAAGAATAGCGTTCGCCAACGTGACTACATGAAAACTTACGAAGGATTTATCAACCCAAAAGGAAAGCTCGTCGGAAAGATCACCAATCTTGCCGCCTTTTCTCGCAGAAATGGACTAATCGCGTCGCATATGACTGCGGTCGCACGCCGCAGAATCCCAACGCACCGCGGTTGGACGCACAAAGACGGCAGAGGGGCTCTCACGCCGAAGAAACACACCGGCTTTATTAGGCCTGATGGGCGACGCACGGTTATAATTAATCTTGCAAGATTTTGCCTGGAGAACGGGTTGAGCAAGGTTCACATGCACAATTTAAAAAGCGGCATTCGCAGAATTCATAAGGGTTGGACCTGGAACCCAGAATGAAATCCGGACATCTCAATGAAGACGGCACGCCGAAATACACCAACCGTTTGGCTACCGAGACGAGCCCCTATCTGCAGCACCATGCTCACAACCCCGTGGACTGGTATCCATGGGGAGAAGAAGCTTTCAAACGTGCGCGTGCAGAACACAAGCCGGTGCACTTGAGCGTCGGCTATAGTAGTTGCTGGTGGTGTCGCGTACTCTCAAATGAGAGCTTTGAGAGCGAAGAAACGGCACGATTCCTAAACGAAAACTTCATCAACATCAAGGTAGATCGCGAAGAGCGCCCGGATATTGACCGTATCTATCAGATCGCACAGCAGATGCTGACACAGCGATCCGGCGGCTGGCCGCTTACGATGTTCCTGACGCCAGATGACCAGCGCCCGTTTTTCGGCGGTACGTATTTTCCCGATACACCGCGCCACGGCATGCCCTCTTTCCGTCAGGTGTTGGAACGTGTGGCTGAATATTATCGCGAGCACGAGGCAGCGCTCCGGGAGCAGAGCACGGCGCTCATGCGCGCCTTCGAAGAACTCGATCCACCCGCAGCAACGGCAGCTACGACACTCTCAGCCGCGCCGCTCGAGCTCGCGCGGCGACAGCTCGCCGAGACCTTCGACGACGCCTACGGTGGCTTCGGCGGTGCTCCGAAGTTCCCGCACCCCGGATCCATCGAGCGGCTACTGCGCGACTGGCGGGGAACAGCCACGGATGCGGAGCCTGACCTGCAGGCGCTCTATATGGCGACCTTGAGCCTGCGGCGCATGGGCGAAGGCGGCATCTACGATCAGCTGGGCGGAGGTTTCTCGCGCTACAGCGTCGATGCGAAGTGGATGATCCCGCACTTCGAGAAAATGCTTTACGACAATGGCTCGCTGCTCGCGGTCTATGCGCAGGCGGCACTCGCCACAGGCGACGCTCTCTATCGGCACATCGCAATTGACACGGCCGAATGGGCCATACGCGACACGCAGTCCCCCGAAGGTGGTTTCTACTCAAGTTTCGACGCGAGCTCCGAGGGCCACGAAGGCAAATTCTACGTCTGGGAACAAGCCGAGGTGCGCGCCGCACTGACATCAGAGGAGTACGCGGTTTTCGCACCACGCTTCGGCCTCGATCGTCCGCCCAATTTCGAAGGGAGCCATTGGCACCTACATATCTATCAGTCAATCGATGAGATTGCGGCGCACACCAAACGCACGAGCGCCGAAGTCACGGCGCTCATCGACAGCACGCGCGCGAAGCTCCTTGCGATCCGGCGGCAGCGCGTGTGGCCGGCCCGCGATGACAAGATCCTGGTCTCCTGGAATGCGCTCATGATCCGCGGCCTCGCCATAGCGGCGCGCGCATTTGAACGCGAGGATTTCACCGCCGCCGCAACACGAGCGCTCAACTTCATCCACAGCACGATGTGGCGCGACGGCCGCCTGCTTGCAACCTACAAGGACGGTCGCGCGCACCTGAACGCGTATCTGGATGACTACGCCTACCTCGCCGATGCCATCCTCGAACTGCAGCAGCTGCGCTTCGATGCCGCTGAGCTCGCCTTCGCCAAGGATCTCCTCGAAGTGCTGCTCAAACATTTCGAGGATCGCGAAGCAGGAGGCTTCTTCTTCACCTCAGACGATCATGAAGTGCTGATGCACCGCTCGAAATCCTTAAGCGATGATGCGACCCCGGCCGGCAACGGCATTGCCGCCTATGCGCTCGTGCGCATGGGGTATCTCCTGGGCGAGACTCGTTATCTCGACGCCGCCGATCGCACGCTGCGGACCGCGTGGACTGTGCTGGAACGATATCCGCAAGCGCACACGAGCCTGTTACTCGCGCTCGAAGAGATTCTGCACCCGACGGAAATGGTGATCCTACGAGGCGCCAAAGATGCCATCGAAGCGTGGCGGCGCGAACTTGCTAAGATCTATGCGCCGCGGCGCCTGATACTCGCAATCCCTGCCGATGCCACCGATCTGCCACCGGCGCTCAAAGACAAAGTTGCGCACGGCGAGGCCATCGCCTACATCTGTCGCGGCACTACCTGTTCAGCCCCCATGAATTCTCTCAGCGCGCTAGCGCAGAACCTGGGCGAGGGCGCGGGCGACGTAGGCGAGATTTCCGGCGCGTAGGCCTGCAATATTGATACGGCTGTCGTCGGTCATGTAGACATGATGCGCGGTGCGCATCGCATGCACCTGCGCCGTATTGATCCCCAGCAATGAGAACATGCCGAACTGGCGCGTGATGCAGGCGAAGTCGCGCTGCGGACATGAAGCGCCCAATTGCCGCACGAATTCGTTGCGCAATCCCGTCATGCGCGCGCGCATGACGCCGACTTCAGCGAGCCACTCCGCACGCAGCGCATCATTGCCCATGATCTCCTGCACGATGGCCGCGCCGTGATCGGGTGGCATTGAATAGATCGTGCGGGCGATGCGCGCCAATTGACTGAGTGCCGTATCTGCGGCGGCCGCGGATGAAGCGACGACGTGCAGCGCGCCGGTGCGCTCGCGATAGAGTCCGAAGTTCTTCGAGCACGATACCGCAACCAGAACTTCAGGCAGCTCGGCGGCGAACAGGCGTATGCCGAAAGTATCCTCGGCGATGCCGCGGCCCAGTCCCTGATAGGCCATGTCGATGAACGGCAGGAGCGCGCCGCGCTTGAAGACAGGCAGGAGCTCGCGCCACTGCGCATCGGTAAGATCCACGCCCGTAGGGTTGTGGCAGGATGCCTGCAGCAGCACGACGCTGCCGGCGGGTAACTTCCCAAGAGCTGCCATCATGCCCTCGAAGTTAAGGCTGCCGCGCGCAGCGTCGTAATAGGGATAGTTCGCAAGCTTAAGTCCTGAACCCCCGATGAGCGCCGTGTGATTGGCCCACGTGGGAATGCTCACGTGCACGACCGAGCGTGCATCAGCGGCCTTGATGAGTTCCGCTCCGAGGCGCAGCGCCCCGCAGCCTCCCGGCGCCTGGATCGTGCGCACCCGAGCGCCGACAAGAGCCGAATGCGCCGCACCGAGCGTGAGCTCCTCAAGCGCCCGGTTGAATTGAGCGTTGCCGATGGATGAGACGTACGACTTAGTGGTCTGATGCGCCAGCACGGAGGCTTCTGCGCGCTTCACGGCCGCAAGTATCGGTGTATCGCCCTGCTCGTCGCGATAGACGCCAACACCCAGATCCACCTTGGCTGGATCGGGATCTGCGCGGTAAGCCGCCATTGATCCGAGAATGGGGTCGGGCGGCAAACGATCGAGGCTATCGAACATGTCAGGCTCGGGGTGCACTTTTAACGGGGGGCGTAAGTTTACCCGGTTCGAGCGCTCATCCGAGCCGGGCGGTGGCGAGACCTGCCGCACACTTTCCGGTGCCTCAAGATCGAGGTCCGCCGGTCGATACAGGGGGAAGCCGTCGCAGTGCGGCCGCGCCCTACTCTTATCGCGATAGCACATGATTCAAATCGTCGGCTCGGTGGTCGTGATCGGATGCGTAGTGGGAGGCTTCCTCATACAGGGGGGCAGCCTGCTGCTGCTGTGGCATCCGTCCGAGATCATGATCATCGTCGGCTCCGCCTTCGGCGCATTCCTGACGAGTAATCCCCTCAAGGTCGTGAAGGACGCCTTCTCCCGCGCCGTTGCGCTGGTCAAAGGGCCGACCTACAGCCGCGACGACTACGTGACCTTGCTTAAGCTTCTGTATGACATCCTGGTCAAGATGCGCAAGGACGGCGTCATGGCCATCGAGAACGACCTCGAGAACCCGCACAAGAGTCCGCTCTTCCAGAAGTATCCTCACATTCTCGCGGATCACCACGTGCTGGTGTTCATCACCGACTGTCTGCGGCTCATCGTCGGTGGCAATCTCGACCCGCACGAGCTTGAAAGCCTGCTCGAGTACGAGCTCGAGACGCATCACCGCGAGGCACACGAACCTGCGCATGCGGTGCAGAAGACCGCCGATTCCCTGCCCGGCTTCGGCATCGTCGCCGCGGTGCTCGGCATCATCGACACCATGGCGAGCATCCAGGGCGCGGACACCGTGACCATCGGCCAGAAGGTAGGCGCAGCCCTGGTCGGCACCTTCCTCGGTATTCTCGTCGCCTACGGCTTCATCGGACCCATCGCCTCCGCGATGGCGCATCGCGCGCACGAGGAAGCCAAGGCCTTCGAAGTTGTGAAAATGGCTCTCGTCGCGAGCGTGCGCGGCTATGCGCCGCCGGTCGCGGTCGAGTTCGCACGCAAGCTCCTCTTCAGTGAAGTACGCCCCACGTTCAACGATCTGGAAGCGCATCTGAAGGGCAAGAGCAAGCCGCCAGCCAAAGCGGCATAAGGACCTTCTGCGTGGCGAAGCCCGAACGCCCCATCATCATCGTCAAGCGCCAGAAGCGCGACGAGGGCGGCCATCACGGCGGGGCGTGGAAAGTGGCGTACGCGGATTTCGTGACGGCCATGATGGCGTTCTTCCTTGTCATGTGGCTCGTCGCGTCGGTCACCAAGGAGCAGCGCGCCGCGCTCTTCGAATATTTCAAGAATCCCAGCATGGAGCCCGGCAAGAGCGTGAAGCCCGCGCCGGGCCAAAACGGCCCCGGCGGCGCGAGCACGAGTCCGATCAACTTGGGCGGCGGCTTGGATGCGCCGCGCACGGTGCAGGACACCACGAAGCCCGGCATCGGGATACCGGTGGCATCCCCCGCACCGCCGATTCCGGTTGCGACCGCCGCGCCAACTACACCACCCGCTCCCAGTACCGAGAAGGGCAACGACGGCGAGGAGAACCAGCACCTCGAAGCGCTCATGAAAAATCTGACGGAAGCCATCAGCAAGAGCCAGGCGCTGCAGCCTTTCAAGGATCAGCTGCTCCTCGACATCACCCCCGAGGGCCTGCGCATTCAGATCGTCGATGCGCAAAATCGTCCGATGTTCGACAGCGGCAGCGCCCAGGTGAAGAACTACACCGACACGATCCTGCGCGAGCTCACGCCCTACCTGAATTCGGTGCCGAACCGCATCAGCCTCACCGGCCACACCGACACCACGCCGTATGCCGGCCACAACGGCCACACGAACTGGGAGCTGTCCTCGGATCGGGCGAATGCGGCGCGCCGCTCGCTCGAGGCAGCCGGCCTTGCGCCCGACAAGATTGCGCGCATCGTCGGCCTCTCCTCCTCCGTTCTATTTGACAAGGACAACCCGCGCGCCGCGATCAACCGCCGCATCAGCATCATCCTGATGACACGCCACGCGGAGGAAGAGGCGCATAAGACGGACGTGCCCGAGATGGCGCGCGACGCCGCGCACGCGTCCAAATAGCGCGCGCTACATACCCGAGCCGATCGTATAGCGGATCGAAAACTGCGTCTGGTTTTCGCGCGCCAACGTTGGTGCATCGAGAAGCGTGGCACGATCTGCCGCTTCGCTCGTCACGTGCAGCCACTCTAGAGCAAAGCGCCAGTGCGGGCCTTGATTGAAGATATAGGCTACCGTCCAGGCGTGGCCTTGCTCGGCGCCGAAGTCATCCTCGTCAGTGCTCGTGATGCCGAATACATCGTAGCGCGCGCTTAAGCTCTGGCGGCCCCATTGGCGCGAGATGAGAGCGAAACGCGCATGGAACGGCCACGGATAGAAATCATCCGGAGGTCCGTTGGAGGTCGTTCCTGAGAGCCATTGGATGATCGCCGTCCAGCCGCCGTCGGTGTCCACACGCACGCCCGCGGAGTTGAACTGCGTATGCCAGGCCTCGTTAAGGGCAATATCCTCAGCTGCCGGGTTAGCGCGGTTGTCGTAGTGCAGTGCAATGAGAGTCACGCGGTCGAGGTAGCGCGCCTGGGCGCCGACGTAGAACCCGGCATGCCCGTCGAGTTCGTGGAAAATCGATTGCTCCGGAAACACTGCCGAGCTATGCCCGCCCACATAGCCGTTCGGCAGTGGGGTTTGAAAATCGTTCAGCGAGAAGCCGCCCGTCGCCACCACCGTGCCGGCCGGTTCGTTCCAGCCGAAGACTGCACCGTTCACACCGAGGTCAAAATCGTGGCCGAGCCGCGTGCCGAGCCATTCCAATTGGCCTTCGACGCCGATGGTGCGAAGCTCCTCGCCGACCCAGGAGTTGAGTGCGGAATTGGACAGCGTGTACGGCGATGTCCAGCCCGAGGCGGTATCTTCCAACGACACCGGTGGAAAGAAAGCGCCAATGCGCACGCGCGTGCGCCAGCCATTGACCGGATAGGGGCGATACTCGAGGTATGCCTCGGTCACGCCAAGCGGATGGGCATCGTCCTGACCGAAGTAGGATGCGTCGACTTTGACCGCCCAAACATCGCCCAGGGGCTCGGTCAGCGCGGCGCGCAGCCGACCGACCTGCACGCCTTCGTGTTCACTGTCATAGCGAAGCGCGCCAAGGCCGCCGTCAAATAACGAAGGCTGTCCGTCGGAACTCACGAGCCGCATGTCCGCGGACAGTTCCCAATCCGTACTCCAGACGATCCCGGGCGCCACGGTACACAGCGCCGACGATACGAGCAGTGCGCGCAGCGCGTTCAATATTGGTCTCTTGAGCGCGCAGTGGCTTGCAGCGGCGCGGGTTTCAGCGCCTGCGCCAACTGCACCGTGGTCGTTACCGGCTGATCGCCGCTAATCGTCACATCGCGATCCAGAGAGACCACGGGGTCGCGCAATAGCGGATGCCAAATACTTACGTGATAGATGCCGCGCGGCAGGCTCGGCACTGACCAGGCTCCGTGCGCATCCGTGCGCCCGAAATACGTCGCGTCAGTCACAACAATGTAGCCGACCATCCGATCGTGGATATTGCAGCCGAGAGTGACGATGCCGGCCGCGTCAAAATGCACCGGCGGATAGGGTTTGCCGTGATAGAGCGGCAGCTGAAACCGCTTGGTGGGCGAGAACGAATAAATTTGATGGCTCACCGAATCGGTGTTCGGAAATTCGACCGTCGATCCCACCGGCACGACGATGATGTTCGGCACGAATGCCAGGTTGATCTGGTCGACGATGGCGCTCACGGGCGCAACCGGCGCATGCGTCGCCGCACTGCTGACGGTGATGACGGCGCCTGCAAAGGGCTCGTGGCTTGCAAGATTGGCCTGCACGCTCAGGGTTCCCGCTACCGCAGGCACGGCAATGCAAAGCCCCATGAGTCGCAAGATCCAGGCACTTATTCGCGGCATGGTGAAAATGCAGACGTGCGCAATATCTCAGTCCAGCAGTACCACGCTCGCACGCGCTGGGCGGCGGCGCATAGTATCAACCGGGTCATTTGAGCCTAGATTATGGGAAGCTTCCGCAACCGACTTCTCGCGGTAATCATCGGATTGGTCTGCGTCACCCAAACTGTGACACTGATCGCAGTGCTGGCGCGCACCGAACACTCCGTGCAAGAGCGCGCCGCGAAGCAGCTGGTTGCCGGCAGCGCCTTCGTGCAGCAGCTCGTGCGCTTCCGCGCAGCCCAGCTGGCAAGCGGAGTCGCAGTCTTAGCGGCGGACTTCGGATTTCGCGAGGCGGTCGCCTCCGGCGACGGCCCCACCATGCTCTCCGCAGCCCAGAATGATGCGCAGAGAATCGGCGCCGACCTCATGGTGCTGATCAACAATCACGGCCACGTACTGGCCTCCACCGCGCCGGTGCCTGAGACGGCGGTGCAGCGCCTGATGAGCGCCGCCGACATGGCCGGCGACAGCCCGCACGTCCTGGTGTTGGGCGGCCGCGCCTATGAGTTTTTCTTAGCCCCGGTGCGCGCGCCGGAAGTCATCGGCTGGGTAGCGATGGGCTTCGCCATCGACGACACCCTGGCGCGCCGCATGAGCGAACTCGCCGGCACCGCCATCAGCTTCGTGAGTCGGGATCAGGCAGGCGTGACTCACGTCGCCACGACCTTGGATGGCGCTTCGCGCGCTGCGCTCGTGGCGCTGCATGATGGCCCCGCGCGTCACCAGGCAGCAGCCTGGCGCCTGCGCCTCGACGGCGAAGAATATCTGACCGTCACGCGCAGTCTTGCCGTGAGTCCCGACACGGTTGATGTCTGGGTGCACCAACCCATGTACGAAGTGCTCGCACCCTATCGCGACTTGCGCGACGCCATGCTGCTGATCGGCACGGTTGCACTGCTGCTCGCCGCCGGCATCGGCATGTTGGCCGGCCGCAGCGCGTCCCGCCCGATCGCGGAGCTGGTGCGTGCAGCGCGACGCATCGAGGAAGGTCGTTACGGTCGACCGGTCGTGCCGCGCGGCGCCGAGGATTTCCGCCGCCTCGCCGCCACTTTCAACACCATGCAGGAAGGGATCGCAGAGCGCGAGGCGCGCATCACGCAACTCGCCTATCACGACTCGCTGACGGGACTTCCCAACCGCCCCTTTGCAGAGAATTACATCGACCAGCGCATCCGCGACGACGCTATCACGCCCTTTGCGCTGATCCTCCTTGATCTGCGCAATCTTCCAGAGATCAACGCCTCGCTCGGGCATCACGTCGGCGACGACGCCTTGGGCGAAGCGGCTCGACGCCTGCGCCAGAATGTCGGACCCAACGATCTCGTGGCGCGCCTCTCCGCCCAGCAATTCCTGATCGTCGCTGCGCCCTGCTCGCTGCAGCGCGCACCGCTCGTGGCCGAACAGCTGGCCGGCATCATCGCTGCAAATTTCGTGGTCGCCGACGTCGGCCTGGAACTGCATCCGGCCGCCGGCATCTCCGCCTATCAGGAGCACGGGCAGAGCGCACGGGAGCTACTGCGCTGCGCGCAAATGGCGCTGCACGACGCCCAGGATGCTAGAACGGTCGTCGCGATCTATCGCGCCGGCCGCGACGAGCAGCACCGGCGTCGCCTTGCCCTCATGACCGAGCTGCGCCGCGCCCTCGAGCTGAACGCAGGATTGAAGCTCGTCTATCAGCCCAAAGTTGAAATGGGAACGCGCACGGTGAAGAGCCTCGAGGCGCTCGCCCGCTGGACGCATCCGCAGCTGGGCGAAGTCTCGCCCGCTGAATTCGTGCCGCTCGCGGAGCAGACCGGCAATACACGCAGGCTCACGAGCTGGGTCGTTGGTGAAGCCATCCGGCAGATGGCTGAATGGCAGGTACTAGGGCTTGAGATCGACGTCGCGGTCAATCTGTCCGCCTCCGACATTCTGGATCCGCAGCTCGGTAGCGAAGTGCTGCGCTGCCTCGAAACACACGGTGTGCCACCCACGAGGCTGCTGCTCGAGATCACCGAAAGCGCAGTCATGCGTGACCCGGTGCTCGCGGCGCGCCATATGCAATTGCTGCGCGTGGCGGGAGTACGCTTCGCCATGGACGACTTCGGCACGGGTTATTCGTCGCTGTCGCAGCTGAGCCGCCTGCCGGTCGACGAGCTCAAGATCGATCGGTCGCTGATCGCGCATGCGCATGCGCGGCCGGATGATACGATGATCGTCACCTCGACGATTGAACTGGCCCATAGCATGGGCTTGCGTGTCGTCGCTGAGGGCGTCGAGCATGTCGAGGTATGGAATCTGCTGCGCCGCCTCGGCTGTGATCTCGCGCAGGGCTATCTCATCAGCAAACCTCTGCCGGCCGCGGATGTCATGTCCTTCGTGCGCCAGGCCAATCACCTGCTACGGGATTCCGATTCGACCCAGCTGCAGATGCGGGCGCTCGAACAGCTCGCAACTATTGCGCGCTGATGGCGCTCGAATTCGGCGCACCCTGGAGCCGCTCGCTGAAGGCGGCGTCGCTCATTGCCGTCGCCATGCTCGCGGTCCTTGCGGCAGCAGGAATGTTTGTCATGCCCGCGCGCCTGCTGCTGGCGCGCTGCGTGATGATCGGCCTGCCGATTGTCGTGTTGGCCATCGCGTTCGTCAGTATGGTGTCGGGCTATACGTTGACGGCCACCCAACTTGAAGTAGAGCGGCCCCTGTGGAATACCGTCTTCCCGCTCGCCGAGTTTCTGTCGGTTGCAGGCGATCAGGAAGTCTTCAAGGGCTCGGTGCGACTCTTCGGCAACGGCGGCATATTCTCGTTCACCGGATTTTTCTGGAAGCGCGGCCTCGGGTGCTATCGGGCCTTTGCGACCGATCCGGGTCGCGCCGTGGTCCTCAAGTTCCGCAATCGCATCATAGTCATCACTCCGGATGACCCGCTGCGCTTCATCGTGCGCGTGCGCACGCATCTGGCATCGGCAAGCCCGTCGATCATCAACGAGGGGTGAGCCTCGTCCCCAAGGTGGCCGGCGCACCCCGTCACGAAAACCCTGAAATCCCGACGAGTTACACGCTCGAGGGCGTCGCTTAGCCGCAACACGACGCGCTGCGATAACTCGAATATCCGCGCTATCGTGCACGCTATGGACGCGGCGCAACCCTCTGCCTGACTCGCGGGGGATGAAGCCTTGCGCAGAATGTGACATGCTCGGATGGGCGGCTGCAGCGGCCGCCATTCGTAGCCGGAATAAAAAAGAAGAGCAGAGCGACGCCATACGGTTTGGTGTGTTCGGGTCTCGAGAAACACATCTCGCATGGCACCCGCGTTGCTCGATCGGTTTTAGGGGAGCTTTATCATGCCAGCTGCCAACATACGCCTGCCCATGGGTCCGTCGTCATTGCAACGATGCATCATCAAGGCTCAATGGGTACTCGCTCCTCTCATCGCCTGCGGGATCGCCGTCCCCGCATTCGCCGCCGACGATGCCGCGACGGAGACGGCCTCCCCCGGCCCAACCATGCAGGAAGTCATCGTCACCGCGACGCGGCGCGAAGAGGACATGAGCAAGGTGCCGATCAGCGTCACGGCGCTCACCCAGGCGGACATGGACATGAAGGGCATCAAGGACATCACGGATGTCGCGCGCTTCACGCCCGGCGTTTACATCGATAACTCCGGCACCAACAACATCTCGATCCGCGGCATCTCATCCTCGGGCGGCGCGGGTACGACCGGAATCTACATCGACGACACCCCGATCCAGATGCGTGCGCTCGCCTTCAATCCCGACGAGACGCTGCCGAAGTCCTTCGACATTGACCGCATCGAGGTGCTGCGCGGCCCGCAGGGTACGCTGTTCGGCGCGGGCTCCGAGGGCGGCACGGTGCGCTACATCACGGCGCAGCCGAGTCTCACCAAGACCAGCATCTACGGCCGCGCCGAGCTTTCCTACACCGAAGGCGGCACGCCGAGTTACGAGGCGGGCATTGCAGTAGGCGGCCCCGTTGTGGACGACACCCTGGGGGCTCGCGCGACCATCTGGTATCGGCGCGATGGCGGCTGGATCGACCAGGTCGATCCGACGGCAGCCGACCCGCAAAGCGCGGTAGTGGACTCGAACGCGAATTACGGCGAGACGCTGCTCGTGCGCCTGGCGGCCCTGTGGGCCGTGAATGATGCATGGAAAGTCACGCCGAGCATCTATTACCAGAATCGCGAGCTGCACAACGTGTCGGCCTATTGGCCGGTTTATTCGAATCCCGGGAACAACCAGTACATCAACGGCGATCCCACGGGTCGCCCGGTACCCGACAAGTTCTATCTGCCGGCCCTGAAGATCGATGGAGACCTGGGCCCCGTGCACCTGATCTCGAACACTTCTTTCTATCACCGCCAGGAACAGACGGGCTACGACGGCACCGAGTACAACCTGGGCTTCTACCAGACCTTCTCCTTGCAGGCCCCCGTGGGTTTCGTGCAGTTCCAGCCCGGCGTGCCGTTTCCGCTCATCGACGGCAACGGCATCCATCTACCCGCTGACATCGCCAACTACCGCTCGCCGGCCTCGATCGACAACGGCCAGGAGAATCTCACGCAGGAGCTGCGGCTCGTATCGAGCGACCCGAACGCGAAGCTCATCTGGACCACGGGTGTTTTCTTCAGCGAGAACCGCCAGCACTATCTGGAGCAGATCCATGACCCGATGCTGAATGCCTTCTGGCTCGCGGTCGCGGGAGTGCCCTACACCGACGTCTTTACCGACCTCGACGGCAACCCGGTACCGTATGTGGGCAGCTACCCCACCGACTCGTATTTCCTGCAGACCCATTCCACGGACCGGCAGATCGCCTGGTACGGCGAAGGAACGTACTCGCTCACCGACACCCTGAAGCTGACCGCGGGCGCGCGTTTCTCGCGCACCCAATTTTCGTTCAACACTTTCACTGGCGGGCCGCAGCTTTTCAACGCGCCGCTCTCCAACAGCGGCGACAAGAAGGAAAACTCCTTCACGCCGAAGCTTGACCTCTCCTATCAGCCCAATCCCAACGATCTCTACTATGCGACCTACGCCAAGGGGTTCCGTCCGGGCGGCGCCAATAATCCGGTCCCACAGGCGGCATGCGCCCAGGATTTCCAGAGCTTCGGCATCACCGCGTCGCCTGCTACCTACGACTCGGATACGGTCAACAGTTACGAGATCGGCGCCAAGAACAACATCGCGAACCGTGTCCGCTTGGCCACCAGCGTGTACTACGTGCGCTGGAACAACATCCAGCAGACCGTCGTCCCGCCGATCTGCCAGATTTCATTCATCTCCAATCTCGGCACCGCCGTCGCCAAGGGCGCCGACATCCAGGCGGATATCCTGGTGACCAGTGCGCTCTCGGCAGAGATCTCGGCCGGCTACACGGATGCCCGCTACACCCAGGACTCCAAATTATCGCCGACGCAGGCGACGCCCATCGTCTCCTCGGGGGACGCCATCAGCGGACAAAGCGGCCAGCCGAATCCGCCGGCTACGGCGTCCCTCGGCCTCGAGTACCATTTCGGAGCGTTCGGCCATGAGTCCTTTGCCCGGATCGACTACGAGTACGAGAGCCGCGGCAAGTGGCTGCCGCCCGAGCAGGACTCGAGCACGCTGCAGTTCGACGCGGCCAACTACATGCTGCCGGCCACGAACTTCGTATCGATGCGCGCCGGCATGACCTTCAATGCCCTCACGATCGAGCCGTTCATCGACAATCTCCTGGACACTCACGTCGTGACGAATTACAACTTTTCCATCGACCCGGGGACCGGTAACAGCCGTCTGGTGCGCGATTTCACCTTTCGCCCGCGCACCTACGGTCTGACGTTCACTTATCATCAATAAGCGCTCATCGCGCACACACGTGCAGCGGCAGATCCATGCGCGCCTGAGGCGAGCCTCCTCGGCGTGTAGCCGTGACGGATCAAAGCAGGCTCACACCGCCTTGAGTTCAACCACCGCGCGCCATGCCTGATCGATGGCCTCGTGGGTGTAGGCGTTCCATGCCGCGTCGGAATTGGCGATGGTGACGCTGCCGCAGCGCTTGCGGCCGATCACGTAGGGTGGCGGCCCTGAGGTTTGCGGATCGAAGAGCGAATTCGGATCGTACGCATATCCATGCGGCCAGCGGTTGACGGTGATCGCTGCGATCTCGCGCGCTGACTTAAAGCCCCCCGCACCCAGCATGCGATCGAGCTGATCGGTGATTCTCGTCTCGAACTCTTCGAACGGCGTCATGAGCAGCTGCTGTCGCCCAAGGCGAAACTGCTCGACATTGGTCAGACCCTGGTTCGGTGTCAGTGGGATCCGCTTCATATGCACCACCATCGGCTCGTCCGGCTTGCGCGGGTTTCGGTATCCGCCGAGTGACACCGGGAAATCGAGCTTGGTGTTCGAGAAGTAGCCATGGGGGCTGTAGATTCGACTGACGCCCAGCTTGATGAAGGCATGCCAGTTGCGAACGGCAACATTGGTGTAGACGAGCGGCTCTTTGACGCCGAGAGCAAGCGCCTGCTTCTGCGCCGCGGGCAACTCCGGCATGATGTGCGGAATCATCATGTTGTAGCAGGCGAGCAC
>Ga0302177_10001857_pt1 | contig 15029 bp, 15 predicted proteins | sample I_Palsa_E1_2_FD_198780 | JGI IMG/M metagenome (GOLD analysis project Ga0302177, IMG submission 198780) | Peat permafrost microbial communities from Stordalen Mire near Abisko, Sweden - I_Palsa_E1_2 | ecosystem: Environmental > Terrestrial > Soil > Palsa > Peat permafrost | place: Sweden... | reverse complement strand
AGGACCGTTGCCCTTCACCTTAAATTTGCCGTTGCGGTTAGCTCACCTCTCGACTTCGGGCGTGCCCGTCGGAGGCGGCCCAATAATGACCCCCTATCAACGGTGGAAAGCTGACCCCTCTCCCGAGGGCCCACCACTTTCACCGGTTTTGACACCAGCCTGGCTGGGCCGACATCGGCGGACCGGGAGAGGGAACTTGATCAACGCGGAAGAGTGGTCAGAGATCAGAGGGCTGCGCCGGGCTGAGGCGATGGGCGTTAAGGCCATCGCCCGCCGGCTCGGAGTGGCCAGTAACACGGTACGGGTCATGCACCCGAACTAGCGGAGGCTCAGCTCCAGAACTCGTCGGCCGCGTACGAGTCCAACGTGAGGTTCCAGAACTCGGTGGCCTTGCCATTGCTTAGGTGCCACGCATGACATTGCAGGGCGTCGAGCGACTTGCCCGACCGCTCAGCACGGGTCCGGACCATGGCGACGGCGTGCTCGTCGTTAGCGAGGACGTCGTGGATTTCAATACTGAAGGTCCCACCGGACATTTCGAAGATCCTGCCAAACAGCTCTTGGACCTGTTGGTGGCCCTTCAAGTCCCCCCCGAGCGGGCTGCGCCCAGGCTCGTGCCAGACGATGTCCTCATCAAAGATCGACATGACAGTGCCGAGGTCCCCCTTGGCGAATGCGTCGTAGCCTCGGCGTAGAAGCTCTTCGTTCGGATGTGCCATTGGTTCGTTCCTCCAATTGTCGACAGCGGGGCACCCGCGTCCACAGGCAGCCTACGGGACGGACCGCCCGGGTTCCTCACTTACGGCGACCACCCAGCCAGTCGAGAGCACTCTTCTGGGTAGGCGTTGGGGCCGCCGCATGTGCACGACGCCCACCACCTTTTTGCCTTGCGTGACGATCGCCTTTAGCACCGGGCCCCGCGTTGCCATCACCCGGGGCACCTTGGTCAGGGGTGGCACGGCCCGCTCAGGTTGAACGCGCCGTCTGAGCTGTTGTAGTAGCGCAATAGCCGAGAGGCGCGCAGCGCCTGGCGACGAGCTTCGCCCCTTGGCCAGCACTTCGCGCGCGGAGGGACTCATCGGCAAGCTCTCGCATCGAAGCACCCCGTGCCAGCTCGAGGTCAACTGCGCCAACGGAGCCGCTCACGTGGCATTCAACCTTGGCTCCTCTGTGGGGCAATAAAGACAGCGGTCGTCGTGCCACCAGGAGGTCGGCGGTACAACGGACAATGCTCTATCTAAGAGTGCCTAAGGCCAAATGACCGTGGCTTAGAAAAGAGCCCGGATGCCCGGCAAGGCGAGCCGACAAGCCGACCTTGGGAGCATCGTGAGCCCCGGTGCCCTCGCCCCTTCAAATCCCGAGACCAGAGCAAGGGAGTCTCTCAGGCGTCTAGCCTCGCCTTCATGTCGCTGCCGTCCCCGCCGGGAACGGGTGGGTCACAGCTGACTGCTCGGGTCGTGCCAGCGCGGATCGTCGGCAACTGGGCTCGCCGCTCCGAAAATGGGGACCAGGAGCCAGCTCAGTGGGCCAGCCGATGAGGTGCTTGGCTGCGAGATCAGATGGCTAGTGATGGAGTTGAGGTCGAACAGCGTCCGGTACCGCAGGTACCTCTCAGCACCGTCGCCAAGAAGTGGCTCCGTCTCGGCTGCACGGGGTTCGGGGGCCCCCCGACCCATATTGCCCTGCTCCGGCGCCTGTGTGTCGAGGAGCAGCGATGGATCGAGGCGGAGGAGTTCGAAGACGCCATCGCCACTACGAACCTGCTCCCCGGGCCGGCATCGACACAGCTGGCCATCTACTGCGCATGGCGCTTGCGGGGCGCGGTCGGCGCCGTTGTCGGCGGGCTGTGTTTCATCGTCCCGGGCCTCGTGCTCATCCTGGCGTTGTCTGTGGTCTTCCTGGCCAACGACCCCCCCGCTTGGATCCTTGGCGCAGCGGCGGGCGCCGGGGCGGCGGTCCCCGCGGTGGCGCTGCACGCGGCATGGAGACTCGTGGCTCCCAGCTGGAAAAGGATTGGGAGCGAGCGATCTCAGCAGGTCCGCTGGGTCGTCTACGCCCTGCTCGGAGGTGTCACCGCTGCCACGGCCGGGACCTACCTGGTGCTCGTGATGGTCGCCTGCGGAGTGACCGAGATCCTGGTCCTCCGGCAAGGCCGACCGTCGTCAGCCGGCTCGGCGAGGGCGTTCTTCCCCGCCGCCGTCCTCCACGGGGCGATGGTGGGTGGTCTCGGGGCCCTTGCGTGGGTGGCGTTCAAGGTCGGTGCCCTCTCCTATGGCGGTGGGTTCGTGATCGTCCCGTTGATGCAGCACGACGCGGTCACGACCTACCACTGGATGACCAGCTCTCAGTTCCTTAACGCCGTCGCCCTTGGCCAGATCACCCCTGGGCCGGTCATGCAAACCGTAGCCGTCGTCGGTTACGCGGCCGGAGGGATCGGCGGTGGGCTCCTGGCGGCGCTGACCGCCTTCGCTCCATCGTTCGTCTTCGTCCTGGCCGGTGGTCGGCACTTCGACCGGATCCGAGCCAATAAGGCGGTGGAGTCGTTCTTCACCGGAGCCGGGCCAGCCGTTGTCGGTGCCATTGCCGGATCGGCCATCCCGCTCGGTTCCGCTTTCGGTCACCAGTGGCAGATCCCAGTGCTTAGCGGCGCGCTGCTGTGGCTCTTCGTTGCCCGTCGGGGTGTGGTTAGCGCGTTACTCGTCGCCGGGGCAATCGGTGTGATCGTGGCGCTCTCGGGGGCCCCAGCATGAACACGCTGGGGAGTGCCCTGAAACCTTAGAAGGCCCAGAAACTCGTCCTTAGTGCTCGCTCGCCTACCGCTGAACGGAATGGGCCAGGCCCGGCGCACCCACCCAAGCCCGCTTACCCGAGTACACGGTCCCTGACCGCCTTACCCGGGCGCGGTGGTGCCAGGCGCACCAAGAGGTTGTACGTGACCAAAGCAATAGCCAGGTGCATGACGAAGAGCACCACCACGGCCCGGGCAGGCTGGCCCTGGTACAGGATCCAGACGTCGGGGGCCCACAGGACGAAGGTGACGAGAACAGCCATGCGGACGAACAGCCATCGGGGCGCCGAACTCAGTCGGACCACAACGGGCCAGGCGCAGCATGCCACTATGACCCCGATGACTGTCAACTTGGCATAGTCGGGGAACTGGAAGTGAGGATATCCCTTGGTCGACGGGAAAATGCTCTCCCCGATAACTACAAGTAGTGCATCGGCGAGAAGCGACCCGGCGATGGCGGCGATGGCGACTACGGCCAGGCGGGCAGCAGACGGGGGCCGGTGTGGCGGGGAAAAGTCCACCCGTGTAAGCAACATGCTTTCGCGAATGAACCCAGGTCTTTTCCCGAGTTCAAGGTCCATAAATAAAAGATAGGCCTTTACTTCAACTGGATCGACCTACTGGAGTATCAAAATGACTCGTGGCACTACGACCTAGGTCGTACATTGGCGCCGGTCTGCGAGAGAAAGTTACGGTAAATTGGCAATTCGTGCAGGGGCCGAGGTGTCACCCAATTGTAGGCACTAAGGTCCCTGACCGGCGCGGACTAGCCCGATCTCATAGGCGTACACAACGGCCTGGACCCGGTCACGCAAGCCGAGCTTCGACAACACCCGTCCCATATGGGTTTTTACCGTAGCCTCCGCCAGAAAAAGCTTGTTGGCGATCTCGGCGTTGGAGAGCCCTCCCGCTACTTCAATCAGGATCTCCCGCTCTCGCTCGGTAAGCAACGAGAGCCGGGCGTCGATGCTGACGTCTCGGTTGTGCCCCGGCCCAGGGAGATGCGGGAGAAAGTTGTCCAGCAGGCGACGGGTGACGCTGGGAGCGACGACAGCGTCGCCGTTGGCGACGGCGTGAATAGCTCGGCCTAGTTCTGCCGGGAGCACGTCCTTCAAGACGAACCCGCTGGCTCCGGCGCGCAAGGCATTGAAGACGTACTCGTCGAGATCGAAGGTGGTAAGCACCAACACCCGCGACTGCGGGGTCTGTTCGACAATGCGGCGGGTAGCCTCCACGCCGTCCATACCCGGCATGCGGATATCCATCAGCACCACATCGGGTGCCAGCTCGGCGGTGAGGCGAACGGCCTCCGCCCCGTCTTCGGCTTCTCCAACGATGCTCAGGTCGGGTTCCTCCTCGAGCACCATCCGGAACCCTGCGCGCAGGAGGGGTTGGTCGTCGACGAGGAGCACGGTCGTCTTCACATGCTCGGCCGGGACGAGCGGGCCAGCGGGACGGGGGGGGCCGGCCGGCTCAGGGACGCTTCATCTCGGGCGCCAACGATCTCCGGGCCCGTCGTCGGACGGCGGGCACGACCGGGTGAGCGCGGCGACCGGGGAACGGGCGCGATCGGGATGCGGGCCTCGACCAGCCAGCCGGCAACGGAAGGACCGGCGACGACTGTCCCGCGGTAGATGGCGGCCCGTTCGCTCATACCGGACAACCCATGCCCGGTCCCCCGAGGAGGTCGATGGCCCGCCCCCAGGCTCGGTACCCGGCCGTTATCTCGCACCGAGATAGCGAGCTGGTTGGGGGTGTAATCCAGGGCTACGGCCACACTGGTGGCGCCGACGGCGTGTTTGAGGGCGTTGGTGGTCGCTTCTTGCACGATCCGGTAAACGGTGAGCTCAGCTCCCGGGGGCAAAGGGCGAGGGTCACCATTGATGGCCAACGATGCCGCTAAGCCGGTTGTGCGGACCTGCGCCAGTAACCCGTCGATCTGGCCGAGGCCGGGTTGGGGGGCCAGCTCTTCGGGGGCACCGTCGTCGCGCAGCACGCCGAGCAAGCGCCGGGTGTCGCCCAGCGCTTGGCGTCCGATCCGGGACAGGTTCTTGATCGCTGTGCTCGCCCGCTCGGGGTCCGAGCGGAGCTTAGCGCTGGCCCCGTCGGCCAGGCTGATCATCACGGCCAGGCTATGGGCGATGACGTCATGCATCTCCCGGGCGATGCGTGTCCGCTCGGCGGTGGCGGCGATAAGGGCTTGCTGCTCGCGCTCTCGCTCGAGGCGCTCGGCGCGCTCGGTGACAGCGGCCAGCCGGCTACGACGGGACCGGAGGTTTGTCCCGAGCAAGAAGGCGGCAGCCACTAGGCCCGAGAGGAACACGAGCGACCGCGGCCAGCTGCCGGCAAGGCCCCAGCGAAAACTGGCCATCACAGCCCCCACCTCGACCAGTGCCGCCCCGGCAGTAGCCACGACCCGAGATCGGTGGCTGGCCAGGGTGTAAAGGGCCACGAGAAGGGCCAGGTCGCCGACCATTTCTACCCCGATGACCCACTGGACCAGGGCGACCAGGGCGATGATGGCGAAGACGGCAACCGGGTAACGGCGTCTCCATACAAGCGGCACGATGAGTGCTACCTGGAGGGCCCAACCCGTGAGCCCCGAACCGGCCCGGTCAACGAACCAGGCGGCGCTGAGGATGGCGACGGCCAAGGCGACGCTGGTATCGGCGACTACCGGGTGAGCGTCAGCCAGTCGCGAGCCCAGCTGCCATAGGTCCGGTCGGTGCGTGGCTAGCTGACCGTCCTTGTCAGCTTCGGCGCCCTTGTCCGCTTCGCTGCCGCTGTCCAATTCGGTGGGGTCAGCAGTGACCCATCGGAGACGCGTCATCCAGGGCCTCACCTGACCGCCACCTTTCATGCGTCGGGCTCGAGAGCGGCCGCCCTCTCCGGTACGACCGTGCTCACATCTTGCTGCAGTGCGAGAGGCGGACGGGAGGCGTGGATGTCCCTGCGGGTCAATGTCAGGTACGCGACCAGGACGGCCACGGCGAGGAGGGCGGCTCCCGCTGTTGGCCCATCACCAAAGTTGATACCGCTGATGTTCCTGGGCTTGCTCACGTAGTCGGCGAAGGAGGCGCCCAGTGGCCTGGTCAGTACGTAGCCGGACCAGAACGCCAGGACCGAGTTGAGGCCGAGACGCCAGGCCACAAGCGGCACCAGGATCAGCACACCGAAGGTGATGCCCGATGCCAGGTAGCCCAAGTTCAAAGCGGTGGCGCTGAAGTCTCCCAGCGCCGTGCCCAGGGCGAAGGTCGCGAACACGGTTGCCCAGTAGTAGCCCTCACGGCGGCGAGTAGTGATGCTATGGATCGACAAGGTGCCCTCGCTCCGGTTCCACTGCCAGAATACGACGCCGAGGACGATTGCCCAAAGGAGGGTGGTGCCGGCGTAGGGGATGCCGAACGCCAGGTGCATGGTGTCGGACACGCCGGTACCGAAAATGGCGATGGCGAAGGCAAGGGACCAGTAGGCCGGGGCGAAATAACGCCGGGTGCGGAACTGCCACCAGAGGGCCACAGCGAACACCCCGATCTCCACTCCGGCCCCGATGACCACGTTGTAGTTGCCCAGGAAATCCGACGTCGCTTCCCCGCCCGCCGTGGTCAGCAGCTTGATCAACCAGAACAAAGCCGTTATCTCGGGCACCTTGGCGGCGACCGGCTCGCGGCTGAACCTTGAGATAAACCCGCTCACGAGTGCCGCCTGACCGTGAGGCGCGGTACTCGCGACATTTCCTGAATCGCGCGTGTTTACCTGTTCAGGAGAGCGCATATGTCAAGGATAAAGAGCCTCCGCCCCTATTCGAACGCCTAAAGGATGAACCTGGAGGTCAGCTTGTACGACTCGAGGTGTACAAGTCGGTCTTCCCCCTGCATTGATTGGCCGGCCCTGCTTTGTCCCTAGGCAGGTGGGCTTGGCCCCGAATTGACCATCGTTAATTGCGCTTCCCTTGTTCCTGCCTCTTGGACCGCCTGACTGAGTTGTCTGGCTCCGCGTGCGCCCTTATTTTTAGCTGCTGCGGCTTGTACCGGTGCCCTGTGGCGGAATGTTCACGTCACCGTGTGCGGTCGGGAGGCACGCCCTCGCGGCGGCGAGTTCTGCTGGGGTCAGGTCGTGGCTGTTGATCCCCGTACCGGCGAGGTTGAAACCCCCCTGGCTGTTGGGGTCGGGGAAGTTCGAGATCCCGTGGTTGCGTATGCAGTGGGCGAAGTCCAGGAGGTATTGGATCTCTTGGGAGCTAGCGGCCGCGTTTGGGCCGGTGTCGAGGCCGGCCTTCGCCAAGGCGGTGCTGCAGGCGCTCAGGGCCTGACTGACCGCAGAGCTGGGATAGGTGGCAAGGGCCTGCTTGTCCAGGATCATCTGCCCCTTTGCGGGGCCGGTTGTCGCAAGGACTGGCCCGGGCAAATCGGGGAGGCCGTGTTGGCGGAGGCACCGCGTAGCCACAAGCAGAGCACTGGCAGGAGAGCCGGCTCTGCTGGTCGGCGTCCTGGCCACGTGGGCCACCGAGGGTGAGGCTTCCTGCGAGCCGCAGCCGGCCAGCGCCAGGCCCAATAAGACCAGTCCCCCCGCGGCGAGCCGGCGGTGTCGCGCTGTTGGCCCCCGAAGGAGCCGTGACTGTCGTTGGATCATGCCATAACGGTACGAAAAGACGGGCAACATTGAGATAACACAGTCGCAAGCGAGGCACCGAAGCGTGGCTGGACTCGCCGGAGGTCTCATCGCAGGAAGGTGTTGTCGCAGTGTTACCGCCACTGAGCCACCATGGAGGCCATGAGGGTGCTGGTCGTGGAGGACAATTCGGTCGTCGCCGATGCTGTCGCCGAGGGGCTGCGCGACCAGGGGATGGCCGTCGACGTCGCCTACGACGGGCCAAGCGGGCTGGAAAAGGCCGCCGTGAACACATATGAGGTGGTCGTCCTGGACCGCGACCTGCCCGGGTTGCACGGGGACAAGCTCTGCGAGCAGATCGTCGGCTCGCCATGCCCGAGCCGGGTCCTGATGCTGACGGCTGCCGGGCAGGTGGAGGACCGGGTGGACGGCCTCAACATGGGTGCCGACGACTACTTGGCCAAGCCGTTCGACTTCTCCGAGTTGGTTGCCCGGGTGCGGGCGCTCGCCCGCCGCAGCCCGTCCACACCGCCAGTGATGACACGGGGGGACCTTGTTGTTGACCGGGCGCGACGGGCCGTAACCAGGGCCGGGCGTCCCGTGCACCTGGCTCGAAAGGAACTGGGGGTGCTAGAGGTGCTTGTGTCCGCAGACGGGGCGGTTGTCAGCGCCGAGCAGCTTCTCGAACAGGTCTGGGACGAGCACGCCGACCCGTTCACCAAGACCGTCCCGGTCACCGTCGGGCGCCTACGGCGAAAGCTGGGAGACCCTCCGCTGGTGGAGACCGTGATCGGCGGCGGCTACCGGATCCCATAGAGATGTTAAGCGAACTTCGGCACAAGATCCGCGGCCGCCGTAGTGTGCGCGCTCGAATTGCGCTTGCCTGCGCGGGCCTGTTCCTGGTCACCGGCGGAGCATTCGTTGCCGCTACGTATACGCTCGTGGACCACAGCCTCCCAGCGACAGCGGTCGTCAACCCAGCCAGCATTAATAAGCACTTCCTCCAAGCGTGTTACTCAGGGGAGCAAAATGGCACACTCCCCGGCGGGCAAGTACCCAAGTGCAAACAAGCCTTCGCCATAGCTGCCGAATTCGGCGCTGCCATGCAACGACTGGATGACCTTCACCAGCTGCTCTTGTGGTCCCTTGGGGGTCTCGCCGTCGCCACCATTGTGGCGGGCTTGCTGGGATGGGCGATCGGAAGGCGCATCCTGGTCCCCCTCCATAAGGTCACCGGCACCGCACGGCGCGCCTCGCAAGAACATCTTCATGAACGGATCAGTCTCGACGGGCCCAACGACGAGCTCAAGGAGCTCGCCGATACCTTCGACGACATGCTGGACCGCCTCGATCTCGCCTTCGCAAGCCAGCGACGGTTCGTGGCCAACGCTTCGCACGAACTACGGACCCCGATAACTTCCATGCGCACCCTCATTGACGTGGCCATGGCCAAGCCCGCCCGGACCACCGAGGGCCTCGAGACTGTTGTCGGGCGCGTCCGGGAAGCGCTCGGCCAATCAGAAGCGATCATCGACGGCCTCCTGACGTTGGCCCGGTCCGACCGCGGGCTGACGACCAGGGAACTTGTGGACCTCGAAGCGGCGGCACAAGACGGGATCGACCAAACCGGCACCTCCGCGAGAGCCTCCAACGTCGCAATCGAAGCCGACCTGTCAGCGGCTCCCACGCTCGGTGATCGCGTCCTTGTCGAGCGCCTCGTCGCCAACCTCGTGGACAACGCCGTCCGCTACAACGTGACCGGCGGCTCGGTCCAGGTCGAGACCGGCACCGATCGCGGCCAGTCCTACCTTTCGGTCACCAATACCGGGCCTCTGGTCCCCGAGCCGAAGTTGGCATCCCTGTTCGAACCGTTCACGCGCCTCGACCAACGAGTCGCCAACAGTCAGGGCGTCGGGCTCGGGCTGTCCATCGTCGCCTCGGTCGTAGCCGCCCACAACGGCCAACTCCAGGCAGACGCCCTCCCCAAGGGCGGACTGAAGATAACAGTTTGGTTCACCACGACAGCGCCTTGGCCCATACCCAACCCCGCACGCGCACCTGACCAAGTGCACCAAAACATGCGCTGAATTTTGAGTTGACAAGGCCCGGGCGAGACACCCCCCGGCTATCGTTGTTGGTGACCTCGCTCGAGGTGTTAGGGGCATAATCAGTACTCGCTAACGACTCCACTCAATACTTGTGGCAAGCGCAAGGAGGGAAATGACAGGTGGGCCTGGCTAGCCATAACTCCGGCCCTACGCGGCGACCGGGCACTCGGGCCCAGACGGGCAGCCAGATCCCCCTGATCGGCCGCTTCTTCCCTGCCCCGGTAGCGGCCAAGGTCCCAGAGGTCATCTTCGTCTTTTGGGTTGTGAAGATCCTTACCACTGCTGGCGGGGAAGCCACCTCCGACTACCTCAAGAACTGGGGCAATATTAAGGGGGGCGGTACCGAGGTGCTGCTGTTCCTCGTCGGGCTATTGCTGCAGTTCGCTACCCGCCGCTACCGGGCCTTGGCTTACTGGTCCCTGGCTTTTGCAATCGCTATTTTCGGGACAGGCGCTTCTGATTTTCTCCATCTTGATGTCCACATCCCCTACGCGGGGACGACCCTGCTGTGGGCGGTGGTACTGGTAGTCATCTTCTGGCTCTGGCAGCGTAGCGAGGGCACACTTTCAATACACAGCATCACCACTCAACGTCGCGAGGCCTTCTATTGGGCAGCTGTATTCGCAACCTTCGCGCTCGGGACCGCTCTCGGGGACTTCACGGCTACCTCACTCAACCTGGGCTACCTGGCCTCCGGCATCCTCTTTGGCGTCCTCATCCTGCTCCCGGCTCTGGCGTGGTGGCGTCTCGGCCTGAACAGCGTCGCTGCTTTCTGGATGTCGTATGTCGTCACGCGGCCCCTTGGTGCGTCCTTCGCCGACTACATAAGCAAGCCCCGTGACATCAGCGGGGTCAACTTCGGGGACGGCCCCACGGCGATCGTCTTCGCCGTGGCCGTCTTCGTATTGGTCTTATACCTCGCTGTCGCCCGGCCGGACATCCAGCCAGAGCGCGGAGCTGCCGCTTAGGAACGGTCCGTCGCATCCTTGCAGTTGCCGTGATCGGCCCCAAAGACCGAAACTACGAGCCGGACCTGGCCGGCGTGGGCCACCCTCAACTCGGTCCAACCGCCGGGGCCTTGTATAAGACAGATGCCGCGTACGGTCGCCGCCGCGAGCGACCACGACGGGGCCCAACGGATCTTCACCACACTGGTGCCGGCTGCGAAGAAGCGCACCACGATAGCTTTTGGGCTCAACGAAACAACCAAAGCCGGCGCGCCCGCTAACCCTTCGCTCCCCAAGACTCGCCACAGTTGCCAATGAGCCGTGTGCCAAACCGCTTGCAACCCGGCGACGGCTCCGGACCGGAGCAGAGCAGCCTCGGCTGTCGCGGCGTAGTCAAGCGGCGCGTTCGGAAGGGCCACGTAGGAAACCCCGTTAGAGAGGAGCCAGGACCGGTAGGACGCAGGCGTCAAGGCCCCCCTTTGGTAAAAGAGCCCGTTATAAGCAATGTCGAGCTGCCGTTCCCATCCCCGGGCCAGGCTGAAGGCGGGGGCGATATACGCGGACTCATCGTGGTGCTGGGTGGGGGGCACCTCGACGCGGACAGGTTTACCTTTGCTGAGAAGGTCTAGTTCGTGGACCAGCGGCTGGTAGAAAGCCGGCCCGCTGGAGACGCCATTGGCCGCTCCGCGGAGGGTTTCCACGATCCCTCCCCAATGCCACCCAATGAGGCAAATGGGAACAATCGCGGCCACCGCTCGCGTGGCGAGGGGTCGCGCGGTAGTAACCAGCGCCGACGCTCCCTGCTCACTTCGGCCCCTCCGGCCCTTCCGGCGCCAGCCTAAACGGGGCAAGTAGCACAAAACTAAGGGGACGCCGATGTAAGCGCCGAGGCGCGCGTCGTTGTCGCCCATCGGGGTGGGCACGACGAACAATGCAACGCTGGTCCCCGCGTATAGGAAGGCGGCGACCCGCACTGGCCCCGGTGTGGCGAGGAGAGGACTGGCCAACAAGGCGCACACGGAGAGCACGGCCACCAGGTCCCCGTAGGGAAAGGGAAAGCTCCCGGGCCCCGGAAAAAGAAGTGGCAGGGCCGCCGAGTTGACCATGACTAAGGCGGCAGCCCCAATTTCGACCGACGCCTGTCGCGCGGATCTTCCCCAGTCAGCGACGGCGACAGCACACAAAGCAAGAGCCAGGAACGAGCCGTCCACCGGAGTCGTCAGCGCCGTAGCGACGCCAAGACCGAGGCCTCCCAACAAGAAAAAGGCGGAGCGTCGTCCGAGCAGACCTCGCCCTCCGGCGGCCCGCCAACGAGCGAAGCACCAGGCACAACCCAGGGCAAGTGCCTCACCGGTAAGGGTCGGCAACTGCCCGATAGCGACCTCCACCAGCATCGATATGGCGAAATACCAGCTCGCAGCCGGGCGCCTCCCTACCGATGCCGTGACCAAGCCGTCGAAGCTCAGTGCGCCGCCGGCACACGACAGTGCCGCCAAGGGCCACAGGCCTAAGTGGGCAGCGGCAACGGGGTACAGAAGGCTGTAATTCAGCGGGTAGCTGCCGCCGTACCACCCCGGGTCCCAGAAGGAGATCCCATACCGGGCAACCTGTCCTGCCCGGTAGATTTGGGCCGCCCAGTCGGTACCTCGCCAGTCGGCAACGTAACAAAAGAGGCACGCTGCCACGGCCAATAGCGCGGGGCCCCCGACCTTTAGAGCTGCTGAGGTTATGCGCCTCGCTTTCGCCCGGGATGGCCACTCCGTGCACCAGTGTGCCGAGCTTTCGGTGGACGTGCCCGATTCGCGCTCGCCTATTGGTTGTACCGGCCTAGTCGTTAACTCCTGGCTCGCCACGTCCTCCTATCGCGTCAAAAGGCTTCTAGGGGCCCACAGCGGGCCACCCGGGCCGGGCGTTGCTCCCGTGCGCCGGCGGGTTCAGGACCGGACCTGGTAAGGCCCACGGAAGCAGCCAGCATGAGAGCGAGCCCGGCTGCCTCGCCCAACAGGTCCGCCGCCCCGATGCGGAACCCTTCGTCGAAGACGGATGCTCCAATTACCAAGCTGACAAGGGCATCTGCCGCCATGATGGTGGGCAGGCTCGAGCTGAGCGGCCCCGCTCGGTAGGCGAGCTGGTTCACCACGACGCTAAAAGCACCCACTGCAATAAGGGCATAAAGGGGCCATGACCCGACCAGCGCCCCCACTCCGCGGTTCAGCAGGCTCATGTCCTCTTTGAGCAGTCCCGCTACTGCGGCGTACGACAGTCCCGTTGCCGTGCCGAGCAAGGCTGCGGCAACGCTACCGGTGGAGCGCCGGCCGCACACGAAAAAGCCAACGACACCGACCACGATCAGCACCCCCACGACGATGGCGGGGACGCGGTCGGGAGGCTGGGCGACGCGGACGGCAGGCGCGGAGATAGTGAGGAATAGGACCAAGCCGATGGTCAGGGCGGTGGCCCAGACAAGTTCGCTGCGGCGAGGCCACCTGCGCTCCAGGAGCTCACGAAGGACAACGGCGAAAACGATGCTGCTGACCAACACGGGCTGGACGACGGTGAGCGGGCCCACTCGAAGAGCCAAGGCGTGCAGCGCGAAGCCCCCGATATCCGCGACGGCGCCAATAATCCATAAGGGGTGGCGCAATGTCCTGACCATGAAGCCACCCGGCCGCTCGCCGACCCGGGTGCCGTCGGTGACCAGCCCGGCACTGCGGTGCTGGAAAGCAGTCGACACACCGAACAGACCGGCGGCCACCAGTGCGATAATCGTTGTTACGAGCACGATAAATCCCCAATGACCGTCGTGCTCACTGTACCCCCGGCGCCGGCCCGGCCGAGGCCAGTATGGGCGGGATGGGTGCCACCACATCGCCACGGTCGGCCGCGGCAAGACACGCGAGATGGCGTAGGAAGAGCAATCCCTCTCGAAGGTCGGCCTTGGATTTCCCTGCCTCACGCAAGGCGAAATCGAAGCCGACGTTGCCGACGGAACGCGGCTGGCAGCGGACCATGACCTCGAGGAGGATCTTGTAACCACAGGGCCGGAGGGCTACGCCTTCAAGCACAGATCGGTGCACAGCGAACAGGCCACCGAGCGGGTCCGCCAGCCGGCGGCTGGACGGCACCAGTGCGTGCACCAAAGCCTTGCAGGCCCAGGAGACCAGGCGGCGGTGCCACCCGGCCAATCCCGAAGTCCCTCCCGCCCACGCATAGCGGTTCCCGGCCACCAGCTCCTCTTTGCCCGACAGCACGGGTGCAATAACGGCCCCCAACGCCTCGGGAGGGTGCTGCAAGTCAGCGTCCATCACCACGATCACTTCACCCCGGGCCACTTGAAAACCAGCGCTGACAGCTCCTCCCAGGGCCGCCTCGGCGACCACCGCGAGCACGGTGCACAAGACGGACCGCAGGGTTGGCAAGCATTGTCTCCCGGATCGCATCAGGGGTGCCGTCGTCCGAGTCATCGATGAAGAGCAGCTCCCAATCGAGCCCACGAGGCAGAAGAGCCGTTCTCAGCCGCGAGACCAAGGTCGCGACATTGGGTGCTTCACTTCGGGTGGGTACTACAACGGACAGGGTGCAGCGACCTTCCCGCGCCCCGCTACCGGCGCCCCCCGGAAAGGCGAGGGGTGCCTGTCCGTTCGCCGCGATGCCCCTGGTCCCGATGGGCAGCGTTGGTAGGGGGTACAGACCGCGCCGGAGCTTGCCGAAAGCCCGCATGGAGCCAACGCTAAACCGACCAGCGGCTAAAGACGACCACCCCAGGGATGAACTTTGAGGGCCCCGTACGACCCGGGTCGTACTGCGCCGACGCCAAGCTTTCAGCCGAGCCTGTGGGCTAAATGGGCCCTCCTTCGCCTTCTACGCTTGCCATTGGACCGGCCAAGCTTCTTGCCTGCGTACTGGTCAGCTACGTGGGAGGAGGCGGGGGCCTACAGACCAGGGGGGTTAGCCCCAGTTTCGCAGTGGGTTAGCCCGACCCAAAAGACGCCGACTAGCGGTATTTCGCTGGGCACGACGCCCGTTTACCGTTACTTGTAATGATCACTGCACACTCACTTACCAAGCACTTCGGCGCATCTACTGCCGTAGACAACCTGACCTTCGAGGTCCCACCCGGTCTGGTCACCGGGTTCCTGGGACCGAACGGCTCAGGCAAGTCGACGACAATGCGAATGATCATGGGGCTCGATTACCCGGACTCGGGGTCGGCCTTGATCGGCGGCAAGCCCTATCCCGAGCTGGCCTGGCCGCTGCGGGAGGTAGGAGGTCTGCTCGAAGCAAAATCGTTCCACCCAGCCCGGACCGCCCGCAACCATCTGCGCTGGCTTGCCCTCACCAATGACATCCCGCTTCGCCGGGTCGATGAGGTCCTGGACCAGGTAGGCCTGAGTTCGGTCGCGAACCGGCGGGCTGGCAAGTTCTCACTTGGCATGAGCCAGCGGCTCGGCATAGCAGCGACCCTCCTGGGCGACCCGGGCGTGTTGCTCTTCGACGAACCCGTCAACGGTCTCGACCCCGAAGGAATCCGCTGGGTACGCCACTTCCTGCGGGATCTTGCTGCAGGGGGCCGGA
>Ga0302177_10001855_pt1 | contig 15034 bp, 19 predicted proteins | sample I_Palsa_E1_2_FD_198780 | JGI IMG/M metagenome (GOLD analysis project Ga0302177, IMG submission 198780) | Peat permafrost microbial communities from Stordalen Mire near Abisko, Sweden - I_Palsa_E1_2 | ecosystem: Environmental > Terrestrial > Soil > Palsa > Peat permafrost | place: Sweden... | reverse complement strand
GAATGCGGCGTACTGTCCGGTGGGAGAACAGCGTTGCACCGCTCCGGAATATGCAGCGGTCAACTTTTTGCAGAAGGAACTCTCGGCGCATGACTTTCTGTCGCTTCGCACCGATTTTCTCGACGACAAGAAAGGCCAGCGCACGGGCTACGCGGCCCGATACTCAGAGAACACGATCACGTGGTGCCATTGGCTGGGGACAACGGTGCAGTTGCGTCCTGAGGTGCGTTTCGAGCGTGCCTGGGATCGGAAGGCTTACGACAACGGCCGGAGGCAGAATCAGCTTACGGCGGCCAGCGATTTGATTTTTCACTTTTGAGGGTTTTCGCCTGTGCGGTGCCGTCGTGAAACCGTGGCAAAGGTGCGAGGCTGCTCTAATAGTCGACGATCCGCTTGTGGCGCAGTTGCTCGAGGAACTGGCTGATGTCGGCGCGAATCTTGGCGGGATCGGCGCCGCCGAATTGGGCCTGCAATTCTGCGATGATCTGGCCGAAAGTGCGTTGGCCGTCGCAGCGTTCAAGCACCTGCCGGCCCGTGCCTTGCAGCTTGATTGCGCCTTCGGGAAACAGGATGACTCGCTCTTCGGCGCCGATTTTGCTCTCAGCACCCCAGCGGCAACCGGTGGCCAGGCGGGGCTGGCTGGTGTCTTCAGGAGGGGGCATGTTAGTGTTCCATCCCCTGAGTGCCATACGCCGCACACAAAAGCAGGTCCCTCGACTCCGCATTGCGATTGGCTTCGCCAATCGCAATGCTCCGCTCGGGATGACAGAGTTTTTTGTTGGATTTCTGACTCATGCTAGCTCGCCTCGATGCGGAATGCTCCAGGCGGAGGCCATCCGGGCTGAACGTAGGCGAAGTGGAGCGCGTCGAGTTGGGCCCAGAGGATGTCGCATTTGTCGCGCAAGGCTTGGATTGCCAACTCTTGTTCGGCTCGCGTCTTCGCGTTGTCGTAGACGTAATTCACCGCGAACTGCGAATCTTCGGGGGCCTGATAAAGTCTGGCTTCGAAATAATCCAGGCCTCCGGCCAGCCAGGGATAGTGCTGGCGCAATTTTTCCACGCGCAGGGTGATCAGCTTGGTGGAAAACAATTCTGTCAGCGAGGAAGCGACCGCCTCCAGCAGAGTCCGGCTGCGAACGATGTTCAGGTATTCATTGACCGCGAAGCGGGTGGCGGGAAGAATGCCTTTGCCGGCGCGAACCTGTTCGGGATCGAGACCTGTGGCCTCCGCCAACTTTATCCAGCGCTTGATGCCGCCGTCATTGTTATTGGTGGCGTCGCCATCGTGGTCGACGATGCGCTTGCGCCAGGCCCGGCGGAAGACCGGGTCGGGACCGCGCGAGAGAATGATCGAATCCTTTATTGGAATAATCGATTGATAATAGTAGCGGTTCAGGGCCCAGGCCTGCAGTTGTCCGCGGGTGAGCTTGCCTTCGTGCATCAATAAATGGAAAGGATGCTTGTGATGGTAGCGCTCTTCGCCGGTGGCCTGGAATTGTGCGCGCAACTCCTCGAGCGAAAGCCGGGGAGCGGCGAGCGATGCCGCTTCGGTTTCTACAGGTCGAACTGCCATCCATCCTCCGCGACTTCCCAGCCCGCGTCCCGCGCCTGGCGATGTTGAGTGCTCGACTCGTCGAGCATGGGATTGGTGTTGTTGATATGTAGAAATATTTTACGCGGGCGGCGCAGTGCCGCCAACTTGACCAACGTGGTTTCGACCGGGATGTGGCCCATCTGGTGCGCGGTTTGCCCGCCGCCTTGCACGCGAATCAGTTCGTCGTCGCTCCAGAAGGTGCCGTCGAAAAGCAGGACGTCGCAGGCATCGAACTCCGCGAGCAATGCGTCGTCCACTTGAGGGACGGCCGGCATATAGGCCAAGCGCGAACCGGAATTCGAATTGATGAAGAAGCCAAGGGAAGCTTCGCCGGGGGAAAGTTGCGATTTGCGTTCTGCCGTGACATAGGAGGGATAGTGAGCGCTCAAGGACCACGCCCGGGAGCGGAGACCGGAATCCTCGCCTTGAGCGTCGCACAGAGAAAATTCCTTCCCGGATTCAAAATCAGTCCACTTGGCTTGATCTGGAGTACGCTGCAGCATGCCGAACATCGAGTTATCCTCGCGGAGAATACGGCGAACGGAGGCGGTGGTATGGACGCGAAGCGGCTGGAGCTCGCGCAGCAAAAGGAGTCCGAGGACGTGATCGAGATCGGCATTGGCGAGCGCGATACCGGCAATGGGCGAATGGCGGCCCTGTAGGGGATGCAACTCAGGGCTGGCTTCGATCTGGGCGCGAAGGTCGGGAGATGCGCCCAGCAAGAACCACCGGAGGCAGTCGTCGGAGAGCGCAAGCTGCGTTTGCGCGCGCGGCTTGCCGTGGAACGCGCCGGCTCTCACGGCGCGGCAATTGGCGCAGGCGCAATTCCATTGCGGAAACGCGCCCCCGGCTGCGGAGCCAAGAATCTTGACTTGCATCTCTCGTGAGTTTACAACCTGGAGTTGATAAGGGAGGTAATTTCGCGAGAACCTATGAATCGTAACGGATGGGTTCGCGGCACCATAGTTCTAGGATCGTTCACTCGAGCCAGGATGACGGAACTTGCAATGTTTCCGCGATTGGACTGCGCTAAGTGTGAAAGTTCCTGCATTTCTAGCGGAAATTCGCGTCTCCGGGCCGCTTTCTGCTTGCCTTCGCAGAGCGTCTACTTCATACTGCGAATAGCCCGGTTGTTGCGGGTTGCAGCCCTCTCCGGCCCTCCCCCCACTGCTCCCTTTACTCCGAAAAGTGGAAACATATCCCTGCGCAGGGTTGGCTTCTAACCCTGGCCGGCGGCAGCCGCACAGCGCAGCGGATCGATATCCCAAAGCTTGACGTCGGTGGAGAGGTTCTCGACTCCGACCTCGCCGGCCATTTCGGTGCCGGGCTTGCCGCACCACACGATGCGGAATTGGGCCTTGGTTCCTTGGTATAAAACGTCGACGACGTCTCCGGGCTTCAGTCGAGCGTCCACGCACTGCAAGGTCGCGCCACGGCCGCTGATGGTGCGCAGACTGGCAGGCTGAGTGAATGGGCGGGAATGCATGTCCATGCCCCAGATCTGTACCGGGAGGTCAACGAAGACACGCGACTGCTGGCGCCGATCCATGCGATGCTCCTTGGGTTCAAGGCAGATTCAAAGCATGGTAGGCGGGCGGGATGAGGAAACAAAGGTAACCACAGTCACAGTCGGAACAGTGTCGAAAGTTTGCTGAGCCGGAGGGTGGGCGCGAGCCTGCGGCGCTAGTCGAGATCTCCGAGAGAGCACGCGCCCGCACCCCGAGGGTCGCCGCAGGAACCGCAGGCACCTGTGGGAGCCGACGCTGCAGCGGGGTTTTTCGCAGCTACGGCAAAGACGCTCAGCTGCGGGCTCAACTTCTTGCTTTGACACTTGGGGCACATGGCCTTGTCGCGGCCGAAGATCAAGGTTTCAAACTCGTGCTGGCATTCCTGGCAGACATATTCAAAAATCGGCATGACGATCACTCCCGGGTAACGGACTACTCCTATTAGAATCAATTTGTGGGAACTTCGCAAACTGAGGCGGTGATGCCTGGGACCTTCAAGTTCACGAGCTGAGTTCGAGGATGGCGACACACAGGCGCCGCCGGCGTTTGCGCCCTCCGTTTATCGGACGCATCGTTGGTTCCGGGGTGGACACCTGCAAACTCTGGCTGCGTTCTTTCTTTCGCGGCGAATCCAGCTGCCCCCTGCCGAACGGCGTTTGATCGAGGTGGAACCCGGCGTTCCTGTGCTCTGCCACTGTCACTGGCAAAAGGACCGGAGGGCGCTCACGCTGGTCGTGGTGCACGGGCTGGAAGGATCGAGCGAATCGCAATACATGCTGGGCATCGCGCGGAACGGGTTGGCTGCGGGCATGAACGTGGTGCGGATGAACCAGCGCAACTGCGGCGGCATGGACCACTGCGCTCCAACCCTTTACAACTCCAGCCGTTCCGCGGATGTGGCGGTGGTGGCGCGCAACCTGGTGGAGCGCGACGGAATCCCCGGTTTCGTGCTGATCGGCTTTTCCATGGGCGGCAACCTGGTTTTGAAGCTGGCAGGAGAGTGGGGCAGCGATGGCCCGGCGGAATTTCGCGGAGTGGCGGCGGTTTGTCCGGCGGTGAATTTGGCGGCTGGAGCCGACGCATTGCACGAGCCTGCCAACCGGATCTACGAATATTATTTTCTGCTGCAGTTGTTCCAGCGGTTTCGCCGCAAGGTACGGCTATTTCCCAATAGCTTCGACCCCTCACGACTGCGCGGAATCAGAACCCTGCGAGATTTCGACGACCGAATCACCGCTTACTATTGCGGTTTCACCGGCGCCGACGACTACTACACGAGAGCCGCGGCGGCGAATGTTATCGACCGCATCGCCGTTCCCACGCTCGTGATTCACGCGGCCAACGATCCGTTCATCCGCCTTTTGCCGGAAACGCGGCAACGGATCCTCTCCAATCGCAACATCACCTACGTTGAAACCGGCGACGGCGGCCACTGCGCCTTCGTGGGCGAGCGCGATGGCGATCCGGGTTACGACGGCCGTTGGGCGGAGCGCGAAGTGGTGGAGTTCGCGAAACAGTTTCGCTAGTGGCGCGCCTCACTCCGTAGCCGCGGCAGACCTCAGTTGGCTCGGGCTGGACTGTGGAACCAAGCCAGCATCTCAGCACCGTGCCCCTTCGTCCGCGTACGCAGGAAGGCGAGGATGAGCATGGCGAGGAAGATCGTCAGCAGTCCCAAAGATGCGGTCCGGATGGTTTCGACATGTTTGGGCAGGATCGAGAAACGTCCATATACGAACTCGAGATGGACCCAGTAGACCAGCAGGGAAGCCTGACCCAACTGAATGAGAGGACTGAAGTGCCAATGTCCCGCGCGCCATTTTCCGATAACCCAGCGGCACCACGAATAACCAGCCGACAGAATTACAAGCAGCATGCCCACACGAATGAGCAAGAAGTCTGGACTCGTGTGCCAATAGTCATAGACGGCGTAAAGCTGGCGCGGTTGCGCATCGAGCCAGCGCGAGACTACAACGAACGCACATCCTGCCAGGCCCATCAGGCAGAAAGTGGGAGTTTCACGCTGGCGTGCCCATTCGCTTTGCAAGATAAACCCGGCAGCCAGCCCGGCGAAGGCGAAAGCCGCCCATGGAAAAATTGGAAAGAGCCAGGCTTGCGGCGTGCCCAGGTTGTGGACGCCGTTGATGTACGACTCCAATGGCCAAGGCAGCCAACTCGGCCGCCAGGTTGTCCACAGCGGCGGCGTGAGCAGAGAGATTAGAAGAGCGGTTGCAGCCGAGGAAAGAACGAGGATGAGCCTTGCCCGGGCTCCGCGGTGCATCGTGAGCACCAGCCAGCAGAGCAGGCCCATGAGCATCATAGAGAGGCCGATGGTGTTGAGAACATCGACCCGCAGCAGGTCGCTCAGTGGCGCCCAGCCCCAGGCAATGAGATATTCCTGCAGGCGAAAGAGCAGGCCGAAGGCAAAGATTTCCGCGCCGCGGCGGATGGTGGCGCGGGCGATTTGCGCTGGTGGCAGACTCTTCTTCCACAGCTTTTCGGTCACCAGCGCGAACGAAATGCCCGCCAGAAACAAAAACAGAGGAGCCGGGAAGGTTCCTCCCAATTGCGAATACATGAAAAATCTGGTCTGACGGGCGCTGGCGCTGAGCCAGGAATCGTAGCAATGGGTCTGGAACATCAGGACGCAGGCGAGGCCGCGCATCCAATCGATGTAAGCGAGACGAAATGGGGCGGAGGAGGTCAATGCGACACCGCATGATACCAGCTCGTTTACAGGATTCAATGTGTCCGAGACGTTGAAATCCTGCATCTGATTTTTCAGCCACGAATGACTGCGAGGAGCTACAATATCGACGGGAGAAACGGCGATGGTAATTCCAAAACGCTTGTGGATCGGGATGGTGATTTTGGGTGCGTGTGCGAGGCTGATTCCTCATCCGTGGAATTTCACTCCCATAATGGCCATCGGACTTTTTGCGGGAAGCCATGCTCGGAAGGCTAGTTGGGGCATTTTTGCGACCCTGTTGGCGCTGGTTCTGAGTGACGCCGTGCTGGGCTTCTACTCCGGCTTTTGGTACGTTTATGCGGCGGCGCTGATTCCGGTGCTGCTGGGCAGGCTGATTCGTGACCGGAGTGGCGCAAGTGTAATTGCAGCTGCGGCCCTCGCCTCCGGTCTCTCGTTCTTCCTTGTCACCAACTTCATGGTCTGGGCTACCGGTCCAATGTATCCGCATACGATAGGTGGTCTGTCGGCCTGTTATCTGGCTGGCATACCCTTCTACCGGAATCAAGTATTGGGCGATGCCTTCTACGGCCTGGCGATATTTGGCGGCTACGCTGCGATTCGCCGCCTCTGCCAACCGTCACAGCAGGCTGCATAACATGCGCATTGTTTCTCTACTGGCGAGCGCCACAGAAATCGTCTGTGCCTTGGGCGCCGGCGAGATGCTCGTGGGGCGGTCGCATGAGTGCGATAACCCGAATTGGGTGAGGCGGCTTCCGGCTTGCAGCGCTCCTGCGTTTGATGTGTCTGTTTCGAGCAGGGAAATCGACGTTGAGGTTCGGCGCCGACTCCGTTCCGGCGAACCGCTGTATCACGTTCACGGAGAATTGATTGCTGAGTTGCGTGCCGATCTGCTGATTACGCAATCGCATTGCGAAGTGTGCGCCGTCACTCCCAGAGATGTGGAGCGAAGTTGTGGACCCGCGGCGCGGCAATTGGCACTCTCCGCGACGTCTTTGGAAGAGATCTTCCAAAGTATCCTGCGCATCTCGCAAGAGCTTGGTTTGGAGGAGCGGGGCGAAGCGCTTGTCCGTCGCGAAAGACAGCGCTTGGACAAGGTCAGGGAGAAGGCGGCGCGTTTCGGCCGGCCATCGGTGGTCATGCTGGAGTGGATGGACCCAGTATTCGCGATGGGAAACTGGGGTCCGGAGCTGGTGGAAATCGCGAACGGCGAACTCCTGATCGGCAAGAAAGGCGAGTACTCGGCTGCTATTCCCGCCGAGCAGCTTCGCGACGCCGACCCGGAGTACTTGATTGTAGCGCCGTGCGGATTCGATTTGGAGCGGAGTCTGCGGGAACAAACGGTCCTGGAGCAATACCCGTGGTGGCGGGAGCTTAAGGCGGTACGAAACGGCCAGGTCGCGTTTGCGGACGGTAATCTGTTCTTCAACCGTTCCGGAATGACGGTCTCCGAAACGGCGGAAATCATTGCCGAAATCCTCCACGGCGTCCCGTTCGGCGGAGGAACCGAAGGAGAGAGTTGGCGGCGGATCGAACCGCTGGTCGCGCCCGATTCGCGGCGGATCACCATAAACCAAACTTGACGAAGGTTGCCTTATCGTGGAGCAGCGGTAAAGACAGCGCTTGAACCCAGCACGCCGCAGCGCTGCTTGTTGGCTTCTGGCTTCGGCCAATCTTTGAACTGGGCTACACCTAAAAGAACGGCTGAATGCGAAGCTGAAGTGGCTGCGCGTCCGCCAATCAATCTCTCCAGAGGAACAATCCGACTGGAACCGTTGAGCAGGGTTGCATCCGGTGCAATTTGTGCAGCGCGACACTGCTTCGGTTGCGTCCTCCGCACCGATTAACTAGGGTATTCTTAATGGGTTGGACGAATGTCTGTTCACTGAGGGCGCGTAGCTCAAATGGATAGAGCACCGGATTTCTAATCCGGTGGTTGCAGGTTCGATTCCTGCCGCGCCTACCATGAAACAGTTGCCAGCGTCCGTTGCCAGCCACGAATACCGTCTACAGGATCCCTTGGATTTCACAAGCGGCGCAGGGTCAGTGCCTCGCCGTCTCCGGCGGGGCGAGTCGCAACCTCAAACTCGGTGCTGCTGCCATGGAAGTTGAGTAATCGCACGTTGCCGCACTGCGGGCGGCTCCGCTCGGCCACGTCGAGTCTCGCCAACTTCTTCATCTTCGCGAGCACACCTGCGACTAGAGGTGACGGGAGCCTACGCTGGCGGAGCGTTCCTGCGGCACCTCGGCATGCCATGATCGCGTCGCCACCGCCTGGCGTGAGTACAACTTCGAGCACCTGCGGATCGTGCAGTTCATCGAAGAGGGCGATCACCCATTCGGCGACGGAATTGGGGGGCGCGTCCTGATCAAGGTTTGTCATTCGGACTAGAGCGCTTTCTGACCACTCACCGCTCGCCACCGATCTTCTCTTTGCGGTGTTCGCACGAGGCGGTGTTCAGGCAGTCGTCGGCAAGCGTAAGGCGCTCGACCGGCCTGCCGCCGATGATGTGCGATTCGATGATTTCGTCAACGTCGGCCTCCGTGACGTGTCCGTACCAGACGGCTTCGGGATAGACCACGAGATTCGGGCCGTGCTCGCATTGATCGAGGCAGCCAGACTGGTTGGCCCGTACTTTGCCCTTGAGGCCGCGTTCCGCCAGCTTCTGCTTGAATAATTTCTGCAACTTCGCCTGGCCGGTGGGATCGCAGCATCCGCGCGGATTTCCCGCAGGGCGCTGGTTTCCGCATATGAAGATGTGCTTCTCGAATTTAGGCATGGGTGGCAGAGCGTTGCGAGTGATACTCCTCGCGTGGAGCGTCGAAATGAAAACCTTTTTTCACCACGAAATTCCTCAAGGTTACTTTCTCTCAGCCATGCCGAGGGCCGAGTATTAATGTCGGAGCATCCCAGGGAACCAGAGGAATAGAACGAGGGGAAATATAAACGCAATCGCTCCGATCAAAAGTGCCATCACCCCAAAGGTCTTTGATTGCTCCCGAGCGACTGAGAACCCGGCAAGGCCAAGGGCAAAGCAAAAGAACACGAAGAGCACAAATTGGACGATAGAAGAGATCGAGCGAATCTCAAGGAAACTCAGGGACAGCAGTAGTAGCACAACACAACAACTGGCAAATCCGACGGGAGCGGTTCTTGGATTAAATGACCAGAAAAAACTCATATCGCCTCCCGGGTCATTATCTAATGGTTTGATAAATTTTCCAAACTCCAACACTCATCCGGAGATCAAGCCCCGGGGATCGCGTTGCTATCCGCTGCGTGGGCGCGATAAGATACTTCGTACACATCTTCTCCGCCTTCATCCCAAGTAAGCCTTTCGAGTTTCGCGCGGCAAGGCGTGTGCGACCCCTGGGTGTTCGTACTTACGCGCAGCACGTCTTTGATCCTGCGCCTGCAAATCTCTGTGAGGGAGTTGGCTTTGAAACGAGGCAAGACCGCGGTGATTGTCGGCGCCCAGTGGGGCGACGAGGGTAAAGGAAAGATTGTCGACGTACTGTCGGAGAGCTTCTCGGTGGTAGCGCGATATGCCGGCGGCCATAACGCCGGCCACACCGTCATCATCAACGGCAAACGGTTCGTGCTGCAACTGGTGCCCTGCGGAGTGTTGCGGGCGGCGTGCCGCAGCGTGATCGGCAACGGCGTGGTGCTCGACCCCATGGCTTTTTTGAAGGAAGTGGGCGCGCTGCGCGAGGCGGGCGTAAGGGTCGACGGAAATCTCTTCGTCTCGAATCGCGCCCAGGTGATTCTGCCCTACCACCGCATGATCGAGTTGGCGGCGGAGAATGCCCCCGGCCGCGTGAAAATTGGCACCACCTCGCGCGGTATCGGTCCGGCTTATGAAGACAAGATGGGCCGCCGCGGCCTGCGCGTCGCCGATCTGCTCGATCTGCAGTTGCTAAAGAAACACATCGAAAACGCCGTGCACGAGAAGAACATGATCGCGCACGCGCTGTTCAATTCCGAACCGCTTGACGCCGACAAAATGTATGCGGAGTATGCCGCGGCTGCCGAGAAGATTGCGCCGTTTGTGTGCGACACTGCGTTGCTGCTAAACCAGGCGCTGGCCGCGGGTGAGGCGATCCTGTTCGAGGGCGCGCAGGGCACCATGCTCGACATCGACCACGGCACTTATCCATTTGTAACTTCTTCCAGCGCGACCTCGGGAGGCGCGGCGACTGGCACGGGTGTTGCTCCGAACGCAATCGATTCCGTGATTGGACTGACCAAGGCTTACTGCACGCGTGTCGGCGAAGGTCCGTTTCCCAGTGAGGACAAAGGCGAGTTGGGTGAGCAACTTCGCCGGCGCGGCAACGAGTTCGGCGCGGTTACAGGGCGCCCGCGCCGCACCGGCTGGCTTGACTTGCCACTGTTGCGCTACGCTGGCATGATTAACGGCATCTCGTGGCTGGTGATGACCAAGCTGGACGTGCTCGACGAGCTGGCGGAGATTCCAGTCTGCGTGGGCTACGTCGTCGATGGAAAGAAGACCATGGAGATCCCCGCGCAAGCCAGCGGCTATGACAAGCTGGAGTGCATTTATCAAAAGCTGCCGGGCTGGCGGACCTCCACGCAAGGAGTTACTAAGTTCGACCAGTTGCCCAAACCGGCCCGCGAATATCTCACCTTTCTTGAGAAAGAGACCGGCGCTAAGGTTGGGATGGTCTCAACCGGACCGGACCGGGATCACACAATCTTCGTGGACGAGTTCGTCAGTGAGTTGAAGTCAAACGTGTCCCGGAAATAGAATTGACTTCCCACGGGGTACTAAGACTACGTAAGGAGCGCACGATGGTGGTTTTGGCGGTTACCTGGATGGCGAAAGCGGGGCACGACGCCGATGTTGTCCCAATTTTTGCAAAGCTCTCGGAAGAATCCCGCACGGAGCCGGGCTGCGTCGTGTATCAGGTCCACCGGCACAAGACCGAGCCCCGGCGCTTCTTCATCTACGAGCAGTACAAAGACGATGCCGCTCTCGAGGCCCACCGCACGTCCGCTCACTTTTTACAGTACGCCCGCAAGGAGCTGCCCAAGGTCGCGGATCGCATCGAGGGTCACCTGTACGAGCCGCTAGGCTAGATTGTGTGGCGTGGGCGCCCCTGCCCGCGTCTTTCCACGAGGATGGTGCATCGGACGCGCCACTCGTTCCCGGGCGGTCACTTCCGTTTATCGATCATCAACTCGCCGCCCGACGCGTAGCTTTCCTGCGGCACTTCATGGAAAGCGATGGTGACGCCCTCGCGTCGCGCCCCGGCCTCCTCGACCAGCACATCCGTAATGCGTTTCGCGATCTTGCGCTTCTGCTCGGCGGTGCGCCCTTGCAGCATCGTGACTTGAACCATCGGCATAGGAGATCCTTCACCTTGTTCAGAGCTTGCTCGGAGCTTGCCGAAAGGATGACGGCTGCGGGCTCCCGCTCCGTTCACGTCCGCAAAGCGCCGTCACTTCGCCAGCTCGTATCCCGCGAAGAAGAAACTCAACTCGAAGCGCGCCGTATCTTCGGCATCGGAGCCGTGAATGGCGTTGTGCTCGATGCTCGAAGCCCACTTCTTGCGGATGGTGCCTTCCTCGGCGTTCGCCGGGTTGGTGGCGCCCATCAGCTTGCGCAGGTCGGCAATGGCGTTTTCTTTTTCCAGCGCCAGAGCCACGACCGGTCCGCTCGACATGAAATCGGTGAGCGAGCCATAGAATGGCCGGCTCGCATGCACGGCGTAAAATTGCTCCGCCTGATACTTGGAAATTTCCAGCATCTTCATGGCAAGAATGCGGAAGCCCTGTTTCTCGAATTGTTCGATGATGTCGCCGACTGCGTTCTTGGCGACGGCGTCCGGTTTCACGATGGTAAGAGTGCGCTGCAGAGTCTTCATAGTTGGTAGTTAGTCGTCCGTCCTTAGTTGTTTTCTTGTTCTTGCTCGGTACTCGGTACAAGATACTCGGTGCTAAACCTTCACTCCCAGAGCCGCCACGAGAGTTTCACCAATGGCCGCCGGAGACTTGGCTACGCGTATCCCCGCCGCTTCCATGGCCTTGATCTTCTCTGCCGCCGTTCCCTTGCCGCCGGAAATAATCGCTCCCGCGTGGCCCATACGGCGTCCCGGAGGCGCGGTTTGACCGGCGATAAAGCCGACCACCGGCTTTTTCATGTGGGTCTTCACAAATTCCGCCGCGGTCTCTTCGGCGTCGCCGCCGATTTCGCCAATCATGATCACCGCTTCGGTCTCCGGATCGCGATTAAACAGGTCGAGCGCGTCCACGAAATTGGTTCCGATAATCGGATCGCCGCCGATCCCGATCGCGGTCGACTGTCCGATGCCGCGCTGCGTAAGCTGATGCACCGCCTCATAAGTCAGCGTGCCCGAGCGCGACACAATGCCGATTGCTCCTTCCTTATGAATGGACCCCGGCATAATTCCGATCTTGCATTTGCCCGGCGAAATGATGCCGGGACAGTTCGGACCGATCAGCCGCGAGCGCCGGTTCTGCAGGAACTCCCACGCCTTCACCATGTCGAGCGTCGGAATGCCCTCGGTGATGCACACGATTAGGTCGAGCCCGGCGTCGGCTGCCTCCATGATCGCGTCGGCCGCAAACGGTGGAGGAACAAAAATTACGGTGGTATCCGCGCCGGTCTTCTCCATGGCTTCCTGCACCGTGTTGAAAATCGGCCAGCCCTCGTGAGTGGTGCCGCCCTTGCCCGGCGTCACTCCGCCCACCACCTGCGTTCCGTAAGCCGCGCAGGCCTTGGCATGGAAGGTGCCCTCGCGTCCCGTCAGGCCCTGCACAATCAATCGCGTCTTCTTGTCAATCAGGATTGCCATAAGGATGATTCCTCGAAATTGTCATCCTGAGGCGGGCGCTCTTTGCCCGCCGAAGGACCTGAGCGAGCCGCGCGAAGCGTCGCGCTCTTTGCGACGCAATAATCGCGCGTCTGGCTCGCTTCCTTACCGCCATTCCGTTGCGCCCGCGATTCCCCGCGCCGCGGCCACCACTTGGTCCGCCGCATCTTTCATGGTCTCGGCCACCACAAAATTGAATCCGGAATTCATCAGGATCTTCTTGCCTTCGTCCACGTTCGTACCTTCGAGGCGCAGCACCACCGGCAGCTTGATGTTGGTTTTCTTCGCTGCCTCCACCACTCCGGTCGCCAGCGTATCCACCCGCAGAATGCCGCCAAAAATATTGATCAGCACCGCTTTCACGCTCTTGTCGCTGAGCAGGATCTCAAACGCATGCGCCACCTGATCGGCGCTCGCCCCGCCGCCCACGTCGAGAAAATTCGCGGGCATGCCTCCGGCATATTTGATGATATCCATCGTCGCCATGGCCAGCCCCGCGCCATTCACCATGCAGCCCACGCTGCCGTCGAGCTTGATGTAGTTCAAACTGTACTTCGAGGCTTCGACCTCGAGCGGATCTTCCTCCGTAATGTCGCGCAGCTCCCGAATATCGGGATGCCGGAAAAGCGCGTTGTCGTCGAACGTCAGCTTGGCGTCGAGCGCAAACAATCGCCCATCGGTCGTGGTGATGAATGGATTGATCTCGACCAGCGACGCGTCCGTATCGAGAAACGCCTTGTAAAGATTCGAGAGAAACTGCACCGCCGGATTGATCTGTTTGGCGCTGAGCCCAAGCTTGAAAGCCATCTTGCGCGCCTGAAACGCTTCTAGTCCCATGCCGGGGTCGATGTGCTGCTTCAAAATCGCGTCGGGATTTTCCGCCGCCACCTGCTCGATTTCCATTCCGCCCGCAGCCGAGGCCATGAACACCGGCTTACCCTCCGCGCGATCAACCAGGATCCCCAGGTACAGCTCCTTTTCGATGGGTAAAGTTTCTTCAATCAGCAGCCGCCGCACTACGCGCCCTTCGGGCCCCGTCTGATGCGTGACCAGCTTCATGCCCAGCATCCTGCCCGCGATTTCTCCTGCCTCGTCCACAGACTTGGCGATCTTTACGCCTCCGCCCTTGCCCCGCCCGCCCGCGTGAATCTGAGCCTTGACCACCACTCCAGTCGCTCCCGCGCTGAACAATTCTTTCGCCGCCGAGTCGGCTTCTTCGCGCGAGGTCGCCATCGTCCCCCGCGGCACGGTCACACCATACTTCTTAAGAATCCCTTTTCCCTGGTACTCATGGATTTTCATAATGATTTCTTTTTCAACTGATTATTGGCAGGAGCACGCTTGCGACTTAGGGCTATGAGCAGCAAACCTTTAATTTTATAGAAGGGCAACGGATTAGAGCAAACGTTAGGTCTTAGTTTTGCAGAGATACTTTGCGAGATGCTCATTGTGGGGACAGCCGCCCTCGGCTGTCCGGTCGAGCGAAGACTGACCGGCTTCTTCGTCAATGCCAGCAAACTGAGACGACCGCCACGAGTAGAACCTTGCCCCGAGCCAGGCCAGCCCGCGCTCCTCACTTCTTCGGCGTCGAGGGCGTTGACACGCTCAGCGCAAGGACGTCAATCAAATGCCTAGCCTGGTCGCTGTCGACCGCGCCAAGAAAGAAATACAAATCGACTGCTTCCCCGTAAACGACCCGCCCATCGAAGTAATAAACCTTTCCTGCCTCCGCCGTGAAATGCACGAGCCCCAGGGGATGCCCGCGAAAGGACTGTACATTCGCGCACACATGATGCTCTCCCGGGTCTACGGACACGGCGAAATAGGAGCTATTCTTGTTTGCTCCCACCCATGCTCCGTCGATCCCGATCTTGGTCGTCACGTCGAAGGTATCCGAACCCTTTTCCTGAATGAAGTAAACCAGCGCCCTTCCCGGCTCGGGCTGGGCCAGCGTGTGTTGGGACTTGTCCAGCGTCACACTGAAGTTGCCACTCTTGGCGCCGCAGGCCGATGCCACGCCGTCAGACGGCTCCTGGGCAAATGCGGATGCTGCAAAAAGCAGCGCGATCAGAGCGATTTTCATGATTTCCTTTCAAGCCTGCTGCGGATCCATTCTCAGTCAATTCTCTGTGGGCCCTCTGGAATCTGCCGTGCATAGACTCATGGGAACACCATTCCCGCTGGAAGGTGGTAAAGAGTTAGTCAACTCGAGTAAAGTTCTGTCAGCTCGAATAAGTTCCGGGCACCCATGATCCTCGACGGGGGCTGGCTGTGATCCGTCAAGACGTTGTTCCCACCGGAGCAGCCCGGCTGATGGGCGGAGCGTAACCGAGACTACCATGGGGGCGGCGGAAGTTGTAATGCTCGAGCCAG
>Ga0302177_10001853_pt1 | contig 15045 bp, 12 predicted proteins | sample I_Palsa_E1_2_FD_198780 | JGI IMG/M metagenome (GOLD analysis project Ga0302177, IMG submission 198780) | Peat permafrost microbial communities from Stordalen Mire near Abisko, Sweden - I_Palsa_E1_2 | ecosystem: Environmental > Terrestrial > Soil > Palsa > Peat permafrost | place: Sweden... | reverse complement strand
GCCGCCAAAGCCCAGCAGGCGGCGATCCCGCAGGGCCTGGTGGATCAGATCAGCGACTTCGCCCCGCCGGCCCTGACGGCCCGGGCGGCCCGGGTGGTCTTCGCCACCGGCCTGCTGCACCGGCTGCCGCCGTTCAACATCACGATCTCGAATGTCCCCGGCCCGAACGTGCCGGTCTATCTGGCCGGCGCCAAGCTCATCGCCCACTACCCGGTGTCGGTGGTCACCGACGGGCAGGGCCTGAACATCACCCTGGTGGGCTACCTCGGCCAGCTGCACTTCGGGCTGGTCAGCTGCCGCGAGCTCGTCCCCGACATCGATGCCCTGGCCGGCTACCTGGTCGACGAGCTCGGGTTGCTGGTCAAGGCGGCCTCCAAACGCACCGCCGCGGCCGGCGCCGCGGACACAGGCGCCGCGGGCCGATGAGATCAGTCCCGCAGGCCTCGGGCCAGGCCTCAGGTGACAGCGACGGAGACGCCCGCGCGGTCCTGCCCGAGGGAACGGCGGTGCCGGGCCAGGTCCCGGCCGAGATCTTCGCGGCGGCGGTCGATGCGTTCGTGTCGGGACAGCGGCTCGACATGCGGTCCCTGGCCCGGCGCCTCGGCGTGGCCCGCGCGACGCTGTACCGGCGGGCCGGCAACCGGGAACGGCTGCTCGACGAGATGCTCTGGTGGCGGGCCCGCCGGCTCCTCGATGATCAGGTGCGGGCCAGCACCGGACTGGCCGGGACGGCGCGGCTCGTCGCGGTGACCGGGGGAGTGCTGTACGGCATCAGCACCGACCGTCCGCTCCGCGCGTTCCTGGAGTCCGATCCGGAAACCGCGCTGCGCCTCCTGACCGGAACCGGCAGCGCGGTGCACGCGGGTACGGTCGGCGCGCTGGAGAACCTCATCGATCTCGAACGTCGCCGCGGCTCCTTCGACGCGAGCATAGACACCCCGGCGCTGGCCTACGCGATCGTGCGCCTCAGCGAGGGGTTCCTGTACGCCGACGTGATCGCCGCCCGTGCTCCCGGCATCGACCGCGCGCCCGACATCGACCGCGCGATCACCCTCATCGAGGCCCTGCTCCTCGGCCTTGAGCTCAGCTCTTCTCCAGAGCCAGGACCAGCTTTCCGGTGTTCGCCCCGTCGAAGAGCATGAGCAGCACGTCGTGGAAGTCGCCGACGCCGCCGCGGACCACGTGCTCGCGCGAGACGAGCTGCCCGCCCTGGAGCCAGCCGGCCAGCTCGGCCATGGCCTGCGGGTACCTGTCCTCGTAGTCGAAGACCACCATGCCGGCCATGGTGGCCCGCGCCACCAGCAGCATCAGGTAGTTGGCCGGGCCCCGGACCTTGGTCTCGTTGTACTGCGAGACCGCGCCGCAGATGATGATCCTGGCGCCCCGCGCCAGCCGGGTCAGGACGGCGTCCAGGATCTGGCCGCCCACGTTGTCGAAGTAGACGTCGACGCCGCCCGGCGCGTGCTCGTGCAGCGCCTTCCGCACATCCTGCGTCCGGTAGTCGATCGCCGCGTCGAAGCCGAACTCCTGGGTCACCGCCCGGCATTTATCGGCCCCGCCCGCGATCCCGATGACCCGGCAGCCCTTGATCTTGGCGATCTGGCCGGCCACGCTGCCCACCGCGCCGCCGGCACCGGAGATGACCACGGTCTCGCCCGCCTTGATCCGGCCGACGTCCAGCAGGCCGAAGTAGGCGGTCAGCCCGGTCAGTCCCAGCGCGCCCAGGTACGTGGTCGGCTCCGCTAGCGAGGTGTCGATCTTGATGACGCCCCGGCCGTCGGACCGGGCGTACTCCTGGACCCCGAAGGCGCCGAAGACGTAGTCGCCCACGGCGAAGCCCGGATGCCCGGACGCGATGACGAGGCCGACGGCCCCGGCCCGCATGACCGCGCCGACCTCGACCGGCGGGATGTAGGAGACGCCGGCGTTCATCCATCCGCGCATCGCCGGGTCGATCGACAGGTGCGAGATCTCCACCACGAACTGCCCGGGGGCCGGCTCAGGCACGGGTTCGCTGGTGAACTCCCAGTCATCGGGCGTAGGCAGCCCGGACGGGCGGGCCGCCAGCCGTACCTGGCGGTTGATCGGTGACACTTCGGCAGCTCCCCAGGCAGGCGGACGTGCTGATCACATGTACGACAGGCCGAAGTCAGCCGAGCACGTAGTCGCCGGGGGCATCGGCGATGGCCCGGTTCCGCTCGCTGCCCATCGGGGGCGGCTTGACCAGCGCGCCCGCCCGCGCGTCGGACCACGCGGTCCAGTCCTCCCACCACGACCCCTTGTGCTTACTGTTCTCACGACGCCACGCTTCGGGGTCGGCGCCGGTGTCCTCGGCCGCCTCGTACCAGGCCTTCGGGCCGGGCGGGTTGACGATCCCGGCGATATGCCCGCCGCTTGACAGCACGTAGCGGACCGTGCCGCCCACGAGCCCGCCGGTCTTGTAGGACGCGTGCCACGGCACGATGTGATCGTTGATCGCGCCCACGACGTAGGTGTCGTTCGTCACCGCGGACAGCGAAAGCTTCTGGCCGGCCAGCTCGAGCTCGCCCCGGGCCAGTTCGTTGCGCATATACAGGCTGCGCAGGTAGAACGAGTGCATGGCGGCCGGCATGCTGGTGTTGTCGCCGTTCCAGGCCAGGATGTCGAAGGCGGGCGGGTCCTGGCCCATCAGCCAGTTCGATACCACGTAGTTGAAGATCAGGTCGTTGGCCCGCAGGATGTCGAAGGTGCCCGCCATCTGGCCGCCCTCAAGGACGCCCCCGGCGGCCATCTTCTTTTCCAGCCGCGCCACGGTCTTCTCGTCGGTGAAGGTGCCGAGCACTCCCGGCTGGCTGTAGTCGAGCAGGGTGTTGAGCAGCGTGACCGAGCCGATCCTGTCGTCGCCCTTCTCGGCGAGGTAGGCGGCCAGCATCGCGGTCAGCGCCCCGCCCAGGCACAGCCCGGTGATGTCGATCTTGGGCGACCCGGTGATATCCCCGATGACGTCGAGCGCTTCGCGCGGTCCGTGGATGAGGTAGTCGTCCAGGGTGACGCCGCGCATCGAGGCGTCCGGGTTGCGGTAGGAGATCGCGAAGACCGTCCGCTGGTGCTGCACCGCCCACTCGATGAAGCTGCGGCCGGGCGCGAGGTCCATGACGTAGTACTTGTTGATCCACGGCGGGCTGGCCAGGACCGGGATCGCGCGGACCTTCGGCGTCTGCGGCGCGTACTGGATCAGCTCCATCAGGTCGTTCTTGAACACGATCTTGCCGGGGGTGGCGGCGAGATTCTCGCCGATCCTGAACGGCCGGGTGTCAACCTGGCGCGGTCGGCCGCCGTTGTTGAGCAGGTCGTCGGCGAAGTGCCCAGCCCCAGCGGCCACGCTGGCCCCGGCGGTTTCCAGCGCCCGCTTGAGCGCGGCCGGGTTGGTGAACAGGAAGTTCGTCGGCGCCAGCGCGTCGAGGAGGAAACCGGTGGCGAGCGCGGCCTTGGCGTCGTCGGTGGCGTTCCCTGCTCCGGCCGCGAGCACGTCGTTCACGAGCCGGGACGCGGCCAGGTGGGCCTGGCGGACGGCGAAGAACGCCGGGTTGTCTGTCCAGCTCCGGTCGGCGAACCGCCTGTCGCCCTCCGGGACGGGAACCGGCGGCGGCGCGTCGACGCCCAGCCAGCGGGCCGTGGCCACCGGCCCGGCCATCGCGATACTGGTCCAGTAGCGCAGCGTCGCGGCCGCGGTGGCGCCGGGCTTCCTCGCGGCCCGCTGCAGCACCGCGAAGGTGGACTCGCCGAGCCCGGCCGCGTCCGCCGAGGCGATAACCCCGCTTTCGGGACCGAGCACCGCCGCGGCCTCCTCCGCTGCCTGCCGCGCCGTCTCCTGATCGGTCACTTCATGATCTCCTAGATTGCGCGAGGAACCGGAACGCTGCGAATGAACCCTTCCGACGGTACGTCGATTCGCATACCCGCGTAAAGCTCGTCGACTCGCATCCGCGCGCAAAGATCCTCACTCGGTGTCCTGCGGCCCGGATTTCCTGTTGCCGAAGGCACCGGGCAGACTGAGAAAGTGAGTGAGGCGAAGCAGGTGTACGCGCTGCTGGCCGACGGAACGACGGTCGAGATCCGCCCGGCCACGCCGGGCGACTTCGACGCGGTCAAGGCCATGCACGAGGCGATGTCCCCTGATAACAGCTATATGCGCTTCTTCAATATCAGCCGGGCGGCGGCGGAGGTGGAGGCCCGCCGGATCTGCCGTTACCCCGCGCCGGGCACCGTGGCCCTGCTGGCGACCTCCGGCGGCAAGGTGGCCGGCTGCGCCAGCTACACGGCCCTGGCTGCCCAGCCGGCCACCGCGGAGGTCGCGTTCGCGGTGGCCGACCACATGCACCACCGGGGCATCGCCACCTTGCTGCTGGAGCACCTGGTCTCCTGGGCCCGGCACCAGCAGATCACGGCGTTCACCGCGCAGACCCTGACCGAGAACCGGGCGATGCTGAACGTCTTCGCCGACGCCGGCCTGCCGGTGGACCGCCGCCAGGCGGACGGCGTCTACGAGCTGACTTTCCCGCTGCCAGGCGATGGCTCCTGGACCGCTCTGGATGACTACCTGACCGTCGTGGCCGAACGGGAGCGCAGTGCCGAGGCCGCCAGCCTGCGGCACGTGTTCGCGCCGGAGTCGGTGGTGGTGGTCGGCGCGAGCCGGCGCCAGGGAACCGCGGGCCGGGCGATCCTGGACAACATCGTGGCCGGCGGGTACGCCGGCCGCCTGTACGCGGTCAACCCTCATGCCGGCGAGGTCGGCGGCGGGCATCGGCTGGCCTCGGTCCTCGACCTGCCCGAGCCGGCCGACCTGGCGGTGATCGCCGTGCCCGCCGGGGCGGTACTTGAGGTGGCGGAGCAGTGCGGCCAGCGCGGGGTGCGGTCCCTGGTGGTGATCGCCTCCGGGCTGGACGCCGCCGCCTGTGCCGCCCTGCTCGCGGTGTGCCGCCGCCACGGCATGCGGCTGGTCGGCCCCGACGGCTTCGGCGTGGCGGTGCCCGGGATCGGGCTCAACGCGACGTTCGCCGCCAGCCCGCCGCGGCCCGGGGTGGCCGGGCTGGTGATGCAGTCCGGTGGCCTGGGATTTGCCCTGGTGGATCGGCTGTCCCGGCTCGGCGTCGGGATCTCCTCGTTCGCCTCGGTCGGCCCGAAGCTTGACGTGTCAAGCAACGACCTGCTGCTGTGGTGGGAGCACGACAGGGTGACCAAGGTCGCCGTGCTGTACATCGAGTCGTTCGGTAACCCCCGCAAGTTCGCCCGCACGGCCCGCCGGGTCGGTGCGGTCATGCCGGTTCTCACCGTGCTGGCCGGCCGTTCGCCGGCCGGCCAGCACCCGGGCCTCGCTTCGGCTCCGCCCCGCCTCGGCCGCGAAGCACTGTTCGAGCAGGCCGGGGTCATCACCACGCGCGGATTCGGCGAGCTGATCGAGGCCACCGCGCTGCTGGCCACCCAGCCCGTCCCGGCCGGGCGCACGGTCGCGATCGTGTCCAACGTGGGCAGCGCGGGCCTGCTGGCCGCCGACGCCTGCACCGACCGGGGCCTGACCGTCTACCGCGGCCCCATCGACATGACGGCCACCGTGCGCGGCGAGGATTTCCGCCAGTGCCTGGAACTGCTCGCGGCCGAAGGCGAGGTGTCCGCGATTATCGCGGTCGTCCTGCCGACCGGCGCCACCGGCGACCTGGTCCAGGCCGTCCAAGAGGCGGACGTGGGCATCCCGCTGGCTGCCGTCGTGCTCGACCAGCCGGAATCTGTCCGGCTGCTGCCGCGGCCCGGCGGCGGGCGGGTGCCGGCCTACGGTTACCCGGAGGCCGCAGTGGCCGCGCTAGCCCGCGCCGCTGCATACGGGGCCTGGCGGGCCGAGCCGCGCGGCCGGGTCCACGACTTCCCCGACATCAAGACGGCGAAGGCCCGCGCCCTGACGCATGAGTTTCTCCGCCAGGCCCGCCAGGGCGGCTGGCTTGCCCGCCGTCAGACGGCCGACCTGCTGGGCTACTACGGGATACCGCTGGCAGGCGGCGAAGGCGACCGCACCGAGGCCGCGGCACGAACGGACGGCGTGGAGGTGAGCGTCCGGGTGGCCGCCGACTCTACCTTCGGCCCGCTGGTGATGTTCGAGCTCGCCGGGGCGGAACCCAAAAGCCCCGCAGCCTCTGAGGTGTTCGCGGACTCCTCGGCCCGGCTCACGCCGCTGACCGACACCGACGCGGACAAGCTGATCCGGTCGGTCCGCTCCGCGCCGCTACTGTCCGGGGGCGACGGCCGCCCGGCGGCCGGCCTCGGGGCCCTGCGCGACCTGCTGCTGCGGGTCTCCCGGCTCGCCGACGACCTGCCCGAGGTCGCCGGCCTCGACCTCGATCCGGTTATCGCCTGGCCGGACCGGGCTGTCGTCGCGCACGCCCGGATCAAGCTGGCGCCCTTCCAGCCGCGGGACCCGTTCCTGCGCAGACTGCGCTGATAACCCGCCACACCACGACACGCCGGAGCGATCTGGGGCGTTTTCGGCGACCGCGCCCGCAATTTGGAGATAATGAGTCTCGAACTGGTTATTGACCTCTGGAGTGGAGAGATCAGATGATCAAGGCAACCAGGGCCGGGCGTGACGGCAGTATCCGTGTCACCTTCGCGCTGCCGGCCGATGAGCCTGCCGGGCCCGTGTCCGTGGTAGGCAGCTTCAACGACTGGAACCCGTTCGCGCACCCGCTGCGGCGGCGTGCCAACCGGACCCGGAGCGCCGTGGTGACCGTCCAGGCCGGCACCACCCTGCATTTCCGCTACCTCGCCGAGGGCGGCGTGTGGTTCGACGACGAAACGCTGCCCGCACTCGAGGGGCAGGGCGTCACCCTCACGGTCTGACCCGCGACCTTCAGCCGATGGCCGCGGCGACGATCTCCCGTGCCTGCTCCTGGATCGCGGCGAGATGCTCCGGGCCGCGGAACGACTCGGCGTAAAGCTTGTAGACGTCTTCGGTGCCCGACGGCCGGGCCGCGAACCAGCCGGAGGCGGCGACCACCTTGAGCCCGCCGATCGGGGCGCCGTTGCCCGGCGCGGTGGTCAGCGCCGCGATGATCTTCTCGCCCGCGAGCTCGCTCGCGGTGACCTGGGCGGGGGAAAGCCTGGCCAGCGCCGCCTTCTGCTCCCTGGTCGCCGCGGTGTCGATGCGGGCGTAGGCGGGCGCCCCGTAGCGGCCGGTCAGGCCGAGGTAGAGCCGCGAGGGGGAGTGCCCGGTCACGGCGGTGATCTCGGAGGCGAGCAGGGCGAGGATGATCCCGTCCTTATCGGTGGTCCAGACCGAGCCGTCGCGCTGCAGGAACGACGCCCCGGCGCTTTCCTCACCGCCGAAGGCCACCGAACCGTCAAGCAGCCCCGGCACGAACCACTTGAAGCCGACCGGGACCTCGAGCAGGGCCCGGTCCAGGCCCTCGGCCACCCGGTCGATCATCGAGGAGCTGACCAGTGTCTTGCCCACGGCGGCGTCGGCCGGCCAGCCGTCCCGTTGCCGGTAGAGGTAGTCGATGGCGACCGCGAGGTAGTGGTTGGGGTTCATCAGGCCCCCGTCGGGGGTGACGATGCCGTGCCGGTCGGAGTCGGTGTCGTTCCCGGTCGCGATCGCGAACTCGCGGGAGCGGGCGATCAGGCTGGCCATGGCGAACGGTGACGAGCAGTCCATCCGGATCTTGCCGTCCCAGTCCAGCGTCATGAACCGGAACGTGGCGTCCACGTTGGGGTTGACCACGGTCAGGTCCAGGCCGTAACGCTCGCCGATCTCGCCCCAGTAGGCCACGCTGGCGCCGCCGAGCGGGTCCGCGCCGATGCGCACCCCGGCCGCCTTGATCGCGGCCAGGTCCACCACCTGTCCCAGCGCCGACACGTAGCTGCCGAGGAAGTCGAACTTGCCGGTGGTATCGGCCGCGGCCGCCCGCGCGTACGGAATCCGCCGGACCGCCTTCAGCCCGCTGGCCAGCAGCTCGTTCGCCCGGTCCTGGATTTGCGTGGTGATGTCGGTGCCGGCCGGACCGCCGTCGGGCGGGTTGTACTTGAAACCGCCGTCCGGCGGAGGGTTGTGCGACGGGGTGACCACGATCCCGTCGGCGCGGGATCCTCGGGCTCCCGGACCTGACCCGTTGTGCGCCAGGATCGCGCGGGACACCGCCGGCGTGGGCGTATACCCGCCGCGGGCGTCGACCATGACCCGCACCCCGTTGGCTGCGAGCACTTCGAGCGCGCTGACCTGGGCTGGCTCGGACAGCGCGTGCGTGTCCGCGCCCAGGTAGAGCGGTCCGTCGATGCCCTGGCTAGTCCGGTACTCGCAGATGGCCTGCGTGGTGGCCAGGATGTGATCCTCATTGAACGTCGCGGTGAAGGCCGATCCGCGATGGCCGGACGTGCCGAACGACACCCGTTGCGCGGCATCACCAGGATCGGGATGCACCGCATAGTAGGCGGTCACGAGCTTCGCGACGTCCACCAGGTCTTCAGCGGCAGCGGGCTGTCCCGCACGCGGATTTACCATGCCGTCATACTGACACGCATGAGCCAAGAGCGCGACGACGAGTGGCGGCGATGGGTCGTCTACCAGGTGTACCCGAGAAGCTTCGCCGATTCCGATGGGGACGGCATCGGCGACCTGCGCGCGCCCGGGCACCGACCCGGGGACGCCCGGGGCGGAGCCGACCAACTGGGAGTCGCATTTCTCCGGTCCGGCCTGGGCCTTCGACGAGGCGACCGGCCAGTACTACATGCATATCTTCTCGCCTAAGCAGCCCGACCTTAACTGGGAGAATCCCGAGGTCCGCCAGGCGGTCTTCGCCATGATGCGGTGGTGGCTGGACCGCGGTGTCGACGGGTTCCGGATGGACGTCATCAACATGATCAGCAAGGACACCTCGCTGCCGGACACCGAGCCGCGGCCCGGCTCGCTCTACGGGCCTGGTGAGGCGCACTTCATCTGCGGTCCGCGCAACCACGAGTTCCTCAAGGAGATGTTCCGCGAGGTCTTCGCCGGCCGCGACGCGCATGTGCTCACCGTCGGCGAGATGCCGGGTGTTACCGTCCACGAGGCGGTGTTGTTCACCGACCCCGAACGTCACGAGCTCGACATGGTGTTCCAGTTCGAGCACGTGCGGCTGGATCAAGGGGCTCACAAATACGACCTGCGCCCGCTGAAGCTCCCCGCCCTGAAGGCGTCGATGGCCGCCTGGCAGACGGGCCTGGCCGGGCGCGGCTGGAACTCGCTGTACTTCGGCAACCACGATCAGCCGCGGTCGCTGTCGCGGTTCGGCGACGACGGCGAGCACCGGGTGGCCTCGGCCAAGACGCTGGCTACCGTCCTGCACCTGCACCAGGGCACGCCGTACGTGTACCAGGGCGACGAGCTGGGGATGGCCAACGCGCCGTTCGCCGCCATCGGCGACTACCGGGACATCCAGGCGCTCAACTTCTATGCCGAAGCGGCCGCCCGCGCCGGTGCCGACCTGCCCGCCCTCCTGCTTGCGATGGCCCGGATGAGCCGTGACCAGGGCCGGACCCCGGTTCAGTGGGACGCCTCGCAAAGCGCCGGGTTTACCACCGGCACCCCCTGGATTGCCGTCAACCCCGACTATGACCAGGTCAATGCGGCTGCCGAGGTCGGTGACCCCGCCTCGGTGTTCGAGCACTACCGCCAGCTCATCGCCTTGCGCCACGCCGATTCCGTGGTCACCGACGGCGACTTCGCGCTGCTGCTTGGAGATCACCCGGCGATCTGGGCCTTCCTGCGCCGCGGTCCCGGGGCCGAGCTGCTGGTCGCCGCGAACTTCTCCTCGGGCGCGGTCAAGGCATCTCTGCCGCTGGACAGCGGCTGGGCCGCCGCCCCGGTCGTCCTGGCCAACCTCCCCGACGCCCCGCTCCGCTCGCTGCCCGACCTGGAACTGCGGCCCTGGGAGTCGCTCGTCTGGCGCAAGGGACAGATCGGCTAACTCCCAGCAAGGCTGCTATCTTGGTTAATAACAGATAGGAATCGCCTCACTACTCATTGTTGACCGCAAAATGGGGAACGGTCGACAGGGGTCGGGGCGGTGAACGGGGGCCTCATGGATGCTAGCGAGGGTGACCAGCAGCCCAGACGCATACTGCTGATCGACGACGATCCCGCTCTCGGCGGGTACCTGACGCGGGTGCTGCGTACGCGTGGTTTTGACGTCACTCACGAGCTCGACTCGGTCGGCGCGTTGCGCTGCATCGAGACCGAGCAGTGGGATCTGCTCATCACCGACATCGAGATGCCGGGCATGACCGGGCTCGAACTCCTGGAGCGAGTCCGCCAGCTGGCGCCCGACTTGCCGGTCGCCGTGCTGACCGGGAACCCGACGGTCGACTACGCGGTCTCGGCGCTGCGCTGCGCGGCCGCCGAATTCCTGCAGAAGCCCATCGGTGCGCAGGAGCTGGTCGCCAAGGCGACCGAGCTTATCGAGGCGGGCCGGGTCGCACGGGCCGCGGGCCGGGAGACGGTACTGGCCATCGGGGCCCATCCCGACGACGTCGAGATCGGCGCGGCGGGCACGCTGCTGGCCCACAAGGCGGTCGGCCACACGGTGGCGATCTTGACCCTTTCGCGCGGCGCACACGGAGGCGACCAGGCGCAGCGGGCCCGCGAGTCGCAGGCGGCCGCCGATATCATCGGCGCCCGGCTGTTCCTGGATGACCTGCAGGACACCCTCATCGCGGAGGGCAACCCGACCATCGGCGTCATCGACCGGGTCATCGCGGAAGTCCAGCCGACGATCGTCTACACGCACTCCATTCACGACGTCCACCAAGATCATCGCAACACCCATAGTGCGGCCATGGTCGCCGCCCGGCGGGTGGGCCGTGTCTACTGCTTCCAGTCTCCGTCGGCCACCGTCGACTACCGGCCGATCCACTTCGTGACGATCGATGATCAGATCGGCGGCAAGCTGAAGGCCATCGACACGTTCGGTTCTCAGGTCGGCGTGCGTGATTACCTCGAACCCGAGCTGATCACCTCGACGGCCCGCTACTGGTCCCGGTACTGCGGCGGCAGCCACGCCGAGCCGTTCGAGGTCATCCGCGACCGCGCGGGCGGCCTGCCGGCCCGCTCCGCCGGCAGCCATTCGCTGGTGACGCCGTGACGGCGGCACTGCGCGTCCTGGTCACGGGCGCGGGCGGTCCCGCCGCGATCGCCGCGATGAAGTCGCTGCGCGCCGATGAATCGGTGCAGCTCCTCGCCGCGGACATGGATCCCTGGGCGGCCGGGCTGTACCTGGTTCCGCCCTGGGCGCGGACCCTCATCCCGGCGGGCGCGGCTCCGGGCTTCGCGGATGCGCTGCTGACCCGGTGCCTCGCGCTGGGTGTGGACGTGGTCCTGCCGACCCTCGACAGCGAGCTGCGGCCACTGGCCCACGCGTGGGAGACGTTCACGGCCGCAGGCATCGGCTTGCTCCTGGCGCCCGCCGCCGCGCTGGACGTCATCTTGGACAAACTCGCGCTGGCCGAGCACTGCGCCGGTGTCGTTCAGGTCCCTCGCACCGAGCTGTTCGGGCCTTCCGTTGATCCGGCGAGCTGGACCTATCCCCTCATAGTCAAGCCGCGGGAGGGGAGCGGATCCCGCGGCATCATTACGGTGGCCGCCGCCGCCGAACTGGCCGCGCTTGATCGCTCACCGAGCCTGATCGTCCAGGAGTTCTTGCCCGGCGAGGAGTACTCCGTCGATGTCCTCGCCGACGCGGCAGGACATGTGATCGCGTCCGTCCCGCGCCTTCGGGCCCGGGTCGATTCTGGTGTGTCGGTGGGTGGCCTGACCGTTCACGACCCCGAGGTCGAGCAGTTCGGGCGGGCCGTCGCCCAGGCGACCGGTATCACCTTCGTCGCCAACGTGCAGTGCAAACGTGACCGTCACGGCTCACCCGCGCTGCTCGAGGTGAATCCCAGGATGCCGGGCACGCTAGGGCTCACCATCGCCAGCGGTGTCGACATGCCCAGGCTCGCGCTCGCTGCCCTGCTCGGGCGGCCGCTTCCGGCGACGATCGAGTTCCGCGAGCGGGCCGTGGTCCGCTTCCTCGACGAGCTCTTCCTGGATCCCGCCGACATCTCCAGCGTCGGGCTGACCCTGGAGCCAAGCCCGGCATGAACTCCGTCGAGAACCTCCGCGTCGTCGAGAACCTCCGCGTCGTCAATAAACACAGCGTCGTCAATAAACACAGCGTCGTCAATAAACACAGCGTCGCCCTAGATGAGGACTTTCACGTTCACTCGACGTTCTCCGACGGGGCCAGCACCCTCGCGGAAAACGTCGAGGCGGCCCGGGACCGCGAGCTCCGCACACTGTGCCTTGTCGATCACGTGCGGCGGGACACGGCCTGGGTGCCTGACTTCATTGCCGCCGTCGAGGCGTACCGCCACCAGCCGGGGCTGCGGGTCCTGGCCGGCGTGGAGGCCAAGATCCTCGACACCTCCGGCCACATCGACACGCCACCGGACCTAAGTGGCATCGACCTGGTGCTGATCGCCGACCACCAGTTCCCCTCCGATAACGGCCCCGTGCACCCAGCCGAGGTGCGAGCGGTGATCTCCTACGGAGGCATGACCGCGGCCGAGGCCATCGAGCGGCTATGCGAGGCAACGGCGAACTCGCTAGGTGCCGGTTCCCGGTCGCTGCTGGCGCACCTGTTCAGCGTCCTGCCCAAGATCGGGCTGACCGAGGCCATGGTCCCGGATCTGCTCCTGACGCACCTGGCTAAGCAGGTGGCCCACGCGGGCACGATGATTGAGGTAAACGAAAAGTGGTCATGCCCGTCGGTCCGCACCGTCACCGCCATGGCGGCCGCGGGCGTGTCGCTGGTAGCCGGCAGTGACAGCCATCATTGCCGGAACATCGGTATTTACGACTCGGTCCGGCAAACCGTGAGCGCCGCCGGGGTCTGACCACGGTGGGCCATGGCTTTGTCCTCGGCGGTCAGTGGTTCCTCATCGTCCTGGTCATGCTCGGCGCCGTCCCCGAGGTGGCCGCGAGCTGGCAGTTCCTGCTGGTCGCCGGTCATTTCTGGCGCAACGACTACGACGTCTGCGCGCCGGTCTTCCCGCGGACCGCGGTGCTGATCCCGGCCTGGAACGAAGCGGCGGTCATCGCAGCCTCGATCGACCGGCTCATGTCGCTTGAGTACCCGCGGGAAGCCCTGCGCGTCTACCTGGTCGACGACGCCAGCACGGACGAGACCCCGCAGGTAGCGAAGGCCAAGGAAGCCCAGTATCCGGGCAGCGTGATCCACCTGCGCCGGGAGAAGGGCGGCCAGGGCAAGGCGCACACGCTCAATCACGGCCTGGCCGTCATCCTCGACGACGAATGGATGGAGGCGCTCCTGATTACCGACGCGGACGTCATCTTCCAGGCCGACTCGCTGCGCAAGATGACCCGCCACCTGGCCGACCCGCACGTGGGCGCCGTCACCGCGTACATCAAGGAGGGCAGCCGCCCGGGCAACTACATGACCCGCTTCATCGGCTATGAGTACATCACGGCCCAGGCCGCCTCCCGGCGCGGCCAGAACGTACTCGGCGCGACCGCCTGCCTGGCCGGCGGCGCCCAGCTGCACACGCGGGAGAACCTGCTCGCCCTCGGCGGCCGGATCGACACCAGCTCCCTGGCCGAGGACACCTTCACCACGTTCCAGACCCAGCTGAACGGCCGCCGGGTGGTGTTCGAGCCGCACGCCATCGTCTGGGCCGAGGAACCCGGCTCCATCATCGGCCTGTGGAAACAGCGGCTCCGCTGGGCCCGCGGCAATGTTCAGGTCACCAAGCGGTACCGCAAACTGTGGTTCCGGCCGCACCGGGGGCACCGCCTCGGCAGCGTCACCTTCGGAGTCTTCTGGTTCTGCCTCTTCCTCCAGCCGATCTTCATGATCCTTTCGTCGTTCTCGCTGGTCACCTTGTACTTCGCCAGTTACGCCGGCGCGTGGCACACCTTTCACGTCCTATGGATCACCAACGCCGTCACCTATTTCTTCATCACCGCCTTCTCGCTGCTGATCGACCCGCCGATCGCCCGCCACACCTGGCGCCAGGGCATGATGTTCCCCGGCGTGGTGAACCTGGGCATCGTCCTCTACACCTGCGTCCCGCCGCTGTTTCGTGACCTGGCCCACGACGCCTTTGCCGCGAGTCATTTTTCTCCCGACCACGCCTTGCTGACCGGGGGCCTCCTGTTCATCTACGCCTGGCCCGCCGTGTCGATGCCCGTGGCTTGCCTGGCCAAGGTGGCCGAGCCGCGCCGATTCGGCTGGTTCCTCAGCCCGCTTGTCGTCTACGTCGTGGGATATGGATCGCTGCTATGCGCCTGCACGTTCGCCTCCTACGTCAAGGAGCTGAGGGGAGCGGAAATGAAGTGGGACAAGACCGAGAAGACGGGGAAGATGGTGGTCCCGACGTGACGATCGAAGCGGTCGGAGCGGGGCCCCGGGTGGTCTTCCGGCGGGAGATCAACGACGCGGTTCGTTACGAAAAGGGGCTGTTCATCAAGGCTCTTGTGATCCTCGCGATCCTGGCCATCGTGCTCGTCTTGCGCACGCTGTACTTCGCATGAGAACCAGTATCCGGCTGCGGGTGGCCACCGGCTCCGCGGTCGCCGTGCTGCTGGCCACGGCCGCGCTGGCCGGCGCGCTGGTCACGGCGGCCGGTACCCGGGCCGATGGTCGCGAGCTGTCGCAGCGGCTAGTGCCCGCGGCCGACGCCGCGATCGATCTGCTTAACCTCTGCCAGACGCAGCAGACGTGGGTCCGTGACTACGTTACCGGCGGGCACTCAGGCACGCTGGCGCAGTTCCACGACGAAACCACCCAGCTCCGGAGTATGCAGGATCAGATCAAGCGGCTGACACCCGGCTATGGGCAGATTACGAAGCAGCTCAACGCGACCGCCGCGGCCGAGCAGGCCTGGGTGGCCAGTGTGGCCGCCCCTCAGCTGGCGGCCACAGGCCAGGGCAATTTCGCCGCCGCGCAGGCTCTGCAGGCGGATGTTGCGCAGACCCGGCCGTACGTG
>Ga0302177_10001852_pt1 | contig 15053 bp, 23 predicted proteins | sample I_Palsa_E1_2_FD_198780 | JGI IMG/M metagenome (GOLD analysis project Ga0302177, IMG submission 198780) | Peat permafrost microbial communities from Stordalen Mire near Abisko, Sweden - I_Palsa_E1_2 | ecosystem: Environmental > Terrestrial > Soil > Palsa > Peat permafrost | place: Sweden... | reverse complement strand
TAAAGCAGGCCGTGGACCGGCTCGGCGGACTCGACATTCTCGTGAACAATGCGGGCGGTGTGAGGGCCGGACGTCTGGAGAACACCCCCGAAGCTGAGCTGCAGGCAATGATTGACGTCGATCTCGTCGCGCCGATCCTGCTGACGCGCGCCGCGCTGCCCGCTCTGCGGGCGAGTGGGGAGGCGATGATCGTCAACGTTGCCTCCGGCATCGCCCTGATCGGTGTGCCGTTCTACGCGACCTACGCTGCAACAAAGGCTGGTCTCGCTCGGTTCGGCGAGGCGCTCCGACGCGAACTCAAGGGAGAAGGCGTCCATGTACTGACCGCCTATCCTGGTGGCACCGACACACCGATGATGAAGTCGAACCGCGCGGGAGCAGAGCTCGGCTTCTCGCGCGAACCGGCGTCCGCGGTTGCCGCAGCCATCCTCGGAGGCATCGAGGCGAATGCCTTCGAGGTGATCCGCGGCGGTGAAGCACGAAGCCAGATGATCGCGCTAAACCGCGACGATCCGGCCGTCATCGACGAGCGCTTCCTGAGTCTGAAGCCGGCCCTCGAGGATGCGGTGAAGGATCATTCGGCGCTCTGAAGAAAAGCGAGTGTCGGCACGAGCTCAGTTCGTTTAACAGAAGGTAAAGGAAGAAATCTCATGACAAGCGTTTCGCTCTACGTGGAACTCAAGGCGAAGTCGGGAAAGGAAGAGGAAGTCGCCGCCTTCTTGGCCGGCGCCCAGAGCTTGGTTGCCGCCGAACCGGGCACTGTTGCCTGGTTCGCGGTGCGCTTTGATAAAAGCACCTTCGCGATCTTCGACGCCTTCAATGACAAGGCAGGTCGCGAGGCGCACCTCTCCGGACAGGTCGCCGCTGCGCTGATGGCACACGCTGATGAGCTATTGGCTGCCACGCCCCAGATTCGCACATCGGATGTGCTTGCGGACAAGCTGCCGACGTTACGCTGATCAACCCTACGGCGACGCTGTCGTGTCTCGCTAATGGCCACCAGTGAAGCAATCGATCTAACTTCCGGCGTGCCCGCATCTATCCTTATTCGCGACAGCGCCTGGAAACGTTAGAGCGCACGGCCAGGTTGGCCACCGATGCTGAAAATAGCGCTAAGTTAATGTCATCGGCGGCAGCCAGAGCCGCAGCCCAGACCCACCATCGCGTGCCGCGACCCTGCGTCGCGCGATCATGGGCAGCACGAGACAATTCTATGCCGGATTCTCTTTATATATTAGGCGCTTAGACGCGATCTAAATGCAGCCTACGAAGCAGGGGGTCGGCAGTATTACTTGAGATTGCGCATAATATGGATTACTCGTAAAATACGTGCATTCTAGGAGTTACGCATTATGCGCACAGAGGACACCGTAACTGTCACCGCTGCCGAGTTTCATCGCAACATCGGGGTGTACCAGGACGTCGCGCTGACGAAAACCGTCACCATTACCAAGAATGGTCGAGAGCGGACTGTCCTAATCTCGGCGGAGGAGTACGCGCGGCTCAAGCGGCGGGACCGTCGAGCAATTGCCGCCGGTGACCTGACCGATCGCCAAATCGGAGCGCTTCGGGAGGCAAAGGTTCCGGATCAGCACGCTGATCTGGACCGCGAGATCAAAGACTGGAAGCCGTGAGCTTCCCGGAACCGTATGCCGGTCTCGTCATTCGCTATTCCTATCTTTGGAAGAGGGAGTTCGACGCCGGCCGCGAAGAAGCTGCCAAGGACCGCCCCTGTGCCATTGTCATGACGGTCATAGATGAGGACGGTGACAAGGAAGTGCTGGTGCTTCCCGTCACGCACAGTCCACCGGACGACCCTGCAGACGCGATTGAAATTCCGGCGGCGACCAAGAGTCGGCTCGGGCTCGACGGCGAGAGATCTTGGATCATGATTACCGAGGCGAATGAGTTCGTATGGCCCGGCCCAGATCTCCGAACGGTTCCGGAACGCGATGGGTCAACGGTTGCCTATGGTCCGTTGCCACCACGCTTCTTCGCACATGTGCGCGATAAATTTCTGGAGCGCGACCAGCGTGAAAAATCTGGGCGCGTGAAGCGGACGGAATAGTGGCTGCCGACTGCCCGGGGACGAGAACTAGGATTGTGAGATCCGAAAGCGTGATCGACCTCAGGCGGCCTTGTCCAAGTTGGCTGCCGAGCGCGCGATTTTTTCGACCGCCAATGCCAGCCCACCGGGCGCCAGATGGGCATATCGCAGCGCCATCGTGATCTCGGCGTGCCCGAGGAGCTCGCGCACCGAATTCAAGTCCACTCCAGATTGGACTAAACGGCTCGCAAAGTGGTGCCTGAGATCGTGGAAGTGGAAGTCTTCAAGCCCGGCTCGAGCGCTGACGCTGCGCCACACGGTTGTGATTGTCGTCGGCGGCTTGTCGGCGATGCCGGCGACGGTCCCGCATTGTTGCCTCCAACATTCGAGCACGTGCATCGCTTCAATGTTGAGCGGAATCTGCCGCGTCTGGTTATTCTTGGAGGTCTTGCCCGCGACCGTAAGCCACTTTGTGTTGAGATTGATGTCGCCCCATCTAAGGTGAAATATTTCTCCTCTGCGCAATCCGGTATTCAACGCCAGTAGCACAATCGGCCTTAGGTGATCGGTGTATTCCTCTGTACGGATAGCCAACAGCGGCAGCCCGCGTGCTTTGCAGTGCTCAATGTACCGTTGGCGCTCTGCGGTGTTCCTGCTCACGCGCTAGCAGAGCCTCTCGTAGGCACTTTTCCTCCTCCTCATCTAGGAACCGCGTTCGCCCCGTACGATTGCATTTGAGGGGTTTGAGGCCAGCGAATGGATGGCGGGAAATGGCCTTTCGGTCCACCGCCTTGGGCAGCACGGCATGCAGGCGTTGAAGTTTGCGATTGATTGTGACGGGTTGCGTACCTGACTCTTTGCGCTCGGCGCGCCGCTTCTCGATGAGCGGTTCATCAATACTCATCATGGGCTTCTCAAGCCAAGTGGCAAAATCCAACTTGATGCGATTAATCTGGGTTTTCCAAGTGTGAAGGTTCGCTATCGCCCAGGGCTCATACTGTTGTTCGATGAATTTCACGAGCGTGCTCGCCCGCTCACGATCCGCCGTCGCTCGCGTCTCTTTCTGGCGTGTCCTGACACCGATTCCCTTTGCAACTTCGGCGGCGGCGAAAAGGGCCAGCTCGCGCGCCTGGGCAACGGTGAGGCTAGGAAATTTTCCGAGTTTTAATCGTTGCTGCGGACGACCATTCACCCGATAGCGGAAGACCCATGTCTAGGCGCCGGTGTTGCGCACGCGCAATCGAGGCCCGGAAAGACGGTATCGACCAGGGTCAAGTCGGCCGTTTGTGCCTGGGTGCTGGCGATGAGGGCTTGAGTGATCTTCGCGAACATGCGACCTCCTTTGTGCCGGGGCCTCGCTCCGCATTCTAGGTTCGGATGTGCCGGGGCCTCACCAGGGCCTCGGAAAGGGCCCATGTCGGGCGTTGCAGGGCGTATTGCATCGCAGCAGGGCGCGACACAATGTGCTTACATTTCAAAAGCTTAGATCAATTCTGCTGACAACTCAACGGGTTGCAAATAAGCTCAATCGAGTTCGGGACGTATAGGTCGCAGGTTCAAATCCTGTCACCCCGACCATTTATTTCAGGGGGCGAACTCTAGTTTGAAGTGCAACACATTGAAGAGGTTAATGTGTTTGCATGAATACCAATTACAGACATCTGACCGTGGATGAGCGAGTCTTCATTCAGCTGGCGCTGGAGCGAGGCTGCACGCTGCGGGCAATTGCCCGCAGCGTGCAGCGCGCGCCCAGCACGATCAGCCGGGAGTTGACTCGTAACGCCTGGACCAGGCCGCCCAAACGTCGTGGTCGAGGTCGACCGCGGCTGGCAGGAGGCTACCGTGCGGTGCTGGCTCAGGAGCGGGCGGTCCTTCTGGCCCAGACACCGCGGGTATCGCGGCGCTTGGAGCCCGGCAACGGGCTGTGGGAACAGGTGGTCCGACTGCTGCGCCGGCGCCATTCCCCGGAGCAAATCAGCGGCATACTGCGCAGGATGCACCCCGGTGAACCGCAGCGCAACGCGAGCCACGAGACCATCTACACGGCGCTGTACGCGATGCCGCAAGGCGAACTGCGCTCTGAACTCCTCAGCTGCCTGCGGCAGGCTCGTCGGCGCCGACTTCCGCGGGCGCGGGGTGAGGATCGACGCGGAAAACTTACCGACATGGTCTCGATCCACATGCGACCGCCCGAGATTGAGGAGCGCATCATTCCGGGACACTGGGAGGGCGACCTGATAAAGGGCAGCCGCGGTAAGTCCGTCGTAGGAACCCTGGTCGAGCGCTCGACGCTGTTTGTAACCCTCGCCAAGATACGTGATGCCACGACCGACGCAGCCGTCGCCGGCTTTAGCCACGTGTTGAAGCGTATCGACGCCCAGCGTCGACTCTCCCTGACCTACGATCAAGGACGCGAGATGGCCGCCCATCAGCGCCTCACCAAGATCACTGGTGTAAAGGTGTACTTCGCCGATCCGCACAGTCCATGGCAGCGCGGTATCAACGAAAACACCAATGGACTGCTGCGCCAGTACCTGCCCAAGAATGCCGACCTCTCCGTGCTCAAGCAATCAGAACTCGATGCCATCGCCTGGCAGCTCAATACCCGTCCAAGAAAAACCCTCGGCTGGAAATGCCCGGCCGAACTGTTCCTACCCAAGTCGTTCGATTACGCTGCCTATTACAAAGCAATCGTTGCGCTTCCTACTTGAAACCGCCCAGCGAAAAACATCGCGAGAGAGATGAATAAGAGCGCCTTCCAATCCTGCAGGCCATCGTCCCAGATCCACTGAAACGTACCTCGTATCGCATAAAATGCGAAGGCGTGTGCTCTCGCGAGCTTGCTGCCGATGGTGGAGAGTTCCATTGATAAGAGTGCTAGATGCGCAAGTCGTATATTCCCCTGAACCATCTAGACTAACCTACCTATCTCAGCGGGACCGGCTGTGACCGCAGAGAGACGGACCAGACGATGACTTCGGCATGTAGGTGCGCTGAGTCATTGACGCAGATTTCGCGCGTGAAGAAGTTTGCTCCGGGGCTTGGCTCGTCGCGCAGCGGGCAAAGGTGTGGAGCGCCGCCGCGTCTGCGGGCTAGACCTGAAACATCAGCGGTCACGAATGATCTGGCCCAGCAGAACCGCCGGATCAATCTCTAGGCAGCGGCACAGCCGGATGAATTCCGAAAGATCGAGACGTCGGCCGGGGGCCACCTTCATAGTCAGGTCCTCAGACTTTCCCTGTAGAACAGAATTGCCGAAGCAATACCCAGATTGCAGAGGCAGTGTGCTATGGCAGCATAACGCGTGCTCTGTGTTACCGCGGTTAGACGGCCATTCACAAGGGCCGTCAGGGCTACGAGAACAAATTCACCGCGTATACCTAGGCTCGACCCGTGCATCAGCACAAATTGTAATCCGGCGATCGCTTCCGCCCAGAGTGGTTTTATCGTCGTCTGCAGGCCGAGTTGCACCAGTCCACGGATTGCGGCTTCCTCAATCAGTCCTGCTTTACCGAGGAGGGTATAGGCGGTCATCACGCGAAACAGTGATGGAGCGGGATCGGTATCTCCAGGTAGCGCGATTCGCCCAGCGTGCAGCGCGCGTGAATCCATAAGCGCCACGCCAACTGCCGCGAGACCCGTCGCAATGATCAAACTACTGGCGAGAGAAAGACGGAACGGCGGCCTTTGAACGGTTGGGAGGCGTCGATACCCCCGATCACACGACCTAAGAGTAACTAGCGATGCACCGACCGCGATAATCGCAAACCATGGAGTCTCAGCGTCAGCCTGCAGGTTTACAAGTCTGATTACCTCCGTTATCAAATTAACGCTACCGATAACCAGGATCGCGCAGAAGACACGGTACGCGACCAATAACATCACGCGAATGCGCGGCGAAGTCGTGAGCATGCTCTAGCGTCTCGGTTCAACGGACTCCACGACCGCCCCGAGCCACGTATCGTTGAGGTACACCCTTACAGGCATGCCCGACTCCAGAATCCCAGTAGTCAGGGAAGATCGGTATCGCGTGCTGAGGCAAATGGAGACGCGGGAACGGTCACTGTCTCGGCTCAGCTCCAGGCTTCGGGTGCAGATTCCTTTGGCCGAATAGATTGGACTATTGGAAACCACAGTTGCGTCGAAGGATTGATGCGAGCCTCTAGAGTACTGCGCTGCTACGCCCAACAGACTCGCGCACGCCCACGCCGTCCCCGCAGCGAAACCAATCGTGATTATTCCCCCGCACAAGCACCAAGCGCCAAAGCTAACTTGCCTCAGCTTCACAGCCTGTGCGGAAGCGTGCGTACCCTGCGCGGCGAACCAGGTTCGCGCCAAAAGTACCGCGATTGTTCCGCCTGCTACGGCGCCCACAACTGCGCAAATTGAGTTGGACCATGTGTCTATCGTGGTGAAGCGGTCAAGCCCGGCCTGAAGAGTTAGCAAGCGCAACGCGAGTACCACTATAAAGGCACGGATAATCACCTTCGGTGATGGCCATTTGGCAAATTTCTTGGATACGGGCTGATCCATGCTGCGAGGTTTACGGCTCTGCTAGGGTGCGGTCGAAACGGAAGGAAAACGTCCGGGGCTATACAGTGGCGAGCGCCAGTGTCAATTTGCCTTATGGGGGATTTCCATCTAGAGGCGTACTCAATCTCTTCTAACGAGGAGCTGTACAATAGCAAAGACAAATATGGCAATGGTAAAAAGGAAGCCCTTGGGACTACCCGAGTATATTCCTGTTTCATACCAAGGTAGATCTGGATGTGCCTTGAAGCTCAAAAGACAATCGACGAGCAGGTAATGGAGTACACCGAAAGTAAACAATCCAAAAAACCATCTCCAGCGGGATGATTTAGACAGTTGCACGATGACGCGACGCAAGATCCTCACCGTTGGGAGGCTCGTTCTTGGCGGCTCTTGATCAGTGGCCACTGATAAGCATGAGTCCGGTGACGAGAGAGAGCACGCTCAGCACGGACCCAGCCAAGAAGATCAATGCCTTCCACCCGTGACCACTTCTCACAATCACCGACTCGCCGAACACTATCGACCTCCCGCTACAGCCTAGAGCCGCGTCCGCGCCAATAACGGCGTATCAGGAGTAAGTCGCCGCCCGCTGGTGTTGTGAATATCAGAAGGATTGCGGTCGCAATCCTGAGCCACAGCACCATCCTGTCGTAGCTTACCCAGACGTAGATCAGGCAGCAGACCCAGCAGCACGTATAAATCCACGCGAATAGTGGATACCAGTGCTCCCTTCGTTCCCTTGCGTCTAAAGCCATAGCTTCACGTATGTCGTAGGTCGCTGATACGGTCGGTATCGAACCAGCAGGTCAAGCTTGGCATCCGCGCGCAACGTCTCCCATGGATGGGGGCCAGCACTTTGAAGGCTCTGGCCAAACTGTCTATAGGCATCGCGTACCAGCCGCCAAGTTATAAGCCATGTTACAACATACAAGATAGGGACGAGAATGAGACTGGTGATACCGGCCACCACGATAACTGAATCAGGGAGCTGCAACATTGATTATCTATCGGGGCCAAAAGTAGCGGCCCCGAACCCACGGCGGGTGAGACTCTGCGAATCTGAATCCATTATTTTAGAAGCTATTCGCGCCCGGAACGGCGACGAATAGGGGCTTACATGCCATCCAACGAGCGCTGCTACAGCGCCCAAGCTTGTCCACACGGTGACGACCCACAGTCCCCATATGAATGTGAGTTCCTGATCTTGATAGGCCAATGCAGCAAACAACAGCGACATTGGAACCGTGAAAAATATCAGTATAAAGAGGATGTGGCGCCCCAATGACTTCGTGGCACTCCGTACGCTCAGAGTTCCCATAAGCTTTCGAGTGACCTAATCTGCGTCAGGCAGCGACACGCTGGCGTCCCTTGATTTACGCCCCGATAAGGTTCACGAACCAGCTTAGCTGCCGGCATCGAGGGGCAACGGGAGTGAGCGCCAACTGCTCTTATGATACTGCCTGGATTGGGTCTGCTATCTCACACCCTCTCGATTTATCCCCTGATTCGGTGCATAACCTTGTGTTGAATTCGGGCGAACGGCGCCGCAACGCGCGCGCGTCAGCAGATGAACACGGGCGCGCTGATGCCAGCGGAATTGCGCGAGAAGGCGAGGGCGGAGTGGCTGGCGCTGCGAAACAATCCAGACAAGGCGAAGGCTAAAAGCAAGAGCCCAAGGCCTTGATGCCGGCGAGGAGGAAGACCGCGGCAAGATAAAGGACAAAGATCACTCGCGCGACGGGCCGGATGATGATTTCAGTATGTAGTCTTGTCTGCGTGATTTGCGCAGCATTGGATATCACTCAGCGCAATCACGAATGTAAAGGAGTTCCCCAACTCCAGGGAACGCCGCCTTGAGCTCTGGCACAAGACGCGATATGAGTCAATCCTTCCAGAATTTTGCGGTCTTTTTCCTTCTCAGTCGCAACTGCAACAACACTGTTCTGCTCATCTACGAACAGCCCTCGACCATTCGTTGACCGATTTCTGATCCAGAGCGACGAACTGGCTCATCCACGCCCGGAATGCCGATTCGCTTCCGGCGTAATGACCCGTTCGGTCTATACCCAGTTGGGAGCCGCTCGCTCTAAGGATTGCCCGGGTAACCGCCGGATGCGCCGGATGACCGGCACGAGTAAATATCCAGATCGTTGCCTGCGAATCCGAGTCGCATTGGAGTTGATTGGTGAGAACGTCGCGGCACCTCACACCGGACGTCCCGGTAACTTCTGCCAAGAACCTCTGCCACTCATCTACCGTAATATGCGTAGACGAGAACCGAGGAAGAGGGGCATCACCGCAATATGCCACGGACAGCTCCGACAGAAGCGTGACGCAAATAATATAGGACGCTGCTAAGCGCGTGCGCGTGTGTAGGTACGATTTCTGTCGCTTCAAGGTGACTTACACTTATATGACGCCATCAATTCGTGGATCTCTTTCAAACGCCGAGCGTTGGCGAAATCCCATGCACTAACCTTGCCTGGTTCTGCGAGGCATGGATCGGCACCATGGCTAAGCAGCAAACGCACTAGGGGCACGTTATTGTGCCACGTCGCCTCGATTAGCGGTCCACCGCGTCGACCTGGCGGCCCGTCGACGTCCAAACCGCGTGCAAGCATGCGGTTAACCAAATCTATCTGCTTGGTCTCAGACGCTCCTTGCACGGCTGCCTGGAGCGCAGGCTTGCCTTTCTCCGAGAACACTCGCGGGTCTGCACCGAAGTCGATGAGGGTATCCACGCAGTTGATATCGCCGAGCTCTAATGCCCTCGGAAGTGGCTGCTCCCCGAGCGAAGGGAACACGTCGTTCGGGTTAGCACCCTTCTCGAGCAACAATTTAACTAATGACACATTGCAAACTGCCCGGCGATTCGTAACAAAAGAAAACGCGACCTCAAGGGGAGATCGGGCAGCGCGTTGCGGATTGGGATTTGCCCCTCTCTTAAGAAGCTCCGTCACAATCGACTCGTTCCCACCAATGACGGCGCGAACGAGTGGAGTGAGTGCGTACTCGTCATATGCATTTGGGTCCGCACCAGCATCGAGTGCCTGAGCTACGGCCTGCACATCGTTCGTGTCAATAGCCCGACGAAGATCGCCCGCACTGCTCGCTCCCGGCGTCTCTGCATTCGCAGCAAAATGGTGCCAGGCACCAATCACAATGAACGTCAAAATGGCGAGATTACGCATTACCGGTCAATGATGAGGAGTGAAGGGATCTGGAATCGCAACCCCTGTGTAGTATTGGATGATTGCTGCCTGCTGAGAGGCTCCGAAGAACGCCTGCCCGATAACGCCGTTCACTGTACCTAGCGGCCCGATGCCTGTTCCAACGGAAGTTAAATAGGTGACTGAGACGTCGGGGGTATTAATAGTCACAACAGAATTCACAACCTGGCCGGGATCAAAGTCGTGACCTGGCAGCGTGTAATTCGTCCACGTGAGCTGAGCGCTATTCGTCTGGATTATTATTGGGTCGGGTCCACGTGCAGACTCTCCGGGAGATCGATCTCCTCGCCGTCCGGCGCATTAGTCGGCGCTCCTGGTGCTACCCATTCGCTGTTCCGCCATGTGTCGAAGAGTGTAGCCTGCTGAGCCGACGACATGTCTATCCCGGCCACAGAAACTGCAGTCCATATATGATAATTAGGGTCGGACAGAGAATACTCCGTACTTTGCGTCTGGCTTTGCGACTGACCAAGCGGGTCACCCACGGAAGTGCCATCTGGCAGCGTCAGTGGCGGTGCGTCTTGTATGGCAGGCAAGAAAGGCACTGTAATCGAATAGGATGCGGCCATTGATATACCGCCAAAAAACGTACCAAAGTCTAAACCCGGGGAGTTTAGGATCGATGCCACGCCACGGCACGCTGGAACACACTTGGTCTTGGCGTCGTCGAAAGCCGGTGGGATCAGTACTGCTTAACGGGCTATTTGCGACGTAGCTGTAAGGATTGTAATTCTGAGGACTGGATGGACGCGTGGCGCTTCTCCCGCCCATGCTGCGCCGCATGGTGGTGTTGCCGGAAGGGGGCCGTCACATTGCGCGGATCGTGTGCCGGCGCTGTCGCTGGTGCGTGGAGCTGCCCGAGGCAGCACTGAAGGGATTACGAGGACCGCGATTATTCCGCGCGCTGGTGTGCTCTGCGTGCGGCGCCCGCGACGCACAGGTCAGTATCAGGTGGGAGTGCCCGCCGCCGCACTTGAAGGAAGCCGAGAGGCGGCGCGGACATTAGCCTCACTACGCCGTCTTGGGCAGCGCCTCATGTGCCGTCCTCCACTCCGCAAGCCGGTGCGCCCCAGCAGCGTGGGCGCCGCAGGCTCCCGCGGCGTTGCGTGCGGTTCAATCTGATAAGAGTCACGTCTTCAGCCCCTACTTCACAATTCCATTGCACCGATAAGTGATGGTTATCGGTACCAACGGGCTTATTATAAACTGCCGGTAGACGTATTCGGGCTGCGATTCCGGCGCCTGCAGCCGAAGGCGCTGGTCTTATTGGCGGCCTCGGCGGCCGCTCGGATCAAAGCCCCTGGTTACAAACCAGGTAATTGGAAAGTCGGTATGTAGCGAGGGAATCGCAAACACCTTACCAATCGATCCGGATACTTAAGCCGCCGCAGCCGCTTACATGAATTGCCCCGAATGAAGGGCAGTCGACTTAGGTACTTCGGCCACTCCACCGCGTTTCGTGATGCGGGGTTTCTTCGTCCCAATGTATCTTAAGGCAAAACTCCTGCATTGGAGTACCATAAATGCAGAGGCAGACACGTAACAAATAGGACGGACGGTGCCCGCAAGGAGGACGGTGTCGAAAACCTGGAATAGCACGGCGGTCTTCGTGCTAGTTCTGATCGCTGCGTGCGCATCTTCTCCACGACGGCCATTCCCGGGAACCCCAGCAACCCCAGCAACCCCGGCAACCCCGGCGGTTGAGGATTCGTCGGCGCCTGATTACGCCGGAGAGTATCAGCGCGCTTGGTTTGATGTCGCCGCTAAAATCAAGTCGGGAAAGCTAAGAGATGCATACTCCTTAGGCCTCGATCTTATTGGTTCAAGAAATTTTCAGGACTTAATCGCGGCAGACCAGCATCAGAAACTATTTGTTATCGGCCAGTTGGGAGCGAAGCTAAGAGATTATACATTCGCGCATCGCCTTCTTGTTCGAGCCAGCGAGATGCCTGACGGAAACGCACTCGACTGGGTGGCGCGGATGGATGCTGCCTTCAGGCTGGGTGAGCACGCGGATATCGTGCATGGGCTTACGGTGATCGCGCGGCGTTGGCCGAGCGCTCTGTCGAATTTGAATTTCGAATTCGTTGAAGAGACTGCGGGCAAGACTCCTGTCACGGACGAGGAAGATGGCGCGCGTTTTGAGCTCCTTCATGCTCTCTACGATGCCTCCTGGAAGGATGAAAACGGCGTCGAGCCGGGCGCGCTGTGGGGCAGTCTAATCAGAGGGCTGTTGATCCGTGGCGACACAGTTCATGCACTAGAAGTGATGTCGAGAGAGAATAATCCCACAGAGATCATTATTCTGCGAGTTGACAAGCGGTTCGATTCTTTCGTTCGCGGTAACACGAGACGATTTGATGTTGCTGCGGCGGCGCAACGTCAAATTGTCGAATGTCAGGCCGCAGCGAAAAGGAATTCACGTAGTCTGGCCGCTGTAGTAGCGCTCGTCGATGCGTATCTGGATGCGGGGCGTTACAAGGAGGTATACCGGCTGACTAGCTCCATATTAACGAAGGTGTCAGAGAGCCACCGACCACAAGATGTTTATGACGACGCAGAAACCATGATTGCTTCGATTTTCGATCGAAGGAGCGAAGCACTTGGTGATTTGCGAAGATGGAGAGAGGCGAAAGACGAAGAGAGACGGGCCGCAGAGCAATTACAGGACGGCGGGCCGGATATTAGCAATATCATCAATCTCGCGGACTACTACGCCGAGCTTGGAAGCGGCGATGAGGCACTTAATACCTTGGGCCGGCTTTCTGGGTCAACCCCAAGCCCGTACGGACAGATGCTGGTGGAACGCGTGCGTCTAATGGCGGGAGTCGCAAAACACGATGAGATTATCGTTCGGGACTCGCTGGCATATCTGAAGGAGCATCAGGAGGATGGGCTTACGACCTTCCAGAAGGGATTGGTCTGGGCCAATAAAATGGATGAGGCTGCCAACCTCTTGATTGAACGATTGCGTGACCCTCGACTGCGGGCTGACGCGTTGGCTGAAATCCAGCAGTACTCAGGTCCGCCAGTGCCGCGTTTTGCTACGAAGTTTCGCATACGGTGGACGAAAGTCGTCGCGCGCCGTGATGTGCAAGTCGAGATTCATCGGGTAGGCAGAATTGAGCGTGTGCCGGTTCCATCCAGACTCTAACGGCGCGTTTGAACTCTGCGAGCCGAATTGCGCGAAGCTTCGGTGGGGTTTAAAAAGTAACCCATCATAAGCAAGAGTTAGTTCTAGACGGTCTAACGCATGCGGCGGCAAGCATCTGGCTACAAACAGGGGCTTAGCTTAGCGACTAGCTGAGGGGACGAGTAGGATTTGGCTCGCTCTGACAGCTGTTTGAGACTTGCATTACTAGAGGCCAGGGTAATCCATCCGCGCGCTTTCAGCGGCACAGTGGGCCTATCTTCGGGCACCCTTAGAGGTCGACGTCGAGTCTTTCTCTGGCGAGAGAGCCCAGCCGCAAAGAGTCACATAAAGGTGAATGCGGCAAGCCAGCGCCTTGCTCTTAGCGAGCTCATCCGTCCGCGGGGTCGCGGACGGATGAGTCGCGATTAGACACTCCTAGGTCTTTGCAGCCTCAGCAGCAGCAATAAACTTATTGGCCTGAAGCATCGCGCCCTTGACGGCACCCTGCACACAGGGCGTGTCGCCTTCGCTAGTCTCGGGGAAAAGCTGAGCAAGTTGCTGACATGCCTGTGTGGCGGAATCCTTGATGCGCTTCTGCAGCTCGACAGCTCCCGAGTGCGTGGCGAGATTGAGATCGGAGTAGTCGACTTTGTATACAATTGATAGAGTTTCCTTTCGTTGCCCCGCGAGCCCGGTTTGAGTGCTCTTCTCGATGTGCGGTGCCTCGACGATCACTTGGGGCATTGGCTGAGCCAGGCTGGTTGCGCCGACCAACAAGGCGCCGAACGTGGTAAGCGCAAGTTGCAGTGTTCCGATTTTCGACTTCATGGCAGTAGTTCCTCCCCGGCGGGGTTCAAGTTAATTCCCCGGAATCGGTGGCCAGCGATAGTACGGCTTCGTTTTCCGGGACCAAGTTGTAATGACCAGGTATGACCCCGGCCCTCTCTGAAAGATCGATTCCGATGCCGCCGGGAGACAGACTCGCGAACATCAGCCATCCACGAAAATATTGAGCGTTTCACCTGCAGCATCTTTATTAACTACAGGCCACAGAGCGAATAGTTGGTGAAATTGCTATCCGGGACTTCGCGGCGAGGGTGCAGGGGGAAATGCTCGTGACCGATCGGGGCGAGGTCATCGCTGAACTGTCACCCCGGGCCAAGTGGCCGCGGACTCATACTGCCTTCGCCGGTTCGTTTCATTGCTCGACGCCGATTCCCAGGCAATCGTTGGTCCGTCCAGCCGCCCCGGGGTATCTGTCCTAAATATGGAGGAGGGTGTTCATTTAGAGAAGAGGGGAACGCGTACGTGCCCTGTTGCTCCTGATTCCACTGGCCCCAAGCTGGCCGCGCTGTTCAGGATCGCGCAGAGGTTGTTCCGCGGCAGTCAATTACTCCGAGTCCGCGTACAGCTTCACCAGATCGGTCAGAAAATCGCGACCGACGTACACCGACCGGACGCTCCTCCGTTCGTTTAACCCATGCACGCCGTTACCGTCAGGATCACCCCAGCCTCCGGGTGCGCCATACACTGGAATGCCGATCGCCTCCAGAAAAATCCCGTCGGTGGCGCCCGTGGACATGGTGGGAACTAGTGGGACGCCGGGATAGTATTTGGCGACCAACTTCACGGCCGGCGCAATGATCTTCGGATCTAACGGCGGCGGCACTGCGAGCGGCCGGATCGGCGGAACTAGAGTTATCTTCACGCCCGAATCGCCGATCGCCGCCTCGAGAGCCGCCTGGGTGCCCTCCACCGTTTCACCAGGGAAGATGCGGCAATTGACGTTTGCTGCAGCGCGCTGCGGCAGGGCGTTACTGGCGTGACCGCCGTCCAGTAGGGTAGCGACACAGGTCGTGCGGAGCATGCTGTGATAGCTGCGGTCCTTCGAAACGATGGCCTCGGCAGCCGCGTCATCTGGATTCTGCGACAGCGTGACCATCGCGTGCCCCAACTCATCAGCACGGGCAGCGCCCGCCTTGGCGAAGAAGACGCGCGTGGTGGCTGTAAACTTCACCGGAAACTCGTAGTTGCGTACCTTTACAAGCGCGTCGGCGAGCTCGTAGATCGCGTTGTCGCGAATCGGAATCGAGCTGTGGCCGCCGGCATT
>Ga0302177_10001851_pt1 | contig 15055 bp, 20 predicted proteins | sample I_Palsa_E1_2_FD_198780 | JGI IMG/M metagenome (GOLD analysis project Ga0302177, IMG submission 198780) | Peat permafrost microbial communities from Stordalen Mire near Abisko, Sweden - I_Palsa_E1_2 | ecosystem: Environmental > Terrestrial > Soil > Palsa > Peat permafrost | place: Sweden... | reverse complement strand
TATCCCGGCGTTACGGGACGGGCCGCATAGCAACGACCGGATTTACCGCCATTGGTCTTTCCGGGCTCGGCGTCGTGATGGTCGGCGTCTTCCCGGAGAACAGCGTTCCCGCGCTGCACGGCCTAGGCTCGGCGCTCCCGTTCACGCTGGGGAATGCCGCTCTGATCGCCATCGCGATCTCGCTTGCCATGCCGCCGCTCTTGCGCATCTGCGTTTCTCTCTCCGGCGTGGCAGCACTACTCGCCCTGGCGGCTTACGCCAGCAGTCATTACCTCGGGCTAGGAGAAGGCGGGATCGAACGGGTCGTAGCCTATCCCCAGACCATCTGCCTTGCGGTGATCGGCTGCTACCTGATCGCGGTTTCCCAGCCAGGCCGGTCACGAACGGCCCACCGCACCACGCCCCAGGATGATCCCCCCACCCGGCAGTCGCTGCCCTGATCGCTGGCAGGCCGCCATCCGCGCGAATGCCGGACACACCCTGTACCTACGGTGCCGCTTCCGATGATGTCGCCGGGACGGACCTCGGTACCGCGGGAGGCGTAGCTGATCATGTCCGCGAACGACCAGAACAGATCACCGAGATTGCCGTCAGAGTAGGGGCGATCGTTCACGCTGGCCCGCAGGCCGAGCCGCGGGGCGGGGTCGCCGGCCAGCGTCGGATCTGATGTACCTGCTGGTCGTCGAGCGGGCCGAGCCGGGGTCGGCACCAGATCGCAGCCGTATGCCCGACCAGCTCCGCGAGCGCCTCAGCGGCTTCGGCGGGCTGATCGGCCAGATCCGCGACTCCATCAGCGAGTCCGGCGAGATCCACTGGGCTCCCCTGCAGGAGGTCGTGCTGCCCGCCCCCTGGTACCACGGCCGCATCGTCTTGACCGGCGACGCCGCGCACGCCCTCACGCCGCACCTGGCCCAGGGCGCGCGGCCAGGAAAGCCGAGTTCGCCGCCGGACTCGGGGCGCGCCAGGCCGAGATAACGCGGGTCCTAGCCCACCCCGCCTGACCGGAACCCGACATCGCATCCGGCTTGAACCCGGACCCTAAGGCCCCAGCCGGGGCAGGCCGGAGCGCGGGTGCCGGGTGAGCGCCCGCGCTCCGTGCCCTGGTGACCGCTGGAGCTGGCCGCTAGAAGTTGTACTGGAGGTAGTTCGCCTTCGTGAACTCGAGCGGCGCGGAGAAGATGATCGTGCCAGGGGCCGGGGAGTTGGACACGGTGAAGGTGCCGAGGCTGCCCGCGGTGAAGGACCCGCCGGCCGCCGGCATCGTCCCGTCGTAGACGTCACGGGCAACGTAGGCGATCAGCTCCCCTTCCTGCACCTCGTTCCACAGGAACAGGCCGGTAAGCGATCCGTTGACGAAGTACTTCTGGTTCGGGTTGGGGTCGCCGATGCCGAACACGCCGATCTTCCCGTCCTTGCCGAGCGCCTGGACCGCCGCGAGCGCGCCTGGTACGGCGTCGCCGTCGATCGGGATGAGCGCCAGCAGGTCCGGGTTGGAGTTGATCAAGTTGGTCGCCTGGGTCTGCGAGATCGCCTGGTTGGACTGGCCGTAACCGATCGGTCCGATCTTCAGCTTCGGGTACTTCTGGGCGATGTACGTGCGCATGGCGCCGATCCACGCGTTCTGGATGGTGGCGTCGGGGGTGGACGACAGGATCCCGATCGTCCCCTTCGAGCCGAACTTGGCCACCACCGCGTTGATAAGCGCCTGGGCCATCGCCGGGTAGGCGGTGTCCTGGATGAAGTACGACCGGGCGCTGGCCGTCACGTCGGAGTCGAAGCCGATGACCTTGATGCCCGCCTTGGCTGCCGCCTCCAGCGCCGGCACCTCGGATGTCGGGTCGTTGGCGGAGTACGCGATCACCTGGGGCGGGTGGTTGCTGTGCACGAGGCCCATGATCACCGCGGCCTGGTCGGGGCCGCTGGCGTCTACAGAGGCTGTGTAATCGATGGACTCGTTGAGGCTGGCGGCCACCTGCTCGGCGCCCTTGACGTTCGCCTCGAATACCGACAGGCCGAGAAGCTTCGGCACGATGGCCACGGTGATCTTCGTACTCGCGGCCGACGCGGACCCGGACGTTGACGACGACTGAGCCGGGGTCGAGCTGCTCGAGGAGTTACTGCTGCTGACCGAGCAGCCCGCGAGCGCGAGCGCGGTCACCGCCGCTAGCGGCAGAGCACGCAGTGGCCGGCGTCTCGCAGCTGACGTAATTGCTGACATTCTGTCTCCTTTGGTGCTATCTATCCGTTTTTTCGGCTGTTTTTTGGGTGCGATTAAGAGACTGGAGGGCTGCGCTTGGTGTTACTGCTGAAAAGTCAGGGTGTGCGGCTTACCCGCACACCGGGCTAACCATCCGCGTCCGGGCTGATGCTTCCCGGGGGCCCGGGGGACCTCATGGTCCGCAGGCGCTGCATTCTCGCGGTCAACCGCTGCCGGAAGTTCCGCTCGAAAACGACCTTGATGACGAGGGCGCCGATCAGTACCAGACCGGTGATCATGGTGATGGACAGCGAGCTGTCCCCTTCGATCAGCATCCCCTGACTCAGGTAGCCGAGGAGGAATACGGCCAGGACCACCTCCCCGATGCGGCCCTTGCCGCCGAAGATGTCCATTCCGCCGAGGATCGCCGCGGTGATGGCCGGGAGCAGGAGATCGGTGCCGATGTCGGGCTGCGCCGAGTTGTAGTAGGCGGCGAGGAGCACGCCCGCCACCCCGGACATGACGCCGCAGAGAGTGAACACGGCGGTTAGCGAGCCACGGATGGCGATGCCTGAATACAGCGCGGCCCGCGGGTTGTAACCGATGAGCGTCAGCGAGCGGCCGAGGCTCGTGAAAGAGATGGTGAGGATCACGGCGAGCGCAATCACGAGGAAGATCAGCAGGGCGATGGGCACGTCGTTGACGCTCCCCTGGCCGATCAGCGTGAACGCGGAAGAGAATCCGAACGGCGGCGACGCACCGGCCACGGAGGTCGCGATGCTGGTGACGATGAACTGGGTGGCGAGTGTCACGAGCAGCGAGTCGATCCCGACGAAGGCCACGATGATGCCGTTGAACAGGCCGAACAGCGTGCTTACCGCGATGGCGGCCACGATGGCGAGGGCTGGGCTGCCGCCCTTGGCCAGCACGGTTCCCGCGATGACCGCCGCCAGGCTGGCGTTGGCACCGCAGGAGAGGTCGATGTTGCCGGTGAGGATCACCATGGCCAGGCCAAGCGCGAGGACACCGGTCGGCGCGAACTGCTCGGTCAGTTGGAGCATGCCCGTGCCGTGCCCGGCGAACTGCCGGGTGGTCAGCGTGAAGTAGATGAGCTCGGCGATGATCGCCAGCACCAGGCACGTACCCCAGACCGGCACGCGCCCGCGTCTGGGCAGCGCAAGAGTCGTCATCGCGCACCTCGCCGTCGCTGCCGCTTCGGGCTCCGCCGCGGCCCACCCGCCCGTGACCGGCTGTCATAGACCACCGCAAGCAGCACAAGCACCCCTACACCCGCCGGCTGCCAGACGTCAGAGACATGGGCGAAGCTCATCGCGGTGAGCGTGACCGTGAGGAACACGCTGCCCGCGAGCGCACCGAACGCGCCGCCCGCACCACCGGTGAGCGCGGTCCCGCCGATTATCGCCGCCGCGATGGCTGTGAGGTTGTCGTTGATGCCCGTGGTGGAGGAGGCGCCGCTGGTATAGACCAGGAAAGCCACCCCGCCCAGGCCCGCGAACAGGCCCGAGATGACGTAGGTCGAGAACAGGACGCGCTGGACTCCGATGCCCGCCCGGTACGCGGCTTCCGCGTCGTCGCCGACCGCGTAGATCGAGCGGCCGAAGGTGGTGTACCGCAGGACCCATGCCGAGACGAGCACGAACGGCAGGGTGAGCAGGAGGATCACCGGAATGCCCGGCAGCACCGTGTGGCTGCCGAGGTTGGTGATCGAGCTCGGGATGGTGTCGACCTGGTTCCCGTTGGTGACGACGAACTCAAGGCCGGAGTAGACGCTGAGCGTTCCTAGCGTGGCGATGATCGGCGGGAGCCGTACCACGCCCACGAGAACCGCGTTGCCGAGCCCGAACACGATGCCGACGGCCGCGCCAAGGAGAACGGCGGGGAGCAGCGTCATGCCGTGGTTCTGGATGCGGAACCCGACGACGATCGCGGACAGTCCCATGATCGCGCCGACCGACAGGTCGACCCCGCGGCCGATCATCACGAAGGACTCGCCGAGCGCCAGGAAGGTGATGACGACGGAATCGGCGAGGATGAAGGCCAGGTTGCCCGACGCCCAGAAGTACGGGTGCGCGGCCGCGCTGGCCGCCACGACGATGACGATGGCGGCGGTCACCAGGATCTCACGGCGGCGCAGCAGCAACGCCCACCGCGGCGGCATGTACAGATCGCGCCAGGCAGAGGACGCGGCCTTGACATTCCTTGCCGTCGTCATAACGCGCCCACCGCGAGCTGACCAAGGGCGCCGAGGGTGATGGCGTCACCGGCGAGCTCGCCGGTGACGGAGCCCTCGTAGACGGAGTAGACACGATCGCAGACGCGAACCAGCTCCTCGAGCTCGGAGGAGATCACGAGGGCGGCGAGCCCGCCCGCGGCGAGCGACTCGATGACCGAGTAGATGCTCTCTTTGGCACCGATATCCACGCCGCGAGTCGGCTCGTCGAAGATCGCCACCAGCGGCTTGGCCAGCATCCACCGGGCCAGCAGAGCCTTCTGCTGATTGCCGCCCGACAGAGTCTTCATCGCCGCGGCGATCGAGCTGGCCCGCACGTCGATCTCGAGCGCCGCGGCCCGGGCGAGCTGTTGCTCCTCCCATGGCCTGATAAACGAGCCGGCCACCCTCGGCAGCCGCCCCACGATCGCCGACGTGGCGTTGCGGGCGATGTCGACGTCGGCGAATATCCCGTTGCGGCCGCGGTCCTCGGCCAGATAGACGAGGCCGGCGTCGATGCACTTGCGCGGGCTGGCGCCCGTGACGTCCTTGCCGTTCACGGTGACCGTGCCGCCCACCGGGTGACGAATGCCGAACAGCGTCTCGGCGAACTCCGTGCGCCCGCTGCCGACGAGGCCCGCCAGGCCGACGACCTCCCCGGCCCGGACGCGCACGGACATCCCGTTGACCAAGGGCGGCGCGACAAGATCGTCGACATCGAGCATGACCTGGCCCGGGTCCGCGGTGCGCTGGGCCCGGCGGGAAATGGTGAGCTTGCGGCCGATCATCGCGGTGACCAGGTTCTCCCTGGTCCAGGTCCCGCGCTCCGCGCGAGCGACGACCGAGCCGTCGCGCAGCACCGTGATCCGGTCGCTGACCGCCTCGATCTCGTCGAGCCGGTGGCTGATGAATCCGAGGGTCAGCCCCTGGTCGCGCATCTGCCACATGAGCTCGAACAGCCGCTCGGCGTCGTGCGCCGTCAGCGGAGAGGTCGGCTCGTCGAAGAAGATGGTGCCGCAGCCGTGCGACAGCGCTCTCGCGCACTCGAGCAGCTGCTGCTGCGCCAGGGACAGCCGCCCGGCGGGAAGGCGCGCGTCGGCACGGAGGCCAACGCTCGCGATGAGCTCCTCGGTGGTGTCGATCATCTGCCGCCAGGCCACGGCGCCGAATCGCCGGATGGGCAGCGCGCCCAGGTAGAGGTTCTCCGCGACCGAAAGATCGGGCATGAGACGGGGCTCCTGCGGCACCAGGTAGATCCCGTGCCGCTGCGCGTCCCTCGGGGTGAGCGCCGGCAGGAGCTTCCCGTCGAGCACGAGCTCGCCACCGTCGGCGGGGAACATCCCGGCCAACACCCTGAGCAGGGTCGACTTGCCCGCGCCGTTCTCGCCGATGAGCGAGTGGATCTCACCCCGGTAAAAGTGAACGGTAACATCGCGAAGCACAGTGACGTTGCCGAATGTCTTGGTGATGCCGCGGCTCTCGTAGTCAGCCCCGGTGACCGCACGCAGTCCCGGTTCGCGCCGGACGGCGGGCTGAGCCCGTTTAGCGTGGTCAGCCACCGTTGGCCTCCTTCGACGGCAAGTATGTTACCGGTCACATCTGCGCCTGAGCCTTAACCACGCAGCACTGAAAGCGATCGCCGACATCTCCCGCTGATATTGAACCCCGGCCTCGCCCGCCGTCAACCATTCAGAATCACAACATGATCACGTTCGGTACGCTGCAGCCAGCCGTCGTCAGCGTCGGCAGCCGCTGCCCCGCGTTCTCCGGTCAGCTGCCGTGATGTGCGATGCTCGACGCGAGCATCTGTATCCCTCAGGAAGCGACCTTCCGTACTTCCCCGGGGGCGTGCGCGGTGGAAAGGGAAAATATCGGGCATGACGGTGATCGAACCGAGCGGCAGTCAGGCCTGGCCTCGCCGGCGCCCGGCAAGCATCCGCGATGTCGCGCGCCTCGCAGGGGTGTCGCATCAGACGGTCTCGCGCGTGCTGAACGGGAATCCGAGCATCCGCGACGCGACCAAGTCCCGGGTACTCGCCGCCATGGACGAGCTTCAGTTCCGGCCAAGCCGGGCGGCCCGGATGCTGTCGCGCCAGCGGTCCCAAACCATCGGGATACTCGCCGCCGCAGTCGGGGGGCACTACGGCCCCGCCAGCAGCGTCAGCGCGGTGGAGGACGCGGCGCGGGAGCGAGGCTACTATGCGACCGTCGCCCACCTCGCCTCCGTCGGACCTAACGCTATCTCGGCGGCGATCACGGACCTGCTGAGCCAGGATGTGGAGGGCATCGTCATCGTCGCGCCGCGGATCACGGTCCTGTCGCTGCTTGCCGCGCTGCCGATGACCGTGCCGATCGTGGCCGCCCAGGGCGAACCGCACAATGCAAGCGGCATCCCCGTCGCCTCGGTCAACCAGGAGGCAGGCGCCCGGATGGTGCTCGAGCACCTCATTCAGCGGGGGCACAGCCGGATCTTGCACGTGGCGGGCCCCCCGGACTGGAACGACGCGCAGTTGCGGCTGCGTGCGTACCGGACGACACTCGCCGAAGCGGGGCTTCCCGCGTCACCTCCGCTGTTCGGCGACTGGACCGCCGACTCGGGCTTCGAGATCGGCCGCGCGCTGACTAAGGACGGAGCGGACTCTGCCCGCCCGCAGCTGCCATTCACCGCGGTGTTCTCGTCCAACGACCAGATGGCGCTGGGCCTCATTCATGCCTTCCGCGCGGCAGGCCTCGACGTGCCGCGCGACGTCAGCATCGTCGGTTTCGACGACATACCCGAGTCGGCGCACTTCTGGCCACCGCTGACCACGGTGCGCCAGGATTTCCGCAACCTGGGCGTGCGTTGCGTGACCATGCTTCTCGACGCCATCCACCGGGCAGGGGACCCGGCAGCAGCGCCCGACACCAGCATCTCATCGGTAGTGGAGCCGCAGCTCGTGATCAGAGACTCGGTCTCCTGGGTCTTACCCGGACCGGCTACCGGAAGCCAGCACCTCTACGGGGAGGAGACGCTGCGCCAGGTAGCCGCGCAGTCGCAGGCCATCGCCGGCGTGCTGGCCTGCTCATCATCGACGAGACGACGACCACGCGGGCGTTCGAGAACGAACTCCGTTGGAATGCCGCCTACTACCGCCTGGCGCGCGGGATCTGACGGACCCGGAGCGCGGGAGGACTGCCTCATAATCCACCCTACGTGATACCCTACGTGGGTGAAGAAGACCAGCGTCTACCTCGATGACGCAGACGTGGAACGGCTCCGCCGGATCGCCGCCGAAGAGGGCCGCAGCCAGGCGGAGGTCGTGCGGGCTGCGCTGTCAGCGTATGAGCATGCACGCGCTGTCCCGCGGGTCTTCGCCCTTGAGGGCTCATGGGAGGGCGATGGCTCTTCGGCCGCCGATGTGCCGGAGGAGGAGCTGCTCGCCGGGTTCGGCGGGTGACCCTGATCGTCGACGCCGCGCCGCTGGTCGCTCTCGGGGACTCCCGTGACCGGCTCCATGACGCGGTTGGCGATCTGCTGCGTGCCGAAGCGGGCGATCTGGTCGTGCCGGCGCCAGTGTCCGCGGAGGTGGACTATCTCATCCGCGGACGCGGCAGCGCGCTGGCCGCCCGGGCGTTCCTGCGCGACGTGGCGGCCGGCCGGTTCCGGGTTGAGGGACTCACCGCAGATGAGCACGGCACCGCAGCCAGGCTAGATTAGCAGTATGCCGATCTTGATCTTGGACTGGCTGACCTTTCTGTGGTGATTCTCGCGCACCGGTTCCGGACCAGGAGGCTGCTCACGTTCGATGAACGTGACTTCCGCGCGGTCGCCCCGCTGTCGGGCGGAAGCTTCATCTTGCTGCCCCGTGACAAGACGGCTCCCTAACCGTTCTGAACGCTGTGGGGTCGGCGGCGAGTTCCTCCATCGCGGTGGTGGCGCCGACCTAGATCGCGCTGGCATTGGCGGTAATCCACTTCAGCGGGAGCCGGGTGATGTCGACCAGCCGTTCCGGCGAGACGATACCGTCCTTGAGCATCAGGTCCAGCTGGGTGGTGCCACCGCCGACGTACTCCGCGGCGCTCGCTGGCGTACTGCGCGACGGCCCGCGGCTGCCCGGAGGTTACCGTCCGGCAGCTGGCCCTGGCCGGGCACCGGCTCAGGCCCTGGCCCGACTCGCAGGCCGCGTTACGCCGGCTGGCCGGGCGCTTCACCACCGTCGCCGTGTCGAACGGCAACTTGTCGATGCTGACGGACCTGTTCGCGGCGGCCGGGCTTACCTGGCACTGCGTGCTGTCCGGCGAGATGGTGCGCGCCTACAAGCCGGACCCCTCCGTGTACCGGTTCGCGCTGGACCGGCTGGCGCTCGACCCGCGCCGGACGCTCATGGTCGCCGCCCACCCCTGGGGCCTGCACGCCGCGGCCACCCACGGGCTGCGCACCGCCTATATACAACGCGCCGGCGAAGGTGCTCCCGCACCGTCGGACACGTTCGACCTCAGCGTCCCTGACCTGACTGCCCTCGCCGCGGAGCTACTCACCGAGGCGTGACGACGATGAGCGCCATTGCTGCTGCGAGGTGACACCGTCTGTCGAACAGTCCGCCGAAGCAGCTTGTGAAATTCTGCACAAAGCGCTTCCGCGGGAACGTCACCGACTTAATGCGAGCGCTATCCCGATCTGGGACCGGGCGCGGTTGCACGCGGAGACGCGCAGCCAGGCAGCGATGTTGACCTTCTCTACGTCCGCGTTCCCGGAAATAATCTCGGAATGTCCTATTTTGCTCTGCAGGAAGACCTGGAGAAGCTCTTCGGCCGCCCCGTTGATCTAGTCCCCAAGGAAGGCCTGCACCGGGTCATCCGCGATCAGGTCCTGAGCGATGCGCACGTCCTGTATGCGGCGTGACGACCTCTACGTCGCCGACCTTGCTGACACCACGCGGGCCATCCGCGAGTACCTGGATAGCATCAGCCGTGCTCAGTAGGATCAAGACCGGGTATTGCGGGATGCCGTTCTTTACCGGCTGCTCCTGCTGGGCGAGATCGCCAGCGCGCTGCTGGATCAGCTCATCATCGAGGGGACCGACCAGCTCGATTACCCCGGGATCGTCTTCCGGGGCCCTGCGCACGACCGGCGTGCCGCGCTTGCCGCGGGCCCGGACGTCTGGGAGATCATCGGGCGCCTGCAAGAGCTGGACGGTAGCGAGGAACAGCGAATCAGACTCCTGGCCGTTGAGTCGGATCTGCACCCCCGGCTCATCCGCATCGCCCTGGATTACGCGGCGGAACACTCCATCCAGATCGGCGAACGGATCGATCGCAACCGGGCCATGGGGGAGCGCAGCCGCCAGACGGCACGGCAGCGCGCAGCGCTCCTGGCGTGACCGCCTTCCTGATCGACGATATGTTCCCGGCAGCCGCGGCCGGGCTGCTGCGCACCAGGCACGGCCGCGATACCGTCCACGTCACTGAGGCGGGCCTGCGGGCCGCTGACGATACCCAAGTCGCGGCGGCCGCCCGGGCCGAACGCCGGGCTGTCGTCACTGAGAACGTCGCGGACTTCGCGGCCGAGCGTGATCTGGTCGTGGTGTTCGTCCTGAAGAACCTGCCAGCGGGAGGCGGGCAGGCTACCGCGCTGGCCAGGATCTTGGACCGCTGGACAGGGACCATCCCGATCCCTATCTCGGTCACCACTGGCCGACGATGGACTAACAATTGTACCAGGAAGGGCAGCCATGGCAGAGACCACGCGCCGCGCCCGAGGCGAGGACTCGATCTTCTACGACCGGAGCGCTGACCGGCATGAGAAAAGGCCCATCACCGTTTCGCTGGACAAAGGGCGGGGGACTTGCCGGAGCTGGGAAACCCAGGTGTCCTGCGCTGATCATCCGACGTGGACTGCATCGTGATGCGTAGATCACGACATCGCGATGCGCTATAGTTGAGGCATGCGTACCACCCTGTCCCTGGATGACGACGTGGCCGCTGCCGTTCAGCGACTTCGTGAAGAACGGCACATCGGGCTGAGCGATGCGGTCAACGAGCTGGTCAGGGCAGGGCTTGCCGCCCCGGAGCGGCACACGACGTTCCGGCAGCGGACAACCAGCCTCGGCCTCCGGGTCGATGTCAGTAGCGTGGCGGATGCGCTGGAACGTCTCGACGGGCCTGAGGCCAGGTAGTGCTCATCGACGCGAACATCCTGCTGTACGCGGTCGATGAGGTCAGCCCCTTCCACCAGCAGGCGAAGACGTGGCTAACCGACCAGCTCAACGGCCCGCGGCGGGTGGGCTTCCCGTGGCACTCGCTGGTCGCGTTCATCCGGATCAGCACCCATGAACGAGCCTCCGCGCACCCGCTGACCCCGGAGCAAGCAGCGGGGTTCGTCGCGGACTGGCTGGAACCCGAGGTTTCCTGGATTCCGCGTGAAGGTCCGGGGCACGCGCGCATCCTGACTGACCTGATCACCCGGTATGAGCTCCGGGGAAACGTCGTCAGCGACGCACACCTAGCGGCACTTGCTATCGAGCACGGGCTCGAAGTGTGCTCCAACGACAGCGACTTCGCGCGGTTCAGCGAGGTCCGCTGGACCAACCCGGTGGCGCCAGCATGATCACCGCAGCAGCGACCGGCCGAGATCAGAGATCCCGAAGCTGACCGTCATCGTCTCGCCAGGGTGCGGGTCGCGCGGGCGCTTATGTGGCCGAACGGCGCGGGATCTTGCCCTTGGCCCACGGAACCTGCGGGCATTTTGATTCCGCCGCGGGTAGGAAGCTCGACATGAGCACCATGGATGAGGTTATCTAGCGCTGGCTGAGCGCCTGTCAACCAAGGGCGTTGGGCTGGCCCGGCTGATCCTGATCCAGGCCACGTGCTGCTGCCGCCCGGGGTCGGTGTGGGGGTCAGCTCACACCTGGCCGACTCCACCCGCCGCGAGCGCTTCCTCCAGGAAGGCCTTTGCGGCCGCGAACGAGCGGCGGTCGGTGTCGGCGTGATACGCGACACCCGGCGTCGCCCCCTCCTTGGCATGGGCGTGCGTGAAGCCGTGCGTCGCACCTCCATATACGTTTACCTGCCAGTCCGCGCCGGCCTTAGTCATCTCCTCGGTGAGCGCGACAACGTCGGCCATGGGAACGTGGGGATCGAGCGCCCCGTGGCAGACGAGCACTTTCGCGGTCACCGCTCCCGGCTCGGCGCACTTGGTGGTCGCCAGACTGCCGTGCATGCTGACCACCGCGGCGAGTTTGACGCCCGAGCGCGCCAGCGTCAGCGCCGCCATGCCGCCGAAGCAGAAGCCGACTGCGGCAAGGCTCCCGTTCACCTCGGCCCGCGCGCTGAGCGCGGCCAGCCCAGCGCCCGCGCGCTGGGCCAGCCGATCGGGGGCATCGCGGAGACCCATGAGCGTGGCCATGACGCGCTCCCGATCGCCCGCGACGCCTCGTCCGTACATATCGCAGGCCAAGACGACGTATCCGAGCTCGGCGTACCGACGGGCCTGGTCTCGGGCATGGTCGTCCAATCCGGCACCACCGTGGATGAGGAGGACACCGGGGCGCTGATCCCTCCGCCCTTCATCGAGCACGACGACACCGTCGAGCGTCGTGCCGTCGTCGGTGTACTCCATGTCCTGCGCCGCCAGGGTCATCGCCACCTCTAGTGATCACGTCGGCGGTATGGTCCGCCCAGGGTAGTCGAACAGGACGGCGATGCGGCTGGAAGGTCACCGCCCGGCTTTTCAGGCAACAGCCCCCTTATCGACCGAGCGTCGTCCGTGGGTCGCGTCCCGTGAAGGCGGCGAGGCGTTCCCAGTCGTCAGCACCGGGAGCTGGGGAGACCTCCGCCCCGAAAGGGGCTCCTGGCCCGACCATGTTGCGGTACTGAGGTTTGATCATGGCCCGTGCCCCCTCGAGGGCCGGCCAGGCGAGGGAAGGGTCCAACTTGCCGAGTTGTCCGGTGGCCCTGGCCAGGTCCCAGGCGTGTGCGGCCAGCTCTGCCAGGTACATGTCCACCAGGGTGGCTCCGGTGTACTCCTCGCCCCACGGCATTGTGTGCCTCAACGACAAGCTGGAATCATCGCCCCATGCTTGTGCCGCCTCTTCTGCGGCGCTGCGTAGCTGACCGGGCGCGTCGGACAGCTCCACGTGAGGGGACTCGTCTCCGGGCGGGGGTGCCTGCCCGCGGCCGAGAGCGGCCGCCCGGTGGCCCGCTTCGACGAGGTGGTCGATCAGTCCGGCCACGTCGTACTTGGGGCACGGTGTCGGGTGGCCGAGCTCGTCAGCAACTATTCCTGACACGATCACAGCAGCGTTCTCGTAAGAATCCAGCAACGTGCTTCGGCGGTCAGAATCGGCCATGCGGTTCCTCCTCGGCGACAGGCTAGCTGCGCCGGTCCCCGGTTCGCGAGCGCACCGAAGGAATCATCCCGCTCGATGCCCTCGAGCAGTTCCTGGCCCAGGCGTGGCGACCCCATCGAGGAGAGGGACCATGGCAGAGACCAAGCGCCGCGCGCGAGGCACACCGAACTTGCCGTCGGCGTCCGCACGCCCGCCACCTACACCGTCGAGCACTGTCTGAAGGACTGGCTGGAGACCCTGAACACGCAGGCAGAGATCACCGTGACGGGCTTCCGGATCATGGCCAGGCACCCGACCGGGCTGATCGGCCACTTCAAGCTCGCCGACCTGAAGGTGCGGGACGTCCAGTTCGCGCTGGGCACACTGGCTGAGCGCCTGTCAACCAGGAGCGTTAGGCTGGCCCGGATGATCCTGATCCAGGCCATCCGGAACGCGATGGTCAATGACCTCGCGGTGCGGAATGTCGCGGAACTGGCTGCCCCGCCCACCGGCGAGCCGGGCCAGAACTGAGCCTAGCCAGCCAGGACCTTGACCGATCGGATTGTTAGGCTTATGACCAGCGGAAATAGTGGAGACTGAGCGTGGACCTGTTTGAGTATCAGGCAAAGGAACTGTTCGCCGAGTACGGCGTCCCGGTGCAGCGTGGCAAGGTCGCCCGGACGGCGGCCGAAGCGCGTGAGATCGCCGCGGGGTTCGCCGCCGACGGCCATCCTCTTGTCGTGGTGAAGGCGCAGGTGAAAACCGGCGGGCGCGGCAAGGCCGGCGGGGTGAAGCTGGCCCATGGTCCCGATGAGGCTTATCAGAAGGCTAGCCAGATCCTCGGCCTGGACATCAAGGGCCACATCGTCTATACGGTCCTGGTCGCCGAGGCCGTCGACATCGCCGCCGAGTACTACCTGTCCTTCCTGCTGGACCGGGCCAACCGCACGTTCCTGTCGATCTGCACGGTGCAGGGCGGCATGGAGATCGAGGAGGTCGCGCACAACAGCCCGGAGGAAGTGGCGCGGATCCCGGTCTCGCCGATAGCCGGCGTGGACCGCGCCAAGGCGGCGGAGATCATCGCGGCCGGCCGTATCCCGGCGGAGGCCGCGGCCGGGGCCGCGCTGCTGGCCGAGCGGCTGTGGACGATGTTCGTCGACGAGGACGCCACGCTGGTCGAGGTCAACCCGATGGCGCTCACCGACGACGGACAGGTCATCGCCGTGGACGGCAAGGTGACGCTGGACGATAACGCCGCGTTCCGCCAGCAGCACGCCCGCTTCGACGACGTCAGCAACATCGACCCGATCGAGGCCAGGGCCAGGGAAAAACACCTCAACTACGTCAAGCTCGACGGTGCGGTCGGCATCATCGGCAACGGCGCGGGCCTGGTGATGTCCACCCTGGACGTGGTGGCCTACGCGGGCCAGGAGTTCGGCGGGATCAAGCCGGCCAACTTCCTCGACATCGGCGGCGGCGCCTCGGCCGAGGTGATGGCGAACGGCCTGGAGATCGTGCTGTCCGACCCGAGCGTGCGCAGCGTGTTCGTGAACGTCTTCGGCGGGATCACCTCCTGCGACGCGGTGGCCAACGGGATCGTCTCGGGGATCGGCCTGCTGGAATCGCGCGGGGAGCACGTTGACCGCCCGATCGTGGTCCGCCTCGACGGGAACAACGCCGCCGAGGGCAGGCAGATCCTCCAAGACGCCGCCATAGGAGTGGTCGAGCAGGTGCCGACGATGGACGGCGCCGCCCGCCGGTCCGCCGAACTGGCCAGCACGGCATCGAAGGGAGCATAACGATGGCCATCTTCCTGACCGCCCAGAGCCGGGTCCTGATCCAGGGCATCACCGGCTCCGAGGGGCGCAGGCACGGCGCACGGATGCTGGCCGCGGGGACCAAGATCGTCGGCGGCACCAACCCGCGCAAGGCGGGCCAGACCATCGACCTGAACGGCGCCGGCATCCCTGTGTTCGGCACGGTCGCCGACACCATGGCGGCCACCGGAGCCGACGTGTCCGTGGTGTTCGTGCCCGCGGAACGCACCAAGGACGCGGTGATCGAGGCGATCGAGGCGCAGATACCGCTGTGCATCGTGATCACCGAGGGGGTCCCGGTGCACGATACGGCGGAGTTCTGGGCGCGCGCGAGCGCGATCGGCAACCGCACCAGGATCATCGGGCCGAACTGTCCTGGCGTCGCCTCTCCGGGCAAGTCCAACGCCGGCATCATCCCCGCCGACATCACCACCGAGGGCCGGATCGGCCTGGTCTCCAAGTCCGGCACGCTGACGTACCAGATGATGTACGAGCTGCGCGACAT
>Ga0302177_10001849_pt1 | contig 15074 bp, 11 predicted proteins | sample I_Palsa_E1_2_FD_198780 | JGI IMG/M metagenome (GOLD analysis project Ga0302177, IMG submission 198780) | Peat permafrost microbial communities from Stordalen Mire near Abisko, Sweden - I_Palsa_E1_2 | ecosystem: Environmental > Terrestrial > Soil > Palsa > Peat permafrost | place: Sweden... | reverse complement strand
TAAACCCGACCTGGAATACGCCAAGAAGTTTGCCGAAAGCATTCATAAGCAATTCCCGGGCAAGATGCTTTCGTATAACTGCTCGCCGTCATTCAACTGGAAGAAGAACCTCGACGATGCAACCATTGCGAAATTCCAGAAAGAGCTGGGCGCCATGGGCTACAAGTTCCAGTTCATCACGCTGGCGGGTTTCCACAGCTTGAACTACTCGATGTTCAATCTGGCGTATGGTTATGCCCGCAACCAGATGAGCGCTTTCGTCGAATTGCAACAAGCCGAATTTGCCGCAGCCGAACGTGGTTTTACCGCGATCAAGCATCAGCGCGAAGTCGGCACCGGCTACTTCGATGCCGTCACGCAAACGGTGGAGCGCGACGCCTCGACCACCGCCTTGCACGGCTCGACCGAAGACGAACAATTCTTCGAACAGAAAGTGGCGTAAAGAAAGCGGCCGGAGGTAAGCCGCACCTTCCCGAGTTTGCCCAGGCGCCAGCCCATCAGGCGGCGCTTGGAACCACAGCCCGCCCGGCTATCTCCGGGCGGGCTGTTTTATTTGCCGACTACTTCGATACCTGGCTGTCGGCAGCCCCCGGCAGCAACTCGCATTGCGCTACGCCCCAGTAACCCGGGTTGCCGTAGGTATGTTTTAAATAATCCAGGAATAACCTGACGCGCAACGGTAAATGCCGCCGTTGGGGAAAGACGGCATGAATCCCGATCGCAGGCGCAGCATACGCGTCCAAAACGGTCTGCAAGCGGCCGGCCGCGACATCGGCACCCACTTCCCACCAGGAACGCCAGGCGAGACCTTGGCCCGCCAGGCACCACTCATGCAGTACCGCGCCATCGGAGCAGGCCATGGTGCCCGCCACCCGGACCGACACCAGCCGGCCTTCGCTGTGAAAGGTCCAACCGCGCTGAATACCAGGCAATCGTGATGAATCAAGTCATCCAGCGACTCGGGCCGGCCCCGTGCCGCGAGATACGCGGGTGCCGCGACGCAGACACGCCGCGTCTCGCCTAAACGCAAGGAAACCATGCTGGAGTCGGGCAATTCGCCCAGGCGCACGGCGCAATCGAAACCCTCGTTGACCAAGTCGACGATGCGGTCGGTCAGATCCAGCGTCACCGAGACCTCGCGGTGCATCCCGGTAAATGCGGGCACCAGCGGTGCGACGTGACGGCGACCGAAACCGGCCGGCGCGGACACCCGCAAATGGCCGCTGGCCTTCACCCCACCCGCCGACACGCTGGCCTCGGCGCTTTGCACGTCGTGGATAATGCGCTGGCAGTCCTCCAGAAATGCCGAGCCTTCGAAGGTCAATGAAATTTTTCGGGTGGTGCGCAGCAACAGCTTGACCCCAAGACGCTCTTCCAGCGCATCGAGCCTGCGTCCTATCATCGCCGGAGCCACGCCCTCGGCCAATGCGGCGGCCGACAAGCTGCCGCGTCCGACGACCGCGACAAATGTCTCGAGCTGCTTCAAGCGGTCCATAAGCAGTCCATAAACAGCCTCGTCGATTAATTAGAAACAAAACAGGCTATGCCGACAGTGCCATTTTACCCAGCCGATGAGCCACCCAGTCGCCGCCGGCAATCATCGGACGCCCGGCCACGGCACTCAACGTCACCGGATAGAACAGGCAGTCGAATACCTGCGGCTGCCCGGCAAGGTGCACTTCGACCTGGGCTTGCTGCCGAATAAACAAGCCTTCCTTGCCGGGATAAATGTCTTCGATTTCGTCAAGCACCGGCACCAGCGCCGGTTCAATTTGATAAACCTCGCCGAGCACCTCGACCCCGTCGCTTTCCAATCGCAAACCCGGATAGTTGCCAAAATCGTAGAGCCTGCCCCACAGGCTTGCACGGCCGAGTAAAACGGGGGCTGCGATGCCATGACGGGCCGCGGCGTGGAAAATATCGTTGGCTTCGCCTTGGCGCAGCGTGCCGTATACGAATGCAGTGATCATGCGCGTTTCGCTATCGGGTTGAGGGAGGCTTGCATAAGGTCGGCGGGCAGGCTAAAAGCAGGCGGCCGCCAGTCAGGATGATAGCGCGCCGAGGCCACGATCAGGTTGTGGCAAGGCTTGAAAAATCAGGAGATGGGGCATTCCATGCGCAAAATGGGCCCGAGATGGCGTTCTTCGCCCACCGTACGAAAACCGACACGCCGGTAAAGCACCGCAGCCGGATTGTCCGAAAAAACCCTGAGGCGCAACATGCTTAAACCGCGGGTACGCCCCATGTCGCGTGCCCGGCCCAGCAGGAAAGCACCGGCACCGAGATTGCGATGGGTCGATACGATATGAATATCGCGCACATGCAAGGCCTCGCCTTCGACATCGATGCGCAGCACGCCTATCGGAATATCGGCCCACTCGACGATATAGTTCTCCGAAATATCCCAACTGGCACGAAATAGGTCATTGCGCCAGACCAGCCCATGCTTGCGGTAATAACCCAGCATATTCGAACGTGTCAGCGATAGCCCAAACTCGTATTCGTCCGTTCGGGCGGCACGCAAGGTGAATTGGGCGGGATCGATGACCGGATTGAACATAGCGCTTCGCCAAGGTCCTGATAGTGGTGCTTACCTTAACCCGGCAAGCCCCTGCTTGGCAACCGCCGCCGGCCGGCGGCGCGGATCCGGCTAATTTCGCAGTGCCATTGCCACATATTTGTAGCGGTCGTTACCCGGCATGGTGATCAGCGCACTCAGGCTGGCAGGGTCCAAGCTGAGATCGACCGAATGCGAGTCGAGCTGCGTCAACACATCGAGTAAATAGGTGGCGTTGAAGCTGATCTCCAGTGCCGCGCCGTCATATTCGATATCGAGTCCCTCTTCGGCTTCGTCGCGTTCGGCATTATTCGAAATCAGAGTCATTTGCCCCGCTTCGAGCAAAAAACGCACACTCCTGAATTTTTCCGCCGAGAGGATCGCCGCGCGCCGCAAGGCCTTGAGCCACGGTTCGCGGGCGACTGTCAGGCAATGCGGATGATGCCGGGGAATGGCGCGCTGTGCGTCGGGAAAGCGGCCATCGATCAATTTGGAACGCAGCTCGATGGCGCCAAACGAAAAACGGATCTGATCGCGCGCCATGTCGATCTGTAGCGCCTCTTCACTGTCGTCGAGCAAACGCAATAATTCCAGCACCGTCTTGCGCGGCACAATCACTTCCAGCGGCACGCCGGCGTCCTCCGTCGCGAGCGAGGCCCAGGCGAGACGATGACCGTCCAGCGCCACAACACTGAGTTGCGAGTCTTCGACGCGCAGTTGCAGACCGTTCATAAAATGACGAATATCCTGCTGCGCCATGGCGAAGTGGACCCGCCGCAACATTTGCCTGAAATCCTTCTGCGGCAAGCTTAAGTGCATTTCGCTCGGCGCCCCCGCTGGCAGCAGGGGAAACCCATCGGCGCCCAAGGTCTGCAGCGAGAAACGGCTTTTGCCGCAACGCAAGGTCAGTTGCCCGGCAGTACGCGACAACTCGATTTCGCCGGCAGGGATGGCGCGCAAAATCTCCAGCAACTTACGCGCCGGCACAGTAAGCGCCAGCTCATCGGCAATCTTGTCGGCACCGGCGTTCAAGCGTCCGGATTGGGTGATTTGCAATTGCAGGTCCGTCGCCATCACCAAGATCTCGTGCCCGCTCAACTTCAGCAGCACATGGTTCAAAATCGGCAAGGTGTTACGCCGCTCGACAACGCCGCTCACGGCTTGCAATGGGCGCAGCAAAGTGTCGCTATGCAGCTTGATCGGTTTCATCGGGATCCTATGGCTCAAACGTTATTCCAGGGGCTGACAACCGGGGCGCGAACAGGTCCTAGAACAAGGCAGGTTGCTGCCCCGACACCACCGGCATCACGTTAAGCTCATCGAAACGCTGACGCGCCTTCGCCAGATCGTGCAGCACTTGCCGCTGCAGCCAAATTTCGGCACTGCTGCCAAAGGCTTTTTCAAGTCGCAACGCCATCTCAGGTGAAATGCCTGCCCGAGCGCTCAATAGATTGGTCAGCGCCTGCCGGCTCACGCCCAGCACATGCGCGCCCTCGGTGACGCTCAAGTGGAAGCGCTCAAGGCAGTTCTGGCGCACAAGTACGCCTGGATGAATAAATTCTGTATCGGTCATGGGACTGAACCATAACGTCAATTTGCCACTTCGTCAATTGACAATAGGCGCTTGTCATATGTGCGTGATGTCGATGCGGCGGATGATTCAGTTGACGCTATTGCTTGGGCTGAAGAGCCGGCGCGGGGTGGGCGCATCGAGACGGCAAATGGCGCCGGAAAAATCTCATGTGGGGATACGGCGCGGGGCACCAGCGGGCGGCGGCCAAGATTTACCGGCGTCAAGCCGGATCGGGAATAGACAAAAACACCATAAGGCCCAGCGCTGGCCTTATGGTGCTGCACCGGCTGAATTGAGCTCGATCCGTGCCTTAGAATTTAACCCGCAAACCGATGCGCGTCACCGCCTGGCGACCATTCGACGACGGGGTTAAACCGTTAATCGAAGCCACCGCGGCTTGGCCCGTGGAATCGGTGCCGCTCGCCACCTGATAAGACGCGAGGGCATATACGTCAGTCCGCTTGGACAGCGCGTAATCGACCGATGCGGCAAATTGGTTGTAGCGGGCACCGCCGGCGGCAGCACCCTTGGCGGTGGTAACGGTATTGCTCTTGGTAAAGCTGTAGTCCACGCCAGCCGAAAGTGCCGGCGTAAGATGATAGGTGGCGGTGGCTTCGACGGTATTGAAGGTTGCCGTGCCGACCGGGGTCGCGGCGGACAAGGTGACGCCGCTCTGTCCGCTGTCGAGGTTTTGGAATTGGGTATTCGCGTAAACCAAGCCCAACACCACCGGACCCACCGTATAAGCACCCGCGGCCGAAATCACCTGATACGAATTGGCCGACATATAACCGCTGTAAACCGGGCTGGTAATACTGGTTCCGCCCGCCGCCGGGGCGCCGATGCCGCTTGAAAGCGCGCTATTGCTGAAGAACGAGGTGTTCGGATCTTTCACATGCAAATAGGCCGTTGCCAGGTTAACCGGGCCATTGCCATAATGCGCGCCCAGGGAATAAATCTGGTTACGGCTGAACTGGCCGGCCACACCGCCGAAACTGTACAAACCGCCGAAGGTCAGGCCGTTATAGTTGGCGCTGGTGTATTTGACCGCATTGTTCACCCGCTGCGCGTTATTGCTGTTGTCGAGGTCGGCCGGGTGCGCCGAGAACGACGAACCGATCTGGTCGCCGAAAATCAAAGGACCGATGTAATCGACCACACTGTCGTATTGACGGCCCAGCGTCACGGTGCCGTAGCGATCGCTGCTCAGGCCGGCGAAAGCCTGACGGCCGAATTCCAAGCCGCCCTGGCTGGCACCGCCGGTATTCGGGTTAAAACCGTTTTCCAAAACGAAAACCGCTTTCAATCCGCCGCCCAAATCCTCCATGCCTTTGAAACCCCAACGGGTGCCGTTCAAACCGAAGCGGCGGGCGCCCACGGCTGCGGTGGTTGCCGTGGCGCGCGATAGATCCGCATTGCTGGTCGCGACGAAAGCCTCGTCGATGATGCCGTAGATGGTGACACTGCTTTGTGCATGGGCCGCTACGGTGAACGCACTCAACGATGCCAATGCAAGAAATGATTTTTTCATAAATTTAGTAATCCAAATTATTTAAAATGGAAAGTGAAAAAAATAAAACATCAACAGCAAGCGACACGGCATCAATGAGGTGGCCAACCCAGACCGCCTCACCGAACCTCGATATTTAATGCAGCATCAAAAAATACAACAACGCAATGTTGCACAGGAGCAAGGGCAAGGCAGTTGCAATCTGCACTTTGATCACGGCGTGTTTGTTGGGCAGTTCAAGCACGGCCGGCACGATGTTGTAGTTGGCGGCCATCGGCGTCAGCAAGGTTCCGCAATAACCGGAGAACATGCCGATTGCCACCATCACTGCCGGATTGGCGTGATACACGCCGTACAGGATCGGCACCCCGACGCCGCCCGTCATAACCGGGAAGGCGGCAAAACCGTTGCCCATCACCATGGTAAACAAGGCCATGCCGACGCAATATACGACCACGGCGGTAATCCGATAGTCCATATCGATATAGGACGTGGTTAAATGCGCGACGGCTTTGCCCACGCCGGCATCGGAAAACACCAAACCCAACATGCCCAGCATTTGCGGCAGCACCACGGCCCAACCCAGCGAGTCGGTCAGCCGCCGTGTTTCGCGCAGCGATTGAGTGACCGTGTCGCGGGTCAGGTAGCACGCCACGGCCAAGGCAATCACGCAGCCCAGGCCGAAGGACACCAGCGTGATATTTTTGGGGTCGAGTAAAACCATCTGGCCGATTTTCAGGTGCGGAGCCAGCAAGGTACCCACTACCGTGACCAAGGGAATCGTCAGCGCCGGGATAAACAGCCGATTGCCCAAACGCTCGACACTGACACTGCGTGCCGCACTCGTCAGTTCGCGAGCCTTGGCCGCCGTTACCCCGCCCGCACCTGCGATCACCGCCATCGCGATCACAAAAACGCCGACCAGTGTGGCAGGCAGGTGGTCGCCAAACAGGAAGATCAAAGCGTAAATCAACCAGAATCCGCCTGACAAAAATCGCTTGGGGTGCTCGCGGTCAAGCAGGATCATGCCGCCCACGATCAGCAGGATCAGGCCGACCAGCCAATAGAGATAGGTAATCGAAATGATCATGATTTGGACTCCTGCATCAACTCGGCCGGGCTAGCGGAAATTCCGTTCGCGTCAAACCCTGCTGCGGCTACGGCTACTTCAGGCGACTGCGGCAAGTTACCGGGAAGCCATGCCCGATCCAGTTGACGATCCAGCAAAAACAGGCGCGTGGCATGAATCAAAAATGCACAGACGGCGGTCGGAATTCCCCATACCGCCACCGTGGCAGGCGCAACATCGATGCCTGACTGGTGCAGGAAGGTGACCATCAAGACAATCGCGCCGAATGCAACAAAAATATCCTCGCCAAAAAACAAACCAACGTTGTCGGTGGCTGCTGCATAGGCGCGCAGTTTGTGACGGAGCTGCAAGCTGATCTGACCATATCGAGTTTGTGCCGTACCTTCGACCATCGGCGCCAGTAACGGCCTGACCATTTGCGGATGGCCGCCCAGACCGGTCAAACCGAAGGCTGCGGTGAGCTGGCGCAACAACAGATAGGCAATCAACAAACGGCCCACGGTCGCCACAGTAATTTGGGAGATCCAGGCTTGAGCGCGATCGCGCAGGCCATGTCTTTCAAGCAAACCGATCACCGCCAGCGGCAGCAGGATGATCAGAGGCAAGGTCCGAGTCTTGACAAAACCCGTACCGATTTCGCTCAAGATATTGGACCACGGCAGAGGTACTGCGATGCCGGTGGCGACGGCAGCCAATGCCACCACCAGCATGGGATTAAACCGCAGCAGAAAACCGGCAATGATGACAAGCACGCCAACAAGCGGCCAGAGGTTGACAGCATTCTCCATAAACTTTCCCCATAAAAAGTCAGCAATCGTTTTTTTAATCATTAGCGCGAACTGATTCTCAGCAATGCAAAATTCCGCGTCCAACTAAAAAATCCATCTGTTCGGTATAAGAAAATTTAGTACGGATAAGACAGGATGGTCTCTGGAATTTTTCTGCGATTTTGCGCGATCCTGGCGAGATGCTGACTTTTCCGGGGCGATCAAATCGGGTTGCTCAAGGCAAGGGAAAACATATGATTTATTTGACAAGAAAATCTACGCCAAAGAAATTGATTCCGTTACCATAAGGCTGGAACCGGCCCGTGCGGACTGGGGTTCATTCATTCACCAACTTGGCCCATGACGTAATGAATGTTCGTTTTCTCGAAACCTTTCTCTGGGTGGCCCGCCTGAAGAGTTTCAGTCTGGCGGCCGACAAACTATGCTCGACGCAGGCATCGGTCTCCAGTCGCATCGCGGCCCTGGAAAGCGAACTGGGCGCCAAGTTATTTGTGCGCGATACACGGGGTGTGACCTTGACCCCGGAAGGGGCGCGCATCCTCACTCAAGTCGAATCCATTGTCGAATCCGTAGGGACGCTGCGCACGTTGTTGCATACCGACAACCTTGCCGTGGGCCGGCTGCAGATTGGAGTGATGGATACCGTGGTCCACACCTGGTTTGTCGATTTTATTGCCGAATTGGCACAGGCTTATCCCAATCTTGAGATTGAAGTCACGGCCGATACCGCATTGAATTTATGCGAACAGCTACGCCGCGGCTTGCTCGATGTCATCTTCCAGACCGACCTGGTCCGCAGCGAACTGATTTGCAGTATCGAACTCGCGCACTACCCCATGTGCTGGATCAGCGCCACCGCCAACTCCTACGCGAACACCGATAGCTTCGAGAAATTTGCGCGGCAACGTCTGGTGACTTTTTCCCGTCATTCGCGCCCGCACCAAGACGTGATGCGGCTGTTGCAGCAACACGGAATCGAAACCAGTCATATCAGTTGCGTCAATTCCGTGGCGGCGATGATACGGCTGGTGCGCTGTGGATTTGGCGTGGGTGTCATGCCCTCCTTGCTGGTACGCGACCTGTTGACGCAACAGCAATTACACCTGGTCGAACATTTGCCCGCCCTGCCCGACATGCCGATTGTCGCGGCCTGGAATATCGGTGCGGGCGTGGAGTGGCCCGCGCGTGCGGTTCAGATCGCCTGCCAGGCGGTACGCCGTTATTGCCAGGAAGCCGGCCCGGCATTTGCCCTTTCGCAGCTCGACAATACGGTGGAGTAAATTCCGTTACCTCATTTGGCTCGACCAGGCGGCTCGACCAGGTGCCTGGATCAAGCGACTTGATTATGCCGCTTGAGCCTGAGGCACGGTTTCATGCCGAGCGGCAGGCCGTTCCAATAACAAGGAAGGCGGGAACGCGACACGCACGCAACCCCAATGCCGGCCGGCAATAAATATCGGCATGGCGAAAACGCAGGCAACCTCGCCCGTGTCACGCAGATAAGTTTGCAGCAGATGATGCCCGGCGAAGGTCGCGGAGCGTTTGCCGGTATCATCGGCAAAGATACGCTTGGCCCGGCTATGTGCAAGATCCTGGGCCGCATCGCCCGTCAAGGGCTGAGAAAATGCTCGATGATGAGCCGGCATATAACAATTGGTGTCATAAGCCACGGCAAAAATTAAACGTGGATGACGTTCAAGCATGGCATCGAAGAGTTTCTGTAAATCCAGCTCTACGGCCTCGTCGTAGCCGGTCGCATATTTTTGCGGATTGGTATTTGCAATGGCGCGATATGTCTGGTCGAAAATATTGATACCCCGAGCAAAAACCTGCTCCAGGTAAGCCTGGATCCGATCGCGAAAACCTTCGACAGCCACAAGCAAGGTGTCATAGGTACTGCCCGTGACCGTAAATTGCGCGCCGATTTCATGCATCTGTTCGGTATAACCGCGTAGACGCGCCACCAGCTCACGCGACTCGTTCATTTCGTCGAAGGTCTGCGATGAAAGCTGATTGATCTCGGTGACGTGTCCCGTGATATCGCCATTGGTTTCGCGTATTTCGAAAATCGAGCCGATGATGTCCGAGATCTGAGCGTCGACGTGCTCCAGGTCATTCACCACGATTTCGAAATTTTCCGCGTACTTGCTCACGGCATCGCTGTTCAGCGAGCTTTCGGCGCGAATACTGGATGTCGCTTGTTCAGTACTGCCTACCGCCTGGGTAATCGCCAGCGCACTCCGGTTGATCACGGCCGTCGCGTCGCTCACCTTGCGCGCCAGCGTGCGGACCTCTTCCGCCACCACCGCGAAACCCCGGCCCGCCGCGCCCGCGCGGGCGGCTTCGATGGCCGCGTTGAGTGCCAGCAGGTTGGTCTGGTCCGAAATGCCTTTGATCAACTGGCCGATTTCACGAATTTTTTCCGAGTCATGTTTCAGGTTGGTCACCGTGACCGAGACTGAATTGGACTTCTCGCTGATGGCGCGCATTTGCGTGGCCAACGCCCGCAACTCGTGATGCGATTGACGCACCGCATCGAGGCTGCTGGTGGTCGCATGGCGAATCGACGCCGCGTTGGCGTTCATGCTGTCCACCGCGGTGGTCAAGACACGATTGCCGGCAAACACTTCCGCGGCCAGCTCGCGCTGCCGTGCCGCCGAGGTCCAGGCATGGTCCACATGCTGATTCACCCGCGCCGATTCAACGGCGATCCGCGTGCCGCCGTGACGCAAGTTCAGGATCAAGCCGTCGATACGCTTGAGCAAGACGCCGGCACCGGCCTGGGACGCCAATATGCCGACCAGGGCCATCCCCAGCCCCGCGCCGGCCAGCCGTACCGCGCCGCCGAGCGCCACCGTGGCGGCCGCCAGTTCAGCAATCAGCAGGCAGAGTGCCGTCGCCAGGGCTGCGATCAGTATCTGCTTTTTCTTGAGATGCACAGCACGCTCCTTGCCATTTTGGTCTGCGTCACGGTGGCGATTTCGCCAAAACTTATCATCGCCGTTTTAGTTCCATGTTTCCGATAATTTATCGACAAATTGTTTACGTCAACAATTTGTTGTGTAATTTTTCTAGGTGTGTCCCCGGATAAAAGCGCTCTTCCTCTGGATTTCTACCCGGGTCCAAGGTAGGCGGACTCAGGCGGCGCAATGGGCGGAGCAACTCCCAATGCCCGCCTGATAGGGACCTTGAGTGTTTACCCTGGGTTTTTGAAAAGACATTTACAAAAAAATAATTTATCGATAATTTGTCGATAAATTGCAATCGTTAAATTACATTTTTGCGCGATGGCGGAGCAAAACTGGGCTTCCGGCCCAAGCCAAGACCCGCGCTGCCGGATCATCGACCAGGAGATTTTCATGACTCAAGCCCACGCCCTGCCACCGCAGTCCGCCGATCCACGTTGGCAATTCTGGGTTGACCGCGGCGGCACCTTTACCGATATCGTGGCTCGGCACCCCGACGGTCGCCTGCTGACGCATAAGCTCTTGTCGGAAAATCCTGAACGATATAAAGATTCGGCGGTGCAAGGCATCCGGGAACTGCTGGGTCTGCAGGACGGCGTGGCAATTCCGGCGGAGCTGATCGACAGCGTCAGGATGGGCACGACCGTGGCCACCAACGCCTTGCTTGAGCGCAAAGGCGCGCGCACCGTGCTTGCCATCACGCGCGGCTTCGCCGATGCGCTGCGGATTGCTTATCAAAACCGGCCCAGCTTATTTGTCCGTGAAATTCAATTGCCCACCATGTTGTACGAGGACGTAGTTGAGATTGACGAGCGCGTCAGCGCTCAAGGCGAAGTCATCCGCGAACTCGATTTGGAGCAGGCCGGCACGGCGCTCAAGCATGCGTTTGCTCAAGGCATCCGGTCATGCGCCATCATTCTGATGCACGGCTATCGCTACACCGCTCACGAGCGGGCGCTAAAACAACTGGCGCAGCAAATCGGCTTCACTCAAATCTCCGTCAGTCATGAAGTCAGCCCCCTGATGAAGTTGATCTCGCGCGGCGATACCACGGTGGTCGACGCCTACCTGTCGCCGATTCTGCGGCACTACGTGGAGCGGGTGGAAAGCGAGTTGGGCCCCGTCCCGTTGCAGTTTATGCAAAGCAATGGCGGCCTCACCGATGCGCATCGTTTTCAGGGCAAGGACGCCATCCTGTCCGGACCGGCCGGCGGCATCGTGGGCGCGGTTCAAGTTTCGCAACTGGCGGGGTTCGACAAAATTATCGGCTTCGATATGGGCGGCACTTCCACCGATGTGACCCACTATGCAGGCGAATACGAACGCGATTTTGTGACCGAGGTTGCGGGAGTCCGGCTACGCGCGCCGATGATGAAGATCCACACGGTGGCGGCCGGCGGCGGCTCGATTTGCGTCTTCGACGGCACCCGCTTCCGGGTCGGCCCCGAAAGCGCGGGCGCCAACCCGGGCCCCGCCTCCTATCGACGCGGCGGACCGCTGACCGTGACCGACTGCAACGTGATGACAGGCAAGATTCGCGCTGATTTGTTCCCCTGTGTATTCGGGCCCAATGGCGATCTGCCGCTGGATACGGAGATCGTCAGCCGGAAGTTCGCCGCGATCGCGGCCGAGGTCAAAGAAGCCACCGGGGTCGAACGCACACCGGTCGAGATTGCCGAAGGTTTCCTTAAAATCGCGGTCGAAAACATGGCCAACGCCATCAAGCAAATCTCGGTCCAGCGCGGTTATGACGTGACCCGATATACATTGGCGTGTTTCGGCGGCGCCGGCGGTCAGCATGCTTGCCTGGTGGCAGATGCACTCGGCATGACCCAGGTATTTATCCACCCGCTGGCCGGCGTATTGTCGGCCTACGGCATGGGGCTAGCCGACGTTCGAGCGATGCGCCAGCAAGCCGTTGAGGTACAACTGGAACGCAGTGCCCTGGCCTTATGCGAGAGCGCATTTACGCCGCTCGCCGTCGACGCCGAACGCGAGGTCGCGGAGCAGCATATCGCATCTGAGCAAATCACCTTGCGCCGCACCTTGCATGTCAAATACGACGGCACAGACACCGCGCTCGAAATTGAATTTTCCCTGGACCCAGCCAGTATTATCGAAACCTTCGAACGGCTATACCGGGCCCGTTATGGTTTCCTGATGCCGAACAAGGCGTTGGTGATCGAAGCCATCGCCGTCGAAGCCATCGGCCAGGCACAGTGCGCACAAGAAGAACAATGGCCGCTCGCGGAGCATGCCAGCATTCATCCCGCGGCACTCCATACCGCCCAGGTCTTTTCCGGCGGTGCATGGCGCGAGACACCGGTATTCGACCGTGATGCGCTGGCACCCGGCGCGCAACTTGACGGTCCGGCGGTGATCATGGAAAAAACCGGCACCAACGTGATCGAGCCGGGTTGGAAAGTCACGGTGACACCGTTAAATCACCTGGTCCTGGAGCGTCACGAGCCGCTGGAGAGCGTACATGCCATCGGCACGCAGGCGGATCCGGTATTGCTGGAAGTGTTTAATAACCTGTTTATGTCGATCGCCGAGCAAATGGGTGTGACGCTGGCGAACACCTCGTATTCAGTCAACATCAAAGAACGGCTCGATTTTTCCTGCGCCTTATTTGACGCCGACGGCAATCTCATTGCCAATGCTCCGCATATGCCGGTTCACCTGGGCTCAATGGGAGAAAGCGTACAAGTCGTGATCGCCCGGCGCAAAGGAACCATGGCCCAGGGCGACGTGTTCGCCTTGAACGCGCCGTATGCGGGCGGCACGCATCTGCCGGATGTCACCGTGGTGATGCCGATATTTGCCGCAGGCCACGCGCAGCCGATGTTTTACGTCGCGGCACGCGGCCATCATGCCGATATCGGCGGCATCACGCCAGGCTCGATGCCGCCTGATTCGACTCATGTCGACCAGGAAGGCGTGTTGCTCGACAACGTTCAGTTGCTGGCCCAAGGGCATTTTCTCGAAGCCGAAATACGCGCGATACTCTCGGCAGGCACCTACCCGGTGCGCAACATCGAGCAAAACCTCGCCGATCTGCGCGCTCAGGTAGCGGCTTGCGCGAAAGGCGCCGAAGAGTTGCAAAAGATGTGCGGCCAGTTTGGCCTGGAAGTGGTTCAGGCTTATATGGGCTATGTGCAGGACAATGCGGAAGAAGTCGTGCGACGCACCTTGTCGGTGTTGCAAGACGGTCATTTCGAGTATGAGATGGACGATGGGGCGAAGATCGCCGTGTCGATTACCATCGACCGCAATACGCGTTCAGCGGTGATCGATTTCACCGGCACCAGCCCGCAGCAACCCTCGAATTACAATGCCCCGTCCTCGGTATGCAAGGCCGCCGTGCTGTATGTGTTCCGCACTTTGGTCGACGACAATATTCCGTTGAACGCCGGCTGCATGAAGCCGCTCGAAATCCGCATCCCGGCGGGATCCATGCTCAACCCATGTTATCCGGCAGCCGTGGTGGCCGGCAACGTCGAAACCTCACAGGTGGTGACCGACGCTCTTTACGGCGCGTTGGGTGTCATGGCCGGGTCCCAGGGCACCATGAACAACTTTACCTTCGGCAATCAGCAGTACCAGTATTACGAAACCATCTGCGGCGGTTCGGGTGCCGGCCCATCGTTCGATGGCTGCGACGCCGTGCAAACTCATATGACCAATTCCCGCCTGACCGATCCTGAAGTTCTGGAATGGCGCTTCCCGGTTCGGCTCGATGAATTCAAGGTGCGAAAAAACAGCGGCGGCATCGGTGAATACTGCGGCGGCAACGGCACCGAACGGCGCATCCGTTTTCTTGAGCCGATGACCGCGGTGATGCTGGCCAACCGGCGACGCGTCGCCCCCTTCGGCCTGGAAGGAGGGGCGGCAGGTGCGTTGGGGCGCAATTGGGTGGAACGCGCCACTGTCGTGGGCGAAAAGGCACAAGCCCATGAAAAATTCGGCGCGCGCCATAAAGTCCAGATGGAAATCGGCGACGTATTCGTAATCCAGACACCGGGTGGCGGCGGTTACGGGCACCGCCCGATCCGCTACTGCAAGGAGTGAAATTTCCAGCGCAATGCGCAGGGGACCCGGGAACCACTCCGGGTTCACCCGCAGCCCGATGACCGACCGTAACCCTTTAAGACGGGATCAAGCGAACCATGAAATATCTCTCCTTGCGTCAAAAGCTCTGGTTGCCTCTTTTTTTATCATGGTTCGCTCTCCTTTTTTTAACCCTTTGGCAAGCGCAGCAATCACGCAATATACAATTATCCGAGCGGCGCAATGACCTCAGCGACGTGATCGATATGTCGTATTCGATCATCGCCGGGTTCGAGAAACAGGCTGCCGCGGGCAGCATGACGCTCGCGGCAGCCCAGCAGGCGGCCATGCTTAGGGTGGCCGATCAACGTTATGGCAAAGATGGATATGTCACTGTCGTCGGCGCGGACTCTGTGGTGCTGATGCATCCGACAAATCCGAAACTCGACGGCAAGGACATGTCGGATTGGAAAGATCCCAAAGGCACACTGCTGTATCGGAAGATTGCCGCGACCGGCAGCTCGGAGGCGGGTTCCGGAT
>Ga0302177_10001846_pt1 | contig 15082 bp, 15 predicted proteins | sample I_Palsa_E1_2_FD_198780 | JGI IMG/M metagenome (GOLD analysis project Ga0302177, IMG submission 198780) | Peat permafrost microbial communities from Stordalen Mire near Abisko, Sweden - I_Palsa_E1_2 | ecosystem: Environmental > Terrestrial > Soil > Palsa > Peat permafrost | place: Sweden... | reverse complement strand
ATCGATGACGACGCTACCTCTGCACCGCACCAGAAGCGGCTAGCACGACGGCGACAACGTCGACTCGCGACTAATTATGCTGCCTGCCTTGTTATCTGGCCTGTCCGTAGAGTCTGCGCGGGGTGCGTTCTCTGTCTTGGCGGCAGACCGGGTCGGCCCCGTTGCAGAGGGCGATTCACGTTTCCGGAACCGCCCGCACCCGACTCGAGGCAACCCGCGGTCGCCAGTAGAGCTCGCCCATGTGTCAACGGATTATTTGTCACTGTGACGCCTGATGCTGTTGTTGTGTTGTGTGGTCCCGGTCCCGGTCCCGCAAGGGTCTGACCCCGCTCCGGGCCGAGATGGCCGCAGAAATGACGCTTCAGCAAACTTGCAGTTATTTCACAGCCCGGGGAATGCTGCAGTCCAGGGTGGTTTCGTACGCTATTAGCATCATGAATGGGTGCTGCAGCGCAAAAGCTCGGCGGCGAGTACACGCCGCAGCGGTCGTCTGCGCGCTGAGCTTGTTTGTCGCGCTGGTCGCGGGGTCCGCGTTGCGCCCGCATTACACCACCAACGCACTTCCGGAGCCGGCAGCATGGACCCATATCGTCGAGCATGTCCAGCACGATTTCAACCAGGTGCGACCAGTCAGCGCTACTGGATCTTTGATCGCCTTTAAAGCTAGCGGTAGCTCGCGTCCGGTGCCGATTGCGCGAAAGCCATTTCGCTACGTGTGGATGACGCACGATCTCCCGTCGAACTGGGTTCCGTTGTCGCCGCTATCGGACTGGTCGGCATTACCGAAATCCTTTGTCTCGGCACAATTTCAGCCGCGCGGCGCCCCTTGCGCTGCGTTCGCGGGGGATTCTAATACCCGACATACGTCAACCCTGTTCTGCATTATTCGCTGCTGAGGTCGGCCGTACGGTTTTCGTGCCGTGTGGCTCGGGCCTGAGCAAGTCAAGGCAGAAGAACTCTCTTTCACGCTGCGGCCTCGATATCTGAAGGCAGTCACCGACCCTGATTGATCGCGCCGAATCGCGCGCATTTATCCCGGGCGGTTTCGACCCGGCCAGACGACACGTAACCCAAGCGCCGGCCTAATTTTCCGTGCCAGCTCACGGAGTAAGTCATGAGTGCGTGGACGTTCGTCCGAGTCAGGCCAATGATGCGGCGGCCGAAATCGCAATTTCGCGCCATGAATGTGCTGGTGAGGAGGCGTTTAGCCGTTGCGGGCCGTATCCCAAATATCAATCACGAACATCACCAATAAACCAAGAAGTGAACAGGAGAATCTCTCATGATCGGAAAAATCCTCATCGGTGCCGCTGGAGTCGTCGTTGCCCTCGGCCTGGCCGCACCGGCCGGCGCCAACCCGGTGCCGCAACCTCGCGGCGTCCCGGACTTTCTCGCCGCCGCACGCGCGGCGGGCATCACCGGAGCAGATCCGGCGATGCTGGAAGACGGCTACAGCGTGTGCAGGAGACTGTGGATTCGGCACATGGACGCCAGCCACATCGCCGCGGGCCTGGTGCAAGACCACCCACAACTGACCTGGGACCAAGCGGGACAGTTCGTGCTGGCCGCATACCACGGCCTGTGCCCGGTGCCCGGCGGTACGTATGACTATTGGGCATACAGCACCAGCTGAAAACAGTTGGCCTGCTACACCAACGACGGACCAGGATCCAGTGCCGGCGGGAAACTAGCGTGCTGCAACATGATTCGGTGTCCCATTGCAGCGGGCAGCTGCACAGTGAAAAAGCAGCTGCCCGCTGTCGCCGGTCGAGTCCAGCTCAATCGCGTACGAGAATTTCGGCGCTAGCTGCACTCGTACCGCACAATGCAACTCGCACCGGTTAACTACAACGGTGCGCGCCTCATCGGTCCCGAGTTACTGATTCGCGGGTATCCACTTGCGCTCGATCGCTATCGCCCGCCCGAACGGTTCCGCTTCGTGCCATCTCACTTCGATGTTCAGATGAATATCGAGTGGACATTTCATTCGAGAACTGGACTTAGAAGTTCGGGGCTTGCCAACTAGTGCAAATTCTCAAACTCCGCGTCCAATCGCGATGCACTGAACTGCCTCTTTGCACGTCGTCTCACATCGTGTCCACAGCGAACTGTCTCACCTTCGTTCCATTTCTTCGAGCCCAGCCTGAGCTTGATTGGACTTCAGTTCGACCAGGGGTATGCAAACAATGGCCCGGTGACTGCAGATGTGAGGAGCCACACCAGTGCGCACAAGATCAGCAGCCAGATCGCCCGGCCGAAGACCCGGATCTGGTTCGCCGAGACCAACTCGAACCGGATGACGGTGCTCAGCCGGGCCAGATCGCCGGCGGTCAGGAACACTTTCCCCGTTCCGACCCTCAGCATGTAGCCGCGGGTCCCGTTGGGCCGGTCCAGGCGTACGAGAAGGAGCCGATCCCCGTCGCGATCTCGCAGGCCGATGAGGCTGGTTAGCTCAGGTTGTCGCACGGTATTCCCCTAGGTTGGGCTGGGACTTCCTATGCTTGGAGCGCCCACGTTACTCGCCGCGATGATTACGCACCATACTCTCTCTAACAAGCGATTTCGTATTTCCGCGATTCACTGGCCGTCAACCCATCACGTCGTTCCGCCGTTAGCTTTCGCGAGCCTCGTGCGGTCGTCAACCGTCGGCCAAGGCCATCAACGCAGGTTTCACCCCTGCCTCGAAGCGTTCCATCACAGGGACGGGCCCGCTTCTCACTTACCCGATATCAGATGTTATGCCTGGCGAACCACGCTATTTCCCTAACTGTTTGTCCTACAACAGCTTTCGTAACGAAATCTATGGCGGCGTGTACGGTGCGATTTCTAATACAGTCGCTATGCGGCCTGGGAGTTGGTGGGTCTCGGAGCGGTCGAGCCTCAGTGCGCAGTCGCCTCTAGGTGCAAAAATATTGCCCGTTGAGCAGACAATTCGACGGTGGCGAGTAGGGGCCGGTCAGCACGCCTCTTAGACCACCTGTGGCTGAACCACCGGGTGCAATGATGCGATTCCAATTCGCGGGGGTGAGAACATAGTGCGTGCCAGATTGTGCAAGTGTGCTATTCCACGTGTGCGAGACGGATTCTCCCATCGGCAAGTCGAATTCAAGCTTCCAATCGGTTAGCGGCACCGTGCTCGAGTTGGTGATGGTGAAGTGGGCGATGAAGCCGGTCTGCCACGTCGATGTCACCGACAACGTCGCCGTGGCCGCGGCCGCATGAGCTACGGGGGAGATGGCGAGTCCGAGGATGGCAACTATCAATGCCGACACGGTTACGTGAAGCGCTGTGCGCCAGCGCTTCACGTAATTGTCCAGTCCGGTCATAGCAACCAACACTAAAGCCAAACAGGCGATATTGGCCCTCGCATCGCGGGTAAGCTGCAGTACCTTTGCTCAACTGAAACCGTCATGAAATTTTAGCCTCGACCGCCACTTGGACAAAAGCTCGGCGGTCAACCTAGCCGCCGGCTCAGAGGATTGACGCCTACACCGGCGCCGTCCCACCTCCGACGTCGCGGCACGCGTGCCAACTCCTCCTCCAATATTATGCGAAGTGAAGTACTCCGTTTTCGGTTGTCGCCCAACGACTTTAGGTCACCTGCATATCCGTCAGCTTCGGCCTCTGCTCCTTGCATCGGCTTGAGGGATGACGAGTGTGCAAACTGCACCGACTGCCTCGGCGATAGCCGCTCCGCTAGCGAAGGCGACCTTCCCCGCCACCATCACGAGAGATCAAGTGCGGCCAAGTCGGTTGCGTTGACAGCCCACGGATTAGTTCCAAAGGAAACCGCGGCAAGCCTGGCGGCATCCGGTGATACGACGCCGGCGGCAAGCCGCTGCGAACCGGCGTGCAAAACGGGCAGCTAGATACCACCGAGTGCGGGCAAGCGGCATTAAGCGCAGGCATCATTAACATGAACTGTGGTAGTTTCATAGGTAAACAAAAAGCAAACAGGAGATCGATCATGGTCGGAAGAGTGCTGCTCGGTGCCGTTGGAGCCCTCATCTCCATCGGCCTGGCCGCGCCGGCTAGCGCCGACCCGGTCACGACGGCCGGCACTGTCGGGGCACCGCAACCTGACGCCATCCCAAACTTCTTGGCCGCCGCACGGGCAGCCGGCGTCACCGGAACGGATCCTGCAATGCTGGGAGTCGGCTATAGCGTGTGTAGGCAACTGTGGAATCAGCAAGCCCCGGGTACGCAGGTGGCCGCGAACCTAGTGCGGGACAATCCACAGCTGACCAGCGACGAAGCGGGTCAATTCGTGCTGGCCGCGTACCACTCCTTATGCCCGGTGCCCGGTGCGTACGACTATTGGGCGTACAGCACCAGCTGAACTCGGGCGGCCTGCAACATAATCGGTGGACTATTTAGCGGGCGGGACGCATCGACCCACAGCGACTCGGACACTATTTCACGCCCTAGAAGGTCCTAGTCGCGGTCAGCGTCAAGCCAGACTGATAACGCTCAAGTATGCGGAAATCGAATGCAGCGTTACCAGCTCACTACTCTGAATTCGTTATCACATTGTGGTACAACGTCTTTAAATGCACTGAGTAGCGCGGTGTTGCGAGCCGATTTGTATTTGATTGCGCTACAGACTGATTCGAATTTCCGTGATCGCCGGGAACGATCCATTTTGCGACGGGACGGAAGCGACGGACCCGCCGGAAACGAGTCCATGCCGATCCACGAGACACCTCACTTCATCGGTCGGCTATTTGGGTGGAAGGTTCCGCAGCCCTTTCCTCGCCATGTGATGAGTAGTTAGAGTCTGGCCGATCCTGCGGCCTCGCCGCCGCCGATAGTCACCAGTCCGTCAATCATGTTGCAGTCCGGCATGGTCCAGGAGTCCGTACGCGAACGAGCGGCCGAGGCCCGGATGCCGATGCCGACAATCGCGTTGGTCGAAGACTTTCTTAGACTGGTGGGCATGCGCTCGGGCCTGCCCCGCTGATCGCGGGTCCTGACCCTCAGAACGCGGGCACACCGTCACGGTGCGGGTGGAGTGCGCCGAGCGGCGACGTGAGTGGCAGGTGCAGTGCATCGACAATCCCCGCCGGCGCCTCGCACACCCACGGGATGGCGTTGACCGCCCGCATCCCGGTGGCGAGCAGACCTTGGTCGTTCGCGCTTTCACCGTCGCGGTAACCGACTTCGAATTCGCCGTCGAAGGACGGTTCGCCATCGATGATGACGCGCCAGATGCCGTCGGTGCCGCCAGTGCGGCCCGTCGGCCATTGCGGCGCCAGATCGTCGGCCATCCGGTCGACGTGTTCGATGGTGATGACGTCTTGTCCGTCCACGACGCCGATGCAACGTGCGTAGGTCGCACCGACCGTTCCGGCTTCGATGACGCCGCAGGCGGTGTCGAGTTGCCTTGGGGTGGGTAGGAACTCGCAGGTCTCGCGGATCTCGTCGAGTTCGACGCCCAGCGCGTCGGCCACCATGGTGACCGCGGCACCCCACCCCCACGTGAGCACCCCGGGGCGTTTGAGGCCCCCCTGGTAGTCCAGCGGTTGGCCGAAGCCGAACAATTCGCGGACGTCGAATTGCACCGGGTACTGCGAGTAGTTGGTGATCTCGATGCCGCGGACCGAGTACACCCGGTGCGACATGGACAGTAGGGCGATCGGGAAAAGGTCGCACCCGAAGCCCGGCTCGATGCCCGACGAGTAGATCGAGCTGTTGCCTGCGCGGCAGGCTTCACGGATGGGCTCGAGGTAACGCTCTGATAGCGACCCCTTTTCGTAGACCAGGCCGGGCAGCGACGTCGTCACGATGTTCTTGCCCGCGGACAGGATCCGGCAGAAGTCGGCAAGGGCCTCTTTGGGCCGGGGGCCCGCAGGGGCGGCGTACATGATGCAGTCGACGTCCCGACTGAGCAGGGCATCGACGTCGCGGGTGGCGGTAGCGCCCAAGGGCTCGATACCCGCGAGGGTGCCCACGTCCTGACCGTCCTTGGCGGCCGAGTGCACCCATGCGCCGACGAGTTCGAGGTTGGGGCGGTCGGCCGCGGTGCGGATGGCATAACGCCCGACGCCGCCGGTTGCCCAGACCACCACCTTGTATGTCTTGCCCATCGTCGACCTCACGGCGAATTCCTTTCCGGAAGATACTGACTCGACTAAACGATAACAAGTGTAATGTTTCTGCGTGGCCGAATATACGACCGAACCGGGTCGGGCAACCAGCGTTCATCACGTGGTGTTTGCGGTGAAGCAAAAACAGCTCGGTGAGACCGCGCAGTTCTTCTCGGAGTTGGGTTTTCGATTCCAGACCATCGAGCTCGACGACGTTGGCCTGCGGGTTTTGCTGGATTGGGACGGCGGTCTCGAATTGGTGACCCCGCTGTCATCTGGGGCTGATGACAGCGGCGCAGTGGCGCAGTTCCTGCAAAGCAACGGCCCCGGCGTTTTCTCGGTGGTGGTCCGTGTCGGCGACGCTCCGGCCGCTGAGCAGGTGGCGCAGCGATACGGTGCGCAGACTCGGTTCCGTCAGCACCGCGGCGGTGACGGATTCGAGCTCGACGAGATCGAGATCTCGGTACTCGGGCTGCCGGTGACGTTCCTGTCCACCGATCTGCCGTAGCCCGGTTAGCCGCCGCGTGACTCGACGTAGGCGGAGATCACTTCGATCAGCGCCTGGCGGTCGCGGGAGGAGTCCACTGGTTCTGGCCATGTCATCTGTGCGACCACCAGGCCGCGCAATGTTGCCCAGATGAGGTTGCCGATCCGGCCGGCGTGCGGTGCGGACAGTCCTTCTCCCAGGTGGCGGCCGAGGCTGGTCAGTGTGGCCATCAGGTCTTTGAGGTGGGTGTTGGCGACGGCGTCGCGAAGGCCGCGGGTCGAGATGAGAATTTCCAGGGCAGCCATCGACGTGGGGCTGGAGAACGCGTCCCAGATCGTGTCGATGACGAACTCGGTGCGGGCGCGCACGCTGCCCTCGCGGACGGCCCGAGGTGGTAGCTCGTCCAGGGCGTCGAGCAGTTCGCCGAAACCCTTGTCCACGACCGCCATCAGCAGGCCGTCCAGATCGCCGAAGTGATACTGGACCACGCCCCAGGTCAAGCCGGCGCGGTCGGTGATGTGCCGGACGCTGGGCGGGGCGAATCCCTCGTCGAGGATGCAGTGCACGGTCTCATCGATCACGACTGCGCGGGTGCGTTCAGCGCGGGCTTGGGCGCCGGTGGGCGGCCGGCGGGGTGCGGTCATGGCATTGGAGTTACCACAGCACGCCGCGCACGTGGTCGGTCGGCCGCAGATCGTGCGCGGCAAGGATTCCGCTCGGAGCCTGGCACACGGCGTGGATGACGTTGACGGCGCGGGCCGCGGTGGCTATGACACCGCCCTGGTTGTGGTCGATGCCCGATATGCCTACGTGGGTGTTGATCTCGATGCCGGGACTGCCCTCGACGCGCACGCGATGTACGCCGGGATGTCCGTCGGGCGGATACGGCCAATTCGGCGCGGCGGCATCGGTGAGCCGGTTGACGTGTTCCATGGTGATGATGACCTCGCCGCCGCGCACGCCTTCGACCGCGAAGCGGACCGCGGCCACGGTGCCGGGTTCGACCGTCATCATGGTGCACTGGATGGGAGCGGGCGTGACCCACTTCTCGACTCGTTCCCGGACCTCATCGAGTTCGATGTCGAGATCCACAGCCAAGCTCCGCACTTGGGCACCCCACATTGACGTGAGAACACCGGGCGAGAACATTACCGGGGTGTGATCCGGCGCGGCCCCGAAACCGAAACTGACACCGGTGAATTCGGCGTCGTCATAGGTGCCGTAGTCGAAGATCTCCTGGACGGTGACCGCGGTTGCCCGGGCGGCCAGGCTCAACGCGGTATAGACCAGGGTATCGCCGGAGAACCCCGGGTCGATTCCGTTGATGTACAACGTCGTATCACCCTCGGCGCAAGCCTTCGCTAACGGCTCGCGCAGCCAACCGTCAGCCTGGTCCGGCGCCACCAGCCAGACGAACGACGTTCCAACGACATTCGTGCCCGCCCGAAGAAATCGACCCATCTCGTGTAGCGCGTCGTGCGGGCGGGTCTCGGCTTGCGACGTGTAGACCACGCAGTCCGGGCTCAGGGCGATCAGCGCGTCGATGTCGTCGGTGGCCAAAACTCCGGTGGGCCAGTCGAGCCCGCATAGGTCTGCGGCATCGCGCCCGATCTTGTCCTGCCCGCGTGCGTGGACGCCGACGAGTTCCAGATCGGGACGCGCGATGATGCTCTGTAGCGCGTGTATTCCGACATTGCCGGTGGAGAACTGGACGATCCGACGGGTCACTAGAGTCCTTTCAAGGTGGTCAGAGCAGGTCGGTAATGGTCTTCAGGCCGGCGTCGTAGAGCACGCCCGGCAGCATGCCGCCGTCGATTTCAATGGTCGTGCCGTTGATGAAATCGGCTGCGCCGGAAGCGAGGAAGACACACGTGCGGCCGACCTCTGCCGGTTCACCACCACGCTTGAGCGGTAGCGCGTCGAAGTACGTGGCTCCCATCGGGTCGTCCTTGGGCAGGACGAACGAGCGGAAGTTGTCGGTGATCGTCGGTCCGAGCGCCACGCAATTGACCCGGGCCGCCGGACCCCACTCTTCGGCGAGGGACCGTGTCAGGTGGTTGAGTCCCGACTTCGCCGCACCGTAGGACACCAGTGTCGGCGAGCCCGCGGGATGGCCCGCGCCGCTGGAGACATTGATGATGCACCCGGTGCCGTCCTGGTCGCGCATCTGGCGGTATGCGCGGATGGCGAACCACAGCGGGCTGATGAGGTTCATCTGCACGGCGAACGCATGAAACAACACGGTGCGTTCGAAGTCGTCGTCGGAGCGGGGCGCGCCCTGGATGCGCGACACCAGTACGGGAATGTCCTCGGCGTGCGGCGCGGGGACCGTGCCGCCCGCGTTGTTGACCAGGATGTCGACTCGGCCGTGGCGCTCGACCACCGCGGTGACCAGGGCGTCGATCGCATGGTAATCGCCTTGATCGCAAACCATCTGGAAGGAACGTTGCGCCCACCCCGGCTCCGCGTCCACGCCGGGAACAGCGTCAAGCGGTGACCGCGAGCATCCGACGACGGTGGCGCCGGCGCGCAACAGTTCATGGGCGATGCCCACGCCGACACCCCTGCTGGTTCCCGTGACGATCGCGACCTTGCCGTCGAGCACACCCATGGTCACTGCCCCTTGCCGTTCGATGACGTCGGCGCAAAAGCCCGCGATGGAAAAATTACATGTGTAATCATTAGCAGACAAGAGTGAAAGGGAATCTCAACGATGAGCCGAGAACCGTTGGATCACCCGGAGCAGCCGTACAAGGTCGTGGTGTGGGCGACCGGACGGGTGGGGCGATTGGCCATCCGCGCGGTGGCCGACCGCCCAAACCTCGAACTCGTGGGCGTGTGGGTGCACTCGGAATCCAAGGAAGGCAAGGATGCCGGCACCATCGCCGGCATCGAGCCGTTGGGTGTGGCGGCGACCCGCGACGACGCCGCTATTCTGGCCGGCGACGCGGACTGCATCATCTACACCGGTCCGGCGACCAGCCGACCTCGCGAGGCGATCACAGACTTCTGCCGCATTCTTGAGGCGGGCAAGAACATCGTCACCACTTCGGTTCCAGGCCTGGTCTATCCACGCGGATCGATCAAGGAGTCGACCGTGCAGCGCATCGTCGACTCGGCGATCAGGGGTGGCAGCTCCATCTACTCATCGGGCATCGAACCGGGGTTCGGCTGCGATCTGCTGGCCGTCGCGATGGCGTCGATGTCGAACCGGATCTACTCGATCCGCGGGTTGGAGATCACCGACTACTCCCGTGACAACACCGTCTACGAAATGCGTGAGCTGTTCGGCTTCGGTCAGCCCTTGGACTATAAGGGCGGAATTATGATGCCCGGCGTGATCAGGTACGGCTGGGGTGCGGCCGTCACCATGGTCGCCGAAGCGCTCGGCGTACAACTGGACGAGATCCGCGAAACTTGCGAGTTCGCGCCGTCACCGCGCCAGCTCGAAACCCTCTCCGGCATAATCGAACCCGGTGCCGTCGCGGCAGTCTGGTTCCGCTGCATCGGCGTGGTCGACGGACAAGAAGTGATCACGATCGAGCACGTCGACCGGATGGCAGAAGACGTTGCGCCCGACTGGCCGAAGAGCCGTGCCGGCGGCATCGACGGTGTGTGGCGCGTGATGATCGAAGGCGAGCCCAGCTTCGATGCGGAATTCGAAACCGGCTTCAACTCCCACGAGGACTCCACCGATCACGGTTTACTCGCCACCGGTATGCGCGCCATCAATGCCGTCCCGTGGGTATGTCACGCGGCCCCCGGCCTGGTTGATGCGCTGCACATCCCGCTAACGCCAGCGATCGGTTCGCTCCGCCCGCGCCGAGACGGAATCCCCACGATCGAAGGCCATCGCGACGCCCGTATAGGAGCATAGGAGCCTCTGCATTCACGGTCTGCTCCGTAACCGACCGGCCTTGCCCCTTCTTCGCTGGGTCAGTGACCGGTGAAGTTGGCTTTGCGTCGTTCGGCGAAGGATTGGATGCCTTCTACGCCGTCGGCCGTTGCGAAAAGTGTGGTGACGTCGGACACCAGTGTGGCTGCGGCGGCCGGGTTGCCCTCGTCGCGGCTGCGGTGCGCGGACGCCAGTATTGTTTTGACGCCGAGCGGTGCGGAGTCCTCGGCGATGGCGGCGGCCAGGGCGATGGCACGTTTGAGGGCGTCGTCACCGTCGGTGGCGATCTGCTGGATCAAGCCGATGCGGAAGGCTTCGGCGGCGTCGAATTCGTCGCCGGTGAGGATCCAGCGCATCGCGTTTCCCCAGCCGGCTTCGCGCCAAAACCGCAGGGTCGCTCCGCCAAAGGGGTAGATGCCGCGTTTGATCTCCAGCTGACTGAACCGGGTGTTGGCTGCGGCGATGCGGATGTCGGCGGCGAGCAGAAGCTCGATTCCCAGCGTCATGCACCAGCCATGCGCGGCTGCGATGACGGGTTTGGACCAGTTGTAGTCGAGTCGCCACGGATCGAGCCCATCCTCGGGGAACGCACTGCTCCCGGAGGCCAGGGCTGGGGCCACGTCGAGCATGTCCAGGCCGCCGGTGAAGTGGTCGCCGTGGCCGAAGAGGACTCCCGCGCGCAGGTCGTCATCGTTCTCCAGGACGGCGTAGGCCTGCGACAGCTCGGCGAGCATGGTCGTGGTGAACGCGTTCCGCTTCTCGGGCCGGTTGAGTCCCATGAGCAGGACGTGTCCGTCACGTTCGACGGTGATAGTGGCGGGGGTTGCCATGGCATTCTCGCTTTCGGTGGGGTTTAGACGGGAAGCTCGGCGGTCATCGGGTGGTGCTGAGTCCGCCGTCGACGGGGATGACGGCGCCGGTGATGTAGGCGCTGGCGGGGCTGGCCAGGAAGGTGGCGATGCCGGCGATGTCGTTAGGTCGGCCAATGCGGCCCAGCGGCAGCTGCGCTGCCAGCGCCGCGGATCCGCCCGACAGCAGCGTGGCGGTCATCTTGGACTCGAACAGGCCGGGTGCAATCGCATTCACCAGGATCCGGGGCGCGAGCTCGCCGGCGAGGTGGCGGGTGAGCATATGGACTGCGGCCTTACTGGCGCTGTAGGAGAAGTTGTTCATTCCTGACAGCGGGGCGCGCAGTCCGTCGACGCTTCCGGTGTTGACGACGCGGGCGGGATCGTCGTCGCTGGCGCCCGCGGTGAGCAGCGGCACGAGCGCCTGGGTCAGCAGGAAGACACCCTTGACGTTGACCGCGAACACCTTGTCGAATCCCGACTCGGGAAAATCGGCGAACGGTGCACCCCAGTTTGCGCCGGCATTGTTGAACAGCGCATGGATGGCATTCTCGCGGCGTGAGAGCTGTACCGCCAACGAGTCGATCCCGCTGCGGGTACTGAGGTCGGCGGGTATCGACCGAACAGGTCCCAACCCTGCGAGCGCCTCAACGGCCGTGGCGAGTTCGGAGGCCTTGCGGCTACACAGATACACACTGGCGCCAGACGCCAGCAGCCCCCGCGCGATCATCAGGCCGATGCCGCGGCCACCACCGGTCACCACCGCGACCTTGCCGTCCAATCTGAACGGATCGTCACTCACCTCGTTCACCTCGACTGTTCGTTAGAAGCTATCCCCGCCGTGACACATGCAAGCACGATGCGCCCATACTATGCAAGTCGTCATAGAAGGTTCGCGTAACCGAACTAGCGCTAGAGTTTCGCCAGTCGGTTCGGAAGGACACAAAACGTTGGTAAAGAACTACTTTCAGTGCACCCGCTCATTCCGACTCCCGCCGCCGTCGGCATGGGTTGACCACTTTATTATGAAGGGTGTAATAATGGTCCCGGAGAGCCGGTAGGCGTCGTCAACGAACCCGAGGGGTGATCAGGTGGCACGAGTGGGGCGCGACACCCGGCGCGACATGGTGATCAGCGCCGTCGAAGTGTTGCGCGAGCGCGGCGCCGACGCAGTGACGCTCGACGCCGTCCTGACCCGCAGCGGTGCGCCGCGCGGATCCATCTACCATCACTTTCCCGGTGGCCGACGCGAAATTCTCAGCGATGCATTGGATTTCGCTGGAGATGCGATTGCTGCCCTTATCGAGAGGGTTGCCGAGGCAGGGGCCACCCCGGCGCTGCGCGAGTTCAGCGCGTTCTGGAAAAAGATCCTGCGCGACAGCAATTACACCGCTGGCTGTCCAGTGGTGTCAGTCGCGGTGAGCAACGCCGATCACGATGGTGCGCAGCTGGCGGATCAAGCCGGCGACATCTTCGAACGCTGGTGTAGCGCGATGCGCACGGCGCTCGTTTCCGATGGCCTGACAGCCTCGAGTGCGGATCGGGTGGCCACCATGGTCGTCGCCTCGGTGGAGGGTGCGGTGGTGTTGTGCCGCGTTCGGCGCAATACCGCACCGCTGGATGATGTCGTGCGCGGACTCGAGTTGCTGATCGACATCGAGAAACTTATGGCCCGCAACGACATTGAGAAGAAGGATCGACCGTGACCGCAGTGATTGACACCTCCACGTCTCTGTTCGACCTGCCGTCGGATGTCGCCGACGTCCGCACCTGGGCGCACGACTTCGCCGTCAAATACATCCGGCCCGTCGCCGCCGAATACGACGCCCGTGAACAAACACCGTGGCCCGTCATCCAGGACGCCGCCAAGGCCGGGCTGTACACCCCCGAATTTGCCCTGCAAGCCTTCACCGACCCGTCCGGGCTGATGCTTCCGGTGGTCGCCGAGGAGATCTTCTGGGGTGACGGCGGGATGGGCCAAGCGCTGCTGGGCACCTTCCTGCCGCTGGCCGCGCTGATGCGAGCCGGCACCCCCGACCAGGTCCGGACCTGGACGCCGGAGTTCTTCGGCACCGTCGAACAGCCTGCCGTCGCGGCACTGTGCGCGAGCGAACCCGACGCCGGCAGCGACGCCGCCAACATCCGAACCCACGCCCGATTCGACGAGGCCAGCGGCGACTGGATCCTCAACGGCACCAAAACCTGGGCCACCAACGGCGGCATCGCCGGTATCCACGTCATCAACGCCACCGTGGACCGTGACCTCGGTGCCCGCGGACACGCCCTGTTCCTCGTCCCGCCCGGCACCCCCGGACTGAGCCAAGGCCAAAAATTCTCCAAACACGGCCTGCGCGCCTCGCACACCGCCGAGGTCCTGCTGGACAACGTCCGACTCCCCGCCGAGTTGATCCTGGGCGGCAAGGACGCCCTCGACGCGCGCCTGGCCGCGGCCCGCGACCGCCGCAAAGTCCGGGTTCTCGCGGCGATGGCCGCCTTCGAAGCGACCCGTCCCTCGATCGCCGCGATGGCCGTCGGGGTAGCCCGCGCCGCCTACGAATACGCCCTGGACTACGCCAAAACCCGCGTGCAATTCGGCCGACCCATCATCGCCAACCAGGGCATCGCCTTCATGCTCGCCGACATGGCCACCGAGATCGACGCCGCCCGCCTGCTGGCATGGCGGGCCTCCCACCAACTCGCCCGCGGCATGCCGCTTGTCCACGCCGAAGGCAGCATGGCGAAACTGAAAGCCTCCGAGGTGGCCGTCCGTGCCACCGAACAGGCCATCCAGATACTCGGCGGCAACGGCTACACCCGCGACTACCCCGTCGAACGCTGGGCCCGCGACGCCAAGATCTTCACCATCTACGAAGGCACCAGCGAAATTCAACGCCTGATCATCAGCCGTGCCATCTCCGGGATGCGCATCGAATGAAACACGCTGCCCACAATCACATCAGCCCAACGAAAAGACCTCGGGCCGCGCGCTCGATCGCTACTGACCCCGCCGCGCGTCCACGCGTTAGAGAACCAGCGGCGATCGAGCAACGGTCCGCGAGCGGCGCAAGACCCCGATCGGAGAGGTCTGTAGGTCGTCACCTCAACTGCAGCGCCTCGACCGGTCCGGAGAGTGCGGACTTGAAGTAGCGGGTGACGTCGTCGGCGAGGATCTCGGTGTCTCCGCGCTGGATGCCGTTGAGGATGTCGCGGGCGACCTGGTGTGGGTCGTTTTTGGGGGCGTCGACGTCAGCGACCATGTCGGTATCGGTGTAGCCCAAGTGGACTCCGGTGACGAGGGTGTGTTGCCCTTCGAGTTCCATGCGCAGGGAATTAGTCGCGGACCAGAACGCCGCTTTGGAGTCGCCGTAGGCCCCGGAGCCGCCGACCCAGGACAAGACCGAGTGAATGTCGACCAGGGCTCCCCCGCCGTTGCGGTCCAGGATCGGGGCGAAGGCCTTGGCGATCCGCAGGGCGCCGAAGTAGTTGGTTTCGAACACGGTCCGGACGTCGTCGATATCGCTGCTCAGTAACTGCTGCGCACCGAAAGTGCCGGCGTTGTTAATGACGATCGTGGCGTCGGAGGCTGCATCGGCCAGCGCGGCCACCGATTCGGGGTCGGTGACATCAAGTGGCAGGCTCACCACTCGCAGGTCCTGGCTCGGTTTGGGTGCGCGTGCGGTGGCGTACACCTTGACCGCGCCGCGCGCCAGCAGCTCGTCGACGATGGCCTTGCCGAGGCCGCGCTGTCCCCCGGTGACCACTACCG
>Ga0302177_10001843_pt1 | contig 15086 bp, 10 predicted proteins | sample I_Palsa_E1_2_FD_198780 | JGI IMG/M metagenome (GOLD analysis project Ga0302177, IMG submission 198780) | Peat permafrost microbial communities from Stordalen Mire near Abisko, Sweden - I_Palsa_E1_2 | ecosystem: Environmental > Terrestrial > Soil > Palsa > Peat permafrost | place: Sweden... | reverse complement strand
GATTTTCAGCCAATGGTTTGGCCGGAGGGTGGAAAATACGTTCGGCCTGCAGGTCCGCAACGATTGGGTCCACAACGGGCTTTACCGGACGGAAGATCGTGTGCGCACGGATAAGAATGACATTAACGCCTGCAATGACGAACCGATCCCCGAGTGCGTTACCAATCCGAATCTGACAGCCAAATTGCCCGCGGACACGGATTTGAATAACTTCAGCGACACGATGCTGGGTTTTTATGCGGAAAACAAAATCCAGTGGTCGGAAAAATTCCGCTCGGTGCTGGCGTTCCGCGGCGACGAGGCAATATATAACGTCACCAGCCTGACTCCCACTTATGTCGCCACCGAATTGCCTGGCAGTCCGGTGGTCAACTTTGCGGCCGCGAATTCCGGCACGGCCACCAAGTTTCTGCCCAGCCCAAAAGGGACTTTGGTTTTCGGACCGTGGGCGAAGACTGAGTTCTATGTACAGGGTGGATTTAGTTTTCACAGTAACGACGCGCGCGGCGCAACGCAAAGAATTGAACCGATTTCGCCGGACCATCCTTTCCCAACGTCCAGCACCCCAATTCCCGCTCTAGTCCAAACCAAAGGCGGGGAATTCGGTCTGCGCACTTCGGCCGTCCCACATCTGCAAAGCACGCTTTCATTCTGGTATCTATACAGTCATTCCGAACTTCAGCAGGATGGCGACACTGGAGCCACAGTCGCTTCGGCATCGGCGAGCAACCGCTATGGCATCGAATGGGCGAACTACTACACGCCAACGGAACATTTGGTATTTGATTTAGACATGGCGGACTCTCGCGCCCAATTTATCCAGATAGACCCCGATGATGCGGCGTTTACCAACGTCGGTGGCGGCCAGTACCCTGTGCAAGGGCCGGGTGGCAAGCTTGTTCCCGAAGCGGTTAGGGTGGTGATTTCATCGGGCATGACACTGCACGATTACAAAGGGATTACGTCGACTCTCCGCTTGCGCTATTTTGGCCCGCGCGATTTGACGTCCGACGGAATAAATCGCTCAGCGTCTACGTTATTGCTGAATATGGGACTCGGTTATCAATTCAACAAGCACTGGGGCATCGCGGCCGATCTTTTGAATTTGACAAATCGCCGCGCTGACGACATTACCTACGCCTATGTCTCCCGAATAACGCCAATCGCTGCGCCGGAATTCACAAACGTTTTCCACCCCACCGAACCGTTCCAGGTGCGATTCGCGTTGCACTACCGATTCGGGATTAATTGATTCACTGTTCAAACTATGTGGCGGGCCGGGGATTCGCTAGCGAACGCAACGCTGCCAAGCCGAGAAGCGCGGCTGCAACGCTCACCGCAATCCACAGAACCGCGGGATGGCGTTCGCTCCAAGGTCGCGGGTCCTGATAGTCGTTGTTGATTTGCTCAGCGCCAAGAGTTGCGTCTGGATGTTTCAGGACGGTTTCCACCCGGACAGTGCGCTCGAGGTCGTATTGCGGCGCCTTTGCTTCGCTTTGGCCGTAGAGAAGCAAATAGCGGCGCGCGGGAAAGGCGCGAAAGAGTAGGCGGCGCGGCGTCATGTAAAGAGTCACTCGCGCTCCGGCGAGTGGCGAGTTGCTTCCGTTCGAGACACGGACACGCCAGTGCGGCGACCATCCGCCGCTGAAGCTGACGCGAAGCCATTCACGCAAAACATCATCGTGATGGAACCGGTAGATTTCTCCGGCGCCCGCGTTCGACCAATCTTCGCCGTCTGCGCTCGATTCCACTGAGACCGAGCGCGAAAATTCGGGCTCATCCGTTTCGAAAAGAGCTTCGTTTACCGGCAACTCAGCGGGGAGATCGGCGCGCCACAGACTCTCTTGCGAATTCGTCGATTGCGCGGCAGCGAGCGGGATAGAGATAGAAACGCGCTCCGCCGGCGTTGTCACTTCGTACAGAACCTCGACACTCGTCATCGGGAAGCGATGGGAGCCCTCGAGAATGCGCAGGCGAATGTAACGCGCGTTGGTCTCCGAATAGTAGAGCGTCTGAACTCCTTGCAAGTTTTGCTTGTTAAAGTGAAATAGCGGAGCGCGATCGCAGACAATGCGCCACTGGCGCGCGTCGTCGCTGACGGCGACCTCGGCCCAAGCGATGAAGTCAGTTTCGGGCGTGTTCACTTGAATCGCGTTGTGAAATTGTGCATTCGCGCCAACGTCGAGCACGAATTGGGTGAATTCACCTGGCGTGAAACTTTGCTCATGGGTGCGCACCGGGCGGCGGTCGGTGTGCGTGTGGCCCGACGGAACCGCCAGCACAAACGGAACTTCCCTGCCCTGGTCATCGACGATCCGGAGGTCGGCCAATTGATTCGCAGAATGCGCGTAGACATCCTCGGGGACGACTATGGCAGCGAGACCCGATGCATTTTCGGCGAAAGGTTTTATTTCACGCGAGTAGCGCCAGCTTCGCCACGCCTGGGGCCACGCGGTTGCGATGCCTGCTCGCAAACTCGCGCTTCCGAAAAGAATTCCGATTGCAAGGACGCACGCGCAAACGGAAATCAGCGGCGAATTCGATCGGAGCAGCGGCTCTGCGAATCGCGATGATCTCGTCACGTTTTCGCCTCCTGTTTCTGTGCCGCGAGCTTGCGCTGGTACAGAAACGAAACGAGGAGAAGCAGCAATCCCAGCACAAGAAACGACAGGATGCGATAGAAGCGCTCGAGGAAAGACAGATCAAAGAGAAAGACTTTGGCGACTACTACGCCGAAAAGCGCCAGCGCCTGCCAGCGGAGTAGCGCCGACTTTCGTGCGAGGCCGACGACGATCAGGCCTGTGGCATAGCATGTCCAGAGAATAGATAGGCCCAATGATTGAGCGAGGCCGCGCTCGAGATTGATCGTTTGTGTTCGCCCAAGCGCATCCCACGCTTCGAGAGAGAGCGCGAGGAGGGCAAATCCGTTGGCGGCTACAGCGAGAATTGTGAATGGGACGATTTCGGCTTGGCCCAATTCATCGCCGGCGCGGGCGGCGAAAAGGCATGCGGCTGAATAGCACGCCACGGCGATGGCGAATGTGGCGAATCTTGGATTGAAGATGAATGTTGTCGCGGGAATATCAAACAGCAATAGTCGAAACGCTGTGATTCCAAATAGAAGCAGGCCGAATGCGCGTAGATACCAAAGACGCATGCGGAATCCGCTCCAGATAAGAATTGCGCCTTCGATGGCCAGCGCGACGGTGATCCACTTGCCGTCGAGGCGCAATGGGATCGCCAGCGTGGCGTACATCAGGGCGAGACCGGCGAATAGCAACCGAGCGGTGGGCGGCTCTTTTTCGCGGGGAGCCGGCAGCGCGCGAAGAACGACGAGATGCGCCGCTGCGAGAGCAAGAACCGCGAAGGTAATCGTCCAGCGATATCCGGGCCAAAGCATTTGGTGCAGCGCGATCAGGTAGATGAGCGCGTTCGCGGGCCCGATCACGACTTCTTCGGGCGAAAGGCCGCCTGCCTCGCGGCTGCGGACGACGGGCAGCGCGGCGAACGCGAAGAAGAATAGCGTCGCAAAGAGCAGCGTGATGCCCAGCTCGTCATCGCGATAAAATTCGCCGAACCATCCCCAGAAATAGATTTGTGTGCCGACAAAAGCGAGAGGCGCGAGCCACTCCCACTTCCGCACGCGCTGCAAAATTAGCAGGCCGAAAACGAGGACGAGAACGTAGGTGAAGAGCGTGATCTCCGCGTTCTTGCCGGTGCTCAGAAGTTGCGGCGTGAGAAAACCGCCGAGGAGGGCCGTCACTGCGATTCGTTGCGAATCGCGGCCCACGGCGATGGTGATCATCGCAGCGGTGACAACGATCATCGCGGCGAACGCGACGCTTTGGTCGAACAGACGGTAATAGCGCCAGCCGCCCCACAACGACAGGTACAAGACGGCTGCGCCGAGACCCGCGATGCCTTCGGAGAAGTAGCTGTAGCCGCGTTTCAGTAAGCGATCGCTCCACATCAATAAGCCGGCGCCGAAGAGAAGGCCGATGGCGATGCGGCCGTGAGGGCCGACCCAGTTGTTGTCGAACGCATATTTGAGGAAGAACACGACCGCGCAAAGAACCGCGAGAACACCAGCGTAGTTGAGCCATCTTCCAGCGACGACGGATTCGAAATCGGGGGCGGCCACGCCGGAAGTGGCTGCGGAGACTCGCGCGGAGTCGGGCCTCGGCATGCGTGTAGGCTCACTGGGCGTTGGGCCTGACGCGCTCGAAAGGGGCGGCTGTGAGGTGATCGGGAATGTTGACGGCGGAATCGCTGGCTGCTCGAGATGGGGAGTTGCGGATGGAATCGCGGGTGGCGGTATCGTCGCTGATGAAGCTGGGGCGGCTGGAGATCCGCTCAACCTAGAGGCAAGTTCGGAGAGTCGCGTCTCGACGGCATAGAGCCGGGCTGTGAGATTTGCTAATTGATGCTCAAATTGCTGCTCGGATTGCCGGTTCGGCTGCTGCGCAGCTCGCTGGTCAGGCTGCCGGCGGTTTTCGAGGCGGCGGACGCGCACAAATGCGGAAATCGCGAGAATCGGCCCGAGAACGAGCGCGAGTATTACGAGTCCCAACGCGAAGTATGCTAACGATTCACCTTGCATGAGCTTGTGATTGCGGGGCGCGAATCGCGCGTATTAGAGCACAGGCGAGACCTCGGAGCAACGCAAGCGCACGAATCTAGCCGATGCTGGTCAGGGCTTCTGCAAAAGCCCAGAATAGAAAATATCTGGCTTGCGTCCCCGCACGTCTGCTCGATTGCACGATTCTCCCCGTGAAGATGCCGCACGAAAATCGGTGCGGCGCTACAGGTGAAGATCAAGTTTCTGGATCTCTAGAATTAGTTCGGGGCGATTCCCAGACACTTTTCGATGCTCTTCTGCCAGTCGGGGCCGCTATCGCGGTCATCACTTCCAAGCGCACGCACATCATCGTTGGCATCGGGTTGCAGAGCCGTTCGAGTGTAGGTGACCTGGACGGTGGTATGGGATGGATCGGTAGAAGTCAATTTCACATCGACGGTGGTTACTACCACGTCGTCGATAAAAGCGACGTATTGCATCCTTCCGCCGGAAAGATCGAAGAGCGTATTGACCCAAACGCTGGTGTGCTGGCCGTGCTGGATCCGGAATACGGCTCCTTCGGTGTCCTTCGCAGGCTGCGGATAGAGGAGTTCAGGATTCCAGTGCTTGCCAGCCCAGCTGCGCTCGGCTTCAGGGCCAAAGAGCGGGGCCAGGCGAGCAACCGGGGCAGCGATGTCGAAATGAAAAGTGTTGGTGACATGGACCAATTCAGCGGGCGAATCGGCCGGCTTAAGCGATTGTGGGGTGTTCACAACGAGAATTCCCAAGGCAAGGACTACCATGTGCAGTGTCATTTGCGCTCCTTTAAATGATGGCTATCGGATGCACGAAGAGTCATTCCGTAGAGGTTTCTGAACTGGTTGATGTCCTTCAGCGTTTGCGCGGAGAATGGAGTTTTGCCTTCGAAGGCATGCAGGACGATACCTTCGAGCAAGTCTCCGAGGCTCATGTCCTTGAGTTCGGCGACGGCCTTCAGGACTTTGAGCAGCCGCTTCTCGATGCGCACCCCGGTTTGAACCCGGTCAACCTCTACAAATCGCTCTTTGACGTTTCGTTGTGCCATGGGTACCAATATACCATGGTACATACACTTCATGATTGCGAATTCTACAGTTATAGCGCCGGGCCCTTCGGCTCCGCTCGGGGCAGGCTGAGGGGTTCACTCCAATCTTCCGCGGCTAAAGCCGAAGAGATCGAAGTGCAGATCTTTTCGGAGCGCTGAAGCGCTCCTCCCCCGCATAAATGCGGGGGCTCCCACCAAGCCCGGTAAAGATTAAGAAATTCGTTGCGCGCGGAATTGACATCTTCCGCGTTTTGTCCAATCCTTGAATGTTTCAAGCGGCTCTCGAGAGGGTACAGATGGCATCCGGCGGAAAGATTGGCATCCTGACGGGCGGCGGCGACGTTCCCGGGCTTAATTCGGTGATCAAGTCAGCCGTGTACCGCGCGAGCGAGATGGGCCGCGAGGTGATCGGCATTCGCAGAGGGTGGGAAGGGCTCACGCATCTTGACGCATCGCAGGAAGTGGATGCGCGCTACATCCGGCATCTGACGCGCGAGAGCACGCGGGCGATCGATCGCAGCGGCGGCACCGTGTTGCACGCTTCGCGAACGAATCCCATGCGCATCTCGAAAAGCCGGCTGCCCGCAAACATTCCGCAGCCGGAACTGGATAAACTTACGACCGATGGGAAGACGTATAACTTCACGCCGATTGTGCTTCGCAATCTCGAACGGCTGGGCATCGGCTGCCTGATCGTAATCGGCGGCGACGATACGCTGGGATTCGCGGCGGCGCTCGATAAACTCGGCGTCCCGCTGATGGCGATTCCGAAAACGATGGACAACGACGTCCAGGGCACTGAGTATTGCATTGGCTTCTCGACGGCGATTACGCGGGCCAAGGAATTGATCAACCGGCAGCGGACCACGCTGGGCTCGCACGAGCGCATCGGAATTTTCCGGATTTTCGGACGGGATGCGGGATTCACGGCGCTCTACACGGCTTACGTGACTTCGGCGCGCTGCGTGATTCCTGAATATCCGTTCGACCTCGATCTTCTTGTGAAACTTCTCGTCGATGACAAGCGCAACAATCCCAGCAACTACGCTTTCATTATCGCGTCGGAAGGCGCGGTGTGGACTGGGCAGAAGGCGGAGGATTACGGAGAAGCCGACGCGTACGGGCATCGCAAGAAAGTGGACATCGGCCACGCGCTGGCCGAAATCCTGCGCCAGCGGACCGGCGAAGAAACCATGACGAGCGACCTGACTTACGATTTGCGAAGCGGCGACCCTGATGCCGTGGATCAGGTGGTGGCAACGACATTTGCGAACGTGGCGTTCGATCTGATTGGAGACAAAGTTTACGGACGAATGATGGCCATTCGGGAAGGGCTATACTCCCACGCGCCACTTCCCGACCACGCGCTCGGGCCGCGCACGGTGGACATCGAGAAACTTTACAACACCAAGCGCTACCGGCCGCGTTATGCCGGGAAATTGGGCGCTCCTGTGTTTCTTATTTCCGCGTAAACGTGGCGTCATCTTGCGGCCGCCTGCGTACCGTGGCGAATCACGGCCATGATGGAACAGGGCCGCTAACCCGCGACTGGCCTCATGTTCTCTTTCGTAAACACGGCGAACGGCGCGCGATTGTGAAAACTGCAGGATATTGGTACGTTGGTTAGATGGCAATTCAGCTGAGCCCGGACACGAAGTCGCAAAAACGCCGCCGAAGTCAGCGTTTGAAGGCCCGCGTAACGATTGAGGTGCGGGCTCAAACCGCGGAAAAGCAGAGCGCTACGGAAAAAACCGAAGCGTTAATCATCAACGCTCACGGGGGGCTGATCCTTCTCTCGATGAAAGTTGTGCCAGATCAGCTGGTTACTGTGGTGAATCTGAAGACCGGGGACGAACTGCTTTCGCGGGTGACCTCACTTGGGCCGAGCTTCATGGGGAAAACGGAAGTAGGAGTGGAATTCATCAAGCCGTCTCCGCAATTTTGGGACGTATCGCCAGTATCTAGCCACTAAGCCCGCGCCGCCCTTTCCGCATTCCGAATCATTCAAAGACAATCCAGTTTTTAGAGTCGGGATGCTCAGACGTAGGGCGATGGATGTCGATTACGTGTATTCGCGGAGGCTGGGGCCTCCGGGCTCTGACTCTATTTTAACGTTCGACCGGACATCGTTAGTGTCCGAATCGGCTCACTTTAAGTCCGAATCGGAGTCCAACATCGAAGCGTCTAATGTGGAGTTTGGAGTTGAAGTGTCCTAAGATGTTCGGTCTGTCCTTCAGGAGAATTTTCGCCCTGTATGTGTGTTACACCACGTAAACGCTCGGAGTTGCACGTGCGTCCCGCGGATCGCAAGAAGCGAGCGAGGTTGGCGGATGTCCGCGCGCTGAGCGTTGCGGTTGTGCTCCTCATCATTGTCTTAGGGGGCTGCGCCGGTTGCGCGAAGAAGGACGCTTCGGCGGAAGGACCGCCGCCTGCTGTCGCAGTGAAAACGATCGTCGCGCAGAACGCCACGATCCCGGATGAATCGGAGTATCTTGCGACGCTGAAGTCGCGGCACTCGGCCACGATCAATCCGCAGGTCGAAGGGTCCATCACGAAAATCTTCGTCAAATCGGGTGACCGCGTTGCGGCGGGCAAATCGCTGATGGAAATTGATCCGATCAAACAGCAGGCGACGTTGCAGAGCCAGACGGCGGCACGGTCTGCGCAAGAGGCAACTCTCTCCTACGCGAAAGTGCAACTCGATCGAGAAAAGAAACTTTACGATGCGGGCATCGTCGCGAAGCAGGAACTCGACCAGGCACAAACCACATACGACGCCGCCGAAAAACAACTCGAATCACTGCAAGCGCAGGAAAACGAACAGCAGGTCGAGCTGCATTATTACAGCGTCGTCGCGCCGTCGAGCGGAATTATCGGCGACGTGCCGGTGCGCGTGGGGGATCGCGTCACGACGACGACGATGCTGACGACAGTGGATGAACCAGGGAGCCTCGAAGCGTACATTTCTGTTCCTGTCGAAAACGCAAGAAATCTGAAGATGGGGCTGCCTGTGGAGTTGCTCAATCCTGCTGGGGCAGTGACCGATGAGACGCGGATTGATTTCATTTCGCCGCAAACCGATTCCTCGACGCAGTCCGTGCTGGCGAAAGCCACGGTCAGCAATCCGAAAGACATCTTGCGCACGGCCCAATTCGCGCGAGCGCGGATAATCTGGGGAACACATCAGGGAACGCTGATTCCGGTGCTCGCAGTTTCGCGGATCAACGGCCAATATTTCGCATTCGTCGCCGAGAGGTCCGGCGCCGCAACAGTCGCGAAACAGCGTTTGCTGCACGTCGGCGATCTCATCGGTAATAGCTACGCTGTGCTCGACGGAATCAAGCCGGGCGATCACATCATCGTCGAGGGAACGCAAATTCTTGGCGATGGCTCTCCAATCGTCGAGTCTCCGGCCGAAGCTTCACCCGGGCCTGCCGCCGGAGCACCGCAATCCTGAGACGAGTCTAAAACGAATTCATGCTCGTTGACTTCTTCATCAAGCGGCCAATCTTTGCGACGGTTTGCGCGCTGCTGATTATTCTCGCAGGAGCCGTTTCGATTCCGACGCTGCCCGTTGCGCAGTTCCCCAATCTCGCCCCTCCGCAAGTCACCGTATCGGCTTCCTACAACGGCGCGAGCGCGCAGGCGGTGGAGACTTCCGTCACGATTCCGCTCGAGCAGCAAATCAACGGCGTCGAAGGCATGAAGTATATGACTTCGACAAGCGGAAACGATGGCTCGTGTGGAATTACGGTGACGTTCGACGTGTCGCGCAACGTGGACCTTGCGGCGGTGGACGTGCAGAATCGCGTCAATACCGCGCTCGGGCGCATGCCGAACGAGGTTAAGACCACTGGCATCACGATCACGAAAGCGGCGAGCGGCTTCGTTCTCGGCGCGGGCGTTTATGCCGAGAACGGCGAGTACGACAGCCTATTTATCAGCAACTACGTGGACATTTACGTTCGCGACGCTCTAAAGCGCGTGAAGGGGGTCGCCGACGTATTTAATTTTTCGCCGCGCGAATACTCGATGCGCCTATGGCTGGACCCGACGCGGCTCGCGAGCCGCGGGCTGACGGCCACGGATGTCGTCAGCGCGCTCACGGAACAAAATGTTCAGGTGGCGGCCGGCCAGGTCGGGCAGCCGCCGTCCATTCCCGGCCAGATGTATCAGATCAGCGTTCGCGCCGTCGGGCGGCTCACCGAACCTTCCGAGTTCGACAACATTATTTTGAAGACGGGAAATGACGGGACGCTGATTCGCTTGAAGGATGTTGGGCGAGCGGAGCTTGGCGCCGAAAGCTACGCGTCGAATCTGCGATATAACGGCCACGACGCCATTGGGTTCGGCGTCACGCAGCTTCCTGGCGCCAATGCGCTCGATGTGGATCGCGAAGTGAAAGCCGAATTGTTGCGCCTTTCGAAGCGATTCCCGCCGGGATTGAAGGCCGCGGTTGCGTTTGATTCGACGACGGTGATCGGCGAATCCATCCGCGACGTTCTTTACACGCTGCTCGAGGCTATTCTTCTGGTCATCGCGGTCATTTACATTTTCCTGCAGGATTGGCGCACGACGATTATTCCGGCAGTGACGATTCCCGTTTCGCTCGTTGGAACGTTTGTGTTCGTGAAGATGCTGGGATTTTCGATCAACACGCTGACACTCTTCGGAATTACGCTGGCCACCGGACTCGTCGTTGACGACGCCATCGTGGTGATCGAAAACGTCGAACGGCATATCGCCGAAGGCGTTGCAGACGCGCACGACGCTGCGTCGGTCGCGATGGATGAAGTTGCCGGCGCCGTGGTGGCGACATCGCTCGTGCTCGTGGCCGTGTTCGTTCCCGTCGCATTTTTTCCCGGAACTACGGGCATTCTTTTCCGCCAGTTTGCGCTGACGATCGCGTTCTCCGTCACGATCTCGGCGTTCAACGCATTGACGTTGACTCCCGCGCTTGCCGCGCTATTGCTCGGCCACGCGCGCGGGGAGACGGGCGCAATTTGGAGGGCGTTTAATCGCGGCGTGGCGGGAATGACGCAGGCTTATCGAACAACGCTCCATCACATCCTGCGATGGCAAGTTGCCGCGCTCATCGTGTTTCTCTGCGGGCTCGGACTCACTTATTTCCTTTACCAAAAAGTTCCGCGCGGCTTCATTCCTGACGAGGACGCCGGCTATTTCATCATCGCGGTGCAAGCGCCGCAGGGCGCGTCGCTCGGCTATACCACGAATATTCTTGGACAGGTAGAAGCGGCGCTCGGCAAGATTCCGGAAATAGATGGCGCCTTCAGCATCGCGGGATTCAGTTTCAACGGCGGCGCGCCGAATCTCGGCATTGCGTTCGGGAGCCTCAAGCCCTTCGATCAGCGGCCGGGCGAGGAACACTCGGTGGCATCGGTCATCAACCGGCTTCGTGAACCGTTGAGCCACATTTCCGGAGCGATCGTGGTCCCCTTCTCTCCACCAGCCGTGCAGGGACTCGGAAATTTCGGCGGCTTCCAATTCATTGTGGAAGATTTGGGCGGGAATACGGTGCAAGCGCTCTCGCAAGCAACAAACGCGCTGGCGGCCCAGGGAAATGCGAGCAGCGATTTGCGGGGTCTCTTTACGAGCTTCACGGCAAACGATCCGCAGTTTGTCGTGACGTTCGATCGCGAAAAAGCGAAGGGCCTCGGCGTGCCGTTGAATCAGATCACCGATGCGCTGCAAGTCTACATGGGGTCAATTTACGTGAATGATTTTGACTTCAACAATCGGTCGTATCGTGTCTACATCCAGGCGGATAAACAATTCCGGTCGTCGCCGCAAGACTTGCAGCAATATTACGTGCGCGCGGCGTCGGGCGCGATGGTGCCGTTGCAAAGCGTGATTCGCGTCGAGACGGTGGCCTCGCCGCAAGTGATCAGCCACTACAATTTATTCCGCTCCGCTGAAATTGATGGCTCGGCAGCGCCCGGGCGCAGTTCGGGCGATGCCATCGCGGCGATGGATTCGCTGGCGACTCGCGTGCTCCCGCGAGGATTTGCATATGAATGGACGGGGCTGTCTCTCGAAGAATTGCAATCCGGCAGCACGACCGTGGTTTTATTCAGTCTCGGCTTGCTCGTGGTGTATCTGACGCTTGCCGCGCAATATGAAAGCTTTTCTCTGCCGTTGATCGTTCTCTTTGCGGTGCCGATGGCGCTGCTTGGAGCGCTCGCCGCTCAATCGCTGCGCGGTCTGGAAAATGATGTGTACTGCCAAATCGGCCTGGTCATGCTGATCGGACTTTCAAGCAAGAACGCGATTCTGATTGTCGAATTCGCGGAGCAGTTGCGCGGCAAGTACGGACTCAGCATCGTGGAGGCGTCGATCGAAGCGGCGCGAATCCGGCTGCGGCCGATTCTGATGACTTCGCTCGCGTTTATTTTCGGCGTTCTTCCGCTCGTGCTGGCGCGAGGCGCGGGACGAGTAGGGCGGCAATCAGTGGGAACGACCGTGTTCGGCGGAATGATCGCGGCGACGTCGCTCAATCTTCTATTTATTCCCGTGCTGTACGTGATCGTGAAGGGTTTGCAGGAACGCTTGATGCCGGAACGCCATGCCGCTACGCCCGCTACACATCCGGAAACCGGCGACTGATACTCGCGCGCTTTCGTCGTCGTTTAGTGCTGTTCCGTTTATTAAACGGTGCGAGCATCAAGCGGCGTGGTAGAATGCGCGGACGCTTTTCTCATTTCGACTCGAGGGATTGCATGCCGAAACTCTCACTGAGACTCGAAACACGCCTGCACGCTGCCCAGGACGTGTTTCATCGCGCGATCGGAACCATTTCAAGATGTTTTTTGGTGGCTGCTGTGGCTTTCGGGGCTGTGACCCTATGGGCAGGTCCTGCCGCCGCGCAAACCTTTAAGACCCCGACTCTTGCACTCAAATCAGATTGGAAAGTTCAATCTTCGGCGCGAATCTTCGGCGGAGGCGGCACCGCAATTTCTCAACCGGGCTTCCCTGCTCCAGATTGGTATCCGGCGACGGTGCCGAATACCGTGGTGGCTGCGCTCGTCGACGACAAAATATACCCGGACCCAAACTACGGCATGAATCTTCGCACGTATCCGGGAATGAGCTACAAGATCGGCGAAAATTTTTCGTGGGAGGAAATGCGTAAGGACAGTCCATTCCGCGTGTCATGGTGGTATCGGACGGAATTTCAAGTTCCGGCGGACTGGCGCGGCAAGAGCATGTGGCTGAACTTTCGCGGGATTAATTACCGTGCGAACATCTGGTTGAACGGGCGGCAAATCGCCAACTCGAACGATGTGGCTGGCGCATTTCGCCGTTACGAATTCGAAGTCAGCTCGGCGCTGGCGATCGGCAAAGCGAACGCGCTCGCCGTGGAAATCTTTCCGCCAACTTCGCACGATCTCGCGATTACGTTCGTCGATTGGAATCCGCTGCCGCCGGACAAGGACATGGGCCTCTGGGGCGATGTGTTTCTGGTGGCCAGCGGCCCTGTGGCCGTCCGCAACGCGCAGGTGGAAACCAAGCTCGATCTGCCGAGTCTCGACGACGCGCACTTGACGGTTCGCGCGGAGGCCCACAATTCGACGCCACAGCCCGTCGAAGGAGTTCTGCGCGGAACATTGGGCGATGTGAAATTCGAGCAGAGCGTTTCGCTTGCCGCCAACGAAACAAAAGAGATTACCTTTACGCCCGAGCAATTCGCGCAATTGAATCTCGCCGCGCCGCACATTTGGTGGCCGTACGGCATGGGCAAGCAGGAAATGTATTACCTTCAACTGGAATTCAATGTCGGCAAGAGAACTTCGGATCGCATCGGGCTCAGGTTCGGCATCGATCAAATCACGTCGAGGCTTACTTCGAAAGGCGGCACTCAATTCAGCGTGAATGGAAAAGACGTCCTGATTCGCGGCGGCGGCTGGACGCCGGACATGTTTCTTCACCAGGATCCCACGCGCTGGGAAGACGATTTGCGCTACGTTCGCGGGATGAACTTGAACACGGTACGGCTCGAAGGCAAGTTGATGTCCGACGATTTTTTTGATCTGGCTGACCGGTACGGAATTTTAGTGATGCCGGGCTGGTGCTGCTGCGATCACTGGGAAAAGTGGGCCAAGTGGAAACCGGAAGATCGCAAAGTGGCCACGGCATCGTTGCACGATCAGATCGCGCGGCTGCGGAATCATCCGAGCGTTTTTGTGTGGCTCAACGGCAGCGACAATCCGCCGCCCGCTGAGATCGAAAAAGCCTATCTCGAAGTGCTGAAGCAGGAACACTGGCCGAAGCCGGTGCTTTCTTCGGCGTCGGAGAAACGAACTTCGGTGACAGGCCCGTCCGGTGCGAAGATGACGGGACCGTACGACTACGTTCCGCCGAATTATTGGCTCGAAGACCACGAGCATGGCGGAGCCTTTGGATTCAACACCGAGACGAGCCCTGGCCCCGCGATTCCGACGGTGGACAGCTTGAAACGCATGCTGCCGGAAAAAGAACTATGGCCGATCAATGATGTCTGGGATTATCACGCGGGCGGCGGGCAATTTAAAAACCTCGGCTTATATAATCTAGCTCTCGACAAGCGCTACGGCCCTCCGAAAAATCTGGCGGATTACGAATGGAAATCGCAAGCGACGGCGTACGAGGGCGAACGCGCGATGTTCGAGGCGTTCGGGAGAAACAAAGGCACGGCAACCGGCGTTATCCAATGGATGCTGAACAACGCTTGGCCTTCGACCATCTGGCACCTGTACGATTTTTACATGCGGCCTGGCGGCGGATACTTCGGAACGAAGAAAGCTTGCGAGCCGCTGCACGTTCAGTATTCCTACGACAATCAGTCCGTTGTCGTGGTGAACGATGAACTGACTTCTTTCACCGGATTGAAAGTGACCGCGAAAGTTTACGACATCAACGCAACAGAGAAATTTACGCACAGCGAGACCATTGATTCGCCCGCCGGCAGCGTGACCACAGCTCTGAAAGTGCCCGACGTGCGCGGGATTACGACGACCTATTTCCTCAATCTGACGCTAGAAGACTCCACGGGCGCGGCCGTGAGCTCGAATTTCTATTGGCTCTCGACCAAGCCCGACGTGCTCGCATGGGACGCTTATACCTGGTACACAACGCCGCAGAGATCGTTTGCCGATTTGCGCGATCTCGCGCGGCTCACGCCCGTGACGCTGAAATATTCCATTGAGACTCAGAACGAAAAGGACGAGGGCACTACGACGGTTCACGTTTCCAATCCGAGCGAACATTTGGCGTTTCTCGTGCACCTGCGACTCACCCGTGGAGCCGGCGGCCACGAAATATTGCCGGTGTTGTGGGATGACAATTATTTCGAGTTGCTGCCGGGGGAATCGCGCTACATCAAAGCGAGCTACTGGCTACGAGATCTTGGCAAGGACGAGCCCGAGCTTGAAGTGAGCGGATGGAACG
>Ga0302177_10001840_pt1 | contig 15095 bp, 15 predicted proteins | sample I_Palsa_E1_2_FD_198780 | JGI IMG/M metagenome (GOLD analysis project Ga0302177, IMG submission 198780) | Peat permafrost microbial communities from Stordalen Mire near Abisko, Sweden - I_Palsa_E1_2 | ecosystem: Environmental > Terrestrial > Soil > Palsa > Peat permafrost | place: Sweden... | reverse complement strand
GACCTCACCCTGGCCAGCCGCGAGCACGCCCGGTTCAAGCAGACCGACGCGGACGTGGGCAGCTTCGACGGCGGCTTCGGCTCGGCCTACCTGGCGCGCCAGGTCGGCCAGAAGTTCGCCCGGGAGATCTTCTTCCTGGGCGATACCTATGACGCCGCGGACGCGCATCGGATGGGCATGGTCAACGCGGTGGTGCCGCACGCCGACCTAGAGGGGGTCGCGCTGGAGTGGGCCGCCAAGATCAACGCCAAGAGCCCGACCTCGCAGCGCATGCTGAAGTACGCGTTCAACCTGATCGACGACGGGCTGGTCGGCCAGCAGGTGTTCGCGGCCGAGGCCACCCGGCTGGCCTACATGACCGACGAGGCGGTCGAGGGCCGGGACGCGTTCCTGGAGAAGCGCCGCCCGGACTGGACCGGGTTCCCGTACTACTACTAGTGGGCTCTGTGATCCCAGGGGGGGACGACCCCCTGAAACCCCTCGATGGTCCGACTAGTGGGCGAAGTGGCCGCGGTAGTACTCGAAGACGAAGCCGATCGAGGCGAACACGGTGAACAGCATCCCGAGCAGGAACAGCCACCAGCCGACCGCGAAGCCGAGCGCCGCCGTGGCCGCGCTAAGCCCCAGGAACAGCGGCCACCAGCTGTGCGGGCTGAAGAACCCGATCTCGCCGGTGCCCTGGTCGATCTCGCCCTCGTTGTCGTCTTCGGGCCGCAAGGGCAGGCGGCGCCCCGTGAACAGCACGTAGAAGCCGGTGAGCACGGCCAAGCCCACGGCGAGCGCGAGCGCGGTGGTCCCGGTCGGGTCGTGCGAGACGTACCAGTACACGATGTCCGCGCCGCCGAAGAAGATCCCGCAGCCGAGGAACAGCCAGCCTTCGACCTTCATGCCTCCAACCCCCTGTTTCCGACCGCGCTCTCGAGGGTCGGGATCTCCTGCTCGAGCCCTTGTGATTCACGGCCCCACTTGATGTCGGGGTAGTGCGCCTCGAACGCGGGCCGCTCGGACCTGATCCGCGGGATCCGGTAGAAGTTATGTCGGGGTGGCGGGCAGGACGTCGCCCACTCCAGCGAGCTGCAGAAACCCCACGGGTCCTCTTCGGTCACGGTCTCCCCGTACCGCCAGGTCACGTACATGTTCCAGAAGAACACGAGGATGGACAGGGCGAGGATCCACGACCCGACGGAGGAGATGATGTTGAGCGTGGTCACGTTCCCGGGCAGGTCTGGGTAGTTGGCGGTACGCCGTACCTGACCCTCAACTCCCGCCCAGTGCTGGACCAGGAATGTCATGTTGAACCCGATGAACATCAGCCAGAACTGGACCTTGCCGAGCCGGCTGTTCAGCATCTTGCCGGTCATCTTCGGCCACCAGAAGAAAAAGCCGGCGAACATCGCGAACAGCACCGTACCCGCCAGCACGTAGTGGAAATGCGCCACCACGAAATAGGAGTCCGACACGGCGAAGTCGAGCGGCGGAGACGCCAGGATGATCCCGGTGATGCCGCCGAACAGGAACACGACGAGGAACCCGACCGCGAACAGCATCGGCGGCTCGAAGGTGAGCTGGCCTTTCCACATGGTGCCGACCCAGTTGAAGAACTTCACCCCGGTCGGCACCGCGATCAGGAACGTCATGAACGAGAAGAACGGCAGCAGCACCGCGCCGGTGGTGAACATGTGGTGCGCCCACACGGTCATGGACAGGCCCGCGATCGAGATCGTCGCCGCGATCAGCGTCTTGTAACCGAACAGCGGCTTGTGGCTGAACACCGGGAAGATCTCGGTCGCGATGCCGAAGAACGGCAACGCGAGGATATAGACCTCGGGATGGCCGAAGAACCAGAACAGGTTCTGCCACAAGATGGCCCCGCCGCTGGCGGCGTCGAAGACGTGCGCGCCCAGCCGGCGGTCGATCTCCAGAACCAGCAGCGCGGCGGCCAGCACCGGGAACGCCATCAGGATCAGCATCGAGGTCAGCAGCGCGTTCCAGGTGAAGATCGGCATCCGGAACATCGTCATGCCCGGCGCGCGCATGCAGAAGATCGTGGTGACGAAGTTGACCCCGCCCAAGATGGTGCCGAAGCCGGACAGCACCAGGCCCATGATCCACATGTCGGCGCCGATGCCGGGCGAGTAGATCGCGCTGGTCAGCGGGGAATACGCGTACCAGCCGAAGGACGCCGAGCCGCCCGGGCTCAGGAAGCTGGCCAGCAGGATCAGCCCGCCGAAGGTGAACAGGTAGTAGCTGAGCAGGTTCAGCCGCGGGAAGGCCACGTCGGGCGCGCCGATCTGCAGCGGGATCAGCTCGTTCGCGAACCCGACGAACAGCGGGGTGGCGAACAGCAGCAGCATCAGCGTGCCGTGCATGGTGAACAGCTCGTTGTACTGCTGGTCGGACACGAAGTGCTGGTCCGGCCCGAGCAGCTGGACCCGCATCAGCAGCGCCATGACCCCGGCGCACAGGAAGAAGAAGAACGAGGTGATCAGGTACAGGTGCCCGATGATCTTGTGGTCGGTCGAGGACAGCCAGTACGCCAGGATCGATCCCTTGCGCTCCGTCCGGCTCTGCGGGATACCAATGACCGGATGCTCGATGGTGCTCACTGCGTGCTCCCGGATGATTGTTCCGCCTGCTCGGCGGCCATGTACGCCTGGAACTGCTGCGGAGTCACGACCTTCACCGTAAACAGCATGCGACTGTGGTATAGGCCGCACAACTCACTGCAGTGTCCGATGAAGGTTCCGGTCTGTGTCGCGGTGATCTGAAAGTGGTTCGGGTGATCGGGGATGACGTCCCGCTTGAAGAGGAACTCCGGGACCCAGAACGCGTGCACGACGTCGGCGGAGCTCAGGTTGAACTCGACCGTCTCGTTGGTCGGGATCTCCAGCACCGGCAGCGGGCCCTCGCCCCACATGTCGCCCACGTTGGTCACGCTGCCTTTGGAATTCAGCAGGTGGTACTGCGGGTAATTGAACTGCCAGCTCCACTGGAAGCCGAGTACGTCCACGATCACTTGCGGATGGGGCGAGATGTTGTCGATGTAGTTCTCGTCCTTGGCCGTGTAGTAGAACAAGATCGCGATCAGGATGAACGGCACCGTGGTGAACGTGATCTCGATCGGCATGTTGTAGCGCGTCTGCGGCGGCAGCCTGTTGCCACGCTTGCGGTGGAAGATCACCGCCCACAAGATCAGGCCCCAGATGAGCGCCCCGACGAGCAGCCCGGCGATCCAGGACCCCTGCCAGAGCGTGACGACGGTCTTGCCCTGCTCGGTGATCGGATTGGGAAAGCCCAGCCGGGTGAACGTGTCGTTCGCGCACCCGGTCAGGACGAGGACCGAGAGGACAAGCGCGACCGTCATGCCCAGCGTGCGCGCGACCCGCACCCGGCGGGGACCAGGGGAACCGGGTCTTGGAGAACCCTGTCCGGCGTGATCGGTAGTCAAGGCGAGGGCCTTCCTCGGTTCTGCTACAGCGTGTCGTGCAAACAGTATCGCGCGCCGACCCCAGGCCTTCGGCGACCCCCACATGTTTTCGTCATCTTTGCGCTCCGCGCGCGTACGACACGCGGTGGCGGGCATGATGAGACAGTGAGGGTGCGCTCATGACCGGACGCCGACTTCGCCTGTTCGGTCGCAATCCCGCGGCCCGCGGCACGGATTCCCTGAACGCTGCCGTCAGTTCCGTCCCTTTTCCTGAGTCCGAACGGACCGTGGCGCCACCCCCCGGCCTGGCTCCCGCGCTGACCATCGACGCGCTCGGCCGCAAGTGCCCGATCCCCATCATCATGCTGGCTGAGCAGATCAGGGACGTTCCGCGGGGCGCGATCATCTCGGTCCTGGCCGACGATCCGGCGGCCTACACCGATGTGCCGTCCTGGTGCGCGATGAAGGCACAGGAGTTCGTCTTCGCCCAGGACCTCCCCCGCGGCTGGGCCCTGTTCATCCGCCGCACCGTCTAGGCCCGCTGCCCGCTGCCCCTCAGCGCCGAACGCCTTTGCCAGCGCTGCTGTCGTGCCCGCCGACCTGATCGTGCTGAGGCCAGGGCCTGGGTGCGCCGCCCGGGTAAGCGGCCGCGGGCCGGCGCGGGTCAGGCCCGCTGGCCAGCCGGGGCGGCTCACCCCCGGCGCAGGCACCTCACCCGTCCCGCGATTCATCAGTATATTCGAAGAACTGGAAATTAATGCGGAGGATATAGCTTATGCGGAGTATTTTGGCTGCTGGAGCTGCCCGGATCCTCCGCGTAAGCCGGATCCTCCACAGTAATGGGACGCTGACGTACTAGCGGGGCCTGCGGGACGACGGCATGCGCGGGCATCGCGGCCGCGGCAGCACATACGACCCTTCGGCACCCGACCCCCTAGTACGAGGGCTGAGTTCCACACGCCCCGAGGGCTGAGCGCGAGCGTTTGGGGTTGTGGCACCGCGGAGTGTGACTGCGGAGCTTAAGAGGAGGGCTTGAAGCGGCTGGTGAAGCGAGGGTCGTTCTCCCACCAGAGTTGCGGCTCCTGGGGCTCATTGCTGTCGCTGAGGTCGCCCTCGTCGGCTCGGTCGCCTGGGGTGACTGTAGCAGCTAGGGCGCCTGGGGTGAATATGGCGCCTGGGGTGAATGTGGTGCCTGGGGTGGCTGTGGCGCGTGGGGTTATTTGGAGCTGGGCTTGCTGGGCTTGCTGGGCTTGCTGGGCTTGCTGGGCGTCTAGTTCGGCGTCGATCCGGGCCGCGTCCGACTCGTCCTCGCGCATCAGGTGGATCAGCTGGGCGGCGAGGAACGGCAGGCCGACCAGGTCGCCGAGGATCCACAGCACTCCCCCGGCGATGACCTGGTCAGTGGCCAGCGCGGGGCCCCAGGGCCGGGCCAGCGCGTGGTAGTACGGGGCGCCGATCAGGTTCTGGTCGGCGATGACCGCGATCCCGAAGAACGCGTCCCCGATCACCTCCGCACCGGTGATCCACATGGAGACGGCGTAGGAGTACTCCTTCGGCACGGGGTCGACGCGCAGCAGCGTCCAGAAGAACACGTAGCCGGGCGCCATCAGCACCAGGTAGGTCAGCTCCCGCACCGTGGTGCTGTGGAAGACCGCCGTGTACCAGGACGTGAAGTACATCACGAACGGCACGGCAACCAGCGCGAACGTGGTGATCGCGGGGAAGGTCAGGATCTGGGCCAGGCGGCAGCGGATGACCGCCTCGAGGCGGGCGCCCGCGCGCGGGAATACCGTCGTGGCCAGCGTCAGCGGGCGTCCCAGGGCCAGGAACAGCGGGACCAGCAGGACTAGCAGCACGGTCTGAACCGCCCGGGCGTACATCAGGACCGGCTGGTAGACGCCCACCCAGGACATGGTGGCGATGACCAGGAAGCCGAGACCGAAGCCGCAGAACCAGATCGGCCGGGCCACCGACCAAGTGGTGTTGTCTCGGGACTGGGACTGCCTGCCCCGCCGTACCCTCCTGACCCCGGCGAGGTAGGCGCCGCCGAGGAGGACGATGAGCACCAGTATCCACGGGTCGAGCGTCCACTCGGTCAGGGCCCGGGTCACGGTCAGCTTGGGAGGCCCGTGATACCCAGATGCGAGAGCACGGGTCAGCCCGGGCGCGCCCGCGGCAACGAGGGCGGTTCTCATGCCGACACGCTACCGCGCTGCCCGTCGACAGGTTTCCCGCAGGCGACACTGCCAGGCGATCAGAGGTGCTCAAGCGTGCGCACAGACACCCTCAGACCCTGAGGGAACAGGAAATACAGGGCGCAGGTGATCAGAAATTCTCACCAAGAATAATTCGCGTATCCGGCTTGAATCGCTATATAGCACGCAAAACGCGTCTTGCCGGATCGGGCATTCGGACGGAAGCTGACTCCAGCGACTCAAAAGAGACCATATCTCGCCGTGTCCGATCAGTCGGCATCTCGTCACTAGGACACAGGTCTCTCCCGTCCCGGTGAGCGCGGAAGCTGGATCGGTTACACGGATCTAAGGAGCGGAACTAGTGCCCTACGTAACCAGAGGATGGCGCGCTGGTCTCACGGCGGCCGCTGCGGCCACGCTCGCGGTCGGCGTCCTGACCGCGGCCGCGGCGGCGCAGCCCAGTATGGGGCAGCTGGGTACGGGGCAGTCCGGTACGGCGCGGGCCGGTACGGCGCGGGCCGGTACGGCGCGGGCCGGTATGGCGCGGGCCGGTATGGCGCGGGCCGGTATGGCGCGGGCCGGGATCGCCGACACTCATCCGGGCTGGGCCACTGCGTCCGCGCGCACGTCCTCCCAGCTGGTGACCTCCCGGACCGTCTCCGCCCGGGTGTACCTGGCCGGGCAGGACCCGGCGGGGCTGGCCTCCTACGCCACGTCGGTGGCGACGCCGGGCAACGCGCTGTACGGCCACTACCTGACGACCGGGCAGGTGATGGCGCGGTACGGGCCCACGCAAGCCCAGGTCAGCGCGGTGAGCAGCTGGCTGACCGGGGCGGGCCTGAGCGTGACCGCGGTCAAGAATGAGATCGGTGGCTACGTTGCGGTGCGGGGTTCGGTCCAGGCCGCGGCGCACGCGTTCGGGGTGACGTTCGGGACGTTCCGGGGACCGGACGGCCGGGCCGACCGCGCGCCTGAGCAAACCGCGAGCGCGCCCGCAGGCGTGGCCAGCGCGGTGCTGACCGTCACCGGGCTCGACACGGCCAGCCACGACATGACCCCTGCCGACACGGCCAGCCACGACATGACCCCTGCCGACACGCTGCCGCCGCCCGGCCCGAACTACTGGGTCGCTCCCCCGTGCTCGACGTACTACGGCCAGAAGGTCGCGGTCGGCGAGCCGTCTGCGTACGGAGCCAAGCAGCCGTGGACGAACTGCGGCTACACGCCGCACCAGATCCGCGGCGCGTACCACGTGAGCCAGTCCGGGATGACCGGCAAGGGCGTGACGGTCGCGGTCGTGGACGCCTACGCCTCCCCGACCATGCTGAGCGACGCGAACCAGTACGCCAAGATCACCGGGGACAAGCCGTTCGCGGCCGGCCAGTACACCCAGGACCTAGCCGCCAGCTTCACCGACACCGCGGCCAACGAATGCGACGCGCCCGGCTGGTACGGCGAGCAGACGCTGGACGTGGAGGCGGTACACGGCATGGCGCCGGACGCCAACGTGGTCTACGTCGGCGCGGCGAGCTGCACCGACCAGGACCTGGGCGACGCGCTGGCGCTGATCGTCGACAACCACCTGGCCAGCATCGTCAGCGACTCGTGGGGTGAGCCCGCCGACCTGAGCAGCGAGCTTCCCGTCTACGAGGCGATCTTCCAGGCGGGCGCGGCCGAGGGCATCGGCTTCTTCTTCTCCTCCGGTGACTCCGGCTACGAGAACCCGGTCGAGGACCCGGGCTCGGACATGCAGCAGACGGACTTCCCGGCCGAGAGCCCGTACGTCACCTCGGTGGGCGGCACCAGCCTGGCCATCGGCCGGCACAACAACTACGAGTTCGAGACGTCATGGGGCAGCCTGCTCGACCCGCTGGCCGCCAACCACCGGTCCTGGCGGTCCACGCCGCCCGGCCAGTGGCCGGCCGGCTATGACGGCTCGGGCGGCGGCGGCGTGAGCTACGACTTCGCGCAGCCGTCCTACCAGCAGGGCGTCGTTCCGAACAGCCTGGCCACGGCGCTGCCGAACGGCTCTACCAGCCCCACCCCGATGCGGGTGGAGCCGGACGTGTCGGCGGTGGCCGACGCGAGCACCGGCATCCTGGTCGGCGAGACCACGCTGCAGCCCAACGGCACGACGTACGCGTTCTCGCTGAGCCGGACCGGCGGGACCAGCCTGTCGGTCCAGATCTTCGCCGGCATCGAGGCGGACGCACAGCAGGCGGCGGGCCACCCGCTCGGGTTCGCCAACCCGGTGATCTACGCGCGGTATGGCACGTCCGGGTTCCATGACGTGACCGACCACCCGTTGGGCAGCCGCAAGCTGGCCGAGGTGCGCAGCAACTACACCGACCCGGACACCAAGACCGGCCCGCTGGTCACGTACCTGCGCACGCTGGGCATCGACGGCGAAGGCACCGCCGCGCTGCCGGCCGTGAAGGGTTACGACGACGCTACCGGGGTCGGCTCGCCCGCCTGGTACATCCAGTCCTTCCAGCAGTACTGACGCGCGCGGTTACGAAGCGCTGCCCGAGCCGGCCTGGACCGCACTGATGAACAGGGTCTGGACCGGCTGGGCGCAGGCCTCCGACGCGTTCGCCAGGTAGACGGGGGCGGTCTGGTTGGGCGGGTAGACGCGCAGATAGGACGCCTTGGCCGGGGCGCACGTGGCGGTCGGGAAGTTCAGCGCGTCCACGATCTGCAGCAGCGCGTTGGCAGTCGCACCCGGGGCCAGCGTGATCAGCTTGACCGGCGTGGTGCTGCTGCGCTTGGCGGCCAGGCCGAGCTGCGTATAGGGCGGAGCGGACACCAGCGACACCCCCGGATAGCCGTACAGGGTGCACGTGGCGCCGGAGGTATTGGTGAAGACGATCGCCACGTACACGCCGCCCGCGTAACCCTGCGAGATGCCCAGCGACAGCTGCAGGCCGCTGGTCGCGCAGGCCGGCGTCCCGGTCACGGCCGGGGACAGCGACGTCGACGGCGCGGAGGCCGGGGCGGTGCTGCTGCCCACAGCGGGCGGGCTAGACGAGGCCGCCGAGCTCGCGGAGGTCAGCGGCGCGGTCGGCGAGCTGGCCGACGACGAGGAGCAACTGGCCACGGCCGCGAGGACGATCAGCACCGCGGCCACCTGGGCGACCCGGGTCCCGGCCAGGTGGGCCGCACGTCGGTTCCCGCTACCTGAACGCTCACCCCTGGGAAACACTCCCGTGCCTCCTATCTAGTGGCGCGACATGCGCCGTCCCGCACAGTATGACGGCCGCGCGGGCACGCCGGTTGGAGGCGGGCGGCATCGACCGGAAACCGGTTGGCCTCGCCGCCATCACGTTTCGGTGACGGTGAGCAAGCACCACGGCCGTCGGCCAGAAAGAGAATCGATCAGTCGGGCAGGTGCGTGGCGACCTCAGCCGCCGCGGCCGGTCCGTAGGCCGCGGCGAAACGGTCGGCCAGGGGACCGGGCTTGAGGTTGTACTCCTGCGGGCCGGTCGATTCCAGGGCGTGCACGGCCATCAGGTTGCCGAGCTGGGCGCAGCGCTCCAGGGACAGGCCCCACGCGACGCCGGCCAGGAAGCCGGAGCGGAACGCGTCGCCCGACCCAGTCGGATCCACCGGGTCCGCGTCCGGCACGGCCGGCACGTTCACCGGCGGCTGCCCGGACCGTTCGACCCGTGCGCCGCCCGGGCCCAGGGTGGTGATCCTGACCTTGACCCGGGCCAGGATTTCCGCACTGGTCCAGCCGGACTTGCGCTCGATCAGCGCTTCCTCGTACTCGTTGCCGAACAGGTACTCCGCGCCGTCGACCAGCGCTCGCACCTGCGTGTCATCGAGGATCCTGGCCAGCTGCTGGGACGGGTCGGCCGCGAACTTCAGACCGACCTCGCGGCACTCCGTGGTGTGCACCACCATGGCTCCCGGGTCCCCAGCGCCGATGATGACCAGGTCGATGCCGCCATGTTCGGCGGCCAGGGGCGCGACCTTGATCTGCGCGTCCTCGGCCATCGCACCCGCGTAGAACGAGCCGATCTGGTTCCCGTCCGCGTCGGTGGTGCAGACGAAGCGCGCGGTGTGCCGCAGCAGCGACTCCCGTACTCCGGCGGTGCTCACCCCATGCTCTTCCAGCCAGTGCCGGTATTCCCCGAAGTCGGCGCCGACCCCGCCGATCAGCAGCGGGCGCAGGCCGAGCACGCCCAGACCAAAGGCGATGTTGGCCGCCACGCCGCCGCGCCGGATGGCTAGCTCGTCAACGAGGAACGAGAGCGAGACCTTGTCCAGCTTGTCCGCGATGAGTTGGTCGGTGAACTTGCCGGGGAACGTCATCAGGTGGTCGGTCGCGATCGACCCCGTGACGGCGATGCGCACGGTGGCTAAACCCCCCCGGGCTTCAGTGGAACGAGTCGCCGCAGGCGCAAGAGCCCGTGGCGTTCGGGTTGTCGATGGTGAAGCCTTGCTTCTCGATCGTGTCGACGAAGTCGATCGTCGCGCCCATCAGGTACGGGGCGCTCATCTTGTCCGTCACGACCTGCACGCCACCGAAGTCCGTCACGACGTCGCCATCGATGTCGCGCTCGTCGAAGTAGAGCTGGTAGCGAAGCCCCGAGCAGCCGCCCGGCTGAACCGCGATGCGCAGCCTCAGGTCGTCCCGGCCCTCTTGCGCGAGCAGGCCGCTCACCTTGGCGGCCGCGCCATCGGTCAGGTTGATGCCCTGTGTGGCCTCGTGCTGACTCTGTGTGGCCTCTTGCTGAACAGTCACCTTAGCTCCTGCCTGGTTCGTGTGCCGCAGCCTGCGGCGTGGGGGACCCCACGTGCAATCCCAACGATAAGGGGTGCGGGCGCATTCCAGCTACTCGCACCGGGTCTTGGTCTTCTACAGCCCGGGGGCGCCCCAGACGGGGAACCAGCGGGCCAGGTCCGGCTCCCACTTCAGGTCGTCGCCGATGACCCCCTTGACCTGCAGTTCGAGCGCGTTGTCCCGGCGCTCGCCGTCCTGCGGCGCGAACGGGTAGAACGTGCCCCGCTTGTACAGGTAGACCAAGGCCAGGCGGCGCTCGGAGTCGTCGCGGAAGGCGACCAGCGTGCACAGCAACTGCGGGCCGAAGCCGGCGTCGACCAGCGAGGAGTTCACCGCGTGCAGGTCGGTGACCAGCGCGTCGAGCTGGTCGGACATGTGTGAGCTGACCAGCCAGGTGAAGTTGTAGGAGTCCTTGGTCACCTCGACCGGCAGGCCGCCTTCGTCGCCGGCGCTCATATCGAGCAGCTCCTGCACTTCCTTCTGCACGTCGGCGAAGGACCGGCCCTCGACCGGGCGGAAGCACACCGAGCCGGAACCGGTGGGCTTGAACCCGGTTCCGGCCTCCAGTGTGATCGCCGCCGACGGCAGCGCGAACAGGTCATCCAGCTTGGGCGGGACCGGCTTGGTCCGGCCCAGGAGGGTGTCCAGGAAGCCCACTGGCTACGTCCCTACCGGCCCTGGTTGAGCTGCTGCTGAACCTTGTCCAGCTCGGCCAGCCTGCGCTCGAGGCTGGGGTGGGTGGAGAAGATCGAGGACAGGCTCTTCCCGCCGGTCAGGTGCGCGGCCGGCGCGAAGAAGAACGCGTTCAGCGGCTCGGCGGCGCGCAGGTCCCTGGTCGGGATCCTGTTGATGCCCTGGCTGACCTTGATCAGCGCGCTCTTCAGCTCGCTGGGCTGGCCGGTGAGCAGCGCGCCGCTGCGGTCCGCGGCCAGCTCACGATATCGGGACAGCATCCGGATGAGCAGGAAGCTGACCGCGTAGACGACGATGCTCACGCCCATGATGATGAGGAAGATGGGCAGGGCGCCGCCGTTGTTGTTGCCGCCCCGGCCGCGGCCGCCGCCACCGAAGAGCTCGCCGTAGAACGAGAACCTGATCAGCAGCGCGGCGACGATGGCCAGGAACGACGCGATCGTCATGACCTGAACGTCCTTGTGCGCCACGTGCGACATCTCGTGTGCGATGACGCCCTCGAGCTCCGCGGGCGTAAGCCTGTCCATCAGGCCGGTGGTCACGCAGAGCACCGCCTTGTCGGCGTTGCGCCCCGTCGCGAAGGCATTCGGCAAGGGGGATCTGGCGATGGCGATCCGCGGCTTGGACATGTCGGCCAGCGCGCACACCCGGTCCACGATGCCGTGCAGCTCAGGCGCCTGCTGCGGGCTGACCTCGACCGCGCCCGCGGTGCGGAGCGCGATCTTGTCGGAGTAGAACAGTGACCCGATGGCGAAGCCGCCGGCGAGAACCACCGCGAACAGCACGATCACGGCGTCGGACGCGTGGGTTGCGGCCCCGATACCGATGATCGCAGCGACAAAACCGACAAAAACCAGCCCGAGCAGGAACATCGTCGCGGTCATCCGCGCCGTCAGCCCCCGGTCAGGCGCATACCTGGTCCGCGCCGCCATGGCGCCACCTCCGTTCGGCCCCGGCGGGTGTTGCCCTCCGGGTGCCACCAGCATTACCTAGCAGTAATGTATCCGACGGATGCTGAGCCTTTGCTGTACCTTGTCCGCGAGTCTGCTCTAGGGCTAGCCCGAGTGCTGAGTATCCCCGTATGACCTCGGGTTATGCCTTGTTTATGCCCTTGGCTTAGGCCCTTGGGTTGGGCCCTTGGGTTGGACCCTTTGGGTCAGCCCGGAATGAGGCCTTCGTCCGTGAGTAGCTTGCGTACCTCGTCCATGCTCGAGTCCTCGTGAGGAAGGATCAGGTCCGACGATTCAAGGATAGCCGGGGGCAACGGTGATCCAGCCGCGCGAACCTGAGCTAGCAGGTGGGCCAGCGCGGCGGTAAAGGCGGCCTGGTCACCGTGCTCCACCGCGGTCTCGAGTTCGGTGTCCATCTGGCTGAGCTCGGCGGCGACCGCATCGTCGACCTTGAACTGGCCCTCGCCCAGGATTCTGACGATCACGGTCTATCACCATCTTGCGGCTCGTCCGCCAGGCCGGGCAGGTCGGAGACGGGCAATCCGGCGGGCTGCGCCTGCTGCGGCGACTGGACCTGGGACGGATCGGCCTGCTGGGGCGGGGCGTACTGGGGCGGCGCGGGAGGCGCGTACGGCCCTTGCGGCTGCTGGGAGGGCTGGTATCCCTGGGCTCCCTGGCTGGTGCCGTTGGGCGCGGCACCTTCGAGCTGCTTGGGGGCGCCCGTGGTGAGCTCGCCCTTGAGCATGGCCAGCTCCCGCTCGACGTCACTGGTGGCGCTCAACTGGTCCAGCTCGGACTGGATGTCGTCGCGCTTGCCGCCCACGGCGTCGTCGAGCGCGCCGGAGGCCATCAGCTCATCGATCGCGCCGGCCCGGGCCTGCATCTGGGCAGTCTTGTCCTCGGCGCGCTGGATGGCCATGCCAACGTCGCCCATCTCCTCGGAGATGCCGGAAAACGCCTCGTTGATCCTGGTCTGCGCCTCGGCCGCGGTATAGGTGGCCTTGATGGTCTCCTTCCTGGTGCGGAAGGCGTCCACCTTGGCCTGCAGGCGCTGGGAGGCGATGGTGAGCTTCTCCTCCTCGGCCTGCAGCTGGGCGTACTGCGTCTGCAGCTCGTCCAGCTGGGTCTGCGCCGACGCCTTGCGCCCCAGCGCCTCCCGGGCGAGGTCCTCGCGGCCCATCGAGAGCGCCTTGCGCGCCTGGTCCTGGAGCTTGTTCGCCTGTTGCTGTAGCTGATTCATCTGCAGCTCGACGCGCTTGCGCGAGGTGGCGACGTCCGCGACCCCGCGGCGGACCTTCGTCAGCAGTTCGAGCTGCCGCTGATATGAGTAGTCCAGGGTCTCACGCGGGTCTTCCATTTTGTCCAGGGCCTTGTTGGCCTTGGCCTTGAAGACAAGTGAGACTCGCTTCATCACGCCCATACGCGCGGCCGTCCCCTTCATTACAATCCAGCCGCCGACGAAGCCGCGCATCCGGGCCGAAGGTGGCCGGGCGCCCGGCTAGACGGCGGACGAGCCCGTGCGACTAGTCGCATTCCACCCTACGCGGTCGCCGGCATGCGAGCTACCACGTCCGGCCCGTGCGTGATACCTGTGTGTAATACAGGACTAAGCTGAGCGCGTGTTCCGACGCCGTAGCGCCGGGGCGACGGACGGCACGTCCCAGGATTCCCCGGGCGCGCAGAGCCCGGACAGCCCGGCCGAAGTCAAGCAGCCTCGTTCCGCCGCACAGGCGGCCAAGGGGCGGCCCACGCCCAAGCGCAGTGTGGCCGAGCGCAATCGCCGCCAGCCGATCACCGGATCCCGACCGCAGGCCGCGCCGCGCACCCCTGAGGACAAGGCCAAGGCCCGCACCGACCGGGCGCGCAAGTACGAGGCGATGAAGCAGGGCGAGTCGTGGGCGCTTAACCCGCGCGACCGCGGCCCGGTCCGTGCGCTGGCCCGTGACTACATCGACTCCAAGCGCCGGATCAGCGAGTTCTACATGTACATCCTGGTGCTTTTGCTCGCCGCGGTGTTCCTCCATAACAAGACCGAGCAGGAGTACATCTCGCCGCTGGTCCTGGTGCTGGTCGTGATCATCCTCATCGACGCCCAGCTCATCCGGCGCGGCCTGGTCAAACTCGTCGCTCAGCGGCTGCCGGGCGAGTCCACCCGGGGCTTGACCATGTACTCGGTGATGCGCGCGCTGCAGATCCGCCGGTTCCGGATGCCGGCCCCGCGGGTCCAGCCGGGAGACAAATTCTAGTCTTCGGGGTGCAGGGTCATCGGGCCGTATTCGGCCCGGGAGTCCTCCAGCAGCGTGACCTGGTCCACCCCGACCGCGAGCAGCGCGCGCCAGTTCTCGCCGAGCCAACTCTCCGCGTCGCCCTGGCTGACGAAGATTGCCTCTTGCAGGTCATCCGCGGCGACCGCGGTGCCGTCCGCCTTCTCGTATCGCCACGTCCAGGGCATCGATGCCACGCCTCTCTCGCCGTCTGCGTTCGGCCCCCAGGGTAATGGTTCGCGCGGGGCAGCGGTATCAGGCGCAGAAGAGGATGGCCCAGACAGCCTTGCCGCGGCCGGTCACCGGGCTCCAGCCCCAGACGTCGCTCAGCGCGTCCACCATCTGCAGGCCGCGTCCGGCCTCCTCATCCCGATCGGGCATCCTGAGCACCGGCGCGCGGTCGGACGGATCGAGCACCGCGCACATGACCTCGCCGGTCCGGCGCAGCAGGCGCAAGCCGAGGGGCTGCCCGGGCAGATCCTTGTGCTCCTGCGCCGCCCGGGCCGCGTGCGAGACCGCGTTGGCCACGAACTCGCCGACGATCGCCTCGGCGTCGTCGGCCAGCGCGACCAGGCCCCATTCACGCAGGGTGTTGCGGGTGAAGCGGCGCGCGCTCCGGGCGGACTGCGCGCTGGGGCCGAGCGAGAAGGCCGCCACGGCGGGCGAATCCCACCAGTCAGAGGGCATCCGGACGACCCGCGGGCGGCCCGGAGCACAGTGCAGCCTCGCACTCAGGTCCAGAGGCCGACGGAAGGCGGGATCCACCTTCGTACGTATCGG
>Ga0302177_10001839_pt1 | contig 15101 bp, 20 predicted proteins | sample I_Palsa_E1_2_FD_198780 | JGI IMG/M metagenome (GOLD analysis project Ga0302177, IMG submission 198780) | Peat permafrost microbial communities from Stordalen Mire near Abisko, Sweden - I_Palsa_E1_2 | ecosystem: Environmental > Terrestrial > Soil > Palsa > Peat permafrost | place: Sweden... | reverse complement strand
CTTAATGGAGAGTCGAAAGGGCGTGACGCAGCGTGCAGAATGCCATTTTGCCGCTCCACTCCCCATTAGAAATCACTCCCCATAAGGCATGAGTTATATAAGATGACGCGATGTCCGCACCGATCGCACTTCTGGAGATGCCCACCCAGGGCCGCGGTCCGGCAGTCCCGGATGGCTCGCAAGGCCCGTAACTGCAGGTGAGACAGCACGGATCTCCAGCGAGCCAGAAACTCTTTTTCATGGGTGTGGAAGACATCGGCCAGTTCCGGCCGATGTGCATTCATCACTGGCCGGAAAGAAGATCGAGGTCCAGGGAGTCCAAAGGACTGGGCGTGGAACGGATCGATACATCGCGACATGTAGATAGCGCGCCGTGGTCTCCAAGTTGGCGTGACCGAGTAGGATCTGGATGGTGGGAAGATTGACGCCGGATTCGAGTAGATGCGTCGCGAAGGCATGCCTCAGCAAGTGAGAATGAACAGGTTTAGGAAGGCCTGCCCTTATCCCCGCTTTCCGGCAAGCCAGGAACACGGCTTTGGGAGAGATGGGCCGGGTAGGATCGGCACCGGGAAATAGCCAGCCCGTTGGCCTCCGGGTTCGCCAATAGCGACGCAACAGTTCCAGCAGTTTGGTCGGCAACAGAGTCTGTCGATCCTTCCGTCCTTTGCCGCTGCGGACCCACAGCACGTTGCGAGCGCTGTCGATGTCGCTGGTTTTGAGTTGGGTGACTTCCGAAACCCTGAGTCCGGAACCGTACAACACCGCCAAGATTGTGCGCTGACGAAGATTACGAGGTGCCTGCAGCAGCGCTTTCACCTCCCCGCGACTTAAGATCAGCGGCAGCTTTCTTTCCCGTCGAGGAAACGGGATACGCTCGATCGCGATTTTCCGGCTAAAGGTGTGGGTATAGAAAAATCGGAGTGCGCGGACGGTCTGGATGTAAGTGGACTGCGACACTCGTCTTTCTTTGATGAGGAACAGCTGATAGCGGCGAATGTGCTCGGCATCGAGCTGATCGGGTGGTTTGGAAAAGTACCGAGCGAACTCGGCGATGACATGCAGGTAAATCCGGACGGTGGTAGGCGAGTAATGACGGATCTGGAGATCTTCCAACATCCGCTGTCGAAGTGGGGTCACAAGAAAACTCCTTTCCTTGTGACCACACCACAAACGGCGCTCGTCCTGCCGGAGGCTTAGTTCAATGCTGCTTAACGGGCTGATTCCGGCACAATGTATCTTGGGAGTTTCGACAGAACCGTGCAGTTTTACAAGTAGCCGCCGATACGGTCATGTGGATACGCTCAAGTGAATCGACGGAGCCAAGCGCGTTATCGATGACGACCTGCGGCGTGGCCCATGCGATATCTCGCTGTACCCGCTCAGAAGCAGGCAAGCCGAATCTACTTGCGCTTCCGGCCGGGCACGGCGCGAATCGGGCGACGCCCGAGCCTCAGAGAACTTCTTCGGTGGCTGCTCGATGGCGCTGCCCAAAGGCTCAACCGCTAGAGCCTGATCAGCGCCAGACCGGATTGCGGATCAATCTGCTTTTGAAGGTGGCTCGTGCTCTCTGTCAGTACCACTTCACAAGTCGGCCGGATATGTGCCTCGAGTAGATGGCCGCCGTGTGCAGTACCGTCCTTCTTGCCGATTACGGCGTGCGCATGCACAACCGGCTTTCCGTCCTTCAGTGCAACGTCGCCAATGAGTGACAGGAGTTCCACCTGTTCGTCGAGCGTGACTGATGGCTCATACTTCTTGCTTTCCCATCTGTACCAACCCAACCGTAGGGACGAAAGTGCACCAACGGCCTTAAAGCTCGCGGCCGACAGCCCTTCCTGCTCCGCGAATTCAAGCAGCCCTTTCGCCAGTTCGTCACCGGTTTCGAAGACAAGAATGAATGTTTTCGGGGACTGATCGATTTGTCGAGACTTCATTGTTCCTCCTCAACTCGCATTGGGGTTTGTGAAACATAGTCCTCACCGTAAGGGCGAGCGATGCCAAACTTCTTATCTTGTAAACGTGTCCTTGATTCCTTCTGACCTCACACTGTCCCGAAAAAGCGCTGCAGTTCCTCGATGGTCTCCTCGGGACGTTCTTCCTGGAGGAAATGCCCGCAATCGAGGCTACGCCCGGTAACCGTCGAAGTCGCTTTCGCCCGCCAGGTCGCGAGGACGTCCCACGACTGCCCTACGGTGTTGTTTGCCCCCCAGAGGGCGTGAACCGGTGCTACGATCTTGTTGCCCGCACAGTCATCCGCCCCATCCATCTCAAGGCCGATATCCGCGGACGCTCTCATATCCTCGCACCCGCCGTGAATCGTCGACGTGCAGCAGAAGCAGCGGCGATACTCGCTCAGCGCTTCAGGCGTGATGGCTCCCGGCGTCTTGTTCAGACCGCTAAGGATTGTTTGCAGATAGTACTGAGGATCGAGCCCAATGAGATGTTCTGGCAGGGGAGCCGCTTGGATCAGGAAGAACCACCACATATACTTCGTGGCAAACTCTTGATTGGTTCGTCGATACATCGTCAATGTCGGAGCGATGTCCATAAGACAAACCTTTTTGACGCTTTTTGGGAAAATCGAGACACAGCCGATGGGCGACGCGAGCGCCCCGATCGTGGGCAGCCACAAGGAATTGCTCGTGCCCAAAATGACGCATCGTCTCGATTTGGTCCAAGGCCATCGCGCGGAACGAGTAATTGCGGAACGAGTAATTGAGGTGGCAATCTCCGTCGGCCGGACGGCTCGAATCACCGTATCCTCGTAAATCAGGGACGTAGACCGATAAGCGCTCTGCGAGTCTTGGTGCCACTTTGTGCCAGGTAACATGGGTCTCGGGATATCCATGCAGAAGGAGCACCGGCGGTCCGTCGCCTTTGTGGAAAACAGGGATAGTCGCTCCGCTGGTGCGAACCTCAGTCTGCATAAAGCCGGGAAAAAGTTTCGCCGCGATATCGTTTGACGGCTTCGGTGGCAGTTCGGGCAAAGATATAGCCTTCATGTCGACAGATTGCATCGCTTGAGTCCTTCCGGTAACACTAGACGTGGCAGCCATGTCGGGCACACAAAACAAGACGGCCACCAATTCGCGTCATGCACCTAGCGAAAGCTTCCGCTCGGCCAATTAGCGGCCTGAACGCTGAGCATTATCGGCCGCTACTTGCCGTGCAGGAACTCGTTCTGAGGTCAATGAATATAGGCTGCGAATTAACGCGCGGGCCGGAAATCTTTGAACAAGACTTCCTGGCGTTTGTTGGTGCGAAGGAAATTTTGCACCAGGAATCGCTCTCTTAACGGTGCCGCATCTCGGCGGATCTCTCCAAGCTCGATCAAGTTCCGGATGCGGTGTTGAAATGCGACGAAGCACGCCGCTTCTGGACTGTTCGAACTATGAGTCGCTGGGCGGAAAGATTCATGAAGCCGACACAAGTGGACGCGATCGGGTGTATAATCCCCGATACGAGAGCCCAAGAACGGAAATTCTGTGAAGTAACGCCACTGTCGTCCGGAACTTGGCGTCTGTCCCGGGCGCGTATGGTTTTCGGCCCCCTTCTTGGCGCCTCAACAACTTGCCTTGCTAGCTCCATTACATACGTAGGTAGCGACGCGGACCTTGGATCGGGCTGGAGAACTTCAACTGTTCCCAAGGACGATATCGACGGCAACAATGTTCTCGAGTCGGATGGCTGGTTCTTACCAACAGCCTGGTACTGGTGGCGGGAGGATATAACATCGAAAACGACGCCATAAATGTCCTTACAAGCTCTGAGCTGTATCATCCCTAAATAGAAGTCAAAATACTCACGTTTTTGGCCAGATACTTAGGCGGACGAAAACGTTTCGAGTGGGCCGCATTCCCGGCCGGGGAGTGATTATGAAACGTTGCTCTATCCAAACGTGACGCTTATGAAGTTCGATGGACGTATCATTCTGAGCGCCACCGTTAATAGGTATTGCGGCATCGGGCCAAGCCCACGCGCTGTGCATAGCGGACAGCGAGACGAAGTTAGATTGATCGTGGTTGTGGACGTGAGAGGCGCGTAGGTGCTGATTGATTGGTAGTGCGCTAAATGTGTGTGGGCAAGATTTTTCCTACTACGGATGATGGCTCAGTTTTAGGTTCTGACCTTCCTGGTCGACCATTTGATGGACGGATAGTTCCTGATCGACGTAGACCAGATTCAAATAAGCCTGGAGACGTAGAACAGAATCACGTCCCTGCTCCATTATCTCGGCTGGCGTCTGTGTAGGGCTAGAACGATCTTTTTTCAAAAGCCGTTCCGCCGATTCGTATATGAGCCGTGCTTCTTTTTGGGCTTTCAAGAGACGCTCACATTCAGGACAGTCCATGGCGATACCTCACCGCGTTTTGGAGTAGCGCCGGAGCGATGACAGGCTCCGGTACCGGCTCACGCGCGACGGCAGGGCCGTGGGGCGCATAAAGCAACCCACCTGAAATTATACTGCTTCGTTGACGTAGAAGAAAATGAAAGAAAGCGCCGAAGCGACAGCCCCTTATGTGGTTTGTGGCGGCGCAATGGTTGGCTGGGTCTCAATTGGCTAACAGAGGCGGTCGCAGCCGTCGCGGCCTTCGTCAACATGTCAAGTATTTATCGACCGTGTCTTCATCTGTTAGGACAACTCATTTCACAGATACCGAAAGACACCGCTTGGCCTTTCGCAGAAAATCCATTCCGAGGAGAACAGTGCATTCATTCGGCTCTAAGACTATGACGCCTTGTATAGGGTCCTCGTTGGCGACAACGATTTGACCTATGGCCAATAACTTAGGACTGCTAGAATTATCGGCCGAAAGCCGATGATCTTCAAGACGAGCGCGACCCAGGCGCACGGACGACACGCGACCTTCGTTCCGGGTTTCGGCGTGAGCATCGCCGACGCTGTCAAGGCCTCGTGCTCCGCGTATCCGCTCTTCGACCGCTCGGTTGTCACGACGAGTGACGGCAGCAATGTTGAGCTCATCGACGGTGGGTACTGCGCCAACAACCCGACTTTGTACGCAATTGCTGAGGCTATCGCCGCGCTCAGGCGGCCGCCCGAGGAGATCCGGGTCTTGAGCGTTGGCGTTGGGAATTATCCCGAGCCGCGTCGGTGGTCATCGTGGATTAAGCGCAGGTACTTTCTGGCGCAGCTCCTCCAGAAGACCTGAACATCAATACGCACAGCATGGAGCAGCTCCGCACTGTCCTCTTCCACGCCATCAAGACGGTGCGCATCAACGACACGTTCGACAAGCCCGAGATGGCCACCGACCTCATGGAGAGCGACCTCAAGAAACTCAACGTGCTCTACCAGGAAGGTGGCGAGAGCTACGCGAAGCACGAACGCCAGCTCCAGGACCTTTTCGGCCTCGCCGCGAAGGCTGGCTAAGACGATGGCGATTCCGGAAGCACAGCTCGATACGTGGGCCCACTAGGGCGCCATCGCTGGGTCACGGGACACGTACGCCACCATCAAGCGCGCCCTCGAAGCCGGTGACACACCGTACGCGGAAAAGGACTACAGCGTGTTCCTCCAGGGATCGTACTGCAACGACACGAACGTATACGCCGAGAGCGACGTGGACATCGTCATCTGTCTCAAGACGCTTTTCTACCACGACCTCACCCTTATCAGCGAGCGAGAACAAGCGGCATTCCAAAATACGTTCGGCACCACCAACGAGTCCGTCCTGACATTCAAGCCGCAGGTGCTAGCGCACCTCCAACGATCCTTCGGAGCCATCGTGCGGTCCGAAACCAAGGCCATCAAGATTCCCGGCGCGGGAGACTCGACGGAATGCTGATGTGATCGTGGCGGCGAACTTCCGGCGTTACCGACGATTCGTGACCACCCTGGACCAACGGTACGACGAGGGCATCTGTTTCTTCGACAACACCACGACCCGGATCGCGAACTACCCTATGCAGCACAGCGCGAACTGCACGACGAAGCACCAAGCCACCGCAGAGTGGTTCAAGCCCGCCGTGCGCATTCTTAAGAACATGCGCCAACGACTCGTCGACAACCGCGTGATCGCTCCGGGCGTCGCACCCTCCTATTTCCTCGAGGGACTCTTGTATAACGTCCCCAGCAACCTCTTTGGGAACAGCTACCAACACACGATGCACAATGCGCTCACGTGGCTCATCCAGAACGACCAGACACGATACGTGTGCGCGAACGAGCAGTACTTCCTCCTTCGCGATTCCAACGTGACCTGGGCACCAGCCAAATATGAGGAGTTCAAAACGACCGTCATCAACCTCTGGGACGGGTGGCAGTAGCGCTCCCGGCGCGATTATAAAGATCGTTGCTTTGAATCGCTCCCTTGCCGTTGATTGCGCTGATCCCTATCGCGGTGATGCGTGTGGCGTGGGATATCCTGATCGGCTGTATGAGGTCAAGTACGATGGTTTTCCGGACGCTCGCGTACGCTTGAAGGGCAAACGCCGTCGTCGCCAGCTTGGCAAGCGTCTCTTCGAGCCAGCTTACTCGACGAGCGTTAATCCGCAATATCGGTAGCTATCCAGCAGCGAAGGCACCGAGGGAGAACCGATCCGCCAGTTGCGAACAGATCCCACATTTCCATTAGGATGGAAAATCAAGATTGGTTACGCTTTGACGAAGAGATTTCGGCCTTATTAGCAACGTCCGCCTTTAGCTCAGCGCCTTGACCAGCTCTTCTGCAATCTCCTCCGATGATCGCCGCAGGGTGGTCTCGTTCACCTGAATGGCAGCAGGTCCCTGGGCTGGTGGAGTACCGATCATTATGCCACGATCGCCCAACCGCTTCTGAAACCCCGCATCGGGCTTGGAAGGAAAGTCCAACTGGAATACATTGGTCCCCGCCTCCATTCGATGCACCCGAATATTATTCTGTTCGAGACGCCTCAGCAGTTCCTCGCCGCTGCTTACGGCATTCTGATAACGCTCCTCGAAGCCGTCGAGGTAATGCAAGGCGACCGCGGCGGATTCCCAGGCATGCAGCACACCTCCTCCGAATTGATGCCTCAAAATCGTCGCCGCCTCGATCAGTGGTGCGGGTCCGGTTAGAATGGCTCCGAATGGCGCGTTGAAGTATTTGTAGAGCGAGACGTAAACTGTATCGAACAACGCGGAATACTTGGCCGGCGCGATCCCAGTATAGGCCGCCGCCGGGAACATGCGCGCGCCGTCAAGGTGCAAGCCGATCTTCTTTTCGCGCGCGAGGGCTGAGATCTTTTTCATCTCTTCAAAGTCGAAAGCTTGGCCGTGTGTGCGACGCACGGGCGATTCAACGGATATCGCGCCAACCGGAACTGGATAAGGAGGGGAAGCGGCGCGATCAACCCCTCAACGATCTCAGATGCTCTGATCGTGGCTCGACCAGGAGCGAGCGGAACCAAGTTTAGTCCACTCAACGTTTGGGCGCAATCGCCTTCGTCGGGGTAAAGATGACTTTCTTCCTGAACCACCACATGCCTTCGCTCGCCCGCCAGTACCCGCACAGCCACGTGATTCGCGAGCGTTCCTGTCGGAAAGAACAACCCTCGCTCTTTGCCGAGCAGTTTTGCGAAGCGATCTTCGAGTTCTTCGACGGCTCCCCCTTTGAGGTAAACGTCGGCCTTAGCGTCGCCCGCTGTAAGAATTGCCAAAGGCTGTGCGTATTCGACGGTCGACAGATGCACGCCATCAACCGTTAGGAAACGCGGCTCTCAGCGGGCAGCCGACGGGGCTTGCGGTGACGCCGTGCACTGAAGGGCGACTGTCGACGCAGCCGCTTTTAGAAATGTTCGACGGTTCGGCATCCTCTTTATATAGCATGAGACCCATTGAGGCGGTTCTTTAATATCGTGTTGTATCGCAATAGACATTGCGGTAGTGACCGATCATTATTCTGGGCGGGACATACAGGAAGTCATTTCTTCAACGATTAGGTTGAGGCCGCATCAGGCGGACATCGGATCCAGGGCCAATTGGCCAGGATGGGGTCCTTTTTTATGGACCCGACAAAATGGCTGCGCGGGTGACTGGTGATTCAAAACTGTGACACGCTGGGAGAATCGCGAGCCGAACTGGTTTCGCTGCGGCTACTCTCGCCACCCCTCTAATCACCTTCTAATAGATGGCGCGCCAGGCAAAGGTGAGGTTCTCTTCCTGATCGTAGGTTTGCTTCTCCGAAGAGATTAGCTCGAATCCCGATTCGCTTAAGTACGCGATCACTTCCTCCTTGCGGCAGGAGTTGCGATAAAGCTGGATCGGAGTGATTTGGACTTCCAGTTTGATGCGCTGGATGTCGCGCAGCCGTTCTCCGGCCGAACGAATCACGTCCAGATCGTTTCCTTGGGTGTCGATCTTGAGGTAGGCTACTTCCGCAATTCCAGCTTCGTTCATAAAAGTATCCAAACGCATGGCCGGAACTGTTCGCGTGTGATGGACAGCCAGATTTTCTCCGCCTATCCACGCTTTCAAACCTTCCGGCGTCATCGGCAAAAGAGAACTTGCCTGAGAGTTGCAGTTGACGTTAAGAATTGCCGTACCCTCCGCGGTTGTGATGGCAAAAGGCAACACTACATAATTGGGCAATTGGCCCATTAAACGCGACGCCACCCGCAAATTGGGCTCGAACGCGTAAACCAGAATATCCGGGTTGTTTTTGGCTTTGGAAAAGGTCTCCTCTCCCAGATGAGCGCCCACATCCAGCCAAATGGCGGGGCCCGCGCCGTCCCACTCCGTGGGATCTCGATAGGCCCGTATGCCGTGGATCTTCGCCCGCGATGACAGCCCGCCGGCAGCCGTGTTTCGAACCATCAGCCAGGCGCCCGCGCAAGGCGATTCCATCTCGATTTCGGTGGTTCGCACCGCCGCTTGGCGCTCCTCCCGCGATATCATCTCGCTCAAATCCGGGCTGACTACCGAAACGCCAATCTCGCCTTCTTCCACTGTCGAATCTATGCGAATGATCGTTCGCTCCCGGCCTCCGCCGCCAGACTCGGCGTCGAGATGGAGCGGGAAAGCTGCCGCGAAAGCCCAGCGTTCCGCGGGAGTGGTGACGGCTAGCGGTCCTTCGCCCGTGATTGATGCGCCATTGTGGGCAATGACTTCTCTTAAATTGAAGGCTCCCGGCCACTCTTCGAGGTCAAACATGATTGGACTTTCTTGTCGACCGGGCCGAAAGCCATGGGACTTCGATAGAATGTAGGGTTATCGTCACTTCCATACTTGTAGAGGTAGCATGAAAGACGAACTCGTCGTCATTACCGGCGCTGGCGCCTTCATCGGCGGCAGCTTAATCGCGGGTTTTCGCCAACAGGGCTACCGCAAGATTCGTGCCGTGGACGTCAAGCCGCTGGACGAATGGTATCAACGCTTCGACGACGTGGAGAATCTCTCGCTCGACTTGAATCTCAAGGAAAACTGCGAACGGGCCGCGCGTGACGCCTATCAGGTTTACGATTTTGCCGGAATTGCTCATTTTGTCGGGTCCTATAAAAAAGGAGCCGCCCCAATTGCCCTTAATCCTCAATCGCAATTCGCCAGCAGACTTCCCTTGATGTTTCTCCCAAGCTGAGTGATCACTGTGACGACCGCAGCCCGGTGAGGAGAAACGAAATGAACACGACACCGATTCGGAAAAGAACGCATCGGCGCCAAGAAGGCCAAGCCCGCAAAGAAAGCAAGCCAGGCGAAGAAGGACGCCGGCAAGCCGAAAGCGGACCGCGCCAACAAGAAGGCTGAAGTAGTCGCGATGATGAAAAGGGCCAAAGGCGCGACGCTGGCCGAGATCATGGCGGGCCTTCGAGAAATGACTGTACTTCACTTTGGCTCTGTAGAATGACGCCAGCAGTGCGTCGAGGAGGGGCCGAGCTTTTGGGTAAACTCGTGGGCGCTAGATTCGCTCAGATGGAATCCATCCAGGAATTTCGTCTGTGGCCAAGCGTCGCTGTGTACAGGATGGAGAACAGCAGCGCCCGCTTGAGATCCGGCTTGCAGAATCGCCCTCTCGGGGATTCCGAATCCGGGAGGCATCACGTAGACCAGGTGAGCGCCATAAGACACGCACAACCGCTCCAATTCTCGAAAACGCGGCTCCAAGATCCGCAAGAATTCTTCGTCGGAGATAGGAGGCGATCCGTGCGTCAGAAGATCGTGCAAAGTGTGCGAGTAAGAGGGAAAGACGGTGCTTATCACGAAATTCCTCAGATTAGCGCGTCCGGCATAGAACAGGCTGTAGTGTGCAAATAAAAGACTGGACTCTTTCGTTAGGTCGTAGTTGGCTCGCCTGGAGACGGCCGCAATATCGTCCAGTTTGAAAAGATAGAACGCCGAGTAATCGCCGCGGATGCTGCCGGAAGTCAAGCTATCTGGAGCGAGGCATAAGACTACCACCGCAGGTCGCGAGCCTTCGGCGAATAGCCGGCGAAGGCCGAACAGCGAATCCAGGTACGTGGTCTGTTCTACCGAGAAACGTTGCAAGGATACTTTTCCGCGCAGCGTGCGGGACAAGAGTTTGATGTCCACGTCCATGAGCAGCATTGAATCCCCAGCCAGGTGGACCGGACTCATCGATGCTGACCTACGCAAGTTGAGAGCCGCGGCATGCTCGGTCCGAACACGGCGTTCGATGCGGCTGACGCGAGCAAAGCCAAGCCGGACTCCACTCTCGATGCCTATCGTAGAGACCATCAGTACCGCAAGAATCAGGATCAGGTGCCGGTGACCGATGCATGTCGAGCCGCCTGTACCGCTGGTCGCTTCAGAACTGGAAATAGATGAAGGCATTTGAACTCAATGCGCCGAAGAGGCTGGTAACGAGTAAAAGGAACGCCGCCAAGGCCGGTCCGAACACCGGCCGGCTTTGAAGTAAGTATTCATCGTCATTCTGTTCGAGCGCAAGATCGATCGCGATGACGACACTTCCCAGCGCCGCAACAGTAATCAGAATCGGAAAGAAACGGGGGTTCCAAGTGAAGCCGCCCAGGTCACAGATCATGCTGAAGGCTTGCCCGACCGTTGTGGCGCGAAAGAAAATCCACCCTATGCCCATCACCGTCATCGTCATGAACCGCGAAGCAGCAACCGCGAGCAGAGTGGGTATCCTCTGGAGACTTTCAGCGAGGAAGCGCTCAACGGCAAGCCCCAGCCCGTGCAGAGCGCCCCAGACCACGAACGTCCAGTTCGCCCCGTGCCACAGTCCGCCCAGAAGCATAGTAATGATGAGGTTCAGATACGTTCGTACGTGTCCCTTCTGATTGCCGCCCAAAGGAATGTACAGGTAATCGCGCATCCAGTTGCTCAATGAAATGTGCCATCGCCTCCAGAAGTCCTGCAGGGTGGCCGCTAGGTAGGGACGCCGGAAATTAACGATAAATCGGAACCCCAGCAACTTCGCACTGCCCCGTGCCAGATCCGTATAGCCGCTAAAATCACAGTAGATTTGGAATGCGAAAGCAACCGCCCCGATAACCGTTGGGAAAAACCCATGGCCCAATCCACCACTGAAGCTGAGATTGGCAAGGACGCCGCAGTTGTCCGCGATCACGCATTTGCGGAAAAGTCCAAAAACTCTCAACATCAAGCCATCGAAGCACTGGGCGGGGACAAACCTCCGTGGGTGCTGTACCTGAGAGAGAAGGTGCCGTGGAGGTTGGATGGGACCCGCGATGAGATGCGGGAAAAGGCTGACAAAAAGAGCGTAGTCAACGAAGGAACGCGAGGGCTCCTGTTTGCCGCCGTAAACATCGACAATGTACGCAACTTCTTGGAAGGTGTAGAAAGAGACCCCGGGCGGCAACAGCACGCGAATGAGGGGAGCGGGCAGATCATGAATTCCCATGGTTGCTGCGGCCGAAAGCAACGAATCGACGAAGAAATTAAAGTATTTGAAAACTCCAAGAAAGGTAAAGTTTAGAACCAGAGAAATTACAAGGAATGTTTTGCGGCGTTTCGAATCCGCATCCGCGATTCGAAAGCCAATGAAATAATCCAACGTCGTCGACAATAACATCAGTCCCAGAAAGCGCCAATCCCACCAGGCATAAAAAACATGGCTGGCTGCGAGAAGCATCCAGTTTTGCTTTCGCCGAGGTAAACGCCAATAGACGAGTACGACGAACGTCAGGAACAGGAAGTAGACTGGGGTGTCGAACAGCAAGAGAGCATCATAAAGGACTACGGAGAGGAAACGCAAACCGGGACGGGCCGCCCACCTTCTCGGGATTTTGTCGGGTCCTATAAAAAAGGACCCGCCCCTTTTCGGCGTTTTGTCGTGTCCATGAAAAAGGGACTCGCCCCGCCAATTGACTGGTCCCGATGTTGGGTTGAGGCGGTCTAAGGCTAATCGTTGAAGAAATGACTTGCTGTTTCTCCGGGCCGGAGTGATCGATGTGACCGTAATCCGGTGGAACAGAATCTCAATGGCGGAAAACGCAATCGATAACGAGAAAGCCATCAATCCGGCGCTGTTCGGCGCTTCAAATTGGACTGATCCGTACCCGCTCAGCCAGGTAAGCAATTGTTGTCTAGAACCGCAAACTGATATGCATCCACAGCGTGAATCATGCGGCCATTCGACATCGCAGCATCCCTCCTCCCCCATTCTTGCAGTGGTTAACATAAATGCAAGCCCGGGACTAACGAACTACGAACAAATCGTCCGTCTTCCGAGCTTACTCCAACCTCAACCGCTGTTCAAACGGCTCTGAGCAGGAATTCGACAAGAGGCCCATTTCACGCAGCTTTCCTGAAAAGCACGAATTCGGTCTTGGTGACGGCCATACGCTGAGCCTTGAGGAGCAGATAGTTTAGATTTTTGTAGCCCCGGCCTCTTCTCAGCAGTGCTTTGATATTGCCGTTGATCGCTTCCGCGACTCCAAAGCGTACCTTGACGCGGCAATAGTTCAGGATGCCGTCCAGGTGATCGATCAGCATGTGCGCCAACTTCCCGAAGGCGGGGAGCCGTTGCCACCGCAGTTGCAATGTCCAGCTCTTGAGATAGCGCTGCATAGCGCCCTCGTAGGTGTAGGTCCATAACCGCTCCAGGCTTTCTTTGAGGAGATAGGCCTTCATGAGCCTTCGATTCAGGGCGAAAAGATGGTTGAGTTGCTGTCGTTTGTCCGCCGTCAAATGCACCCAGCGGGTGAGCAGCAGCCAGCGCTTTCCTTTCACCACGCCGCGCATCCTTGCACCTTTTCGAAAGAACTCCGCACGCCGCACTTCATCGACTGCCTGGTTGGCGTGTTGCATGATATGGAACTTGTCATAGACGATGGCGCAGTTCGGCAACCACTCTTGGATGCTGGCCTTGAAGGGCTCCCACATGTCCACGCAGGCCGCTTCAATCCGCTGCCGTTGCCGCCGGCTCAACTCGGTCCGGAAGAACTCGTCCAAGGTCTCTTTTTTCCGCTCCCGGCCGAACCACAACGGCTCGCCGGTTTCCAAATTACTCACCACCGTGACGAATTTGATCGTTTTTCCCAAATAGATCTCATCTACGCCCATCTGTCGCAGGGCCGGCTTAGTACGCTCCGCATTCCAACGCTGTAAGTAACGCAGGTCGATCGCCCGGACCGTGCTCTCGGCTAGCCCGAACTGCTTGGCCACCCGCCGCGCCGATGCACTCTCGCAGGCTTGGCCCACGGCCTCTTCAAAGCGTTTGGAAAAGGGCGCCTTGCTCGGCAGCTGATCTACTTTCTCGATCTTCAAGCCACATTCTGGGCAACGCACCCGATACAGCTCGATCACCACTGTGGTGCGGTATTGGAAGCACGGCAGATCCCGGACCTCACGCTCTGTGATATCGGCCGGGGCTGTGATCCTTCGCCCGCATCCCGAACAGATTAACCGCCGGTTGCCACGTTTTCGCCGCACCCACAGTTTTAATGTCCTAGCTTTTTCGTCAATCTCGTGCCGGTAGACCGTGTAGCCTGGCCAGCCGAGGATTTTGCTCCAATCGTCTCGCTTCACCCCGCCAGTCTACCGAACCGACCGGATCCACAAAACTCATCCCTGCCGATGTTCTGTCAGATTCCTGCTCAGAGCCGTTCAAACTTGGTGCGGGAGTGCGCAGGTTACAAGTTAAAGCAAATAGGCGCCGATAAATGTTGCTGGGACGAAAAACTCGACCACAATTGGGACGTCCGCCGGGTGTATAATCGTTGCCAGTTCACGGCCGAAAGGAGTATTCCCCATGTCCAGCCCAAGAATCGGGATCAGCTTCGCTCACGATGAACAATCGTTTCTGCAAAGCTCTACCCCCAAACATCGGGACCAGGTCAATTGGCGGGGCGGGTCCTTTTTTATAGGACCCGACAAAATGAGCAATCAGACTGCATGTCGAGAAGGAACAGGTCGACCGGCCCCGCGGCTTGATTCGCGTGAAGTTCTTCTATGAAGGTGACGGCCTTGTCTCCGTCGTCGAAAACGCGCAACTCACAATTTAGCCCGGCGCTCTTCAGGGCCAACCGCACAAGCATGACTCCGCCGAATTGTCTTCAGCGAGAACAATCTGCTTGGCCGGGCTCGGCGACGTCACCATGAAGTCCTGCTCCTGAAAATTACTTCTTGCGTTTTACGAGTTCGTTCATTGTGGCTTCGGGTAAATCTCCAATCGCGCGACGCGCCAAAACGGCAAGCTTTATCTCGGAACTCTCTCCGTTTTCAAAAGTAGCATCTTTTGGGCCAGGGCCCGGCGGGCTGCGTGAATTTCTCTCAGAAAATGAATCCCTGCGGAACGGTAATCGCGCTGACCAGCGTGTACGCGCCCGCCGGAGCAAACGTGGACGGGCTGGACTGATTTTTGTACTCGGCCAGAATCCAGGAGGCCGAACGCACCACATTGGCGATTCTGAATTCGTCGATTTTTCCATTTTCATAAGGAGGTCCGTAGTATGTGGCATTAGGATATCCGCCGATGTAAAGATCTCCGGTTGAAACGGAAGCCACACTTGTCGCGGCGCTGGTAATCAAAGCGCCGTTGAGATAGATTGCTTGCAGGGTGCCGCCGGAGCCGCTCGAAACCAGGGTCACTTCGGTCCAGGCGCTGAGGTAGCTCGCGTAGCTGGTGGTCAGCCGGCCGGTGCTTGATGAGCCCGATCCATTGTAGCCGTAGTCCCAGTAC
>Ga0302177_10001835_pt1 | contig 15110 bp, 16 predicted proteins | sample I_Palsa_E1_2_FD_198780 | JGI IMG/M metagenome (GOLD analysis project Ga0302177, IMG submission 198780) | Peat permafrost microbial communities from Stordalen Mire near Abisko, Sweden - I_Palsa_E1_2 | ecosystem: Environmental > Terrestrial > Soil > Palsa > Peat permafrost | place: Sweden... | reverse complement strand
GCGCCCGGGTGCTCGGTGAGTTCGGGGACGACCCGAACCGATACACCAACGCAAAGTCTCGCAAAAACTACGCCGGAACATCACCATTGACGATCGCCTCCGGCAAAAAGAAAGCAATCCTGGCCCGACACGTCCGCAATCCACGCCTCTACGACGCCGTCGACCGATGGGCCTTCGCCACACTGCTGAACAGCCCCGGAGCACGCGCCTACTACGACCAACATCGTGCCGCCGGCGACACCCACCACCAAGCCCTACGCGCCCTCGGAAACCGCCTCGTCGGCATCCTCCATGGCTGCCTACGCCACCAAACCCACTACAACGAACACACTGCTTGGGCCCACCGCATACCCACCGCCGCTTGACACTTAAAAAGCTGGGATGTCTCAGAGCTCGGTAGCGAACTCAGCTTTGTCGTGGTTTTGCGGTCGTGAACGACTCGATGTGGTCGATCATGGTGTTCAGTGCGGTTTCCAGCGGTTCGGGGTCGCGCAGCGTCTTGGTGAGGAGAAGGCCGCCCTGCAGGGTGGTCAGCAGTGCTGTCGCCAGCCTGTCGATATTGGTGCCGGGTAGGAACTCGCCGCGGTCCGCCATGGCGCCTAGGCCGGTGCGGATCGCTCTTTGCCAGCGCCGGTAGCCCGCTGCGAGGTCTTCGCGTGCATCGGCATCGCTTTCGGCGAGTTCGCTGGCCAGCGTGCCCAGTGGGCAGCCGCCGCGGTAACCGCCATTCCGCTGAAACGCGACGATCAGCTCGGCCCAGGCGCGCAATGCGTCCACATCGTCCAGGCGCGTGAGCAGGGTTTCTTGGATCCCGACAATGGTGTCCGTCTGGTACTCGATGACGGCGCGGGTAAGGGACCGTTTGTCGCCGAAGTAGTGGTAAATCTGCGATGCGCTGACGTCCGCCGCGGCCTGGACGTCTTCGGTGCTCGTGCCGGCGACCCCATGGGCGTTCATCAGGGTGGCGGCGGCCGCGACGATCCGGTCCCGGGTGGCACGCCCTTTGGGGGTGACCATTCATCGAGTCTAACGATTCTGGAGTTGACAATCCAAAAAGTCGATGGTTTTGTGGAGTAATCAATCCAATTTATGCGTGAGGCGGTCCCATGACGACTCAGACACCCAGCATTGAAGAGCAGACGCAGGCGTTCGTGACGGGACCCGCCGCCGCAATGCCGGCAGAAGTCATGGGTGCTTTCACCGCCGAACAGGTCAGCCTGGACGCCGCGGGTGTGCCCACGGGCGTGAGCGCACCGGGTGCAGTGATGCCCGACGGCGACCTGCTCGACATTCACGGCGCCGCCACTTCATTGGCGCAGGCGCGTGCCGGACGGCCCGCAGTGGTGGTGTTCTACCGGGGGGCGTGGTACCCATACTGCAACATCGCGTTACGCACCTACCAAGCCGAATTGGCGCCCGCCCTCGAGGACCGGGGCTACGCGATGATCGCGGTCAGCCCGCAGAAGCCCGACGGGTCGCTGACCGCCGCCCAAACCAACGAGTTGACCTACACGGTGGTGTCCGACCCCGGCAACCAACTCGCCTCCGCGCTGGGCATTCTGACCGCGCCCTCCGCTGAAGCCGCTGCAGCACAACAGAAGCTGGGACTAGATCTGGCTGAGCACAACGCTGATGGCGGCCTGACGCTGCCGATGCCCACGACGGTGGTCGTCGATGCCACCGGAGTGATCCGCTGGATCGACGTGCACCCCAACTACACGACCCGCAGCGAGGTGCCCGACATCCTGGCCGCGGTGGACTCGGTACGCTGAGTAGCTGGGTAGCACCGGGCCGTCTTCCAGCTTGTCGGTGATGCCCAACGGCTAAAAGCACTATAAGGGTGTCAAACCGGGCTGTAACGGTTACATCTCATGGGTGTCAGCACAGGCCGGGGTGACGGTTGTCGTGCCAGCGCACAACGAGTTTGCGGCGTTATCGCGGTGCTTGGGTGCGATCCGGACGGCCGCGATTGCGTTTGCGCTGCCCACGTCCGTGGTCGTCGTACTCGATGCGTGCGACGACGGGAGCGCAGGTATGGCCGGGCAATTCGGTCAAGATGTTCACTTCATCGCAGTCGATGAACGCAACGTCGGCGCCGCGCGCGCGGCCGGCTTCCGCTATGCAAAGTCAGTGCTTGCGGCTGTGGGCAAGCGACACTGGTACGCAACGACGGACGCCGACACTGAGGTAGGTGGCGATTGGTTGGTGCGCCAATTCGGCAGTGGGGCTGACATGGTGTTGGGTCTGGTGCGGGTGGGTCAGTGGCGGCACCATTCTGAGCGGGTCGCCGAGCTTTACGAGGCCCGTTACCACGCCGAGGCGCCGCTTCATCAGCACATTCACGGCGCGAACATGGGATTTCGGTCCGAGGCGTACTGGCGCGTCGGTGGCTTCGCGGCTCTGGCCAGTGGGGAAGATGTCGACCTGGTCGATCGCTTTCGAGCCGCGGACCTCCATATCGCCTGGGACGATCAGCTGTGGGTGACCACCTCGGACCGGCAGCGGGGACGGGCACCGGACGGCTTCGCCGATCATCTTGCAGAAGTCTCTCAAGAGGTCGAGCATCGCGCGGATCGGGCGGACGAGGTGTCATGACAATGGCTTTGGTGCTGGAGTGGCTCCGGACCGGGCAACTCCAGCTGCCGTTGCCCGGTTCGGGCCAAACTGCGCAGCGCTGGCACCAGCTCGCCCGGCTGGCCCAGATCGACGTCGTCGCAGGCCGGTTGGCGGAGGCACACACCGACGCGGTTGCCATCCTGAGCGAACTCGGGGGCCCGCCACCAGGCAGCGATGATCTGTGGGGGGTCTGGGCCGCCGAGGCTCCCGATGCGGTCGTGACGGCCCGTGGCGCAGGTGACGCAATAGTTCTCGACGGCACCAAAGCATGGTGCTCGGGTGCCGGACTATGCACGCGCGCGCTAGTCACCGCCCGACTCAGTGACGGAAAGCGTGGCCTCTTCGCGGTGGATGTGCGCGGTTCCGCGGTGCGTCCAATGGAACACATGTGGCGTAACGCGGGAATGGCCGAAAGTGACACCCGATCAGTGCAATTCAGCAGCGCATCCGCAATTCCTGTTGGACGCCCGGACGGCTACTTGAGCCGGCCGGGCTTCTGGTTCGGTGCCATTGGCGTGGCGGCGTGCTGGTTGGGCGGTGCCAGAGCCGTTGTCGCGCCGCTGTACCGGCGCGCGGCGGAGCATTCGGCCGATGACCACCTACTGGCCCATCTTGGCGCGCTCGACGCGGCGATCACGGCTGCCGAAGCAGCACTTGCGGTGGCCGCCGACCAGGTCGACGCAGATCCGCATAATCGCTCAGGCTTGGCGGAGTTGACGGCCAGACGCGTCCGCGCGATTGTCGAGAAAACGGTCGACGAGGCTCTCATGCGAACGGATCGGGCCCTCGGCCCGGGCCCGCTGTGTCTCGACGAACGGCACGCTCGCGCCGTCGCGGATCTGACCGTCTACGTCAGGCAGAGTCATGCCGAGCGCGACCTTGCCTCCCTGGGTTCGCTTGCGGCCGCAGACCACGCCGATGGCTGAGACAACTTCGGGCACTTCCAGATTCGGTGCCTGCCCGATCGCGGACGGCGGCACTCCTGTCGAGACGTGGAGCGAGTGGGACCACGGCCTCGCACCCTTAAACCTCCACGACTGCCCCGGCATGACGGTTATCGCCCCGCATCCCGACGACGAAACGCTGGGTCTGGGAGCGACGATGGCGACATTGTGCGACGCGGGCGTCGACGTGCAGGTGGTGTCAGTTTCCGACGGTGGGGCCGCTTATCCAGAACTCACTGATTCAGCCCGCGTCGAACTCGAACATGTGCGCAAGGCGGAGCTCCGCCGATCGTTGCATGTGCTGGGCGCCGGCGATCCGATCGCATTGGGCATGCCCGATGGTGAGCTGTCGCAGCACGAACGATGGCTAACTTCGCGAATTGTCCAGTTGCTGAGCGTGTTTCCGGCGGGCAGATGGTGTGCGGCAACCTGGCGCGGCGACGGCCACCCCGATCACGAGGTGGTGGGGCGCGCCGCCGCTGCGGCAGCGGCCCGGACGGAGGCGGTGCTCATCGAATATCCGGTGTGGATGTGGCATTGGGCCACGCCCGGCGATCCGGCGGTGCCGTGGAACCGTGCTCGCCGCATCGAGTTGACCGACGAGGCGTTGAATGTCAAAGCCATTGCTGCTGAATCGTTTTCGAGTCAAACCCGGCCAATGCCGGATCGCGAGGCGGTGCTGCCGCCCGCTGTGCTGCAGCGACTGCTGGCAATAGGGGAGGTGGTTTTCGTCTGAGCAGATTGCCTGATGACTATTTCGATGAGCTGTACGCGCAGGCGGCCGACCCGTGGCACCTCGCCACCCGCTGGTATGAGCAACGCAAATACGCGATCACGCTGGCATTACTGCCGCGGCAGCACTACCGGCACGCCTTCGAACCAGGCTGCTCGATCGGCGTGTTGACGGCGCAGTTGACCGCGCGGTGCGCCAGCGTGACCGCTACCGACGTCGTTGCGGCGGCCCTGGACAATGCCCAGCGCCGACTCGACGAGATAGGCCGCGGCGCGCAGGTGACCTTCATGCGGCAGTCCCTGGACGAGCCGTGGCCGTCGGGCCCCTTCGATCTCCTGGTGTTGTCCGAAGTCGGCTACTACCTGGCACCTGACGCGCTGCGCAGCGTTCTCGACCGGGAATGCCCGCGACTGGCTAGTGGCGCGACGGTGGTCGCCGCGCACTGGCGCCATCACGTCGACGATTATCTGATGGTGGGTGATCGTGTCAACGAGATAGTCGCCGACACCGCCGGGCTGCACTTAATCGCCAGCTACCGCGACGACGATGTGGCCATCGATGTGTTCGACACCGCCGATCGCGCGTCCGTGGCCGCCCGCAGCGGGGTCCCGGGTTCCTACCTGTCGTGAATCGCTCTGACCTAGAGGGGAATTGGGCTTTTGCGCCGGATCAGGTCTTCGCCGCGGTCATAGCCGTCGTCGACGTTGAAGGTGAGAACGCTCACCGTCGCTCCGTCTGTGTGAAGCATCAATCGAAGCGCGCTCTCAAGCTCAACCCCAAAACTTCAAACATCGACGTTGGTGTGGTTCGACGTCGCGGTAAGTTCCCACACGTGAGTGAAGACAGAGTGCGCGTGCAGATAGGTGCTGGCGGCGTGGCAACGGTGAGGATGGTGCGCGCCGGCAAGCACAATGCGCTTGACCAGGCCATGTTCGAGGGCTTGATGGATGCCGCGGGACAACTCGCGGACGATGCTTCGGTTCGCGCGGTAGTGCTGCACGGCGAAGGCAAGAGCTTCTGCTCAGGCCTGGACGTTGCCAGCTTCATGTCCGGACGGGGTGGCACCGGGGTTCTGCTTGACCGCGATGGCGACCGGCTGGCCAACTTCGCTCAGCGGGTGAGCTACGACTGGTCGTTGGTGCCGGCGCCGGTGATCGCCGCGATTCACGGGAATTGCTTCGGCGGCGGTCTACAGATCGCACTGGGCGCCGATATCCGGATCGCCGCGCCGGAAGCCAAGCTTTCCATCATGGAGATCAAATGGGGCCTCGTTCCCGACATGGGCATCACGCAGACACTCCCGCGACTAGTACCTATCGATGTCGCCAAGGAGTTGACGTTCAGCGGCCGCATCGTTTCTGGAAGCGAGGCTTTGGCGCTCGGGCTGGTCACTCGAAATAGTGACGATCCGCTGGCCTCGGCGCTGGCGCTAGCAGAGGAGATCGCCCAGAAATCTCCTGATGCCGTCCGTGCCGCCAAGCGCCTGTACGACCAGACATGGGTCAGTGACGACGTTGCCGCTGCCCTGATATGTGAATCCGAGCTGCAAGTCGGGCTGATCGGCACGCCCAATCAGATCGCCGCCGTTGTGGCCGGAATGTCGGGGGAGCAGCCGGTCTTCGTCGACCCTGCTGGGCGTTAGGCTCTCTATCCGCTCTATGAACGACGTGCTCGCCGCGAGACGTACGACACGCGCCTTATTCGCCGACAGCAAGCCTGATACGAAGGAGTGCTCAGAGCTTGCCGCTCCCAGCTATCGATGATTCGGGGCGAAGAACTGCCAGATGGTGTCGGTAGCGTTGAGCGCCGTCGACGGTGCCGGGATGTTGCCGATCCTTTGCGCGAGCGGACTCGGGTCACCGCCGGGCCACTGATGGCCCGCCCCCGTCACCGAGATCAATTCCACGGTGCGCCCGTCGGCGCACCCGGCCGTCTGGGTCGTCACGTCCCCGGCGGTAGTCGAGTTCGGTTGTCCGCATCCATCGATCCCTCGCCACGTCGCGTTGACGGCCTCCACCGAAGGGCCGTCGACGCGCGCTGTCCCGTCGGCCGAGAACGTCTTGCCCGGCCCGCCGTTGTAGGGAACCCTGTCGTCCGCGGTGCCATGTATCTGCAGCACCGATGTCGGCCGTGCTCCCGAGCAGTCGGTCATCAGCGTGCCCGCCACGGGGGCGATCGCCGCGAACGTGTCGGTCTGACAGCCCAGGCGAAGCGCCATCATCGCCCCGTTCGACATGCCCGTTGCATAGACGCGCGCCCGATCGATCGGCATTTCTTGCCCGATGGCGCCGACCATGGCGGTGATGAAGCCGACGTCGTCGGTGTTGCTGCGCTGCGGCTCGCCACAGCAGGTCCCGGCGTTCCAGGCGCGCATGAGTCCGTCAGGGTAAGCGACCACGAAATGGCCGGCGTCGGCTTCGCTGTCCCAGTGGTAGGAGCGTTCGGCCTGAGCCCCGGTTCCGAATCCACCGTGCAGCATCACCACCAGCGGCGCACCGTCGCTCAGCCCCGGTGGACGGTACAGATGGAAGCTTCGGCTGAGCCCGCCGACATCTATGGTCTGTGTGGACTGCCCGACCGGGATCGACGCCGCACCCGGTGCGCCGAGTGCGTGACCACCACCGATGCACCCGCCGAGTAGCACGACCGAGGCCCCGAGGAGACACACGACAAGTGCCCGAAAGTATCCAGATCGCATGTCCCCATCGTGGCAGCCCCATTGATATTTGACAAGCAGCTTGTCAATTGTGATGTAAGTGGCACACTGGTTTGCCATGCGAGCTGTTCGAGATACCAAGTGGGAGCCAACGGTTCCGGCATTGGTGAATCTGATAGCCGCGTCTGGAGCACCCCGCTTGAGGGCGGCTTTCGCGGCCGCCGGTCTCGACGGGATCCGGCCCGCGCAAGCGGTTGCCCTGGTTCCGCTGGCGACCGGCGGCTTGCACGCATCAGATTTGGCTGACCGGCTCAGGGTCAGCCGGCAGGCGGTGGCTCAGGCGGTGGCTGCATTGGAACGGCACAGATATGTCGTTCGAGCGCCTCACCCCTCCGACGCCCGTGCGCGGATCATCGAGCTCACGCCGCGGGGCCGCCACGCGCTGCGTGTGATGCGTTCCGCCGCAATTGAATTGGAGAAGCGTTGGCGCGATGTTTTGGGAGAACACCGATTCGGAGAGCTGCGCGAGACGTTGTTGGCGTTGCGCTCGGCTGAAGCCGGTGAGTTCTTATAAATACGCATGAGCTCGTTGATCGCAAGGGGGCCAACGTTATTGCGCCACCAATTTTTCGCCGTCGCCGCACGCTCTCCTCAAATCTGTTGTAGGGGATCCTTTATGAGCTTGGCCGGCGGCCCGATCGGCAAAGTAGTCGTGAAGGTCGAGCCCGAGGGTTAGAAAGCGCACTCAGCCGACATGTTGTCGGTGCGGAGGGATGCGTGTCGTCTTGGTGGCAGCTACCGCTCTTTGCCAACCTGAGGCGATCTTCCAAACATCTCCGACACGCGCGATGGCCGCGGCCTCGCAGCGTCCGCAGCCGCATTCTGGTGGGTGAGTGAGTAGGCCATCGACCAGACGTCTAACCAGCGCCATGGTCACCGGTTCGCCTGTCACCTCAGCGGCGTTGAACACGTCAACGGCGACCAAATCGTCGGCGTCGGCCATGCGCATGGTGCTCAGTGTGCCAGCGTAAGCATGCAATGCGGTGCCGCGACACCTGTCAACGCGCTGTCAACTATGGCAGGCCCGCGAGCAAACTGATGTCAGGCTGACGGCCGGGGCGCCCGTCAATGTGCTTCTGGCGGCGTCCAACCTCGGGGGAAGTGACGAGGTATTGACGAGAGCCCGTACTAATCGCAGATCCCTTGGTCGCGAGGTCTGGCCGTGCCGGGTCGCTGTCAGAGCCGCGCACCCAGAAGGCAGGTAGAAAATTCGTCAGCGGATCGCGTAGTATTGGCCAGGTCGAAATTCTAAGTGTTCGTGTTATACACACGCTCGCGCAGAAACTTGGTGCGGGCGTCTCTTTCTCCTTGCAGGGCAAGCCAGAAGTAGCCGTCTGATCATTCGGCTGCCGGTCCGCATGGCGCGGACCGGAATCCTGACAAAGGAGAAACAAATGACACAGGGAACTGTGAAGTGGTTCAACGCCGAAAAAGGCTTCGGCTTCATCGCGCAATCGGAGGGCCCGGACGTCTTCGTGCACTACTCCGAGATCGACGGCGGCGGCTTCCGCAGCCTCGAAGAGAACCAGCAGGTGGAATTCGAGGTCACTCAGGGTGCCAAGGGTCCGCAGGCCAGTAAAGTTCGGGCAATCTGACCGACCCACGAGACACGGAAGCCGTACCCGCTCTGTATTGAGCGGGTACGGCTTTTCTCGTGTGGCTCCGAGGCGTTTCTAGATCCCACGCGCGACCCATTTGCAGCGCGTTTAATCAGCACGCTTGGGCGCTAGTGGACGCCCATGAGGTCGCACGTCTAGTGAGCGGTCGGGACATCCGACAGGATGAGCTGATGAGGCATCCAGTTGTCGATCGGCCCGCGGTCTCGTGGCCGCGCCGCATCGCGCGTGTTGTTCTCGGTGCCTTCCTGATATTTACCGGTGTCAGTCATCTGAGTCTCGGTCGAATCGCCTTCCACGCCCAGGTTCCCAACTGGGTGCCGGTAGACGCCGACCTCGTCATCATCGTCTCAGGTGTTCTCGAAATCGCACTCGGAGCAAGCCTGGTGCTGCTGACCCGGTGGCAGGTGTTGGTTGGGTGGGTCGCGGCGACCTTCTTCGTTCTGGTTTTTCCCGGCAACATCTCCCAATTTGTCACTCATGCAAATGCTTTCGGACTCGACTCTGATCTTGACCGCGGCATCAGGTTGCTGTTCCAGCCGGCGTTGGTGATCTTGGCGCTGTGGTCCACCGGGGGATGGGCGGCTCTTCGTAATCGCTCAGAAATAGTGGCGGGCGGATAGGCACGGCAGACCCTGCATTCGCTCACGCTTCAATGCCCCAATGTGTCCGGGCAGAGCTCGTGCTGGGCGGCATCGATCACTCCGCGTAGGTCGAAGTACACGATCGGGTTCGCGTCGATCTCCTGCTGCGGCGTCATGCCGTTGTGCAAATCGGTACACACCTTGGCGCCGCGACTGATCCTCACGGCGTCGTCGATCCCCGGCACGAATGTTCCGTGGTCGTTGAGGTAGCGGATGTAGCTGTCGCCGTCGGCGTGGGCCGGCGCGGCCATCGCGAGCGCGGCCGAAATAATCAACGCCGTCACCGGCCATCAGAAGACGTTCATCTCGCGACCGTAAATCGGTCCAGGCGGCGCCGCGATATAGATCGAGCGAACAGACGGTCCGTGAGCGGAAGGTCGATATTTCGCGCTCGTTGGGGGTACCACTAAGTGACGGCAGCCCTGCAGCCCTCGGGGTGGCTGTTCCACGAGGAGGCACTTCATGACCGAGCGCTACACCACCACCGACGGGGGCGCGCCCGCGCCCAGCGACGAGCAATCGCTGACCGTCGGACCCGACGGCCCAATCCTGCTGCAAGACCATTACTTGATTGAGCAGATGGCCCAGTTCAACCGCGAGCGGATTCCAGAACGCCAACCGCACGCCAAGGGCGGCGGTGCTTTCGGCCACTTCGAGGTGACCAACGATGTCAGCAAGTACACCAGGGCTGCGGTATTCCAGCCGGGCACCAAGACCGACACGCTGATCCGGTTCTCCACGGTCGCCGGCGAGCGAGGCAGCCCAGACACCTGGCGCGACCCGCGCGGCTTCTCGCTGAGGTTCTACACGTCGGAGGGCAACTTCGACATGGTCGGCAACAACACGCCGGTCTTCTTCATGCGGGACCCGCTGAAGTTCCAGCACTTCATCCGCTCCCAGAAGCGGCTGCAGGCAAGCAACGTCCGCGACCACAACATGCAGTGGGACTTCTGGAGCTTGTCGCCGGAGTCCGCGCACCAGGTGACCTGGCTGATGGGTGACCGCGGTATCCCCAAGAACTGGCGGCACATGAACGGCTACAGCAGCCACACCTACAGCTGGATCAACGCCGCCGACGAGATCTTCTGGGTGAAGTACCACTTCATCAGCGATCAGGGCATCGACTACCTGACCCAAGAGGACGCGGATCGGCTAGCCGGCGAGGATGGCGATTACCACCAACGCGACTTGTACGAGGCGATCGAGGGCGGTGACTTCCCAAGCTGGACACTGAAAATGCAGATCATGCCGTTCGAGGACGCCAAGACCTATCGGTTCAACCCGTTCGACCTGACGAAGGTGTGGCCACACGGCGACTATCCGCTGATCGATGTGGGCAAGCTGACGCTCGACCGCAACGTCACCGACTACCACACCGAGATCGAGCAGGCCGCGTTTGAACCCAACAACATCGTGCCCGGCACCGGGCTGAGCCCGGACAAGATGTTGCTGGCCCGTGGCTTCTCCTACTCCGACGCGCACCGCGCCCGGCTGGGAGCCAACTACAAGCAGATCCCGGTCAACACCCCGCATGTGGAGGTCAACAGCTACTCCAAGGACGGCGCGATGCGGATCAAGAACGTCACCGATCCGGTGTACGCACCGAATTCCTACGGTGGTCCTCACGCGGACCCGGCGCGGGCCGCCGAGGTGCGCTGGCAGGCCGACGGCGAGATGATCCGTGCCGCCTACACACTGCGCAAAGAAGACGACGACTGGGGGCAGGCCGGAACCATGGTGCGGGACGTACTCGACGACGACGCGCGAGATCGCCTGGTGCACAACATTGTTGGACACATCTCTAAAGGCGTCAAAGAGCCGGTCCTGTCGCGGGTGTTCGAATACTGGCGCCATGTGGACCCCGATCTCGGCAAGAAGGTCGAGGAAGGGTTCCGGTCAAGCTCGGCGAGCTAAAGCCAACCGGCAAGAGGTGCGAGTCCGAAACGATCAGTTGCCTTTGTAAGCGCCGATAAGAGACGGAATGACCGAATACCTGGAAGCGCTGTGGACACGGCTCCAGATTGCGGACAGCGTGCTTTTTTGAATACCCGCAAGACAATCCGGCCCTGCCGCTAGGCTGCCTCGCTGGGCGACACTCACGTCGCCTCGTTCCTACAGGAGGCGTTGATGACAGGTCGGTTGGCGGGCAAAGTAGCCGTCGTCAGTGGCGGCGCTCGCGGCATGGGCGCCTCGCATGTTCGGGCACTCGTCGACGAGGGCGCCAAGGTGGTCTTCGGCGACATCCTGGACGCCGAAGGCGAAGCGGTCGCCAAAGACGTTGGCAGTGCTACCCGTTACGTACACCTTGACGTCACCCAACCCGACGATTGGGAGCGCGTCGTCGCCACCGCGGTCGAGGCGTTCGGCGGCGTCGACATCTTGGTCAACAACGCCGGCATCATCAACGTCGGCCTGATCGAGGATTACGAACTCTCGGAGTGGCACCGCATTCTTGACATCAACCTGACTGGCGTCTTCCTCGGTATCCGGGCGGTCGTCGGGCCGATGAAGGCGGCCGGGCGCGGATCGATCATCAACATCTCGTCGATCGAGGGGATGGCCGGCACCATCGCCTGCCACGGCTACACAGCCACCAAGTTCGCCGTGCGCGGGCTGACGAAATCCACTGCTTTGGAGTTGGGGCCCAGCGGAATTCGGGTCAACTCGATCCACCCGGGATTGATCAAGACACCGATGACCGAGTGGGTCCCCGACGACATCTTTCAGACCGCACTGGGGCGTGCCGCCGAGCCGAGGGAAGTTTCCAGCCTGGTCATCTACCTGGCCAGCGACGAGTCCAGCTACTCGACTGGTTCGGAGTTCGTCGTCGACGGCGGGTGCACGGCAGGCTTGGGTCACAAGGACTTCTCCGCGGTCGAGACCGAGCAGCAGCCCGAGTGGGTTAGGTAAGACGCGACTGCTCGAGATAGGTTGCCAGCGCGTTGGTTAACCCTCGGCGGGCTTCATCGAGGTCGGCGTACGAGCCGAGCTGACGCTCAGACACCAGGCCGCGCATCGCACCGGGGATCAGGGCAGCCACCTCGCGGACTCGCTGCGGGTCGACGCCCAGATCCGCGAAAGCGCGTTGGCAGGTTTCCTGCCAGCTTTTGCCCCACGAGAACAGTTCGGCAGCGGTACGTGGATAGAGCCGCTCCAGCTCGTCGGGCTCGCGGGGGAGCGCGGCCCGCAGATTCTCGATCGCACGCGAATCCTGTGACGCCAGACCGTGATACAAGGTGTCGATGATCGCGCCGACCCGCTCGCGAAGGGGCGCCTCGGGTTCGGCACTGGTGAACGCCGACATCGTCTGGTCACGGCGCTCGGCGGTGCGATGCAGGACGGCGGCCCAGAACCCGTCGACGTCGCCGAACTGATACTGCACCGCGCCCCAGGTGGCGCCGCTCTCCTTGGCGATGCGACTGGCCGACACCGCGCCCGGATCGCCGGAAGCCAACGAGCGCACGGCGGCGTCCAGCATCGCTTCGCGGGTGGCCAGGCCGCGCTTGTTACTGCGCCGCTGCTGCACTTCCGCGGGAGCCATGCTAGGGATGGTAGCCGCTTTGCGCGAATTTCATAGAACCCACTATGAATTTATGGCTGAGCGCATTAACATCCAAAGTCGTCGCCCGAGAACCGCAGGAAGGACGCGCTGACATGGCTAAACCGCCGCTGTCGATGAAACCGACCGGCTGGTTCCAGGTTGCCTGGTCCGACGAGATCGGCGTGGGCGACGTCCACAGAATGACCTACTTCGGCCAGGAGATGGTCACCTGGCGTGCCGAGTCCGGCCAGCTCACCGTGATGAACGCCTACTGCGAACACCTTGGCGCGCATCTGGGCTTCGGCGGCAAAGTCGTCGGCGAGATCTTGCAGTGCCCGTTTCACGGATGGCAGTGGAGCAACGAGGGTCGCAACGTCTGCATCCCCTATCAGGATCGCCCGAACCGCGGCCGGCGCATCCGCACCTATCCGGTGGTGGAGCGCAACGAGTCGGTCTACATCTGGCACGACGTGCAGGGCCGTGAACCCTTCTTCGAGGCGCCAGACATCTTCGCCGGATTCAACGACGGCAGCAGTGTCGACGGCTACTACCCGCAGCAGCGATTGTTTCGCGAGCGCCTGGCAATGCATCCGCAGTACGTGCTCGAGAACGGTGTCGACTTCGCCCATTTCAAGTACGTGCACAACACGCCGATCGTGCCCATCTTCACCCGCCACGACTTCGCCGAACCGGTCTCCTTCGTCGACTTCACCATCACCTTCGAAGGCGACGACAACCAGAAGATCGAGGACATCGACAGCCGGGTGGAAGCCATCAACGGCGGTTTGGGCATCGCGGTGACCAAGAGCTGGGGCATGATCGACAACCGCACCATCTCGGCGATCACCCCGGTGGACGAGTCCAGCTCCGACGTCCGATTCATGGTCTACATCGGTCGAACCCCGGGCAAGGACACCGAGCGCGCCGAAACCAAGGCGCGCGAATTCGGGGAAGAAGTGATCCGCCAATTCGAGCAGGACGTCGAAATCTGGCGGCACCAGCGCTACTCGGACCCACCCGCGCTGGCGACCGCCGAATACCAGGGCTTCACCGCAATTCGCAAGTGGGCCAAGCAGTTTTATCCCGACGGCATCGGTGGCAGCGCCGCCGAAGTACATGCCGCAGCTCAGAAAGGCTGAACCGAATGAATGCACCGCTCCGCGTGTTCCAAGTTGCCACCGGCAATGTCGGTTCGGAGATGATCAAGCGGATCGCGCTGCGGCCGGATCTGGAACTCATTGGCGTGCATTGTTATTCGGCCGACAAGGTCGGCAAGGACAGCGGCGAACTGGCCGGCGCGGCGCCCAACGGGGTCAAGGCCACCGGCAGTATCGAAGAGATCATCGCGGCCAAGCCGGACGTGCTGACCTTCCATGGGGTGTTCCCCGACGAGGACCTCTACGTCAAAGTGCTTGAGGCGGGCATCAATATCGTCACCACCGCGGACTGGATCACCGGTTGGCATCGCGATACCAACCACCCGCACCCGTCCGGCAAGCCGGTGAGCCAGGTTCTGCAAGGGGCCTGCGAGAAGGGTGGCGCATCGTTCTACGGCACGGGCATGAATCCGGGGCTGAATCAGATTCTGGGCGTGGTGTGTTCGGCCGACGTGGCCGAAATCGAGAACGTCACCACGATCGAGTCGGTGGACGTGTCCTGCCACCACTCCAAGGACACCTGGATCGAGGTCGGATACGGACTGCCGGTCGACGATCCCGAGATCCCGGCGAAGCTGGAGAAGTACACCCGGGTGTTTGCCGACAGCGTTCTGCTGATGGCCGACTGCTTCGATCTGCCGCTGGACGAGGTGAAATTCAGCTACGAGCTGGGCGCCTGCACGAAGGACGTGGACCTGGGCTGGTACACGTTGCCCAAGGGATCACTGGGTGGCAACTACATCAAATATCAAGGAATCGTGAACGGCGTCCCGCGCGTCGAGACGCATCTAGAGTGGCAGATGACTCCGCACACCGACCCGAGCTGGCATATCAAGGGCTGCTACATCACCCAGATCACCGGCGACCCGTGTGTTTACAACAAGCACATGATCTTCCCCAAAGCCGGCGTGGATCTGTCCAATCCGGCAAACTTCGCGTCGATCGGAATGACCGTCACGGGCATGCCCGCGCTGGCCGCCATCGCCGGCGTGGTTGCGGCACCTCCGGGGCTGATGACCAGCGCTGACCTCCCGCTGCGCGGATTCGCCGGCCGTTTCAAGCCCTAGATGCGCGACCAATTGCGCGAGCGGGATCCATCTGTACGGAGAGTGTGACAGCGACGTAACATTCCCGGAACCGTTC
>Ga0302177_10001834_pt1 | contig 15120 bp, 9 predicted proteins | sample I_Palsa_E1_2_FD_198780 | JGI IMG/M metagenome (GOLD analysis project Ga0302177, IMG submission 198780) | Peat permafrost microbial communities from Stordalen Mire near Abisko, Sweden - I_Palsa_E1_2 | ecosystem: Environmental > Terrestrial > Soil > Palsa > Peat permafrost | place: Sweden: Abisko... | reverse complement strand
TTGGCGGGAAACGCTGTCCCCTGCGGCGCCGTGTACTCCACCAGGTACGGCACCAGCCCCACGCTCCCGCCGGAGACGCCGCTGGCCAGCAGCACGTGGTCATGCAGCAGATAGCCGTTAAGTTGCTTTTGCTTGTCCTCGCGAAACTCCTTCTCCAGCCGCGCCATCACCTGCGCCGTCCACTCGGCGGCCTGGATGCCTCCGCCCGTAGCCGTGACCACCACCAGCGGCTGGTCCTCGCCGTTCCGGGGTGGGAGGGCGTTCACGCGTTCGAACGTTTTTTCCACCGCTTCAGTCGGATTAGGCAGCACCGTCACCGCCGAAGCCGGCCGGACTTCGAAATAGTGGTCTGCATCCCAATCGACGATGTGCGTCTGCACCCACTGTACCCGGGAGGAGCCATTCGCCTCCGGCAGGTAACTCAGCGCCAGTTTCGGCAGAAAAATGAATGCAATGGCCGACGTCAGCACGGGCACACGGTATCGGTCGAAGAAGAAGCTCGCTCCGTTAATCCCCCACTGCGTAAAGATAAGGATCACGGTTACCGACGCCAGCACCGGAAAGCTTCGTTCTAGTTTCACCTTCTGATGGATCACGTCGCTAACCAGCAAATACGCAAAGGACCCCCACAGCGCCAGGAACAGCAAAGAGAAGAAGACGCCCGCCTTCTCCATCCTCCAGTAGCTTTTTGTCTGCCTCGCTCCGAGCAGCACGCAGATACAGATCGCCCCGGCGAAGACGATCTCTGCCAGCGGCTTTGTCGTCGTTACCACAGGAGCCACGATTGGATACAGAAACAGATACAGTAGCAGGAACGCGATCAACGAAACGGTAGCGAGAAAGTGCAGCTCCCACAGCGGCCCGTCGCTGTTCGGCGCGTAGCCGATATGCGTGAACTTGAGCGGCCAGCGCAGCGCGAGTTCCAGCCATTCTGCCAACTGCGGCTTGCTCGCGCCCTGCATGGCCTCCTCCACCCTGGGCAGCAGGCGAGGAAAGATCAGCGCGCGCGGGCCATCGCCCTTGATCCACTCGTGCGTCCACAGGTAGAAGAGCGTGACGAGGTACCAGAACACGAACGCCGCCACCAGGCCTGCGGCGAACCAACCCCACAGGCTCAAGTGCCATCCCCCATACGGCCAGGTACCTGCATCGTGGCCTGCGAAACCCACCTGTTCGCGAATGGTGGTGCGGGCCACGTACCACAGCGTGAGGAAGGCCGGTATCTGCGCCACCGCGAGCACCGTCCACAGTGTGCGCGTCTCGCACGAGGTCATCCACTTATAGAGCAGCACCGGCGGCTGGCTGGCGAAGCGAGCGTTGCCGTTCATCACAATGTTGCGCGCGCACACCAGCGTGGTGGTGGTGAGGGTCACGACAAAGAACGTCGCATGGAAGGCTTGCCATCCTGTACTGAGCGTCATGATGCCGCGGCTAAGCGCGCTCACGCCGGTCCAGGCATCCAGCACACACACGAGCGGCAGCAGCAGCCACCCGAGGAGGCAAAAGCGCAGAAAGTACAGGTATTGGAACCTGCGCGACCAGTTCTCCCTGCGGGTCGACGGCGGGTCTGGTTGAAATTCCTTCTTGGGGCTTATATACATTGACCGCCTCCACGGGAAAAGTAATAGTAGAACCCGGACGGAGCGGCCCCGGCGACTCGCTTTTGAGCTCTAATCCCGCCCACCAATCGACGGGTGCCCCATCCTTCGCGTTCTTTGCGAAGGGTGGGATAGTCAAATCTCGCGCTTCCTCGTCCTCACCTGCCCATTGTTTAAGAACACAACTCGATCACAGACTCGGCGTTGCCGCGCTTACGGAAATCCGTGGACATAATACCTATCCCTCTGAACAAAGAGCTGCTGGAAACCGCTGGTCTCCTTACTCCACAATCAAAGACCAGCCACGATTGCCCAGCAAGCGAAGGCGCTGTTCAGGGTGGTGCAGTACTGATAGATTCCGTAGATGCTGCCGGCCAGTGACTTGATCGTCTCCTGTGAAGAGCCGGCAGGCGCTACGATCTGGGGTTCGGAAGCATTGCGTACGGAGACCCATGCGGGCTTCGCTCCGGTCATCTGCGCGATGGCGAAGAACGCAAAAGCGTCATCGGTATCGTTCATGGCGCCCAGTGCCTGCAGCCCTTCGAGATCGGTGCTGTCATCTACGGTAAGGAAGTCGGCCGAGACAATGTCCATAGGCTGCGGGCCCGGGACGGGGTGGCTGCCAGTCACGTAGATGGCGGGCGGCGCGACCGGCTTCTGTACGAAGCTGAAGCCGGAATGAGACTGTAGCCGTTCGTAGCACGAGGTGAGGCCGGGAAGGGAGAGCTGCGTCAGGTTAGCCGCAGCGTAATTCAGGTAGGTGGTTTTCAGCGCGACAGTGTTGGTCAACTGGCCATCGCCGGTGCTGAGCGCGTTGATCTGCGGAAAGGTCGGATAGGTGTCCTGGACGTGAAAGCGTGCCGCGGTGGTGATCACCACATCGCCGCACTGAACGTGGCTCCCGATGGCTCCCGCGGTGCCAGTGCTCAACACCAGCGAGGGCTTGAGCTCGGTAACAAGTTGTTGGATGACGGGAACGAACGGCAGCTTGACACCGTTTTGCTTGGGATGAAGCTCGGACTTGAAAAGCACAACGTTGGTGGCGCCGATTTTGACCGCGGAGAGGTAGCCGAAGAGTCCATCCTCGAGCGCGGTGTCGCCGTCAATACCTTCGATAATGGGCTTGAACTGGTTGAAGTTATGTCCGTACCCGTTCCATTGCTTCTTGCGAGCAGGAGTCCAAGCGTTGTTGCCGGTGAAGACGTCGAGCAGGGCGCTGGTCTCGTCGTCGGTGTAGAGGATGATCAGAACATCGGCTTGCACATTGAGCGCGGTGGTGATCTTTTCTCCTGCGCTGTATTTGCCCAGCGGCTGCGGGGTGGGCTTAAGCGTGGAGGGCCAATCGATGGCGCCAAGAGAGACGATGACTGGCGATTGCTGGCTGGCGGCTAGCGCAAAGGCGTCAGTGACACTGACGCCTTTGAACGTGCCGGTGCGGAATACTTGTGGCTGCATTGAAGTCCTCATGACTTTATACCTCCAAAGCGCAAAGCGGGTTCTCGGCAGCCGGGGAATAGGCCGCAGTGATTGTTTCCTTAAATCAGGGCACTTTAGCAGCGGCCAGGACCGCCTGAAGTGCCTGCCCGTCAACACTGCCCAGGCCCGTACAACCGTTCCATCCAGCCCCGGCCGGATAGCCCGTGACTCCGTTGCAACTATTATTCGCCGGACCCGGCGGCCCTGCGATATGGCGAAAAGCCGACGCGGGCAGGCTGTACAGCGTCGTATTGAGGAAGCCGGCGGGAGAGCCGAGATTGCTGTTGATCCGCGCCATTAGTCCCGCATAGAGCGGAGCTACCGCGCTTGTGCCTCCGATCTGCTCCGGCTGCTTGCCGTTGATGACCTGTGGATAGCCGCTGTTGGGGCTGGCGTTTCCGGCAATATCTGGAACGCCCCGGCCGGCCGCTCCCGTACCGATGCGCTTTGGAATTGCGGCTCCCGCCTGATACGCCGGAACGCCAAACCGCGCGCTTACGCCGCCGCCTGTAGCGCCGTTGTCATTCCACACCCATTCGTCGAACGACTGCCCTTGGATGTTGCCGATCGTCGTGCCGCCGCAGGCCGTCACCCAGATGTCGCTGGCGGGATAGCTGGTCTGTGCCTGGGTGTTACTGTCCACGAAGGCGCCTGAATCGCCCGACGAAATGAAGACCGTGATCTTGTTGGTCGAAGCGTCCTCAAAGAGGCTGGTGAACTGCGCGTACTCGCTGGGAGAGAAGTTCGGCGTCCCGGGATCGTCAGCTCCCCATCCGTAACTGATGGAGATGATGCTTGGCGTTGGGTCGCCCGCTTTCGGAAGGATCATCATCTGCAGGGCATGGATCATGTTCTGGACCTGGGCGCCGGCAAATTAGACGGCAATGGTCGCCTTCGGCGCGATGGCGCCGGCCACGGTGATGTCCAGGCCCGTTTCGCCGTCAGACTTGCCGGAGTTTTTAGCTCCGTCGACGGAAACGTCGATGAGGTTCGGCATGGGTAAATTGCCCAGCGCCTTCATCGTGCCTTCGATGTCCGTTTTGGAGTAGCCGGCGGGGGTTCTCCCGGTCTTCATTTCATACAGTCCGATTGTCTGGTTGGCGCCATCGCCCGCCGGAAAATTGTAGAGGTTCGCGACCTGTGCCGGCGTCAAAGCCACCGTGTTCGGCGGATCCACCTTGCTCCCCTGCTGAACGGCAGTGGTTGCAGACCAGTGTTTGGCCTCGACCTCGCGATCCGTGAGGCCGACCACTGCCTGGACGTAGTCGGCGATGGCAGCAGGAACTTTGACCGGGCCGTCGTGGCTGCGATAGGTTCCCTGCGAATATTCGTAATTATTTAGTTGTACGGCGAAGGCCTTACTGATGTCATCTGCGGACCCGTGCACGATCACAGAGCGGCGCGCGACGTCGGCGTCCACGACCTGCAGGCCCGCGTCTCGGGCAAAATTGACAACGGCGTCTATCTCGCCCTGCGCCGCGCCCCGCGCTTTTGCGAAGGCCTCGCGTGTGGGGCGCGACGATGGCCTGGCCATGACCTCTTCTGGTGTCACCTGCGTGTGGCCCTGGTGCCGGCGCAGCATGAGAGTGATGGTAAGCTCCTGAGCGCCGTCGGTCGGTTGCAGCTTCTTGAAGCCTTTCGGTTGGGGATGCTCGCTGCCCTGGAGTAAACGATGTGCGGACGATGTCGCCATTACAACCTCCTGGTTTGTCTACGCTGTTGCTCGGTAAAGGAATCGTTCAAAACTTCATGCAGCCAAGCCCTGTTGCGCAGCACCGGGTCCTATTTGGCAGACCGAACCCGGGCAGGATGAGCAACAGCCACGGAATCGTTGAGTTCGGGACGATTGATTTCTTCGGGCATCCGAAGATTTTCAGTTACGAACATAGTGAGTGGATCCATGGAAACGTTTCATGCACTGCGAATAAAGTTTCCTTTGGATAACGACTGGGACGGCAGAAACCAGGGGTCAGGCGAAACGCACTAATCGTCTGGTACCTGATTGCCCATTTAGCGTTGTTTCTAGTAACGAGAAGGGGCCTTAAGATCTGCAATCTGCCCAGGGCCGATTTGACGCTTCAATTAGTCATCCTGGAGCCAACTGGAGCGCTGACCTCGTCCTGATGCTCGACAAGCTCGCTAAGCTTTGCCGCCATTTCTCGAAGAAGCAATGCGTTCTCCGGCCGCACAGCGATCTGCATAGCAGTGAGCACATCGGACATCTCTTTACTAAGAGGTTCAAGTAGCGCGGGTTGAGATCCGACCGCCATCATTTTATGAATGATCATCCGTAGCTTCGACTCAGCGGGTCTGTACGCGTCAGCGATTGCTTTAAAGTGCTCGAAGTCGATGTATGAGGTCCAAAGTCCCGGCCTGTCCAACCCTGCTTCCTGAGCGTCTCTGTGCATTAGATTCAGCTCTTTCAGCAGCCGGCTCGCGAGTCTCGGCATTTGGTCCGGTGCCGTGAGAGACACGTTCTCTCCACGGAAGTCGCTCTTAGACTCTAAAAACATGGACCGAAATCGACAGACGAGTTCCAATCCTTTTAATAGCTGCGTCGTGTCTTTGTCACCGTAATCTGTGCGCTGCAACATCTCAACAAAGTAAAGGTTATATTCACAACAGTCGTCATAATACCTGGTAGCTGTGGTCAATATGACCCTATATCCCGTTCTTCCGTCACTTGCGAGAATCACTTGACTGTTGTCTACGTCCACCCGATCCGGGAACGAAGAGAGCACAACCCTCGTGATTGCGTCCTGCCACGATTCAGCAAATGGCTGACCCGCAGTCAGCTCGACAAATCTTTTCCACGTAATAGGCTCATCTGCTAGACCAAAAATCTTCATGGAGCCACCCGTGTTGACCGCGCCGAGGGGCCGAAGTTCGGCTTCCATCGGTAGGGTTTCGTTCGACTCCTCCAGGGCGGAGCCTCTTACGCGAACGGTAATCTGCTTCTGTGGTTTGACAGTATTCTCGACCGTTCCTTTTAAGTATTGGAAGATTGCAAGCTTTAGATTGTGAACGCATTTTGCCGGCTCCTGTTCTGGTTTTCTATGCGGTTTGGGAAATCCGGTTTTCTCGATATTCTTTGCGACCTCGTCCTGCCAAGCCGCAATTTCCGAGCAGAGCGCCTCCTCGGGGGACACTGAAAGGACCGATTCAAAGTCGTGCAAGCTAACTCTCAATTGACTCGTCGAAAGTCCCAGCGAAATGCCCTGCTCATAGGCTGTGATCGCCGGAGGTTCAAATAAATAGAGAGAAATTTTCTTGCGATGACCAGGGTCAGTTCGCATAATATGATCAAAATATCCAACTTCCCAACCGGTATATCCGTGGCTGGCCTTTTCGGCGCCTGTATAGACAATAACGAGAACGTCTGTCTGCTGTAGCTTTGATTCAATCTGTGTCTTAAATGCTGAACCAGGTTCGAGAAAATCTCTATCGATGTTGATCTCCGCGAAGAAGTCGGGCAGTGCCGTCTTGAAGCAACTGGCTACTGCCGTTGCAATCGCAAGGTCCTCCGAAGCATAGCTTATAAAAATCCGGAAAACCCGTTGGTCAGTTACTGTGAATGTGCCTGTAGCCATATGGTTCCTCCGGAGAGACCGTCAGGGAAAACTGGTAATGGAACGGTTGCAATCAGCGGACATGGTTGATTCCCGCTGGCAAGCATCCCTAACTCCGCTCGCTTCTAAAGGACCGAGATATGAGAATAGTGTCGCGCTTCCTCTTTTCGTTTCAACGGCGAGCGGATTTTCTGAGTTCAGTCCAGAGCAGACCGGCCTATTTGACCGGAAACAGTATCACAAACAGCGATCGTGCGAAACCTTTTCGATCTAAATCAGCGAGTCGAGCTTCCACGCGATATCGGGAGCCGTGTCGTCCATGTAATGAATATGGGCTCCGGCTCCTATGCACATCTCCTGACGCTCACCGCCTTTGGAAGCAATCACCCAGGGCACAGGTTGCGCAGGCGAATAGGCGGGCCGACGGTACCACTCGTCCAACCACAGGGAACGGCCAACATAGTCTCCGCTCCGGTAGGCGTTGATCCAGCATGCCAATCCCAGTTGGCTGGGATCAGGCAATTGCGCACTACTAATGGTAGCTTGGTCGCGATCGAGCGGCCGGGGCAGCGGATGCTTGCCATTATCAGGTACCGGGCGAACCCAATCATAGAGATATGGAAAGAAGCGGTTGAGCAGTTGACGGGCCGGATTACCCATCGTCATGAGTGTAATGGGAATACGAGTGAACTTGGGGCCGGCAGGAGATCGCTCATACCACTCCTTGTTACCCCTTTCAGATTCAAGGTAAAACAAGAGGTCGCCCGAGATGAGCGCGCCAAGGCTGTGGGCTACGATGATGATGGAGTCGTAACCCTGGCCTTGCTCGTCCTGATAGCTGCGTAGGTACCGCAAGGTCGAGATGTACCGCTCGAAGATGGTGGCGCGAGGCGTGGCATAGGTCGGCGTGGTGCGCAGGTAAGTGTCGACGTCGAGGATAGTGGCCAATATGCTTTGCCCCCGCTTGGCGAGGGCTGCGAGCACAGCAAACCCTATAAAGGTATTGCTCACCATAGCAAACGCGATCGGCCCCAGGTAGGGATCGAGTTGGCCCCGCCAATTCGCCGCTCTGTACAAGGCCGGCACAAGAAAGACTGCACTCCAAAGCAGGAGCGTGACTATTGTGGTTGCGTCGAGCCCGCGTGACATCCAAGTGCCCATGCGCACGGACACGGTATCGCTGGTGTCGCGTGGGGCCTTCTTCTTTCCACGTCGAAGCATGGCCTCAGTAAATACGCTGGGCAACGCCCACCATAGCAGTAGAAAGGCAGTCAATGACAACAATCCGATGGTGACTGGTAATTGATAGCCCATGGTCCAGGCGAAGACGCGAAGAGCATAATCGTTTTGCCGCTTATCCTCCTTCGGCTTCAGCGGCTCCATAGTCTTCAGAGGCTCCAGGTACTTCTCGTTTCTGATGGTCAGATCCTCGGGTGGGAGCAACAAGAGGGCTTCGGCCGATTTCAGCCAATCCGGAATATGACCCTGGGTGACCACTGCATTGCTGAAAATGGAACCCCCCGGGGGCATGAGTTGGCGAGTTCCCGTGAGAAAGGCCGCCCAAATCATGAGTGTGACCAGGAGAAAGAGAACAGTCGGCAGTGCCAACGCGAGCCGGCTGGTCCTGACAGCAGCTCTTGCGCGTCCCCATTCTGGGCCATCGGGGTTCGTGCGCTCCATTCGCCGCCAGGCTATGCCTCCCAGAAGGGAGGCCACAATAGCGCAAATGACCATCACGCCCCAGCAAAGCCGCACCGCGCCGAGCAGCACCTGCCCCGTCCACAGGGTTGCCAGTACCACCACAGGGGATTCCTGGGATACATGGTAAGCACGCCAAAGAAAGAAGATAAAACTTCCGAAGCTTACCGCAAAGAAAATGATCCCGGTGGCCAGCACTCCCTTCCGTTCGTCCTCATACTTGCTGAGTATCCAAAGCAAAAAACCTAATCCTGGAATAAGCCAGAACAGCACCGCCCCCGCAATATCGATTCTGGTCGCCGCATCCGCGCCCTTCAAACCCCACACAAATAATCCTGTGAGGGGGAGAACGACTCCCAGCGCTACTGGAGAGAGAGCCCGCAGCGCCCATATCCATGGATGTTCGATGACCGCCCGTTCTGCCCTCATAATCGTAATCACTCCCGCCGCTATGGCTCCCGTGATCCCCAGCGCCACTGGCACCCAAACGTGCCCTCGTGTCGTGGACCACACTTCGAGCAGGCAGGAAGCCAGGGCGATCAGCAGAAGAACCTCCAGCAGCGGGATGAAGATTTGCAACAGACGTACAGCGTAACGCTGAATAGTTCGGTAGGTCTCCCATATGAGTCCCCTGCCCTCTGCCGCGCCGGTATCAATAGCAAGCCGGCTTAGGCTTGCCAGGTGAAGAATTAACTGGAACAGCGATAGGAAGAAGGTGACGACGGTGTTGTTCGGCTTTGCCAAGTCCGCCCATAGCACCTCGTAAATATCGACCTTGGCGCCATTGGAAAGCTTCTCTCCTTCGAGCCGTGCGGTCCTATACACATTTCCATCGGCTCCGCCACGATACTCGCTGGCCAAAGTTTCGGTGTATCGCAACCCTGCCTGACCCGGTAGCCCGGGACCAGCAATCGTCGCTTGATGAGCGAAGTCCGCACTCTTCTCCTGGTACAGGTGCGTCAGTCGGTACGCTAAAGTAGGCTGCTGCTGTGAGACGCGGTTGCCGTTCGAAGTCTCCAGCGGTTGCAGTGGGATCTGGATATTCTCCGCAACGAAGGGTTTGTATTGTCGAGCCGATCCATAAGGACCGCGCCCTGGAAGCGACAGCAACAGGTCCGCCATCGCGTTTTGCGTCTCCCCAGCAAGGTGCGCTCCGACACCGTGAACCGCTAAAATGGCTACTTTCTTCGTCATCGTTTGTCCGTTGTTAAAACTTGTCGCTCATAAAATAGGATGGAAGAAGAAGACCTGACAAAAACCCGGTTGCAAGAAAGTAAGCGATGATCACCGCGGCGAGCACTTGTGCTACAGCGGCGTCTTGAGCCCCTAGCACCGGCCCGATGATCTTACAAAGGTTCCAATACTGGGTGGAGGCGGCTCCTAATTTCGCCAGAGTGAAGCCCGTAATCACTTTGCCCAGGGTGGCCGCAGAATCGGCGAGAAGGGTCTTATCGCGGTTCGGTGCCTGTGGCTTTGCCTGGTCTGCCTGAATCGCTTTGTCCTGCTGTGCTACCCCTTGCGGATAGCCGAAGAGCAGCCCGAAGAAGCCACCGACCAGTAGGCATGCTCCCGAAAGCAACAGCGCCGTCTCCCAACCATTGCAGGCCAACACAGTGGCGGAGAGACCGACGACAATAAAAACGATCGAGTCGAAGGCGATCACGAACCGCACCGACAAGGGGTCGTCTCTCTTCGCATCCTTCGGAAACAGGTTTTTTGCCGAGCCATACAGCACACCTGCCGCCAGGATGAAAACAACCCACGCACGCGCTGCCGACGGATTAGTTAACTCACTGTGGAAGACGCGCACAAGAACCAGAAGGATCACCACAAGAAGGATGAGTGACCAGCTCCGTTTCAGAAAAGTTTGCATACGATGAGGGTTCTCCTGCATTGTTCAGCGCGTGGCTACAACCCTTCACTGCGGCTTCACGCCCAGCTTCGCAAACAACTGCGCAATGTCAAATTTCGTACCAAATAAAAACCGCAGATCATTGGGAGCAGCGAAGTTCGGGTCAAGCTTCTCCGCCATCACCTGCTTCTGGCCGATATTGGCGTTGAGCCCGACATAAAAGAGCGTGTCTGGAATCTTGAGCAAACCTTCAATGTCGATTCGGTAGAGGCGCTTGCGGCTGTCAAGCGTGTACTCGCTCCCATAGGTGCTGCAGCCATTACCGGCGATCGCGGTGCCCCTCTGGTCCGGACTGTGGCAGATCAGGCTCTCCAGGTTGCTGAAGCGGCCAAGCGAGAAATCAAGATAGCTGTAGATCTCTGGCGCCACTTGAGTGGTGTTCGTAAGCCCCATGTGACCCACTCGAGCACCGTAATCGTAGAAGTTGTAAATCTGATCGAATGTCTGCGTGCCCGTGCCGCCGTTACCCGGCAGAACAACAGTTTGTGCTGTAGCGCCGGTGATGGTGTTAAACCCGACTTTCCCGATAGGGGCGACAAAGAGCGCGTTCGGCGTGTTCTTATAAGTCCAACGGCTGACCAGGTAAGGCAGGTATACCCCAACACCCACGTTGGCGGTCTGTTGCGAAGTCAGAAAACTGCTGGTGGTGCTGCTGCTGGCGGAGCTGCCGGTCGAGCAGGTCGCCGCCGTGGTCGAGGCCCTGGCGGTGCTCGTACCGGTACCCGTGCCGGTGGTATTGCCCGCCGTGGTGCAGCTGGTGTTCGTTGCATTTGAAACGACGGGAATCGCCGTAAGGCGCGTTTCGAAATAACTGGAGAAGCCCGGTCTGCTTATCTGCCTCGTCAGCCAGTTCTTGGGTGGCGCCAATTCAACCGCGGTAGCCAGTAGCCCGTTGCTGATTTCCAACGTGCCGGAGTCGACGGTGAACTCGCTCACCGGGTCAGCGGTAGTGGGAGGAGTGGGCGAATTAGAAGGAGTGGGTGAAGTAGAAGGAGTCGGAGGAGAAGAAGGAGTCGGAGGAGTGGAAGGAGTCGGAGGAGTGGAAGGAGTCGGAGGAGTGGAAGCAGTGAGAGGAGGCTGTGGTTTGAGCGTCCCACTGGTGACAGTGAAACGCTGCCTTTTGTGCAAGGGAATGCTCACGCCTGTCACGGTGATGCTTTCCTCGCCGGTCACCTCCACTGTGGCATTATCGATTGCAAAGGGTGGACCCAGTTTGCCGGACCCGCCCGTAATGTGAATGGGGTGCGTGAAATGCATCGATCCTCCGGCTAGGTCGAGCGTGGAGGAGGAGCCCTCTGCGATGCAACCCGGTTCACCCAGAGGCCCCTGCAGGTAGCAGCGCGGCAAATGCCATGACTTTTCCACGTTGAGCGCGTAGAACTGGTGCGCGGAGGAAAAGGAAGAGCTGTCGTTCGTGATGAGCACGCCGCCCACAAAATAAGCACGGACCCTGCCCCAATTTGCTTCCAAACTCTTGACCGGAGCCAGATTAGAGTCGCTTGTAGCTATTGTGTTGCTCTTGCTGTCTTTGTACGTTTCCACTGCGCAGAGAATCATGCCCTCCTTGAGTGGATCGGTCAGTGTGAGCGTAGTCGCGTCTGAGGCCTTGGCATCCATACTTGTCCCGGCCACAGTGGTCAGCTGTTTGCTGCCATCCTTTTTGCACGGCTGACCCGCATCGACGTTATACAGGCCATAGGTTGCCGAGGTCACGCCCTTGGGAAACGCAGGAGAAGTCACCGACACAGTACTGACACCGGCGGCCGCTGATGCAATCGAAGGCGAACCGGCCGCGGGTTCCACCGTGACGGGCACGGAATAGGCGGTAGCAACCAACTTGCCCCGGCTGTCGTTAAAGGCTTCCGCGACGCAGAGGTTGCTCTTCTCCGTCAGCGCGTCCGCCAACGTAACAGTAGTCGCGGTGGAAGGTGTCGCATGGTCATCCGTAATGCTAAGAGCTGTGCCCACATCGGTGCAGCCTTTCCCTGCATCGACGGTCGATAGCTTATAGGTCCCGGTCGATGCGCCTGACGGAAGAGCGGGCGAGGTAATCGCGACGGTCTTTGCGCCGGAGACAGCGGCAGCAATTGAAGGCGCCCCAGTGACCGGGAATTGCTTGGAATACGCGGTCGTAACTTCCTTACCTTGTGCGTCCTTGAAGGACTCTTCGGCGCATAGCAGGCTACCTTCCTTGAGCGCGTCTGCCAATTGCAGCGTTGTCGCAGCCGAAGGTTTGGCATCCGCACTGGTATTGGCCGCAATGGCCACGGCCGTGCCGGCCCCGGCAGCGCACGCCTTGCCCGCCTCGATCGTAGACAGCTGGTAGGTTCCCGAATCTACACCGGCGGGAAAGGCAGGCGAGGTAAGGGAAACTGTCTTGAGCCCGTCGGTAGCCGAGGTTATGACAGGTGAGCCGTTGATAGTGACGGCTACAGTGTTTGGTTGCGGCGGCGGCGTTTGAACGTTTGTAGTCTGTGCGTGAGTGCTCGTGCTGCCTGGTTTTGCCGTCACCGGCGCGGAATGCTGTGCCGCATTGAGGGCGGACGCGGTCACGTGCAACACGAAGTCTTGTGTAGTCTGCTTGCCGGCGTAGTCGGTTACGACGACATGCACCCGATGAGTCCCGATGGCCGCCAGGGTCGGTATGCCGTGCAGCAGCCCAGTCTGGGGATCGATCGTTAGTCCCGCCGGTTTCTCTTCGCCGCCGAGCGCATAGGTAAACGGAGCTTGACCGCTTACGGTGACCGCTATCTGTTCCGCGTACTTCTTGCCGATGACTCCCGGCGTCAGCTCCGGCGGCCCATCGTCAGCATAAACGGAAGAGCAAAGAACTAGAGCGAAGCATAAAGAAGAAAGCCAATATCTGCACACGGAGTAGACCTCCGAACGAAGGTTCATTTGTGTGATTCAAACGAGCCTTGGCTTTTGAGACAGCCGGCAGCACACCTGGCCACTAAGCTGCCTCACTCCGGACAACGATGTTCGCGCTCTCGCACGTGCAGTTCAGCTTGGGTATTAGCTGTCGCCGCCGTCAGATAGCAAAACGCGCAGATGGAATCTACCGTTTTATCTGGATTGATGCGGTAGAAGAACTGATGAAAGTGCACATTCTTAGTTGCATCATCGGGCCGCATGATTGGATTCCTAAACGCAGGGGTTGCACAGCTCGAGAAAAAACGGAAGTCGCGTCGCCGCAGTCCGCGTTTCAACAATTCGTAACGTCCCATCCAATACTCCTTAAAACAGCAAGGCTCTTTATCCGACCGGATGTGCCGTGCTGCCCGATGCCATCACTTCTGCCTCTAAGAACGACAAACCTCCGAAAAACCCTGCGCTCTCCTGTGCAAAACTTGCATCGGACGCTGCCGCCGGCAGGCGCCAAGGCTTTCCTGGATAAAGGCGCGGCTTAGATTCAACCGCTTACCCGCCACTCAGCCGATCCAAATTCTGCGGATAAAACCCCCTGCCGAGGCTTAGAGCCGAAATCAGAACGACACTTTTCAGTCTTACAGGCCATCAAACGGTCGGCATCCGCGCAGTTCAGGCTTCTAATGCAGGCTCCCGATTCTTAGCTCGCCAAGATGAGGAAACCCTGTAGAATGTTGGCTCTGCACAACGGGGACGAAGAAAATGAAGAGCTACTCCTCCATATCGATCGAGGAACTGCTCGGCCAATGCTCTTGCTCGCGCACGCCGCAGGCCTGGGAGGAGTTTGTCCGGAGATTTCACCGGCTCATTGCAACGGTGATCCTTCGTACAGCAAGCAGGCTCGGTGATTCGTCAAAGCAAACGGTCGACGATCTTATCCAGGAAACTTACCTTAAACTCTGTGCAGACGACTTTCGTATCCTCCGCACCTTCGAGCAGCAGCACCCGGACGCCTTTACCGGCTACATAAAGGTCGTGACCGCCAACGTCGTTCGCGATCACTTCAAATCTGCCCACACCCAAAAGCGCGGGGCAGGCCACCTGGAACAGATCGAGGAGGATTTTGTCCCCATCGCCGGCGAGGACTCCGCCGGGAGTCCAAAGTCCATCGAACGCGCTATTCTTATCCAGGAAATTACACGCCACCTGGATATCTGTATTGCCGGGCCGGATCAGGAGCGCAATCGTCAAATCTTCTGGCTTCACTATCGCGCCGGCCTCTCCGCGCGGGCCATCGCGGATCTCCCCGGAATAGGGATTACAACAAAGGGTGTCGAAAGCACCATCCTGCGGATCACCAAAGAGTTGCGCGAACGAATGGCGGAGCCCAGGGTCGGAGTACACGATGGAATTCGGCGGGCGCCCGAAGGGTTTGTGCCCGCGTAATCGTTTTAGAAAGGAGAAGCAGTTGGACCTACACCTAAATACCGACCAAATCGACGAGCTTCTCCAGTCGGCTGCGGATAGCACGCCAAACCAGGGCGCCAATCGCGACCACCTGGAGAACGCCCGGAGGCACCTTAAGGACTGCACGACCTGCCAGATGTGGATGCGCGCACATGAACAAGCAATCGAGAGCCTCGCCTTGCTCAAACCCAAAACCCCTGGGGCAAAAGGTCTAATCTGCCCCCCTGACTTTGTCTGGCTGGATATTGCGGCAGGAATTCTCGACCGGGATGCGGAGAACGACCTGAGCCACGCTGCCCAATGCGACCACTGTGGATCGCTCCTACGGCAAGCGAAAGAGGACTTTGCAGAGGAGCTAACACCGGAAGAGGAAACTATAATCGCGAACCTCCCAAGCTTACACACAGCTTGGCAAGGACGACTAGCAGTGAAGCTCGAAGACACCCAAGCTCCGCTACCGGTTCTTTCGCCGCCCAAAGATCGTTCGCCATGGTTTTTAGGAAGCCTTCTCGCGCCCTGGCGGCTGGCCATT
>Ga0302177_10001833_pt1 | contig 15121 bp, 16 predicted proteins | sample I_Palsa_E1_2_FD_198780 | JGI IMG/M metagenome (GOLD analysis project Ga0302177, IMG submission 198780) | Peat permafrost microbial communities from Stordalen Mire near Abisko, Sweden - I_Palsa_E1_2 | ecosystem: Environmental > Terrestrial > Soil > Palsa > Peat permafrost | place: Sweden... | reverse complement strand
AGTCCGAACGTGGGCGGCGCTCAACGTAGCGAGGCTGTCTCGGCGTCTCGTCCCGTGTGCGATCACCTCGTCGGCGGAGTGTCAACTACGGCGTGGAGACAACGAGTCAACTCGCCCTCGGTCTCGCGGTCGGGCGTTGCCGGCAACAAGCGCGCGGGATCAGTCGTTGGCTGGCAGCTCGACCGGCGTGGCGATTACGTCGACCAGAGCTTCAGATCGGAGCACGGTCAAGGCCAGGGGCTGACCAATCGCGTCGCCGAGCATTTGTCTCTGCAAAGTCTGGGCGCTGGTGACCGCCTCATTATTGGCATGTAGCAAGATGTCGCCCGGCAACAGTCCGGCGAGTGCGGCAGGTCCTTCCGATACGACCTGCTCGATACGCATGCCGGTCTTCTGGTCGAATCGGGATGACAGCGCCGGAGGCAGTGGGACGGGAGTTCCCCCGATGCCCAGATACGCCCGGCGGACTCGCCCCTCGACCATCAAGGTGACAATGATCTGTCGGGTAAAGGCGTTGATGGGGATGGCCAGGCCGACCCCCACTCCGGCCACCGCGGTGTTGACACCGACAACCTCACCCGAGGCGATGGCCAATGCCCCGCCCGAGTTGCCTGGATTCAGCGCGGCATCCGTTTGGATCACGTCATCGACGATGCGCACGTTGTCCCCGGCTCGAGTTGGTAGCGAGCGACCCAGAGCGCTGACCACCCCGGCCGTAAGAGTGCCGGCCAAACCGAGCGGATTACCGACGGCCACCACCAATTGCCCCACTCTCAGCTGCGATGCCTCACCAAGCCGAGCGGGGGCTGGGGTATCTCCTTCGGCTCGCACGACGGCCAGGTCTGAAAGGGGATCGCTCCCGATCACGCGGAATGGGACGGTAGTGCCGTCGGCAAATGCGGCCTGTCCCGCCTCTGCTCTCCCCACCACGTGTGCGTTGGTCAGCAAGAAGCCATCGTTTGTGAACACGACGGCTGAGCCGGCCCCAGCGGCGAAACTGCCGTCAGGGCGGCGGCGGGACACCTGCACAGCCGCCACACGTGGCGTCAATAGCTCGGCCACCGAGACGACAACCTGGGAATATGCGTCGAGCGCAGCCATTTCCGGTGCGGATGTGCCAGCCAGGGTATCGGTCAAGCCTGCCTCCTCATTACAAAATTACATGATTACGATCCTGTTATAGCGGGAACGGAGGATCTTCGCATCACGTCACGCCTACCGGCTGCTGATCTGCTGGCTCGGAGTCACTTTGAGAGAGCGATCAGGGTCGTCGCTATCGTGCGCTAGGCCTCCCCCACGGGCACGACGTCGACCCGGTATATGTGTGCGGACTCGTGTTGCAAGCCTGCTTCGATACCGCGAACAAGTGACGTGACCTGACTGCTCTTCAGACCCTCGGCCATGTTGATGTGGGCGAGCAAATGCGGCCTCTAAACCGTTTGATCTCGCCCGAACACCGCCACCCCTGCCGCGATCGGAGCCCCTTCGGCGCCCTCATCGATCAGTGTCAGACGCACGAGAACCCGCTCTCCGCACCCGCTCATGGCTTCTGCTTGGGCAAGGAAGGGGCCCCGTTTTCCAGGAGCCATGAAGTGGACATCCCAGTCCTCGACCTGGATCGCCTCCGTTCCGAGTGCGATGACCGCCGACTCCATGGCAGCCGCCTCGAACACGACATGGATGGGACCCAGATGGAGCGAAGCGGACGTGGAGGCATGTGTGGGCGCCAGCACCGGCAGCCGCCACCCATCGGGGTCTCGGGACGCGCCGAAGACCACGTGCAGGGCCGGGAGGTCCTCCGTGTCGGGCATGTCAGGCGGCATATCGACGGGTGAAAACGACGGCGGAGCGTTGCCGAGAGTCACCCCGATGCCCGTTGTGATGGCAATCACTCGCTGTGGATCGGCCGCGTCGACGATCTCCGAGCGACTGAACCCCATTTTCTTGCCCTGTCGGACGGTGAGGCGGGTGACACGGATCTCGCTGACGTCCTTTGCGCTGTCGACAATGTGCAACCCGTAGGCGACGGGGACCGGCACCACGTCCCTGTCGCGCCATCCGCCGGTCTCGGGAGCAGCGATCGCCAAGGGGGCGGCCATTATTCCTCCGCGCTCGTTTCTCATGTCACGTCTTAGTCGCATCGTGTCGGGGTCATCGATCTGGTTGAACGCCCGCCCCAGGTACCAATACGTCATCAGGCCTTCGGCGCCCATCATCGACCGTAGGCGGGCCCAGTATTGCTCGGGGTCTCCCTCCCTGATGTCAGTTACCATTTTGGGGGGTCGGTTTCTGATCCATGCCCCATTCGAGCGTGATCCCGAATTCCGGGATCGCAGAGTGGTTTTCTCGATCTGACATCTCGACCCCTCCCTTCATGCTCGAGAAGCACAATGTCAGTGCAGCCGCCGGCGGCTGGTCCTACCGGTACAGACGACGAGCTTCGTCGAACATCGAAGCGAATTGGACCGTGATGCACCGCACACTCAACGGGCACGGAGCCTCACCGGAAGGTGCTCGTGGCGCCGTACCAGGAGGCTGCTGACCCAGCTCGGTGAAGTCCCCGGCTCGAGAGAAATTTCGGTCGTGCGGTCAAGGAGGACGGTTAGTACATTCCGCGCCTCGATGCGGGCAAGCGGCGCCCCCACACAGTGGTGGATGCCACGTCCGAACGCCACGTGGCGACGCGGAATGTGCCGCTCGAGATCGATCTGCTCGGGTCGTTCAAATTCAGTTGCGTCGCGATTGGCGGCGCCCCAAAACAAAAGCACTGTTGACGTCGCAGGGATGGTCACATCGCCGAGAACGGTGTCCTTCGGCACCGACCGCATCATGTAACGGAACGGAGACTCGAGGCGAAGAGCCTCTTCGACGAACGTTGGGACCAGATCGAGGTTCTTTCGGATGTGCTCTTGCAGTTCCGGATCCTCAGCCAGAATTCGGACTGCGTTGCCCAGCAGACTCGTGGTCGTCTCCCCTCCTGCGCTCAACAATATGGTGAGGACGCCGTTGGCTTCGGCATCACTCAGCACTCCATCCGTCGTCGCTCGGGCCACTGCGCCCAGAATCTCCTCTGTCGGCTCTTCCTTCGCCACGGACAACTGATCACCGATCCACGCCTGGACCCGGTCGCCTCTGCTCGCAGTCTCCATCAGTTTCTCCAGCGAGAGCGTCCCACCCACCAAGCGCGTCCCGTTGACCGCCGAGGACCAAAGGTCGTCCAGATTGCTATTCCGAAAGCCGATCAGACGGCTGATCATGGTGATCGGAACGATGTTTCCGACTGCCGTCATGAACTCAACGGTCCCGTGCTCTAGCGCTTTGGACACCAACGCGGCGGCAAGCTCGAAGATGTCGGGTTCGAGTTCCGCCATCCGTTTTGCCACCAACTCGGGAAAGACGGCGTTCCGGTGTATGGCATGCAAAGGCGGGTCGGCGGTAGCCAGTGCCTGTCCCCCCACGTCCCCGAAAACGAAGCGCCCGGGTAGACCGTTCTCGTCGCGATAAAGGAGGCATCTCATGTTCGACGAAAAGTCCTCGACCCGCGCCGCCGCCTCGGCCACCAGATCAAACGTGCTTACGATGAACACTCCGGTGCCTCGGACTTCCCAGATGGGCGCCAGCGAGTGAAGTTGCCGGTAGAAGGGATACGGATCATCGAGAACTTTTGGGTCCAGCAGCATCGTCCCGCTGATCTCTGTGGACATCATGCTCGTCCTCTCCCAAAACTCGTTTAAGGATCACGTCGCCGGACAGCAGCGTATCGACCCTTCCATCGATCGGATACATCGGATCACCTTGTCCCGCTGGAAGGAACTCACGATGCCGTCGCCGTACCAGGAATATCCTTGCCGCAAAGAGGCTGGGGCGAGGTCGGCACGAAACCCTTCGGCTTGGCCTCCATGTACCACGCGCACTCCTTGGGAAGGTCGTGGCCAAAGATTGTTGCGTAGTCGATGTGGTACGGCAAGATTCCCCCACCCGTGTAATTCTTGATACCTCGGAGCGCCGCGATCACGCTGGCGTGCGTCGGATTCTTCCCCGCCCTTTCGATTCCTTCAATCATGAGGGTGGCACCAAGCCAGGACTCATATTGACCGAATGTCGGAAACTGCGATTTCGTGAAGTGTTGATACTTCCCGAGTGCGGCCGCCATCTGCTCGGTCCCGGCATCAGGTAAAGAAAAGGGTCGGAACTCAGTCACAAAGTAATCGTCCTGGATGGTTCCCCACACGGTCGATTTGATCACACCCGGCTCGTAACCGGTTGGGAATACGACAACCTTGGGTTTGACTCCAGCTTGTTGAAGCGAGGTCGCCAATGCGAAGTTGGAATTATTATCGAGGTCTGCCGTGACCGCGTTTACCCCCGCCTTCTTTGCCGCGAGGGCTGCTGTAGTGAACGCCACCCCGCCAAAGGGGATCGACGTGTCAAGCACCCCGACCTTGCCGCCACTGTGCGTAAATGCTTCTGCTGTGCCGTCCGCGGCACGAGTGGAGGAGGGTGAGATTCCGTATCCATATGCCCCAAGCACCGTGCCACCGTGTTGTCTCATGAAGACGGCGGTTCCCGAGTTGGCGGGGTATTTGGGATCAACGCTGCCGTTGTCCGAGGCGAACATGTTTGTGTAGGGCTGCTCTCCCCATTCGGGTCCGTCGGAGAAGCTTCCAGTGACGGGAACCCCGGCTTCTTGCGGATATTTTGCAGCAGCAAAAAAGACGGGGCTCACAGCCACGATTCCCAAGGCCTTCTTTGAAATGGCGTCCTGAGTAGCTGTGACCACCGAACTGAGACTTGTTTGGTCGTCAATGACGAGTGGAACGATTTTGTGCCCGTCGATGCCACCATTCGAGTTTTGCAACGCGATCCGAGCAAGGAATCCCGCGGGGGCGGTTGAGTACTCCGCTGCTGCCACGCCGGTTCGCGACGTGATCAATACGATCGTTATCGGTGTGCTGACGGCACCGACGTCTGTGGTTCCGAATGTGACCAGCACACCGAGCACCATCGCGATGGCCATCGGCAGCTCTGTCAATCTCGAATGCACGGCCCCCCTTCGGTATCGACCTGCCCCCACGAGTTGATTGTAGTGCTTGGCTGCCCATGCGCAACTCTGATTCTCCCATAAGAAAAGTATTCATCTACCCATCGACCGCTGTCGGGCTACCTACCCCGACGTGAGGATTTCTTCTGGTTCTACAGCTCCTATTCCGCGGCAAGCTCCGTATCTCCTTCCGAATTGCCGAGCAGCCCATCCGCTAACTGACCTTCGTAAGCTGCAATGATAGGAGTACTGCTTTCCCTATAGTAGAATTAGATTCTACCCATCGGTCATTGGCTTCGAGCCGGAGGAATCAGATGAGACGAACCGATTCGCGGCTGAGACAACCTGCGAGCAGGAGAGCATGACGGGAAGCGAGGCCAACCGACATTCGAGGCCCTGATTCATCTACCGGAACACCTCTGCGTGTGCTACCGGATGGCTATCGCTGCATCAACTGGCATGCCATGCCAGTTCAGCAGAAATCGGAACCCCCATCCACGTTGAGCTGAGCTCCGGTCATATAGGTATTCGCCTTGGAGGCACAGAACGCCACGACTTCAGCCACCTCGGTCGGATCGGCCACGCGCCGCAGATCGGCCGATAAGCCGTACTGCGTCGACATGACGCGGTATGCATCTCGAGGATCACTGGCGTCACCTCCCGCGGCCGCAACGGCAGCCTGAATGGCACTCGTCAGGACGGCCCCCGGCGCCACTGCATTAACCAGGATCTCTTCAGCCGCCAGACTGCGGGCGAGGTTTTTTGTGACGCTGGCCAGTGCCGCTTTTGCCGCTGTGTAGCCAATCAACCCCGGGCTCTGATGCTTTACCGAAAGGGCCGTGATGTTGACGATGCGACCCCATGCAGCCTTTCGCATAAGCGGCAGAGCATGGCGAACGCATCGGATTGTCGTAAGGACACCTTGATCAAATGCGTCATGCCATGCTTCATCCGACAGATCGTCAAATCGTCCCGCACCGGCCGGCCCAACCGCGTTGACGAGAGCATTGACCTCACTCCAGCGGCTGCCAATGATCGCAAAGGCGTTTTTCACCTGCACATCGTCCGTCGCGTCTGTCGCGATAGCCAGTGCGTCGGCGGCTCCTGCATTGCGTATCTCGTCGAGTGCAGAATCGAGTTCCGCTGAACGGCGTCCCAAGATGGCTATCCGGCCGCCGTCATGCGCTAGGCGGACGGCGGCCGCCAGACCCATTCCAGAGGATCCACCACTGATAACACTTATCGCTTCATCGGCCATCGTCTCCCCCTGTGGAATTGTCTGCGTTTAGTCGGATATCGTCCGAGTCGTTTCTTTGCTCGGTACGCCTATCGCCGCCGAACAGAAGGTCCATAGTTCCTCGGCACTCACGGCGCCTCGATCCGCAGAACCCATAATTCGGGCGTGCACCGCGGCGAGCACGGTCTGGTGCAGAAGATTCGCCGCTACGTCAATACTGAGTGAGCTGTGCAGCCGTCCAGACTCAGCTGCGTCGCGGATGAGGTCAGCCACCAGATCGACCTGTGGTTTGTACGCTCGCTCCAGGTCAGCGGGCCGAGTCTCCGCCAACCGGTAGCTATACGTCGTCAGCGCTTTAGACGCAGGACCAGGATCTGTGGTCAGTTCGTAAAGCCCCTGGATGTACGCCTCAACTCGGGCAATCGGATCGCTAATTGCTTCGCATCGAGCACGCAAGCGCGGTACGACTTCTTTGGCCAGGATGGTCTCGTGTACAGCAACGAGCAGGTCGTCCTTGCTGGCGAAAAAATTGTAGAAGGTCCGGATCGACATACGCGAGCGGTCCACGACGTCCTGAACCGTGAAATCGACACTGCCATGCTTTTCCATAAGTTGAACCGCTGCAGCGACAAAGCGATCGCTGCGCTCTTGCGCACGCACTCGCGCTCCCTGAAGGGAGCGCTCAATACTGGCGCGCTTCCACTCGGGAATAGAACCATCGACCGGGGGCACCTCGTCGTCCGCTTTGGTTGTCTTCCCGCTTACCATGTCGTGCGTACCCTTCGGATATCCCAGTTCGACATCGAGCCAGCCTCACGCTGCACGAGGCATTCCTTGCTGCAACTTATCGGACACTGATTCCCCGACCATGCAGAGCTCGGAGGCTCAGTCGTTAGCGACCAACCCAGCGGTTCTATAGGCCAGTTTTACGGCCTTGACCATGTCATCGGGCAAAGGAGGCTGCGGAGGACGCGATCTTCGGTAGTCGCCGATAGGCAAGCCGAGCTGAGCGGCCGCAATTTTAAAGGCAGAACCCCAGTGAATGTAAGGGGCCTCGACATTGGATGCGCCGAAGGCGGCGTGAAGTCCGGTGACCAGATCGTCGAGTCCTGAGTCATACCAGTGGTCGATCGCCTCCGACAGCTTGTCGGACACGAGGAGATCCCACTGCGCGCTATAGATCTTGTTGTTCAGCAGTTCATAGAGGTAGGCCGACCCGCCGAGGATCCCCGGTGCGCTGATGCCCCGCCGGAGGAATCCTGCACGGTAGGCCAACATGTCGCATTCCCAGATCACCAGCTCCGGCGCGAGCCGGTGTAGAGCAGCAGAGGCCGATGGTCTGAACATCCCGTTTTTCACAGCGCAAATCGCCGGAAACTCTTCGGCCAAGCGAGAACATTCAAGCGGCGTCAGGATCCATTTCGCCGCAGGGGTGTTGAAGAGACCGAGGGCGATATCTGTCCGTGGCACTACGTAGCGGAACAGTTCTCGGGTTGCCTCGTACCCGCTTGCCTCAAAGAACGGCGGAATGAGAAAGCAAATGTCTGCGCCCGCCTGGGCTGCATGCTGCGTAAGTTCGACGGTTTCGAGCACATTCGTGCTGACGGGACAGGCTTCAATCAGTGCTCCGGGCTTGACGGCACGAACCTCGGCGACCGCAACCTCAAGGATCTGCTTGCGTTCGGTGACGCTCATGGACCACGCCTCACCGACCAGGCCACCTACCCAGATGCCGTCATGTCCGAGCGAACCGAGGCAATGCCCGATCAGCGTTCGGAAGGCGCTCTCATCAATGCGCTCACCGCCTGGTCCGCTAAAGGGCGTGTACAGCGAGTCGATGATGCCCCGGAGGGCACCAGGCGCCCAGGCCCGAGCTTCGGCGGCGTTCGACAACTCGTTTCTCCCGGTCTCGACGTGATCAAGGACTGCGATCCGTAGGTAGAATACGCTTCTCCTCAGATAAAAGTCAAACTTTCTATCCGTGCGAGAGCCTCAGTCCGCGACCCGCAATGGCCGGGCCAATGACCACTGCCGGCCCATAGGTCGGGCGGCGGGTGAGGAGCGCTGCTACGGGCCCTCCCAGCCGGGGGTAGTCACGGACGTTGGCACAGGGGACTCGTCAACAGTTTCCCCGCCCACATCGCTACCTGGGGGTGGTGCACCGTCGGGCCGATGCGTGGCGACAAATGCCGTCGTGCGCAGAGGAATCTCCTTGATAAGCCAGCTCAGGATGAAGCCCAGGACGACAAAAGGCACCGCGACCAAGAAGGCCGTCTCGACCGAGTGACTGAAGGCACTTACGACAAAGGCGCGCTGCGCGGCGGGAAGATGGTCGATCTGTGCAGGGTTGGCCGTCACGCTCGAACCGCTCACCAACTTCAGCTCGGCCGACGTGGCGTGCAGTTTGAGTTGTGAGATCAGGCGGTTGGCGAAAACGGCACCAAGGACAGCCACTCCGAATGCTCCCCCGATGGTCCGGAAGAACGTCGCAGTTGCCGTGGCCACTCCCAGGGCGGAGTGCGGCACCGCATTCTGGACAGCGACGACCAACACCTGCATCACCAGGCCTATGCCGAGCCCGGTGATGAACATGAAGACCGCCACTTCCCCGTATGCAGTATGCGGTCCGAGTCGCGTGAGCGAGAGCAGGCCGAGGGAGAGGACGCCCGTGCCCACGATCGGGAACACCTTGTAGCGTCCGGTGCGCGTCACGATGCGCCCGCTCGATACGAAGGTGATCAGCATCCCGACGATCATGGGCAGGAGCTCGAGGCCGGAAAGGGTGGGCGAGGCTCCGTGGACTATCTGGAGATAGAGGGGCAGGTAGATGATGGCCCCGAACATGGCAAAGCCGATGATGAACCCGACGCCCGAGGTGGCGGTGAAGGTCCGGTTCTTGAAGAGCCAGAGGGGAATGATGGGCTCGGAGGCTCTGGTCTCGACGAAGCAGAAGATGCCCAGCGTCACCAGAGCGACGAACCCGGTGGCAATGATCACGGGTGATCCCCAGGCATATTCGGAGCCGGCCCAGGTCGTCAGCAAAATGATGCAGGTGACGCCAACGGAGAGGAGAGCGGTTCCGGCCCAGTCGATCTTGTGCTGCACCCGCTTCACCGGGAGCTGGAGCACTGCGGCTACGACAAACAGGGCCACGATGCCGAGCGGGAGGTTGATGTAGAAGATCCAGCGCCATGAAAGGTGCTCGGTGAAGAAGCCGCCGAGCAGCGGACCCGCCACATTGGTTACGCCGAACACGACGCCGAAGTAGCCCATGTACTTGCCCCGCTGCCGGGCCGACACGACGTCGCCAATGATGGCCTGGGCCCCGACCATCAGCCCGCCGGCTCCAATCCCTTGGATCGCCCGGAAAGCAATGAGTTCAGTCATGGATTGGGACAGCCCGGACAACACGGAACCGGCCAGGAAGATAACGATGGCCAGCTGGAAGAGCGCTTTGCGGCCGTAGAGATCGCCCAGTTTTCCCCACAGCGGCGTGGAGATGCAGGTGGTCAGGAGGTACGCCGTCACCACCCACGAGAGGTGGTTGAGCCCGTGCAGGTCGCCGGCGATGGTGGGAAGTGCCGTCGCCACGATGGTCTGGTCGAGGGCGGCCAGGGCCATACCCAGCATGAGCGCGCCGAGGATCATCAGGATCCGGCGATGCTCGGCGCCGGCGGCCTCTTCGTCGACCGGGGCCGTCATCAGCTCAGTCACGGGCGTCGTCCAGGTCTCGTTCGAGGTCCGCCGCGAAACGACCGAGCAGGTCGGCCAAAGCGGACAGGTCGTCGTCGCCCCACTCCTGCAGGAGCCGTTCGAGCCAGGTCCGACGGGCCCGCCGCACCCGTTCGATGGTCCGGCGGCCGGCTGGAGTGAGGCGGATCCTCGAGGCTCGGCCGTCGTCGGGGTCGGTCTGGCGAATGACCATCCCCTCGCGCTCCAGCTGCTGAACCTTACGGGTCACCGTGGGGGTGTCGACTCCGAGTATTTCGGCGAGGTCGGTGACTCGGAGCGCGTCGCCCTGCGCAGAGAGCTTGAACAGCAGGGTGGCTCCGGCCCGATCGAGCCGGACCCCCGCCGATCGCAGGAGCCGCTCGTGCAGGCGCACCTGGGTGATGGACCGGGCGACGGTCTGCAACACCACGTCGAACCGGTCGACATGACCGGCTGCCGGGCCTGACTCCACATCCGTCTCGATAGTTGCTTTCAGCACGTAAGTATTATACCAGCCGCCCTCGGCCGCGATTAACTCGCGCCTTCGTCGGCACAGATCTGGTTCAGAGGGCCCAGCGGCCAGACTCCCCAAATTAATGGGTAGCTCCACCAACGTTTTTCTCTCTGCCGCTCTCCGAGCCAATGCGATTGCGCTTTTTGATGAAAAATTTATGAAGATCTGACCGCGCTCAGATATTCGGCCATGAGACTGCCTATGTGAACGAAGTGCATTTCGGACGTAAGAACGGTCCGCGCTTCACGAGAAAGAGGAAACATGTTGGTTTTCGTTAGTCTTGCCTCGCTCGCCGTGGTCATCTGGGCAATCATCGATGTGGCACGACGTCCCGCGTTGACCCTGGCCCCGAAATGGAAGGCACTTTGGATTGCCGGGATGATCGGCGGGTGGTTCCTCTTCGGGATTATCGGAGCACTTATCTCGGTCTTCTACTTGGCCGGGCCGCGGAGGCGATTGAACGCTGGCCGGTACTCCAATCGGTACTAGGACCGTAACGAGATTACGTCCACGAAACCCGCCTCGGGCGAGCAGGATTCACCCGCTCAACACTCTTCTTTGCATTCCGGCCTTTTCAATCACGATGTTGGCGCCCCCGGCAAGATTCGAACTCGCGCACACGGCTTAGGAATCTGCATGACGCCGTTCAGGCAGATCGGTGCCGTCGCGTTGTGACTGCTCAGAACGAAGGCGCGGTCCATGCGGTATCTCCGAATCTCTAGAGTTTGCGGCTCCCCCCTCGCCCGGTCACGCAGGCGGGATACTGTCCCAGCCACAGAGAGAGGAAGGTCACATGGCTACCGACATGGATGCTTGGGCCCAGGCTGGTTTGATCTACGAGCTCTCGGAGGGTGTGGCGTGGCTGCGGCTGAACCGGCCGGAACGGCGGAATGCCATGGACCACTACCCAGGGGGTCAGGGTCCGAACGGAATGGGGTTGCGCGACGCGCTCTTGGAAGCGATCCGCAACGCGACGGAGGACACAGCAGTGAAGGTGGCAGTGATCACGGGCAATGGTTCGGTGTTCTCAGCTGGCGCAGATCTCAAGACCGAGCCACTGGAGATCCCACCGGAGCGCAGGCGACCTTCGACGGTGGCCCGCGACGATGGGCTTCTCTACGGCTGGTACCGCCTGCTCGAGTCGATCTGGCGCAGTGAGACGCCGTTCATCGCCGCAGTCAACGGACCGGCCATCGGAGGCGGATGCCAGCTCGCATTGGCATGCGATCTGATCTACGCGTCCGAAACGGCGATGTTCTGGGAGATCTTCGCCCGCATCGGCCTTCCGCTCGAGGGCGGGGCGGCGTGGCTGCTGACGAGGTCCCTCAGCCTTCCACTGGCTAAAGAAATGGCCCTGTTGAGTGAGCCGTTGAGCGCCAAGCAGGCGTTCGAGTGGCGGCTGATCAATGGGTGCGTACCCGCCGAGCAGCTCGAGTCCGTGGCCGCCGATGTGGCCCGGAAGCTGGCAACGCTGGAGGCTCCTTCGAAGGGTCCGGCTGCGTCGAGAGAGAGCCGAGACGTGAGTTCCCGCCTGGGGCACATCAAAGGCCAGCTGAACGCCGCATGGGAACAAACGATGTGGCAGACGTTACGAGAAGAAGCAACCCTGCTCAACCTGCCAGCCGGCCATTTTTCGGAGTAGAAAGGTCGGAGCCAGGAGATGCGAACTGCTCATCGGTGCGGGGTCAATTTGGGCTCGCAAAACGAGGAAGCGCTCTCCGGAGTTAGAGCAGGGCTCGCGATCCGGACGCGCCTCGGTGACCTAGAGGAGCAGCCACTCCCGCCTCCGAAGGCTCGCCGAAAGCGCCGGGCACCCGAGGATCGGGGACGGATCCGGAGGGCGAAGTAACACCGATAGCACTGGTCACCGATGGACGAGACCAACGCGTACACCGTCCGTCGGTACGCCCACTTCGTTCGTTAAACCCCCGGTCGTCCCGTGGCTGCCGTGCGGCCCGATGTCCCCTTCGAACCGATCCCGGGCACTGCCCAGCATCCCGTCGTCAATACCTGGTGCCCGCAAAACCAAGGGCATGCGGGAACGCCGCAGTTCAATGCGTCCGGCTGTGGCGGTGTGCCTTGCCGCCGCCTCTTGGGGTTCTGGTGGCCTCATGCTCAGGGTGTTACCAATGCGTCCGGAACGTCACCTGTGTCTCGGGAACGCTCTGTAACCGATCTCTCCTGCTCAAACATCGTCCGTGCATTCGGGTCCCTCACGATTCCGTAACAACTGGCTGGTGCTTTGATCACATTGTCCGCCCACTCTGTGAGTTGAGAGGGAGGGGATGCATCATGGTTTCATTTTTCAAAAGGCTTGCAACTGGCCGGCGGCTCGAGACGATGATCGGAGGCGGCGTGGTCGTGGCATTGGTGGTTGCAGGTGGCACGGCGGCTGGCTTCGCCATCACTTCGGGGGGAAGCACGACCGTCTCCCCTCCCACCACGACGCCCACCTCAGCCGCTGCTCCCATGACCACTGCTCCGAGCACGACCCCGTCGTCGGCACCTGACCGGATCACCCCTACCACCTTGTTGCCGACTACAAACGCCGGAGAGGCTGCGCCGACGACTGAAGCGTCCAAACTGATCAGCGACACATGCCTCTATAGCCATGGAGCCAACGACGACCCGATTCTCATGCCACGACAGGCTGGGCAATCGATGGCGCACGATTTCTATGGCAACGTGACGACGTCGGCCACCTCGACGGCGACCTCGCTCGTCGGCGCCTTGACCACGTGTTCGACCAGTGCCGATGCTTCTGCCTATTGGACACCCGTGCTCTATCAAAACGGCGTCGCGATCACACCCGAGCGCAACCTGATTTATTGGACCGGGCTGCATGCCACGGATCCGACGGTAACAGCGCCTCCAGTTGGTCTCGAAATGATCGCCGGAAACGAGAACGCCACGTCACCTCAGTCCGTCCGTGTCGTCGCCTGGCGCTGCGCCGACCAGTTGCCCCAGGTGCCATCAGCGATGCCCGTCAACTGCGCCGGCACGAAGGGCCTAGAACTGCGCGTCACCTTCCCCTCCTGCTGGAACGGCAGGACCCTCAACGGCGCCAGCCAGGACAATGTGGTGTATCCCCAGACCAACACGAGATGCCCGGCCGGCTATTCGGTACGGATCCCGACAGTGGTCTTCCATGTCATCTACCCGATCACCTCGGCCACCGGACTGACACTGTCGATGGGACCGGGTCAACAGGGCAGCACCGACACTGCCCACGGTGACTTCATCAACGGCTGGAACCAGAGCGTCGTGAACCGGCTGATCTCGGGATGTGCCAGCCCCTCGCTGACCTGCGGACACGTGACCGGTGCCGAGGCCCAGGTGCATCCCAGATCGTTGTAAGAGGAAAGTGCGGTGAGCGCGCCAGTGTCGCAAGCAACAGATGCGGGTGGCCTCATCACCCTGGCACAGCCCACCGAGTGACGGAGACGGCTCACGCCGATTCGATCCAGATAGCGCACGGCTGATTTGGATCCTCGATGCCGCGCTGCGGTTTCAACCCAGCTTGGTGGCGCCCCCGGCAAGATTCGAACTTGCGCACACGGTTTAGGAATCAGGCCGAGTCTGTCCAGCCCGTTCAACGCCGTCGCGTTGATACTGCTCAGACGGTGGGCGGCATCCATGCCGTACCCTCCGGTCCGGGCAGTATTTGGCGTTTGATTCCCAAGGGATTTCCAAGATCCCTCGAAGCCCGACTGGTCCTGCTCTGCTCCGACAGTACTCGGCCCCACCGTGTGGAGCGCCATGCAGACAGTCGACCCGAACCTTGGCAAGGTGACGCATTCGTCTATTAGTTCTGCCCAGTCCCCTTGATCTGCAACCACGCCCACCCAGCTCCACCAATTCCGAGTCTGTTGTAGAGCGGTCTATCGAGCGGATACTTGAACGCCACTCAGACTGGCAAAAGCAGACCGACTACGAAGGCGGCGGCTGCCAATACGAGTGTCCCAATGGCTATACGGAAGGTGGATGCCGCCGTGGTGGCAGCGCTCGCGTCGGCGGCGACTCTGCTCCGTCGGCCGAGTTGCATTCCAAGTACCCGAATGATGGCTCCGACGGCGATGAGGGCCAGGGCAACGACGCCTTATCGCCATGGAACGGCCAGAGCCGCCTGAGCGTCACGGCAACAGTAACTGCTACGGAGAGCCCCGATCGGCTCCATGCCAGTTCGGTGCGGGGTCTGCCGACTCGGCGCAACCGTCACCGTGATGCGCCGATGAGTCGACTGCGCGTCTGCTTGACGACCAAGCATAGGTAAGGTTGTATCCTCGATTCTTGGGCGTTGCTGAAATATGCCTCGATAAAGATATCCACGATCCGACCCAATGGAAGGGAGACGACGATGTTAGGGGTGGACGATGACGATAGTGCCCTAGGAGACGAGGCCTACCAAAGAGTCCACGAGAGGTTCGGGCGAATGCGTGCGGAGGAGGGACTGCCCAACGACGCAGGGGGCACCCGAATTGTCACGCGTTTCGACGACGTCTCATTTGCGTTGAAGAATGTCGAGATCTTTGGCGGTACCCTTGGCTACAACCCCGATCTGCCCCCCGACGAGCAGATCCTCCCGTCGATTCCGGAACCAAGGCATGGCAAGGTCCGA
>Ga0302177_10001830_pt1 | contig 15135 bp, 15 predicted proteins | sample I_Palsa_E1_2_FD_198780 | JGI IMG/M metagenome (GOLD analysis project Ga0302177, IMG submission 198780) | Peat permafrost microbial communities from Stordalen Mire near Abisko, Sweden - I_Palsa_E1_2 | ecosystem: Environmental > Terrestrial > Soil > Palsa > Peat permafrost | place: Sweden... | reverse complement strand
TGAAGAGCAGTGGCATCCCACCCTTCGCAAAGAGCGCGAAGGATGGGGCACCCGATCCTTTGTGGCAGGGTAAGAAATACGGTTTTCGACTGTGCCGCACGGCTGAACCCGTGCCCTTCCAGTGAGAGTTTTTCCGCAGCCTGTTTAGCCCCTGCCGCTCCTGCCCCGTCCCAGATCTTTCCGCAGCCCGTTTAGCCCCTGGGGGCTGCTGTTCGAGCTCTCACGTAGACTCTAAAGCCCTCCGTTTCGGCGTCGGAGCGTTTCCGCGGGTTTGAAAGCCCGCTCCCCGGACTTAAGTCCGGGGCTGGCGTCAGTTATTTGGCCGCTGTGCTCACCAAGTGCATGGTGATGGTTCCCCAGAAGAGGCGGGCACGCATTTGCACTGGCATGTGGCGGTCGTCATCGGTGTACCAGATCCAGATGTTGCCGCGGTTCTTCACTACACCTGCGTCGGCTACCGGTTGGACGCGGATGGTTTGAAAGGTTCCGGCAAGGGTCACTACCTGCTCCCGCGATTCAACCTTCATGGTCACATCCACCACCCGCATGGAATCAGCTACCGGCATGCGGAAGCTGGTTCCCGGCTGCAGCGGTTGAGAGCCACCGTAAAAGATCGCGGACATCAGGTCGGTCACGCAGGGTGGAATAGGGGCTTCCTGGTGCTTACTGGTTCCCGTCACCAGATTTTTTTCTTCCAGCACCTGCTTGCCATCAGAAAATCGCAGCGTGCTGGTTAGCTGCCGCCTGCCCTCCTGGAGCTGCTTGGCAAAACTCGTGGAACAACCAGTGGCGCGATTGAAGTAAGACTCGAAACGATCGTTCACGCGAAAGAGCAAGTTCACAGCGCCGATGGATTCGCCGGTGGCGATGACGTGCTCCATGTTCGCTACCTGTTCCACGTGGAAGGTGGCCGTACCTGCAGGAAACACACGCCAGTCCACCGCATAGGTAAGTGTCTGTTTTGCGGGGAAAGAAAAATTTGAGGCCGGGGGTAGTAGAGGAGGCGGAGGCGCCTGGGCAGTAACGGTGAGCGCCAAACAGCACACGAGAAGTCCTGGATACCTTATCACCGTCAACTCACTCCAACGAATCAATGGCGGAGCCACAGAGCAGCCAGCAGCACAGCGTAAACGGCGCAGACACCCAAAACTGAATTGTACTCGCGGTGCTGCCGATAAAGAGTGCCGGAGAAGCTACCATCCCCCTCCGTATGCGCCGGTGTGAGCCGCGGCAGCAGACGGGGTACTCGTTTTGCGTAGCTATCAAAGGCGGGAAAGGTGGAGCGGAGAAACTGTTCTTCGCTATAGATAGTGGGGGCGTAAATGATGAGGAAAAGCAGTGTCAGCAGGACCGTTATCCCAAGGCTACGCGAGGCGGCGGCAAAGCCGAAGGCCATGAGCATGGAGCCGAGATACAAGGGATTGCGCGTGTAGCCATACGGGCCGGTCACGGTGAGCTCAGCATTCTTCTTCACGTAGCCCGAGGCATAGGCGCGTAGCAGGGTCCCGGGGACTACCAGAAGGAGGCTCCAGGCCAGAGACGCATAGGTTGGGCGGGCTCTCCAGAGATAGAAGGCAGCAAAGAGAAAGCCACAAGGGACCCGGATGCGGCGCGCGATTCGGCTCCAGTTGTTCAGCATGGGAGCAGCTCCCTGGCGGCGGCGACGACCTGCTGCGGGGTAATGGTCAATAAGCCCGCTTCTGGTTCGGCGTGCCGGGTATGGTCGCGCTTGCTTTCGGGGTGGCGCAGCACTCTGAAGGGAACGCCAAAGGGGCCGTTGCGGCGGGGGTCGGTGGGCCCGTAAATTCCTACTACCGGTTTGCCCAGCGCGCAGGCCAGATGCAAGGGTCCCGTGTCCCCGGCAATCAGCAGGTCGACGCGGCGGGTTAACGCGATCAGCCGGTCTAACGTTAGTTCCGGGCTGAGCTCCGGGGTAAACTCGGGCGCCTGGGCAGTACCGCCGCTGGCCTCGACCAACTCGGCAGAGATGGCCCGCTCATCGGGTCCGGCATTGACCAGAACCTTGCAGCCACATTGCTTCAAATCCTTTGCTACCGCTCCGTAGCGATCTGCAGGCCAGCGCTTTGCGCCCCATCCCGCCCCGGGGCTTAGCAGAACTACCGGGTTTTGTTGCGCTCCTTCCAGCACCTCGTCTGCCCACTTCTCCGCTTCGCTGTTTACTGGTAATGACGGAAGGATGGGGGAAAGGGGTTGACCGGCAGCCACCGAGCAGACCTCCACTGCCTGCTCAATGACGTGCACGCCGTGGGTGCGCACTCGCTCGCCGAAGAGCCAACGCGCGGCCCATTCGCGGGGTTGGTCTTCACCAATCATCCTGGCCGCGCCGGAGAGCCGTCCGATGACGGCCGAACGAACCGCGCCCTGCAGATCAATGCACAGGTCGTAGCGCTCCGCCCGCAGTTCCCGCCGCAAGGCGGCGATCTGCCGCGGCGTGTCTGGGCGAAAAGGAGAGCGGGCCCAGGCTTTCGCATTGACTAAATGAATGCGGTCGACACAAAGCAAAGGTCGCCACCGGGGCTCGACCGCCCAACCGATATACCAGTCTGGATGGGCCTGGCGGAGTGCGGCAACCGCCGGCAGGGCATGCAGAATGTCGCCCATCGCGCCCAGCCGCACTATCAGGACGCGGGTTTGCTTATCGTGCCGTGACAATGAGTGATTTTCTCATAAGGTCGAGGGCGGCCCGCTCGTCTTCGAGTTCGACGGTAAGCGCTGCAGTGGAGAGCGGAGCAACCGCGTTCAGGCGCGAACGCATGGCGGGGTCCAGCTTAACCTCATCCTTGGCGGTCATCACAAACGCATCACAGCCGGCACGGCGGCCAAGCTTTGCCAGCCGGTCGATATCTGCCATGCGATAGCGATGGTGATCGCGGAAACTTATCCGCTCCACTATCCCGACTCCTGCGGCGATCAGTCCGTCGAAAAACTCGCGCGGCCGCGCAATAGCGCAGAAGGCTATAGCTCGCTCTACTGGGGTCTTTAGCGCTATCGTGCGGCGTACACGCCAGAAGCGGCATTCGCTGGTTAGGTAGGGGCGTAGGGTGGACTCGAGTTCCCCATCCTCCTGACGAAGCACAACGACATCGGCACGGCGCAGCGAAGAAAGCGGCTCCCGTAATCTTCCTGCCGGCAGCAGCCGCTGCTGCAGATCGCTGCGATGTATCAAGACGATGTCCAGGTTGCGGGCTAATTGCCGATGCTGAAAGCCATCGTCTAATACATGAATTCCGGGAGAGGGGAGTTCGCGTTCCGCCAGCTGGCCGGCCTCAAAGCGGTTGGCGCCTAGATAGACCGGCAAGCCGGTGGCCTGAGCGATCAGCAGGGGTTCATCCCCAAAACGCTCAGCGCTGCTGGCGCTATCTACACGCTCCACCGTGCGCGACGATCGTCCGTAGCCGCGGGACAACACATCGGGATGCAAGGCTTCGCGCTGCAGCAGATCCGCCAGACAAATCACCAGTGGCGTCTTGCCCGCACCCCCCACAGAGAGGTTGCCGATGCTGATCACGGGCCATCGCAAGCGCTGTGGAGGCGTGCGATCAAAGCGCGCATTCCGGGCTCGAACCAGCGACCCGTAAAGCAACTCCAGTGGAGCAAGCAGAGGGGTCATGAGGCGGGTAGCAAGCCCAGCAAAGCGGTGACCGCCCGGCCGGTGGCGCCCGACTGATGATGGAAGACCTCTAGGGCGCGCACGCCTAGCGCGTTGGCTGCATCCACGTCGGTCAGCAGATTTTCGAGCATGGGCACCAGGGTTTCTTTGGTGGCCAACTTCAGCGCTTCGGCCTGCAGCAGGGTATCGATAATGGCGCGGAAATTTGCGTAATGCGTGCCCATCACCACGGGCACAGCAAATTGGGCAGGCTCGAGCGGGTTGTGGCCACCGCCCGGGACCAGGCTGCCACCCACGAAGGCTACGGAGGCCAGCGCATACACAGACGCCAACTCGCCGATCGAGTCGAGCAGGATCACCGTTCCAGGCTTGATCTTCGCCGGACGCTTCATCCAGTTGGAGCGGCGGACAAAGCGGTCTTTGCGGTTCTTCAACAGCCCGGCAACGCGCGCAAAGCGCTCCGGATGCCGTGGCGCGAGAATCATGACGCAATCGGGGAAGGTCTTCAGCAATTGCTGGAAGGCATCGAGCAGAATCTCTTCTTCGCCATCGAGTGTGCTGCCGCACACCAGGACGCGGGTTCCAGGAGCTAACTTCTCGCGCAGGGTGGTGGTGATCGCAGCCGGCTCGGCGCTGCGCACATCGAACTTGAGATTGCCGGCAAACGAGACCCGGCCTGCGGGTGCTCCGATCGCCTTCAGGCGTTTTGCATCTTCCTCGCTCTGCGCCATCATGATCGACACTCCAGCCAGGATTTGCTTCCAAATGGCGCGCAGACGCAGGTAGCGCGGCAGGGAGCGATCGGAGATCCGTCCATTGACCACAGCGACAGGAATGGACGATCGGCGGCAGGCAGTGAGCAGATTAGGCCAGAACTCGGTCTCGACCAACACCAGCAGCACAGGATCCAGGGTGCGCAGGTAGCGTTTCACTATCCAGGGAAAATCGAGGGGGAAGTAAAAAGTATGGCTGGCTCCGGTGCGCTCCCTGGCCAGCCTCTGACCGGTTTGGGTGGTGGTCGAAAGCAGCACGCGATACTGCGGCGCGCAGGCGCTGAGTTCGTTCACCAGGCGGCTGGCGGCCAGGACCTCTCCCACCGAAACCGCATGCACCCAGATGGTCTTTCTCGAGTCGCCTTCGCGCAGCCGATCGGGTACCCATCCCAGGCGTTCGCTGAGGCCTTCACGGTACTTGCCGTTGGTGGTCATGACCAGCAGCCAGTAAGGCAGCCCGAAGGCCAGCACCATGAATAACGCGAAGGTGTAGATGATGAGCGGCATGGACGGCTAGCCCTCTTTACTCGCCACACAACGAAAGCTCATAATCGATTGCGGGAATGCTTCGTCAATCGGTTGTTGCTGTATGGGTGTTCGCTGCTCTGCTCTCGTGTCCGCTGTTGCTCCTCCGAGCCGGTGCCGCTGATCATGCAGCTCCTCCTGCCGGTGTAGCCACCAGCTATCCCGCTTTTGATCTGCATCCTGCCGAGCAGGTGGCGATTGCCGCCGACCCTTACAATACTCCGGAAAAAGCTTCCATCTTTCGTTTCAAATACCTGCAATACGGTTTCCTGCCTATCCGCATCATTGTTACCAATAACGGGGATAAGCCTATCTCCCTGATCGATGCGCGCATCAACTTCATCACTGCGGCGGGGGACAAAATCCCCGCAGCGGAACCGGAAGATGTTGAGCGCCGCATCGGGGGTATCAAACGGCCGGACGGCGGTTATAAGCTGCCGGGCCCGCTGCCGCGTATCGGTAACAAGTCCTCTACCAAGAATAAAGATGTGGAAGAGGACTTCAAATCCCTGGAGTACGCGGCGGTCGCCGTCGAGGCCCACACCACGCGCGCCGGTTTTCTCTTTTACGACGTGGAGGGGATTGCCAACCCGCTGGCCGGGGGCAAGCTCAACTTGCGTATGCTGCGGAACGCCGACGGCAAGGAACTCTTCTATTTCGAGATTCCCTTCGATAAGTACCTCGGCAAGGCTGCGAACTAGGTTCACTCGTAGTAGGTTGCCGTGGTTGCGTCCGTCTCCCAGATGGTGCAGTCCTTGACGGCGACACGGCCGCCGGTCATTTCGCTGAGTTGGCGGTTGGTTTCATCGTAGAAGTAGCGGGCCAGGTTTTCCGCTGACGGGTTGAGTTCGGTGAACGGTTCGAGGTCATTGAGCATCTGGTGGTCGATGCGGTCGATGACCGGACGCATCACTTGCTTGAGCATCTTGAAATCCAGCAGGAGACCGGTCGGGTCCAATTCCCTGCCCCGCAGGGTCAGACGGACTTTGTAATTGTGGCCGTGAGGGTTTTCGCACTTGCCGTGGTAGTTGCGCAGGTAGTGTCCCGAGGAGAAACCGGATTCGACCGTGACTTCATACATACCTGCTTGATTGTAACTGGTTCACTTGCGCCGATTGCGGCTCAGGTTGGCAAGGCCTTCCTGCAGCTCCCGTTTCATGCGCTCCTGGCTGCGTCGCTCCACTTGTTCAAACATGGTGGTCAAGATCGCGGCCAAGGCGGAGAGCAGCGAGAGGAGAAGGAGAACAAGGCCGGTGACTTTCCACCAGGAACCGTTGGCCGGCAATCCGGGCTGAAGTGGGTTGGGCACCAGGCTCATGGCGCAGGAGACGAGCGAAAACAGGAGTAAGGAGGCTGCCAGGAGGTAGAGGTTTCGGGACATGATGCCGACCTAGAAACTAATGATAGAGAAATGCAGCTGCTTTGAGTGCCCTTTGAGCGGGTGGCCCAGGTCTCGCTTTTGAGCAAACGACTTACCGGCGGCGAGTGAAGGGTCGAATGAACGCGCTTTTGGACTCTATCCCCTCCACCAAGGACAGGTGCCCCATCCTTCGCGCTTTTTGCGAAGGGTGGGATAGTCAAATCTCATCTTTCAACCTCCCACGAGAGCAGACTTGTTCCTTAGGAGACCCGGGTTTCTCCTCGCAAACGGCTCCTACCGAAACACCCAGGTCTCAAAAAGCGAGACCTGGGCCACCCATTTAACTTTCATCCGCGCCATTTTCATCCTTCTAGGGAGGATCCTTAATCTTGCGCGAAGAAGTTTTCGACGTCTGAAATGTCTCGCGTCAGGCGGTATGGAGGCAGGCTCTCCAGAAAGACTTTCCCGTAGCGCTGGCGCTCGATGCGGGGGTCGAGTAAGACCAGGACGCCGCGATCTTCGAGCGAGCGGATCAGCCGGCCGAAGCCCTGCTTGAGAGTAATGACCGCCGAGGGCACCTGGTAGTCAAAAAATGGATTGGCGCCGCTTGCCGCTACGGCCCGCATGCGCGCCGAAACGACCGGGTCCGTGGGCACAGAGAAAGGCAAGCGGTCTACGATTACGCAGCTTAACGCTTCGCCCTGCACATCCACTCCCTGCCAAAAGGATGAGGTTCCGAAGAGCACTGCGTTGGGAGTGTTGCGAAATTCCTCCAGCAGCGCTTTGCGGGGAGCAGTGCCTTGCAGGAGGCAGGGATAATCCAGCTCCGGCAGCAGGCGCTCATAAAGATCACGCATCTGCTGATAGCTGGTAAAGAGACAAAAAGCCCGGCCGCGGGTGATGTCGAGGACGCGACGGATGTTGCGCGCCGCCTGCGCGGCAAAGGTGGGCTCACGAGGATCTGGCATGCTTGGCGGCAGATACAGCAGCGCCTGCTCTTCGTAGCGAAAATGGGAAGGCACCACCAGCTCCCGCGCGTCGCGTAGCCCGAGGCGCTTGCGCAAATGAGCGAAACCGCCCTGGACGGTCAAGGTCGCAGAGGTGAGGATCACGCTGGGGTACTGCTCGAACAGCAGACTGGAAAGCAGCTCGGAAACGTCGATAGGCGTGCCCTGCAGGTAGGTATTGCGCGCTCTCCGCTCGATCCAGAAGACGGTGTTGCGGCTCTCTGCCTCCATCAAAAAGCGCAGATGCTCGCGGATATCCGCTACCCGCTTCTTGAGGCCCATGGATTCTTCGACGCCCCGCAGCCTCTCCAACTCACCTTCCAGCCGGTGCAGAGCGTTCATTACTGCCAGGTAGAGGTCGCCGTGTTCCTCGAGGAATTGCTCGCGCTGCTCGAACGGCATGCGGCCGTCGGCCTGCGCAGCGCCATTGCGTGGCAGCGAGCCGAAGAACATCCGCCCGCGCTCTCGCAGCATGTCTCCACAGCCCTTGAGAGCGGTGGAGTGTGCCTGCCTGGCACGGAGGACCGTCTCTACATCGCGCACCAGCTCTTCCAGGCGCACATTGCTCAGGCTGACGCCGAAGTAGCTGGACGCTATGTCTTCCAGCTCATGAGCCTCGTCAAAGATGACCGCTGCCGCCTCGGGCAGCACCCCTGCATCCGGAGCCGCTTTCGCCTGCTGTTTGATGCCGAGATCCGCGAAAAACAGGTGGTGGTTGACGATGATCACATCGCTTTCGAGCGCTTTCCTGCGCATCTCGGTGATGAAGCAACGTTCATAATCGGGACAACTTTGGCCCAGGCAGGCCTCGCTGCGGGCGTCCAGTTTGGACCACACCTGGCTCGCCTCGGGCAGCGCGTCGATTTCTACCCGGTCACCGGTGGTGGTGGTTTTTTCCCAGGCCGCAATTTGTTGAAACTGGTCGATCTCTTCCAGGCCGTTCAGAATTGGCTGATCGCGCAGGGCATAGAGCTTGTGCCGGCAAAGGTAGTTCGCCCGGCCCTTCATGTAGCAGACGCGGAGCGGTCCCAGCAAGGACTCGAGAAATGGCACGTCGCGGAAGAACAGCTGTTCCTGCAGATTCTTGGTTCCAGTGGAGATAATGACCCGCTGACCGGTGCGGAGGGCGGGCAGCAGGTAGGCAAGGGTCTTGCCTGTACCGGTGCCGGCTTCGACGATCAAGTGCTTGCCTTCGTGCAGGCTGCGCTCCACCGCGCGGGCCATATCCAGCTGTCCCCGCCGGAACTCGTAGGGCAGCGTGGAGCGCGACAACATTCCCCCGGGGGAGAAGAAGTCATGCAGCGTAGGGAGCGGCTTGGCGGAGATGGTAGCGGTAGACAAGTTGAGGGCCGTGGAATCTTTAAGTCTATACGGTCGCCAGTGGTTGTATGAAAGACTGAAAGGGATCATGAAACCGGTTAAAGGAACCAAAGCAAGAAAGCCCAAGCCGCATTCCCTGGGCGGGAAACGCGCCGCAGTCGCAAAAGCTGCACGCCGGGCTACGCCTGCCACCCGCGGCCAGCACTCGCGCGCCGAGGTCAAGCGGGGCACGGCTGCCAAAGCTGCTGCAGAGGCCAGCGCGGCGCGGCTGGGCAAGGTTCGTAAGCGGCCAGTGCAAAGGCAGGGTCCGATGACCCCAATCGATGTTGAATTGCCCGATGCTGATTTGCCTGATCCGCTGGCGCCGGTGCTGCCTCCTATCAAGCGCGAACCCGGTGTCGATACATCGCTGTGGCCCGTGGTCGCGATCGTCGGCCGCCCTAATGTGGGTAAGTCCACCCTCTTCAACCGGCTGACCAGTTCTCGCCGTTCGATTGTGGGCGATGAGCCGGGCATCACGCGTGACCGGATTTACGGGGAGATTGAGTGGTCGGGCCAACATGCGCGGGTGATTGATACCGGTGGAATCCTTCCGGATGACCCGGAGTTAATTCCGTCGGAGATTTTTCGCCAGGCAAAGGTTGCGCTCGATGAAGCCGGTTCCATCGTGATGGTGGTCGATGGGCGCACTCCTCTTGCCGCACCTGACTATGATCTTGCCCGGATGCTCTTGCGCGGCGGCAAGCCCCTGCTGCTGGCAGTCAACAAGATCGACACGAAACGCATGGAAGAACAAACGGCGGAGTATCGCCGCCTGGGCATCCGCGAAATACTTCCTATTTCCGCGGAACACGGAGTCGGCATGGGCGAGCTGCTCGACCAGGTATTCGCCACACTCACTTTTCTTCCTGCAGCTGAGCCAGTCGAGGTCGAAGACGAAACCGCGGAGCAAGGCGAGTCGCGCCATCGCACTCATGGCGAGTTCCAACAGCACGAAACCTCTATCGCGATTATCGGCCGCCCTAATGTCGGTAAGAGCACTCTGCTGAACGTGCTCACCGGATCTTCGCGCGCCATCGTTTCGCCCATCCCGGGAACCACGCGCGACGCGGTGGATGAGGTGATGGAATACGACGGCGGCTTGCTGCGATTCGTCGACACTGCCGGGATCCGCCGTAAGGGCAAAACCAAAATGATGGCGGAGAAGCTTTCGGTGGTTATGGCGCGGCGACACCTGGAGGCAGCCGACGTTGCGTTGCTGGTGATCGATGCTACCGAGGGGGTCACTTCTAACGACGCCACCATTGGCGGGTACGCGCACGAGAGCGGCCGCTCCGTAATCCTGGTGGTCAATAAGTGGGACCTGGTGACTACCGGACGAACGGATGGAAAGCCGCCTGCGGACAAGGTGATCTTTGAAGAGCAGATACGCAATGTGCTGAAGTACCTCGCCTATGCGCCGGTGGTGTTCATTTCCGCGGCTGAGGGAAAGAACATCCATACCGTGCTCAAGCTGGTGAAGGAAGTGGCTGCTGAACGGCGCAAACGAGTTTCCACCGGCCAGATGAACCGGTTCCTGGAGAAAATCGATTTTCAGCGAGCTACGGTACCCGCCGCCAACAAGATGCGGATCTTTTATATGACCCAGGCGGCGGTGGCCCCGCCCACGTTCATCCTGTTCACCAACAGGCAGGTCAAGTTGCACTTTGCCTTCCAGCGATTCCTGGAAAATCAGATTCGCGCGGCTTTCGGTTTTCGGGGTTCACCTATCTGGTTCAAGGTGCGCGCCAGAGAAAAGTAGTGCACCTTTCTTGCTATTCCCTCCTCCTTTATTTCTTGAGATCGTCGATGGATTCGGTAAGGAGCATTTGCCATGTGGAACTCCATCGGTTCTTGGTTCTGTATTATGGGCTTGATTGTTGGGCCTTTCGCCGTCGGGATTGCGTTTGAAGACAAGCTGCAACGGGCCAACCGCGAATTAGGCTCACGGCTCCGCCGCTACTAGACCCGCTTCTCCTGTTCCTATCGCCAGATATTGAGTGGGTGGCCCAGGTCTCGATTTTGAGACCTGGGCCACCCACTCAATTATTCCTCCGCACTATTTAGCTGATCGTGGTTTCTCTCGACAGTACCGGCTCATGGCCCTATAGTTCGATTGCATATGCAAAAAATAGCGTGTGCGCTCCTCTGCGCCCTTTTGTCTGGGGGAGTAGCCTGGAGCCAAACTCCGCCTGCGAAGTACCCTGACTTTCCCAGCGAAACACCAGCCAAGGTAGACTCGCCCACAGCAGATTTTGACTACCTACGTCGCGTCATCATGATCCCCATGCGTGATGGGGTCAGGCTGCACACGGTCATCCTGGTTCCGAAGGGCGCTTCGGGTGCGCCGATCCTGCTCACCCGCACACCCTATGACGCAGATGCTCTTACCACGCATGAAGCCAGCGCTCACCTGGGACCGACACTTCAGGGCTATGACAACGCGCTCGAAACCATCGTTGAGGGCGGTTACATTCGGGTGATCCAGGACGTGCGCGGCAAATATGGCTCGGAGGGCGATTACGTGATGAACCGCCCGATGCATGGTCCGCTGAATCCCACGCCGGTCGATCATTCCACTGACACATACGACACCATCGACTGGTTGGTGAAGAATATCCCCGAGAGCAACGGCAAGGTTGGCATTCTGGGGATTTCCTATGATGGGTTTCTGACGTTGGCGGCGCTGGTCAATCCTCATCCGGCTCTCAAAGTGGCCGTGCCCATGAATCCGATGGTCGACGGCTGGATGGGCGATGACTGGTTTCACAATGGCGCGTTCCGCGAGGTCAACATGCCCTACATCTTTGACCAGGAGGTAACGCGCGACGGCAAAGCCCAGTGGTGGACCGCCTACCTCGATGATTACGACGTCTACATGCAAGCTGGAAACGCGGGTGAACTGGGGCGTCGTCACGGACTGGAACAAGCCGGGTTCTGGCGTAAAGTTCTCGCGCATCCCAGTTACGATTCGTTTTGGAGCGACCAGGCAATGGATAAACTGCTGGCCGCCCAGCCGCTCAAAGTACCCACCATGCTGGTCGACAGCTTGTGGGATCAGGAAGACATTTACGGCGCCATGGCCGTGTACAAGGCCATCAAGCCCAAAGACAAGGACAATGACAAGGTTTTTCTGGTGATTGGTCCCTGGCGTCACGGCCAGGAAATAGAAGACGGCAGCACCCTGGGCGCATTGAATTTCAGCAGCGATACCGGTCTCTTCTTTCGGCGGCAGATTCTCCGCCCTTTCCTGGATCGCTACCTGAAGGATGAAGCGCCTAAAGAAGAAATTGCTCCTGTCACTGTGTTCGAGACCGGAACCAATGCGTGGCGGCAGCTAAAATCGTGGCCGCGCGAGAACGAAGCGAAACCGCTCTACCTGGCCGCTCAGGGTAAACTCACCTTCAACGCGCCTCAGTCAGGCGACACCGCTTTCGATGAATACATTTCTGATCCCGCCAAACCGGTGCCCTACCGCGCACGGCCTATCCAGCCGATGGGCTACGCAGCCGGAATGACATGGTCGCAATGGCTGGTCGATGATCAGCGGGAGCAATCGGGGCGTCCGGATGTTGCGGTGTTTGTTGGCGACCGATTGGCCGCGCCCTTAAAGATCAGCGGCCAACCGATCGCCAACCTGGTTGCCTCTACCAGCGGCACGGATTCCGACTGGGTGGTGAAGCTCATCGATGTTTATCCTGACGAAGTCGCCAGCCAGCCGAGTTTGGGCGGATATCAACTGATGATCTCCGCTGACATCTTCCGCGGACGTTATCGCGAGAGTCTGGAGAAACCCAAACCCATCGCGGCCAATCAACCACTGGTCTATCATTTTGCTCTGCCAACCGCGAATCACGTGTTCCTTCCCGGGCATCGAATCATGGTGCAGGTACAGTCCAGTTGGTTTCCGCTGTATGACCGAAACCCGCAGACGTTTGTCCCGGACATTTTCTGGGCTAAGCCAGCGGACTACCAAAGAGCCGCGCAGCATATCTATCACGCGCCCGGCCAGGCAAGTTTTGTCGAGCTACCGGTCGTGACCACAGGAAATTGAGAGAGGATTTAATGAGCGCAGCAAAGTGCAGCCACGTTAAGGATCATGTCAAACATGTAAAACCGCACACCAGGGGCTGTGAGGAGTGCCTCAAGATGGGAGACACCTGGGTTCATCTGCGGATGTGCATGGAGTGCGGCCAGGTGGGCTGCTGCGATTCATCCAAGAACCGCCATGCCACGGCTCACTTCCACGCAGACGGGCATCCGATTATGCGATCGATCGAACCCGGGGAAGACTGGCGTTGGTGCTACATCGACGAGATCTTTCTCGATTAGCGTTCGCTTTGTCCGTCCGTTTTGTCTTTAATGAGGATGAGCGCTACGCTCGAAACAATGAGCGCGGTGCCGAGAAGCATGCGTGTGGTGATAACCTCTCCGGCGAAGAAATAGCCCAGAGCCACGGCAACCACGGGATTGATGTACGCGTGGCTGGCGACGCGCGTGGCTGGCATGCGGCCAAGCAGCCACACGAATGCGCTGAAGCCTATTAGCGAGCCCGCAATCACCAGGTAAAGCAACGCGCCGGCGGCTTTTGCGGAGACGTGCGGGAAGGGGTGCATTTCTCCAGTCAAAGCGGAGAGTATGAGCAGAATTGCGCCGCCGAACATCATTTCCGCCCCGGCAGTGATTCCCTTGGATTTTGGCAGTGGCAAGGAACGCGTGAGCACCGCGCCCAGCGACCAGGCGGCGCCTCCGCCCAGGATGGCAGCACAGGGCAGAATGGCGATGTGTTGCGGGTTGTGCAGCAGCAACAAAAGCACACCGGCAAACCCGACCGCAATGGGGATCAGGAGTGTCCAGCGGAAGCGCTGTTGGCGAAAGACAAAGACCTCGAGGGCAATGGTCATGAGCGGCAGGGTGGCCTCGAGCACAGAGGTTAAGCCCGAAGGCACGTACTTTTCTGCCCAAAACACCGCGCCATACGTCACCACAAACATCAACGAACCCAGCGCCAACAGGCTGGTCCACTCTCTTCCCATGGGACGAGGGCGGCCACAGAGGCGCATGACCGCGTAGAGCAGGGTGCCGGCAAAAAAGAAGCGCACACCCGCAGCGAACAGGGGAGGAACCAGTTGCACCGCTATCCGAATCGCCAGGTAGGTCGATCCCCATAGAACGTAAATGGCTGCAAACGCCAGAAACACACGGAGATCGAAACTGCTTTTTTGCTTCACCGGAATAACCGTTGTGGTTGCCATGACTGGTTATATTGTAACCCGGTACGGGGTAACCCTTGAAACTATTTTTGGGAGTTATAATAGAGAAGTGAGTCCCGCTCCCAAACCGTTTCAATTGTTCGCCGGCCATCCGGCGCTGGAGCTCGTCAATACTCTTGATTTGCGCTTTTCCACAGAAACAATAGAACTGCTGCCTGCTTATGGAGATTTTCTCCGCCTCGTCACGCAGTTGCGGCTGCTGACCCCGGAACAGGCTCGCAGACTGGGGCGAACGGTGGGGGCGAAGGATGCGCAGCGGGTGCTCTCGTCCGCGATCGAGCTGCGCGAGGCGCTGGCGTCGTTTCTCTATGGCCGCATTGACGCCAGCCAGTCCAGGGCCTCGCAGGTGGAGACGCTGGAGAAGTACTTCCACGCAGCTTCCCTGCATCGCCACTTGTCGCCGGCGGATGGGCAGTTGGTGTGGACCTGGTCCGGTGTGGAGCAACGAGCTGAGATTCCGCTATGGAAGCTGGCCCAGGCGGCCTCGGAATTGTTGGTTTCAAGCGATGTGGAACGAGTGAAGGATTGTGGCGATCCGACGTGCCGCTGGCTTTTTCTGGATACGAGCAAGAACCACACCCGGCGATGGTGCGATATGAAGACCTGCGGCAATAGGATGAAGGCGCGACGCCACCAGGCGCGCTATCAGGACAGCGGGATTGCTTGAGGGTCAGTGTTTGAAGGCAGAGACTGTGTATGTTGCGACAGGCAGCTTGCGGGAGAAGTCTCTGATGGAGAGCACGACTTCACTGCCTGCTTTTTTAGCACGAGGTCGGACCTGCGTTTTCTCTCCCCATCCCGCTAACAACTCCAACCTGAGCCACCCTCTCCCCTTGTCATCCCGACCGTAGCGCAGCTGAGGCAGTCTGCTGTTGCTGCGGTGTAACCGCTCCTAAATCCGTCCATCCAAGTCACTAACCTTCCGAAGAGTAACCGCGCTACCCTTGTCATCCCGACGGTAGCGAACCCGGATTTCCTACTTTGCGCTGCTAGCGACTTGGATGGACGGATTTAGGAGCGGACGGAGGGACCTGCTGCTTCTCCCGCAGCCTTAAGGCCGACATCCGAAAACCTCAAAGCCTGACGCGGTAGACTACGGATTGACGATGCACTCAATCCGGCTTGCTACTTCTGCTGATGTTCCTCTGATTTTGGACCTGATCCGCGGTCTTGCTGCTTACGAGCGGGAGCCCGATGCAGTGAAGAC
>Ga0302177_10001829_pt1 | contig 15136 bp, 18 predicted proteins | sample I_Palsa_E1_2_FD_198780 | JGI IMG/M metagenome (GOLD analysis project Ga0302177, IMG submission 198780) | Peat permafrost microbial communities from Stordalen Mire near Abisko, Sweden - I_Palsa_E1_2 | ecosystem: Environmental > Terrestrial > Soil > Palsa > Peat permafrost | place: Sweden... | reverse complement strand
GACGACGACGGCGTGCTCGCCGCCCCGCTGGTGCAGGCGGCCAGGCCGAGGACGGCGGCCAGGACCAGCGCGGTCACGGCGAGAGGGCTCCGGCCCGGACGGCGGCCCGGACCAGGTTGCGCCTCTTCCGCATCCAATGACAACGTGCCCTCACTCGTTTTCCAACCGAAGCAGGGTAGGCAAGACTGCCCCTGCCGCCCATTGTTATGCATCCTGAATTAATCGAATGAAATAATAAAGGAACGAGCAGATGGCCAGTTGATGTCATATAGGTGAACAAGATCTGTCGCGGACGGCGGACGGGCGGCGGCCGGATCCCCGCCGGGTAAGGGGCACGAGACCGCCCGCGGCAGGCCAGAGGCCGTGGTCACGCGGGCCGCGCGGGCCGCGGCCCCCTTGGCGCCAGGGCGTCTCGCCCGGCTCCCTTTGGCCCGGTCCGCGGGGAATCGAACCCGCCCAAGACACCATAACTTAACCTTTTAGCCTCGTTTAATCCATCTCACATTTACCCGCCGGTACCGGCTGCGCCGCCAGACTGTACTCGCACACCACGGTTTGCAGGATGACCGGGCTGCTCGTGGCGGCCCAAACCCGAAAACCCCGTAAAAGGAGTACCCGATAATGCACCTTCGACGTAGACGGCAGGTGACGACGGCGGGGCTTGCTGTCTGTGCGGTAGCCCTCGCCGCATGCTCGTCCTCGAGCTCGTCGTCGACCACCAGCAGCACCAGCACCTCATCGAGCAGCGCAACCGCGTCGGCCAGCAGCAACACCAGCCTGTCCGGCACGTTGAACGGCAGCGGATCGACCTTCCAGACCGTCTTCCAGGAGTCCGCGATCTCAGCCTTCAAGTCGGTTGACCCGGGCATCACGGTCAACTACGGCAGCGGTGGCTCGGGCAAGGGACGCACCGACCTGGCCTCGGGCGTGGTCAACTTCGCCGGCTCCGACTCCCCGATCCCGGCCTCCGAGACGTCGTTGTTCAACGGCAAGACGGTGCTGTACTTCCCCGTCATCATCGGCCCGATCACGCTGGCGTACAACCTGTCCGGCGTGAGCAACCTGAAGCTGGACCCGACGACCATCGCGGGCATCTTCCAGGGCACGATCACCAAGTGGAACGCCCCGCAGATCGCGGCGGATAACCCGGGGGTCACCCTGCCCAGCACCCCGATCACCGAGGCCGTCCGCTCGGACTCCTCCGGGACGACGCAGAACTTCACCCTGTTCCTCAAGGACGCCGTGCCCAGCGTGTGGAAACTCGGCAGCAGCTCGACCATCAAGTGGCCGTCCACCGCCCGGGCCGGCAGCGGCAACCCCGGGGTCGCGCAGATCGTCAAGTCCACCTCCGGCGCCATCGGTTACGTGGACTACGCCGACGCCAAGGCCTCCGACCTGAGCTTCGCTTCGGTCAAGAACCAGTCCGGCGACTACATCGCGCCGTCCCCGGCGTCCGCGTCCGCGGCCGCGGCTGGGATCACTCCGGCGTCGAACCTGACCTTCGCCGCCGCCTGGGCGCCGGGCGCGTCCGCTTACCCGATCACCTATCAGTCGTGGGACCTGGTGTACGCCACGCAGCCGTCCGCGAACGACGCGGCTCTGCTCAAGGCCTGGCTCGGCTACCTGCTCTCGCCGACGGGCGGCCAGGCGCTGCTGGGCAACCTCGGCTACGCGCCGCTGCCGAGCAGCCTGGACCAGAGTGCCGTGTCGCAGCTGAGCCAGATCACGAGCTAGTCAAGGGTTGACGTGGCGCAAAAAAATCAGATGGACTCGCCCTCGTGAGCACTGATATCCGGGTGGATCCGGCTATACCGGCCGGATCCACCCGCACCTTGTCGGAGCGGCGGCCGCTCGGCGACCGCGGCTTCTCCATCCTCACCCTCGCGTCTGGCCTGCTGGTGCTGGTGATCCTGGTCCTGATCGCCGTCACGATCAGCCAGCAGGCCTCGTCGTGGTTCTCCTCCGAGGGCTTCAAGGTCTTCACCAACAACTGGAACCCGACGCCCAACAACGCCGGTCAGTACACCCAGCTCGGCGCCCTGGCCTTCATCTACGGCACGGCCATCACGGCGGTGATCGCGCTTATCATGGCCGTTCCGGTCAGCATCGGCATTGCCCTGCTGCTGACCGAGGTCCTGCCCTACCGGTGGTCGCGACCCGTCGTGTACGTCATCGACCTGCTGGCCGTGGTCCCGTCGGTGGTCTGGGGCCTGTGGGGCATCCTGGTCTTCGCGCCGTGGCTCCAGCACATCTACACCGACATCGCCGGCGGCGTGAACGGCACCCCGGTGCTCGGCCCGCTGTTCGGGTCGCCGGTGAGCGGGGCTTCGTTCTTCACCGCCGGCATCATCCTGGCCTTTATGATCACGCCGATCGTGACCTCGCTGTCGCGCGAGGTCATCGCGACCGTGCCGGCCATCGACAAGGAGGGCGCGTACGCGCTGGGCGCCACCCGCTGGGAGATGATCCGCGGGGCCGTCTGGCCGCACAGCCAGGGCGGCGTCACCGGCGCCGTGCTGCTCGGCCTGGGCCGGGCCATGGGCGAGACGATCGCGGTCGCGCTGGTCATCGGCTCCTCGCCCGAGATCACCTCGCACCTGTTCGCCACCGGTTATAGCTTGCCGTCGGTCATCGCCAACGAGTTCGGCGAGTCCTCCGGCACCTTCCGCGCCGCGCTGCTGGGCATGGGGGTAATCCTGTTCGCCTTCACGATCATCATCAACGTACTGGCCCGGGGAATCGTCGAACGCAGTGCCCGACGGAAGCGGGGTGCCTGATGACTACAGCTACCGCTGAGCCGCACCAGGTCGACCTACGGGAGCCGGCCGGCTGGCGGCGCACTAAGAACCGCATCATGACCTCGCTGATGGTTCTCTCGATCATCCTGGTCTTGATCCCGCTTGGCTTCGTCCTGGTCACCGTCATCGCCAAGGGCGCCTCGAGCATCAGCTGGTCGTTCCTGACCGGCGGTCCGATCCCGTCGATCGTCGCGCCCGCGGGCGTGGGCGGGATAGGGCCCGCGGTGCTCGGCACGATCGAGATCACGGCGCTGGCCACGGCCATCGCCGTGCCGCTCGGCGTACTGGGGGCGATCTACCTCAACGAGTACGGCGGCAAGAGCTGGCTGGCGGCGATCATCGGGTTCATGAGCGACGTGATGACGGGGGTGCCGTCGATCATCATGGGCCTGTTCATCTTCTCGATCTGGGTGGTACACCGCGGCCTCGCGGGGCTCTCCGGCTTTGCCGGCGCGCTGGCCCTGGCCTGCCTGATGCTGCCGATCGTGATCCGTTCCAGCTACGAGATACTGCGGCTGGTGCCGAACGCGCTGCGCGAGGGCAGCTACGCCCTCGGGGCCAGCAAGGCAAGGGTGACCGTGACGGTAGTCCTGCCTGCGGCGATCGGCGGGATCGTCAGCGGTTCGCTGCTAGCCGTGGCCCGGGCCGCGGGCGAGACCGCGCCGCTGCTCTTCTGCATCGGCGCGGCGACCGCGGCAAATCCGAACGTGTTCAGCGGCGCCGACACGGCGCTGTCCGCGCAGATCTTCGCGAACGCGAACCAGCCGTACGTCGGCGCGCAGGACCGCGGCTGGGGCGCGGCGCTGACCCTGATCGCCATCTGCTTCATCCTCATGATCGTGGCTCGCATCGTCACCGCCCGATTCGCCAGGTACTCTCGGTAGGAAGGTCATGGAACCCTCTGAGCAAAACGCCGTCACCGACTTCGAGTCCGTGCCGGAGTCGGCAACGCGGCAGAACGTCGCCCTTCCCGCCCCCGCGGCTATCACGGACGCCGGCCAGGCGGCTGAGTCGTCTCCCAGGACGGGCACGCACATCTTCGACGTGAACGGCGTCTCGATCTACTACGGCTCGTTCCGGGCCGTCACGAACGTCTCGCTGAATATCTACGAGCACCAGATCACCGCGTTCATCGGCCCGTCCGGGTGCGGCAAGACCACCGTGCTGCGCACGCTGAACCGGATGAACGACCTCGTCCCGGGCGCCCGCGTCGAAGGCGACGTGCGCTACCGCGGGGAGGCGCTGTACGCCAAGGAGGTATCCCCGATCGCGGTGCGGCGGCGCATCGGCATGGTGTTCCAGAAGCCGAACCCGTTCCCCAAGTCGATCTACGACAACGTGGCCTACGGGCCGCGAATCAACGGCATCCGCGGCAAGGCCGAGCTGAACGAGATCGTCGAGCGCTCGCTGCGCCAGGCCGCGCTGTGGGATGAGGTCAAGAACCGGCTGGGCAACTCCGGCCTGAGCCTGTCCGGCGGGCAGGCGCAGCGGCTGTGCATCGCCCGGACGCTGGCCGTGGAGCCGGACGTGGTGCTCATGGACGAGCCGGCCTCGGCGCTGGACCCGATCGCGACCGGCGCCATCGAGGACCTGATGAAGGAGATCAAGGACAAGTACACGATCGTCATCGTGACCCACAACATGCAGCAGGCCACCCGGGTCAGCGACCGGACCGCGTTCTTCTCGGTGCTGGTCAACCCCCAGAGCGACACCCGGACCGGCACGCTGGTGGAGTACGCCCCGACCGACCGCCTGTTCGGCGACCCGCAAGACGATCGCACCAAGGCCTACGTCACCGGCCGGATGGGCTGACCCAATACCGGAGCAAGTACATCGAATCGCTACCGGACGGGGCATCGGCCGTCGGCTCCACCTGAGATGCTAATATGCTTTTATGCGCACTACCGTTGACATGCCTCCCACTCTGATGCGGGCGGCCAAGGCCAGGGCCGCCGAGCACGGCGAGAGCCTGAAGGACCTGGTCAACCGCGCGGTAGCGCACGAGCTCGGCCTTCCTTCGGCACCGAAGGCGAAGGCGGGGCGCGTGACACTCCCCTTGATCGGCCGCGGCGCCGCACCTGAGACCCTCATCACGAACGAGGACATAGCCGCCGCCCTCGATGCGGACGACATCGACCGGTACGGACCGCAATGACCCTCCTGGACGTCGGCGTCTGGCTCGCCGCGATCTGGGGGCGCCACGCGCACCATCCGGCGACGGCGGACTGGTTCGGCAGGCAGACCGGTGACCTGGTCTTCTGCCGGGTTACCCAGATGAGCCTGCTCCGGCTGCTGTCCAACCCCGCCATCATGGGCGACGACGCGGTCGACCGCAGTCAGGCCTGGCGGACCTTCGACCAGCTCTGGGCAGATGAGCGTGTCCTTTGGGCGGACGAGCCGGACGAACTCGACGCCGTATGGCGCGCGATCTCCGCACGCGACGACAAGAGTCACAAACTGTGGACCGACGACTACCTCGCTGCCTTCGCCCAGACCAGCGACGCCACGCTGGCAACTCTGGACACGAAGTTCCCCACCCGCTACCCGTCGGTACGCGTCGAATCCCTGCTTCCCTGACCAATCCCGAGGGATAGGCGTCCTCGCAGGTCAGACTCCGGCCAGTCCGGACGGCTGCCAGCCCCGCCGGAAGCCCGTTCCATGGGAACCAAGGTGGGCCGGGCCGTGTCCGCTACGCCGAGGAGGTTCCGGGCTCCGGCACAGATCCGGCCAGGTACACAACGCGGCGCGCGATCGTGACCGCGTGGTCGCCTAGGCGCTCGTAGAAGCGTGCCACCAGCGTCATCTCCATCGTCACCGGGAGCGCCATCCGTCCCGAGGCAAGCTCGGCGACCAGGCTGGAGTAAAGCTGCTCCATCTCCTCGTCACGCTCGGCCACCGCGAGGGCCGCGGCCCGGTCCCGCTGGTACCAGCAGTCGGCCGCCTGGCGCCACATGTCGGCCGCGAGGGTCCCCATCCGCTCGACGATCCCCCGAGCGCGCGGCGACAGGTCGTCGTTGAGGAAGTGGTTACCGCGGGAGGCGATCTGGATCACCAGGTCGTGGGAGAGCTCGAACTCGGTCAGCACGCGCAGCACGGACAACAGGAAGCGCAGGTCATCGGCGACGGGCGCCTGGAGCAGGATCTCCCGGTTGGCCAGTTGCTCGGTCTCGGGATACAGGGCGCTGATGACCTTGTCGCGGTCGGCCAGCCGCTGCATGATCTCGCTGTTCCCGGTCAGCAGGGCCTTGGTCGCCTCGGGGATGTCCTCGGCGACGATGGCAAACAGCTCGATGATCTTGGCCTCGATGGCCTCTAGATCACGCTCGAAATCCTGTCGGTGCTCGGCCATAGGCAAAGCCTAGTAGGCGCCCCGCGCCCCGTTCATGTCCGGAAGGTGAACAATTCGCCCGGGCGCGGCCGCCGTACCCGAGGTACCGCGGCCGCGCCCGGGGCCGTCCAGGCTGAGCTCAGAGCGTGACGTCGACGGTCGTCACCTGGCCGTAGTCGGCCTGCACCGAACGCTCGGCGCGCAGGCCGCCCGGGGCCAGGACGCGCAGCGTCCACGAACCGGGCGCGGCGAAGAACCGGAAGCCGCCATCGGACCCCAGCGGGACCTCGGCCACGAACTCCTCGCCGGTGCCGAGCAGCCGCGCGTACCCGGTGGAGACCGCGGCGCCCTGGCGGGAGACCTTGCCTTCCACGACCGCCTGGCTCCCGGCCACGGCGGGCGCGCTGACCCCGCCGGCGGGCGCGCCGCATCCGTCGGTCATCGGGCCTCACCCAGCTCGATCGGCACGCCGACCAGCGACCCGTACTCGGTCCACGAGCCGTCGTAGTTCTTGACGTTGGGCAGGCCGAGCAGCTCGTGCAGGACGAACCAGGTGTGCGCCGAGCGCTCCCCGATCCGGCAGTAGGCGATGGTGTCCTTGCCGAAGTCCAGTCCCGCGTCGCCCTGGTAGAGCTGGCGGAGCTCGTCGTCGGACCGGAACGTGCCGTCCTCGTTCGCCGCCTTGGACCACGGCACGTTGCGCGCGGTGGGAATGTGCCCGGCCCGCTGAGCCTGCTCCTGCGGCAGGTGCGCCGGGGCGAGCAGCCGGCCGGTGAACTCGTCCGGGGACCGGACGTCGACCAGGTTGCGCTTGCCGATCGCGTCGAGCACCTCGTCGCGCAGCGCGCGCAGCGAGGCGTCCTGCTCGGTGGCGGTGTAGCTGGTCCGCGGGCGCTGCGGCACGTCGGTGCTCAGCTCGCGGGAGTCCAGCTCCCACTTCTTGCGGCCGCCGTCGAGCAGCAGGACGTGGCCGTGGCCGTACAGCTTGAAGTACCAGTAGGCGTAGGCCGCGAACCAGTTGTTGTTGCCGCCGTACAGCAGCACGGTGTCGTCGTTCGAGATGCCGCGCTCGGACAGCAGCGCCTCGAAGCCGGTCTTGTCGACGAAGTCACGGCGGACCGGGTCCTGCAGGTCCTTCTTCCAGTCGACCTTGACCGCCCCCGGGATATGGCCCTTGTCGTAGGCGCTGGTGTCTTCGTCTACCTCCACGATGACGACATGCGGGTCACCGATATGGGCCTCGGCCCAATCGGCGTCCACGAGGACGTCTGTGCGACTCATGGTGGAATTTCCTCCTTCGCTGGCCGGCCACTAGGCGGACGGGCCAGATCCTTAGGTGCCGCGGGATAAGCAGGTGCGCCTGGCAGCCCAGGCAGAAATCGAACGCCACGATAGGGACGCGCGAAGATCAGGCGGTGCGGCGGGGTCCGGGGATCAGGGCGGCCGGACGCGGACACAGGGCGGTAGCGACGTGACAGAAGTCGACCGCACGCCGCTTGGTCAGCATCGTCGCCGCCCGGGACATCACGAACCCGATCGTATTCGGGCCACGTCTGGCTGTCACGTTTGTGACCAGCCCCCGGGCTGGACCGCGGTACCCAGCGCGGCGATGACGTCCGCCTTGCGCGGCAGGCCGGTCGCGCGCTTGACGATGGCTCCGTCCGGGTCCAGGACCAGGATCGTCGGCGTGCTGTTGATCCGCAGCCGCCGCACCAGGTCCAGGCGGTCCTCGGCGTCGATCTCGACGTGGGTCACGCCGTCCGCCATGTCCGCGACCTGGGCCAGGATCTGCCGGGTGGGACGGCACGGGGCGCAGAAGGCGGTCGAGAACTGAACCAGGGTGGCCTGCCGGCCCAGGCTGGCGCCGAGGTCGGCTTCGGTCAGGGCGCCGGTCCCGGCGCTGGCCGTCTGCTCGGGTGCCCCGGGCGGCCCCGGGCGGAAGCGCCCGGCCCGGCGGCGCAGCACAAGTCCCACTACCGTCGCCGCGAGCAGAGCCGCGGCCAGCGCGATCAGCCCGCCAGTCACGTCCTTAGACAGCACGGGCGCGGCACCATCCATTCCCGCCCGGGCGACCCGGGATGGCCGGCCATCGAGCCGGGACGGCCGGCCATCGACCCGGGATCGCCGGTCATGCGGGCTCAGGTCGGCGTGACGGTGAGCAGGACCTTGTTTCCCGCGGTGATCTGGAACTTGCCGATCGCCCCGGCGGTGCTCGCCATCGAGCCGGCGTACCAGACCTTGCCCTCGTCGCGGGACGTCGTCCAGGCCGCGACCTCGGTCTCGGTGCCGTCCGGGTGGACCACCCACAGCTGGCAGGTGGTGCCGACCGGGATGTCGTCGACCAGGACCTGGAACGCGCTGCCCCACAGTTCCTTGGAGTAGGCGACCGTACTGGTCACCCCGGTGGCGGCGTCGGTCCCGGTCGCGGTTTCCCACTTACCCACGCCGGCCGAGACCACGTCCGTCTTGGTGATGGTCGTCGAGGTGGCCGAGCTCAGGCCGGCGAACAGCCCGCCCGCGATCGCCGCCACGGCCGCGGCGGCCGACAGGTACCGCCACCGGTTCCGGCGGCGCCGGGCGTCGGCCAGGCCGAGCACGGTGCCGAGCAGCTCCTCGGGCGGATCGTCGCTGACCATCGGGCGGACCGCGTCGTCCGCGCGGATCCGGCTGATCTCGTCCGGGTTGACCCGGGCCAGCAGCGCGGGCAGCCCGGCCAGGCCGGCCAGCTCATCCCGGCAGTCCCGGCAGGTGGCCAGGTGGGCATCGACCAGCCCGCGCTCGGCGGGGTCGATGGCGCCGAGCACGTAGACGCCGAGCGACGTCCTCGCCTCGGCGCAATCCCAGGTTTGGGTCATGGCGCCAGCCCTCGTTCTTGCAGCGCCAGCTTGAGTGCCTTCAGCGCGTAAAAGGTCCGGGACTTCACGGTACCCGCCGGAATGCCCAGCGTGGCCGCCGCCTCCGCGACCGAGCAGCCCCGGTAGTAGGTCTCCACGATCACGCGCCGGTGGTCGGGGCGCAGCGACGCCAGCGCGTCCGCCACGGCCCACGATTCCAGCGTCCGGTCGGCGTCATCGTCAGACGGGAGTAGCTCCAAGGCCGCCTGCCCGGTCTCCGGCGGACGAGATTGCCGGGCCCGGTAGGAATCGACCGCGAGGTTGCGCGCGACGGCAAACAGCCAGGGCCTGGCCGGCCGGTCGGTGAGCGCCTCGGGGTGGCGCCACGCTCGCACTATCGTTTCCTGCACAAGGTCCTCCGCACGCTGCCTGTCACCGCCCGTCAGGTGGAGGGCGTAGCGAAGCAGGGCGCCGCCGTGTTCGGCGTACAGTGTCCGGACAAAAGCTTCGTCTGCCACCCGCCCTGAGCGGGGCGCGGTTCCCGCGTTTGGCACACCACTGAGAACGCGCGGCGCCGCCGGGTGGTTCAATTCGCCGGGAAAATTCCTGTCTCCCGGCAGTTCAGGACGGCTGGGTGGTACGTGGCTCATGCTCACCCCGCTGGGGGTCTGACTTCGGAACGTACTGGCTTGACCACTGTAGGGCGTTATCCACCAGTCTGCCGCACAACCGGCGTAATGCCCACCCCGCAAAGCTAACCGCCGGCGAACGGCGGCAGCACCTCGATCCGAGCCGCTTCCGCAAGGACCAGGTCGGCCGTCCCGCGGCGGCCCGCGGGCGCGCCGTCGACCAGGAAAGACGACGTGGCGAGCACCGAGCGTAGCCGCTCGGTGCCAGCGTCGTCCCCGCGCCGCGCCACGATCGCATCCAGCGCCTCGGCCAGCGTCTCCGCTTCCACCGATTCGGCGGCCACGCCGGCCGCCTCCTTGGCCGCGGCCCAGTACTGGATTGTCACTCTGGCCATTTCGGATATCCTTAGGTCAGCGGACCCGGGCATCGTTGCCCCCGGGTCCTTATCTGTTTATACAGGCGGTAAGGACAGCCGGGTGCGGCCGCACCCGGCGAGTGGAGGTGCCATCGAGTGAGCGACCTGCTGCTGATCACCGGAGCGCTGGAGCCGTCCGCCGAGATCCTGCCTGCGCTGGGGCTTTTGCTGCACCCGGTCCGGGTGCTGCCCGCGGACGCGTCCGCCCTGATCGAGGCGCCGCCCGCCGACGCGGTGCTGGTGGACGCCCGGCGCGACCTGGCGCACGCGAAGAGCATCTGCCGGCTGCTGCAGACCACCGGCCTGGACTGCCCGCTGTTCGCGATCGTGACCGAGGGCGGCCTGGCCGCGGTCAACGCGGAGTGGGGCGCGGATGACGTGATCTTGCACACAGCGGGTCCCGCCGAGGTGGAGGCCAGGGTCAGGCTCGCCATCGGCCGCCGGACCGTGGCCGCGGTGGCGGAGGCCCCGGACGAGATCCGGTCCGGCGAGCTGGCCATCGACGAGGCCACCTACGCGGCCCGGCTGCGCGGCCGGGTCCTGGACCTGACGTTCAAGGAATTCGAGCTGCTCAAGTTCCTGGCTCAGCACCCCGGCCGGGTCTTCACCCGGGCCCAGCTGCTGCAGGAGGTCTGGGGCTACGACTACTTCGGCGGCACTCGGACGGTGGACGTGCACGTCCGGCGGCTGCGGGCCAAGCTCGGCCCCGAGCACGAGGCGCTGATCGGCACCGTACGCAACGTCGGCTACCGGTTCGTGCCGGTCAAGAGCGAACGAGCCGAGCTCAGCCGCGACGACCGGACCCGGACCGGCTCGCCAAGCCTGCAGGCCGTCCGGGGCACCGGAGTCCGCACCTCGGCCTCCGCCCGGTAACCTGCCGCCCATGACGGGTTGGTCGATCACCGGCGGCAGCCTGGATCCGGGCCAGATCGCCAGCGTCCTGGACCTGGCCGAGGCCGCGGCGGCCGCCGACTCGGTAGCGCCGCTGTCGGAACACGTGCGGCTGCACCTGCGCTACGACGAGGGCGGCCCCAGCGCCGATCCGGCGCCGGGGCGCGATCTGATCCTGACCGTGAACGACGAGATCGCCGGCTACGCATACCTCGACGCACCCGGGAACGCCGATCGGGACGTCAGCGGCGAGGTGGTCGTCCACCCGCGGCACCGCGGCCACGGGTTCGGCCTGGCCCTGGTGCGCGAGCTGATCGCCCAGGCCGACGGGCACCGGGTCCGGATCTGGGCCCACGGGGACCTGCCCGCGGCGGCCCGGCTGGCCCGGGCGGCCGGCTTCGAGCGCTTCCGCGCGCTGTGGCAGATGCGCCGGTCACTGCGGGACCCGCTGGATCAGCCTCGCCTGCCGGCCGGCACGACGCTGCGGACGTTCCGTCCCGGCCGCGACGAACAGGAGTGGCTGAGCCTGAACGCCCGGGCCTTCGCCAAGCACCCGGAACAGGGCGCCTGGACGCGGCACGACCTGCAGGTGCGCGAGCAGGAGCCGTGGTTCGATCCGGCGGGCTTCTTCCTCGCCGAGCGGGACGGCGTCATGACCGGCTTTCACTGGACCAAGATTCCCGCGCCCGCGGAGCCGGAGCAGGGCACCGGCGAGGTCTACGTGGTCGGGGTAGACCCCGGCGAGCGCGGTACCGGGCTGGGCCGGGCGCTGACCCTGGCCGGGCTGGGATACCTGAGCGACCGGGGCCTGGCCGAGGCGATGCTCTACGTGGACGAGGACAACGCGCCCGCGATCGGGATGTACGAGGGCCTGGGGTTCACCCGCTGGAGCACCGACGCGATGTACCAGCAGCGCCAGCCAGCGGGGCCTGGGGCTAGCGGGGCCGCGAGCTAGCGGGGCCTCGGGGCCGCAGGCTAGCAGTCGTGGATGCCCAGCGCCTCGTCGAGCTCGGCGGCGGTCAGCGGCCGGTCGGCGGTCGCCACCGCGGTCAGCACCTCGGCGTAGAGCTCGATCTCGTCAAGGGCGACGCGGTCATGAACGCGCAGGTCCAACTGTCTGGGAATCGTGCTCACCTCCGGCGCTGATCGCGTCTCCATCCGGTTGAGCCCCAGGTTACGTGCCGACACTGCTCCTCCGCATGACCCATCAGGGTCATTCGCCTACCACCTTCACGCACCGTTTTACCCACTCAGGCGGTAACGATTCCGCCAAACCCCGGCGCAGTTGCGGTCAATCCGGTAATGCGTATCACAAAGGCCCCAACGGCATCTCTGCCAAAAGTACTCACGTACTGCAACAGCAACCATCCCGGACAGACCGGGATAAATCGGGACAGTAGTTCGTTCCGGTTGCGAGGACAGGGATGACCGACGAGAGTCATGCTCGTATTCGTCCGTCCACCCTCGTCCTGAGCGCGCATACTTACGAAGTAGCGGTCCCGCTCGCCCCTTGGGCGGTCCTGCGCCTCAGTAGCCTCAGTAGCCTCACTAGCCTCCGGACATCGTTTCCCGCCGCCTTCGGACTACTTGACCTCGGAAAGCCATGAATGACAACACTGATATCCTGCCGAACCTCGCCCATGAAGATGCGTTCGAAATGCAGATGCGCGGATACAGCCGCCGGCAGGTGGACGAGTTCATCGCCCGCTGCCGCAGCCAGATCCGGGACCTAGAGCAGCGACTTGCCCGCGCCCTTGACGACGGCGAGGAACTGAAGCGCGACCTGGCCACGGCGCGCCAGCAGGCGCTCGGCGCCAAGCCCGCCCACGAGGAGGTCAGCGAGCGGATCTCCCAGATCCTCAAGCTGGCCGACGACGAAGCCCGGTCGCAGAAGTCCAAGGCTCACGAGGACATCGCCCGGCAGCGCAACGACGCCCAGCAGGACGCGGACAAGGCTCGCGCCGAGGCCCGCGAACAGGCCGAGCGGATGCTGACCGCGGCGCAGGAGCAGGCCGAGCGGGCGATCACGTCGGCGCGAGCCGAGGCGGAGAAGACGCTGACCGCCGCCCGGACCGAGGCGGAGAACACCACGTCCGACGCCAGGAAGAAGTCCGAGGCCGTGCTGGCCGGCGCGAAGGGGCAGGCCAAGAAGGCGCTGGACGAGGCCACGGCCCGGGCGACCGCCATTCACGACGGGGCCGAGCGCCGCCTGAACCTGCTGTCCACCAGGCACACCGAAACGATCAAGCGGCTGTCCGACATCCTCGACGGGGTCTCCTCGCTCGTGGCCGCCGAGACCGCCCGCATGTCGCTCGAGGACGAGGTCGACCAGGCCACCGCGAAGGCGATCGCCGCCGGCGAGTCCGCCAGCGCGGCGCGCCCGGCCGGTGCTCCGGCGGGCCCCGGCGGGCCGGGCGGCGGTAACGGGCCCGGCACACCCCCCGGACCCGCGGGTCAGGGCGGCCCGGGAGGTCCTCCGCGCCAGGTCGGCCCCGCTTCGCCGCGCCCGGCCACCGCGGCGGGGGCAGCGCAGTCCCCGCCCGCACCGGGCCAGGCGCCCGCGGGCGGCCCGGGCGCCGCGCCGTCTCAGCCAGACAAGCGCGGGTCGGCCCGGACCGGGGTCCTCGATTCGGATGAGCACCCCGACGGCATCCGCCTCGTGCCCGGCAGCGAGAACTTAACTCGTCGGCCAATGCACGCGGCGCCGCGCCACGTACGGCCGTGAGAAAATAAAGGCCGATAGTAAGAAGATAAGGCGTCATCCTCAAGGCCCAGGGCGAGCATGTCCAGGCGCCTGAGGATGACGCCTTCGCGTAGGGCCCAGGGGCAGAGCTCGAGCTGGTCGGCGCCCAGCAGGTCCAGGGCGGCGTCGGCCACGATGGCGCCCGCCGGGAGCTGGGCCACCCGGCTGGCCGAGACGCCCGGCAGCTTGGCCCGTTCGGCCTGGGACATCCTGGGCAGGCGTTCGGCGAGCGCGGCGACGTCGGCGTGCCGCAGGACGCGCTTGACGTACGGGCCTTCGCTGGACGCGGCGGCGCCCGCGATCCTGGCCAGCTGGCGGAAGGTCTTCGAGGTCCCCACCACGTGATCGGGCAGGCCGTGCCGCAGCAGGCCGCCGGTGGCCCGGCCGATCTGCGCTCGCACGTGCTTGCGCAGGCGGCGCACGTCCTGCGCGGGCGGCGGGTCGGCGGGGATCCAGTCCCTGGTCAGCCGGCCGGCGCCGAGCGGGAGCGAGGTCACCGTGTCGGCCTCCTCATCGATGCCCGACGCCACCTCGAGCGACCCGCCGCCGATGTCGATGACGAGCAGCCGCCCCGAGGACCAGCCGAACCAGCGCCGGGCGGCCAGGAAGGTGAGCCGGGCCTCCTCGTCCCCGGTCATCACGTTGATCTGGGCGCCGGTCTGGTCGAGGATCCTGGCCAGGACCTCCTCGCCGTTCTTGGCGTCCCGGACCGCCGAGGTCGCGAACGCGATCAGGTCCTCGACTCCCTTGTCCTCCGCGATGCGCAGCGCCTCGGCCACGACGTCGCGCAGGCTGCGCTCGCCCGACCGGGACAGCGAGCTGTCGTGATCCAGGTGATCCGCGAGCCTGAGCTCGGCCTTGTGGGAGAAGGCCGGCATCGGCCGGGCCCCCGGGTAGGCATCGACCACCAGCAAGTGCACGGTGTTCGACCCGACGTCAAGCACCCCAAGTCGCATACCTTGACGCTACCTCCGCCGGTGCTCAGGAACAGCCTGGCGGCGCCCGCGCTGTCGCACCTGATGGCGATTCATCCGGGCCGCAGATACGACTTTTGGTGGCTTTTCAGATAATTTATTCCGAACGACCAGTACTGGGTGCGTGCACCCGGGAGTCGTTTTACGGGACGGAGGCCCGGCATGCGGAACGGCGAGGTGTCGTACTGGTGGCAGGCCCGCGGCGTGCCGCCCAGGCGGCCGTCGCTGCCGGGCGGGACGCAGGCCGACGTGTGCATCGTGGGGGCCGGTTACACCGGGCTGTGGACGGCGTACTACCTCAAGCGGGCGGACCCGGGGCTGCGGATCATCGTGCTGGAGGAGTCCTTCGCCGGGTTCGGCGCCTCCGGGCGCAACGGCGGGTGGGTCACCGCGGCCCTGCCCGGCTCGCGTGCCCGCTACGCCATGCACCCGCGCGGCGCGGGCGGCGTCCGCGACCTCGAGCGGCAGCTTCGGGAGACGGTCGACGAGGTGGCCCGGGTCTGCGCGGCCGAAGGGATCGACG
>Ga0302177_10001827_pt1 | contig 15144 bp, 13 predicted proteins | sample I_Palsa_E1_2_FD_198780 | JGI IMG/M metagenome (GOLD analysis project Ga0302177, IMG submission 198780) | Peat permafrost microbial communities from Stordalen Mire near Abisko, Sweden - I_Palsa_E1_2 | ecosystem: Environmental > Terrestrial > Soil > Palsa > Peat permafrost | place: Sweden... | reverse complement strand
ATCGGATCAACCGTGGGCGACGCATCCCAGATCCGCGGATCGCGCGGCCCCAGCGTCGAGACGATGCGCCGGATGATGCGCAACGCGTCGCGGTCGTCGTGGGCGAGATGATCGGTGACACCGGAGATCTTCGAATGCAGTTCTCCCCCACCGAGATCCTCGGCCGATACGACCTCCCCGGTGGCCGCCTTCACCAACGGCGGGCCGCCGAGAAAGATGGTGCCCTGGTTGCGAACGATCACTGCCTCGTCGCTCATGGCAGGAACGTAGGCACCGCCGGCCGTGCACGATCCCAACACCGCGGCAATCTGCGGGATGCCCTGCGCGCTGAGATTGGCCTGGTTGTAGAAGATCCGGCCGAAGTGATCGCGGTCGGGGAAGACCTCGTCTTGGCGGGGCAGGAAGGCGCCGCCGGAGTCCACCAGATAGATGCAGGGCAGCCGGTTCTGGCTCGCGATCTCCTGAGCACGCAGGTGCTTTTTGACGGTAATCGGGTAGTACGTGCCGCCTTTGACCGTCGCATCGTTGGCCACGATCATGCATTCGCGGCCCGAGATCCTGCCGATGCCAGTGATGATGCCGGCCCCGGGGCATTCGTCGTCGTACATCCCGTCGGCCGCGAGCGGCGCGATTTCGAGCAACGGGCTACCGGGGTCAAGCAGTCCGTCGACGCGATCCCGGGGCAACAGCTTGCCCCGGTCGACATGGCGAGCCCGGGCGCGTTCCGAACCACCCAGGGCGGCCGTGGCCAGCTTGTCGCGCAACTGTGCGACGAGCGCGGTGTGCGCGTCGCGGTTTTCCGCCGGAGAGGTCATCGGTTGCAGGCCAATTTCGGTTAATGGTCACTAACTCGTGTTATGTTAGTGGCGATTAACCGAACTGTCTAGGGAGGCGGGATGGCAGCGTCCGCTCCGGTCGAGCGTAACGACGACACCCCGGCACCGAACCCCCGCAGCCGACGCAAATCGGACCGCCGCCTGCAACTGCTGGCCGCCGCGGAGCGGCTGTTCGCCGAGCGCGGGTTTCTGGCGGTGCGGCTTGAAGACATCGGCGCCGCCGCTGGGGTCAGCGGCCCGGCGATCTATCGGCATTTCCCCAACAAGGAGTCGCTGCTCGTCGAGCTGCTGGTGGGTATCAGCACTCGCCTGCTCGACGGCGCCCGCGGGGTCCGATCCCGTCAGACCGATGCTGCCGCGGCGCTGAACGGCTTGATCGACTTTCACCTCGACTTCGCGCTGGGTGAGCCCGATCTCATCCGGATTCAGGATCGCGACCTCGCCTATCTGCCGACCACCGCCGAACGCCAGGTGCGACGCGCCCAGCGCCAATACGTCGAGGTGTGGGTGGGCGTGCTGCGCGAACTCGAGCCCGGACTTGCCGAAACCGACGCCCGGCTGATGGCGCACGCCGCGTTCGGTTTGCTCAACTCCACTCCGCACAGCCTGAAGCCGGCCGACGGCAAGGCTGCGCGCGCGGCGCGGTCACGTGCGGTGATGCGGGAGATGACCGTCGCCGCCCTAACTGTCGGCGCTACGCCGGAATGACGAGCATTACCACTGTTCACCGGACATTTCGGCGCCGACGGTTGTGCTGCAGGTACCCTGCAGAAATGAGGTGGGCATGAGCGATCGACGTCATCCCGATCACACCCGTTCAACCCAAGAGCGGACGGAACAAACGCAACGACTGCGTCAGCCTTACCCGTCGTACACCGACCCGGCCTACAGCGGTCAGTCGTTCTATCCGCCCCCTTACTACGGCTCGCCGCCCGACCCGAACTCCACGCACCCCACCGACAAGCTGCCCCAATACTGGCTGCAGGGTCAGCCTGCGCCGGATCAGTCACCGCAGGAACCCGAGCCCGGGCGACCGAAAGCACCACGCTGGCTCTGGATCGCCGCGGTCGCGGCGGTGGTTCTGGTTACCGCGTTGGTCATCGCCCTGGTGATTGCCAACGGCACGGCGAGAAGGCAAATGGCGGTACCCGCACTGCCCGAGACGCCGAGTTCGCAGCAGCCGGTGCCCAAGACATCGCCATCACCGTCGGCGAGCGCACCCGGACCGGCTACCACGGAGCCCAGCCAGCCGGCTGATGCCAGTGCGATGCAGACCGTGGTCTACAACGTCAGCGGCGACGGCCGCGCCATCAGCATCACCTACGTCGACAACGATGGGATGATGCAGACCGAATTCAACGTCGGGTTGCCGTGGACCAAGGAAGTCAGCCTGCCTGAGTCCGGCAGCAAGACGCCGAACGTCACCATCGTGAATATCGGGCACGATGTCACGTGCTCGGTGACTGTGGACGGAGTCGAGATCAACCAGCGCAGCGGCGTTGGCCTGACGATCTGCAACGGGTCGGGCTAGTCCGGCTCAGTCAACGTCGGTCGCCAGAATCCGGTGCGGGACACGCACAATCAGCAAGATCAGCAGCCCGACCACCATCACCAGGCACAGGCCCGCCATGCCGGCGCGGACGGCCCCAAAAACGTCGACGAACACCGAAAACAGCCACGGCGCCACGAACGACACCGCACGCCCGGTCATCGTGTAGAGGCCGAAGGCCACGCCTTCTTTTCCTTCGCTGGACATCCTCAGCAGCAGGGTCCGCGCCGATGCCTGCGCCGGGCCGATGAACAGACACAGCAGCAGCCCGGTGATCCAGAACGCGCGAGGCCCCGACAACGCCATCATGGCCAGCCCCGCCGCGATGATGCTGGCCAGTGATCCGATGATGACGGGCTTGGACCCGACCCGGTCGTCCAGGAAACCGCCGAAGACGGCCCCTACTGCCGCCACCACGCTGGCGGCCACCCCGAAGATCAGCACGTCGGCCGGTGAGATCCCATACGCATTGACGCCGAGCACGCCGCCGAAGGTGAAGACGCCGGCCAGTCCGTCGCGGAAGACCGCGCTGGCGACCAGGTAATACACCAGGTTCCGGTCGCGGTGCCACTCGGTGACCAGGTCCTGCCACAGCTTGCGGTAGCTGCCGAGCATTCCGCGCACGGGGCTGAAAACCTCGGCCGGCGAAGGCAGCCGATGCGCTGTCAGCAGCAACGGCAGCGCGAACACCACGAACCAGCCGGCAGCCAGCAGCATCGCCACCCGGACGTTCGTGCCGTCGCTGACGGGCAGTTGCAGAAACCCACGGGTGTCGCCCTTGCCGACGATGCAGCCGAAGTAGGTGGTCAGCAACAACCCAACGCTGCCGGCGAACGCCGCCGCCAGGCCGAAACCCGAGATCCGGCCGGAGTTCTGCGGCGTCGAAATCTGACGCAGCATCGCGTTGTACGGCACGCTGGCCAGGTCGCCGCATGCCGCGGCGATAGCAAGCAATGCCAATCCGGGCCACAGGTACTCCGGGCGGTCACGAATCAGGCTCATGGCGCTCACCAGCGCCACTACCAATCCGGTCAGCACGGTCAGGGCGATGCGCCGCCGCCGTGCGTTTTCGACCCACACACCGATTACCGGCGCCAGCACGGCGATCGTCAATCCGGCGATCGCCAGCGCGCGACCCAGCCAGCTCGCCGGCGGCACAGCACCGGGCAAACCTTTGCCGACGGTGCCGGTCAGATACACCGAGAACACGAACGTCACCACGACGGCGCTCACGCCCGCCGAACCGGTGTCCCACAATGCCCACGCCACTGCCTGGGCTCGCACGGATCTGGGCGAATCGTTACTGCCGGAATCAGACATCGTTGGTCTGTCTACCATTGGCGCATGCCGGTACCCGCCCCCAGCCCCGACGCTCGTGCCGTTGTCACCGGCGCCTCGCAGAACATCGGCGAAGCATTGGCCACCGAATTGGCAGCGCGTGGCCACAGCCTGATCGTCACCGCGCGGCGCGAAGACCAGCTCAACACCCTGGCCGGCAAGCTGACCGAGAAATACGGCGTCACCGTCGAAGTCCGTCCCGCCGACCTTGCCGACACGACCGAACGCGCAAAACTGGTCGGCGAGTTGGCCACCCGAAACATCTCGATCCTGTGCGCCAACGCCGGTACCGCCACTTTTGGTCCGGTCTCCACTCTGGACCCCGCGACGGAGCGGGCTCAGGTTCAGCTGAACGCGGTCGCGGTACACGACCTGGTGCTGGCGGTGCTGCCGGGAATGATTGAGCGCAAAGCCGGCGGCATCTTGATTTCCGGTTCGGCAGCAGGCAATTCACCGATCCCCTACAACGCGACCTATGCGGCGACGAAAGCCTTCGCGAACACGTTCAGCGAGTCATTGCGTGGCGAACTGCGCAAAACCGGTGTGCATGTGACGGTGCTGGCCCCGGGCCCGGTGCGCACCGATCTACCTGACCCGTCCGAGGCGTCGATCGTTGAGAAGCTGGTGCCGGACTTTCTGTGGATCTCCACCGAATACACCGCAAAGAAATCGCTAGATGCGTTGGCGCGCAACAAGATGCGCGTGGTCCCCGGGGTGACGTCCAAGGCGATGTCGGCGGCAAGCCAGTACGCGCCACGCGCGATCGTCGCGCCGATCGTCGGAAGCTTCTACAAGAGGATGGGCGGCTGACCTATCGACGGCGGCGAGTGTTGCCGCCGAACATGCCGCGGATAAGCTCGGTGCCCAGCGCCTTGAGGAAGGTCTGGAAGCCGCGGCTGCTCACGAATCGACTGAACCAGCCAGGCTTTTTCGCAGCTTCGGGCGCGTTCTTCCCCGCTTGCGCCGGCTGCTCGGCTGGAGCCTTTGCTTTTTCGGCTTCGATCTTCTCGTAGGCCGACTCTCGGTCTTTGGTCTCACCGTAGGCGGCCTGCAGCGGGCTGGCCTTGGCCGCAGCGCTGATCGCATCGTCACCGATGGCAGCCATCAGCGACCGCGGTGAGCGCAGCCTGGTCCATGCGACCGGGGTAGGGGCGCCCCGCTCCGATAGCACGGTGACGATTGCTTCGCCGATGCCCAGTGACGTCAACGCCGAAGCCAGATCGTAGACATCGGTTTTCGGGTAGGTGCGGACGGTCTTCGTCAGCGCCTGCTGATCGTCGGGCGTGAACGCGCGCAGTGCGTGCTGGATGCGCGCACCCAATTGCGACAACACCTGGTTGGGCACGTCGGTGGGCAACTGGGTGCAGAAGAAGACGCCCACACCCCTGGAGCGGATCAGCTTGACCGTCTGCTCAACCTGTTCCAGAAATGCTTTGGACGCATCGTTGAACAACAAGTGCGCCTCGTCGAAGAAGAACACCAGCTTGGGTTTGTCGACGTCGCCGATCTCGGGCAGGGACTTGAAGAGGTCGGACAGCACCCACATCAGGAACGTCGAGAACAGCACCGGCCGTGCGGCTTGAGCACCGAGCTCCAGCAGCGAGATGACCCCGCGGCCCTTGTCGTCAAAACGCAACAAATCCTTGGGTTTCAGTTCCGGCTCACCGAAAAAGGTATCGGCGCCTTCGGCTTCCAGGTTGACCAGGGCGCGCAGGATGACACCGGCCGTTTGCGCGGAGACGCCGCCCAACGACTTCAAATCGGCCTTGCCGTCGTCGCTGGTGAGCTTCCCGATCACCGCGCGTAGGTCTTTCAGGTCCAGCAGCTCGTAGTTCTGCTGGTCGGCATAGTGGAAGATCAAACCCAGCGTTGATTCCTGAGTAGCGTTGAGCCCCAGTACCTTTGAAAGCAGGATCGGGCCGAAGCTGGCGATCGTGGCCCGCACTGGCACACCGATACCCTTGGTCCCCAACGACAGGAAGTCCACCGGAAACGCGGTTGCCTCCCAAGTGTCGCCGGATTCCTTGGCGCGAGCGGTGATCTTGTCACTGCTCTCACCGGGGCGCGACAGACCGGACAGGTCGCCCTTGACGTCTGCCATCAGCACGGGCACGCCCGCCGCCGAGAGTTGCTCGGCGATCACCTGCAGCGTCTTGGTCTTGCCGGTACCGGTCGCGCCGGCTACCAGACCATGGCGGTTCACGGTGGCCAGCGGGATGCGGATTTGCGCGGTCGGGTCTGTCTTGCCGTCGATGACGACTGCACCCAACTCCAGGGCTTGGCCCTCGACGGCGTAGCCGGCTGCGATCTGCTGTGCGGGGTTCGCTGTCGATTCAGTGCTCATAAGACCCTTGTCTCTCCCCTAATTGCCGTGGTCTCGATCACGCACGACCTTACTGGCTGTTGCGCTCAGGCGGGGTGGCTGCAAGGCGGCCAGCTAACTTTGCCTACTGTGAAAGCTGTGCGGGACGAACTGGTGTGGATCGACTGCGAGATGACCGGGCTGGACCTGGGCTCGGACAAGTTGATCGAGATCGCCGTCCTGGTTACCGACGCTGACCTGAACATCCTTGGTGACGGCGTCGACGTGGTGATCCACGCCGATGATGCGGCGCTGTCGTCGATGGTTGACGTCGTGACCCAGATGCACACCCGCTCGGGGCTTATCGAAGAGGTGCGGGCGTCCACCGTGGACCTGGCGACAGCCGAGAAGGCGGTGCTCGACTACGTCCGTCAACACGTCAAGCAAGGCAAAACGGCGCCGCTGGCGGGCAACTCGATCGCCACCGATCGTGGCTTCATCGCCCGCGACATGCCTGCGCTGGACTCGTTTCTGCACTATCGGATGATCGATGTGAGCTCGATCAAGGAGCTGTGCCGCCGTTGGTATCCGCGGATCTACTACGGCCAGCCGGCCAAGGGTCTGGCGCACCGCGCGCTGGCCGACATCCACGAATCCATCCGTGAGCTGCAGTACTACCGGCGCACCGCATTCGTATCGCCACCGGGCCCCACGACCAGCGAGATTGCCGCTGTCGCCGACGAGCTCGGAGTGCCGGCAGCCGACGCCGGGGAAATGGATTCGGCCGCAGGGGACCCGAGCAGCTAGTATCGACGTCGCCGCTTTTCATCCGGCGGCAATGGTGGCTGTAGTTCAGTTGGTAGAGCGTCAGGTTGTGATCCTGAATGTCGCGGGTTCGAGTCCCGTCAGTCACCCCACAGGTCAGAGGGCATTTCCGCCCTCTGACTTTTTTCTTCCGGTGAACCCGACTCCCCACCGCAGCAATGGATTTCGGGTCGTCTGACCTCTAGAACAACGAGGCCAATTCGCTGAGGAAGCTGCTTCCGCTGGTGGCGGCCGCGGCTCCGCTTTCGTTGCCAAGAGCCGTGATGATGTCGTACAGGTAATCGCCGCCGGTCGCATTGGCATTGGCCCCATTGTCGAACAGAACGGAAGCGAGGTCGAAACTGCCGGGGTCGGATGGGCTGGCACCGGAGAATGCAGAGCTGCTATCGCCGATCACGGTGGCGACGTCGTGATCACCAAGCAGATTGAAGGTCTCCCCGCCGGCGTCGACGTGGGTCTGGTCGCCCCACGCCGAGGCGACGTTGCCGTTGCCGAACTCCGCGAAAACGTCGCCGCCGTTGGTGCCGGTCGGGTCGACCACCGAGGCGAAGTTGCCGTTGCCTACTTGGGCTTCGGCGATCGTGTTGGCGCCGTTGGCAAGAGCGGTGTTGAAGTCACCCTGCTCCGCAAAGGCCTGGCTGCCGGCGCCGGAGGCCGAGGCCACGTCGCCGATGCCGGGCGCGCCGCCGGTGTTGCCGCCGGCGTTAGCCTCAGCGCCGCCGCTAGCAAAAGCGGCATCGAGGTAGCCAGTGTCGGCCTCGGCATAGCTTCCAGTGCCTTGCGCAACGGCGACGTCGAGGGTACCGCTAACGGTTCCGTCGAAGCCGGCTGTTGTGGCGGTGCTGTCGGTGCCGTCAACGGCGGCGAAGTCACCGAAGCCGCCACCCGCATCTGCGTGGGTATCGGAACCGTAAGCGATCGCCAAGCCAAAATCCCCGGATGCGGTGTTGGCGGTCGCGGTGCCCTCGCTGAGCAGCGAATATCCGTCGAACGAGATAGCCAGATTGGGCTCGACAATGATCTGCGGTGCCGCCGCCGAGAAGCCTAGATCGGCCAGCCACCCAAAAGGGTCGCTACTGGTGTCGGCCGAAGCGACCGCCGCGTAGGGCGCCGCGACGCCGATACCCATGCCGATCACGAGCACGCCCAACCGCGCGAAACCACAAGCGTTCACGATCGACCTCCCTTGGCGTGCTCACCCCAGCACCCAAGAGCCTAGGCAAAGGCTTAGGAACATGTATGAAAAACCTGACAAAAGTTAGCCAACTGGACCTCTCCCGCCGGCAAAAGTGAGTTGAACGGCAGAAATGCGGTGATAGCGTTATTTCGCAGTGCGCGAAAGGAGTTGCGATGTTCGTCAACACCGCTGCAACCAACCAATGCGCCGATCGCCGCCAGTGGCGGGCCGACGTTCAAAACCCTTCCGCCGATGCATTCCATCACCGTCAGCGGGGTGATCTGCGGCGTCGACGACGCCGGCACCACGGCGTGTAAAAAAGCCCAAGCACGCGGCTTCGTCTTGTCACCGCACGGGTCGGGCTGGCTGCCTCACGTCTGAGGTGGTGACCACGCTGCAGAGTTCGTAGGGGCCCTACTTGCGCTTGCCGCGTCGGTATAGCCACACCGCTAGACCGACGACAGCCACCACGACGACCGCCCCGAGGCCGAGCTTCAGAAGAGCAGCGGCCCCCAGGGCCGCCCCGATTCCTCCGCCGAGATGGCCGTGTCGTCGCCGTCCAGTTCTCAGCGCAAAAACCGTCGCCAGCAGCGAGGAGGTCAGCACTTCCAACCTCCTTTCACCGCGCGAGCCAAACTTGTGAAAGATTCTGCCCCACCTCGGTGCGCGATCAGGCCACTTGGGCTGACCGGGTTCGCGCCTCGATGCACTCCTGTGCCGCACATCCACTCAGCGATGCGCTGGTTAAGTCGGCCCGCATCCACGCGCTCCATTTGGAATCCATATAGGGCTGTGGCAGTAACATCCGCGCATGTCATTAGCGGTGGGGATGACCTTCGACGGGTACACCGTGCTGCGGCCACTGGGTTCGGGCGGTATGGCCGAGGTCTATCTTGCTCAGCATCCCCGACTGCCGCGCCAAGATGCTCTGAAAATCCTCTCCGAAGACATAACGGCCGACGGCGACTTTCGTGAGAGGTTTCAGCGCGAAGCGGACCTGGCCGCGGGGTTGTGGAATCCGAACATCGTCGCGGTGCATGATCGCGGCGAGTTCGATGGTCGGCTCTGGATTGCCATGGACTACGTCGACGGCACCGACGCCGCACGGCTGGTCAAAGACCGCTACCCGGCCGGGATGCCGATACGGGACGTGTGCGCCATCGTCACCGCTGTGGCCGCCGCACTCGACTACGCGCATAGCCAGGGCCTGCTGCACCGCGACGTCAAACCCGCGAACATTTTGGTCGCCGATCCAAAGGACGGTAAGCGGCGAATCCTGTTAGCCGACTTCGGAATTGCGCGACCACTCGGTGACATCAGTGGACTTACCGCGACCAACTTCATCATGGGCACGGTGACCTACGCTGCGCCCGAGCAGTTGATGGGCGGAGATATCGATGGCCGCGCCGATCAATATGCGTTGGCGGCCACCACGTTTCACCTTCTCACCGGCGTGCCACCGTACGAGCATTCCAATCCCGTGGCAGTCATCAGCCGACATCTCACCGCACCACTACCCAAGCTCAGCGAGCGGCGCCCGGAATTGACGAACCTCGACGAGGTCTTGTCGCAAGGGCTGGCTAAGGACCCGACCGACCGTTTCGACCGATGCGGCGACTTCGCCGCAGCCCTCACCCGGCAGGCCGAGGTGGAAGCCGACCACACCGAGACCGAGACCACGGTCGCCGCGCCGATCACGGGGCGCGGAGTTCAGGCCGCGGCCCGTCTGGCGTCGGCCGCATCATTGTTGGATACCGAGCCGCGTCCGACACCACCAGCCGCGGCAAATCCCAAGCGGCGCAATCGGTCCCGGATTCTCCTTGCGGCGGCTACAGCCGCAGTGTTGCTCACCGCCATCGGCGTCGTTGGCTTCGTGATGCGGCCGACCAGGAACACCGCCTCTACCTCGCCGGCTAGCTCGTCAGCCGTCACCCCGGTACCTCCCGTCGCAGCATTCGACGGCACGTACAGCTTCGACTACGACTACAACAAGCAAACGATCAACGGCGCCCCATACGCTGTGCGCACCACCGACACGACCTCATGGTGGGCTCTTCACTCGTCGTGCAGATCCACCGGATGTGTCGCCACGGCGACCGAGCTGGATCCGAAGGACCACCAACTGGCGCACACCCCCGCCACGTCGGCCGAATACCGTTTCGTTGACGGCCACTGGCAATCTGCGCCCGTGCAGCGCCAACTAGGCCAGCCGCGCTGCCTCGGCACAGACGGTCAAGTCGTCGCAGGCGCTAATACTGTCATGCTGACCTGGTCATTGGCGCCCCAGCCGAACGGCACACTTACCGGCGCGAAGACTGGCACCGCACTCACCGACGAATGCGGCCTGCAAGGACAGGTTGCCGTGGCCCCGGTCGTGGCGTCTCGGGTCGGCGACGTGCCGACCGGCGTCCCGGTCGCCGATCCGGCGACAGTCAGCATCTCCCCGTCGACCAACACCGCAGCGCCACACGTCGCGGGCCCTGTCCTCAACGGCACCTACCGGGTGGACTTCGATCTGCAGAATCAGACGATCAACGGCACGGTGACCGGCCTCGCCACCGACGTCCAGCAGTGGTGGGCTTTTCGTTCCGTATGCACGCCGGCCGGTTGCGTTGCCTCGGGAGCTGAGTTGGACGAATCCAACCAACAAGAGGGCAACGGCACGACCGGTATTCTCCGTTTTGCCGACGGTCATTGGCAGGGCACGCCCAACCTTCAGGCACCCTCGCAGTGCGACGGAACAAAAGAGCCGCTCACCGACGACGAGACGCGGCTTTGGTCGTGGGAGCCACAACCCGGCGGCACACTTCGAGGCATTGAGGTCGGCACCATTCTGAGCAATGAGTGCGGCAAGCAAGGAACCGTGTACCGGACCCCGTTTGTCGCGACACGCACCGGAGATGTGGCGCCGAGCGTCATCGTGGCCGACCCGGCATTGTTCGAGGCCCGTGCAGATAGATGAGGCGTCAGGCCTTGGCGCTGCCGGCCTAGCGCTGACTGCGCGAGGAGGCTCTGCGCATCTCGAGTTCGAACCCGCCCGCCTCCGCCGCGTAGCCGATTGCGCCGACGGCGACACCGACCACTTGCCACAGGACGTGGCCGCTGAACAGAGCAAGTTGACCCCGGACATTGCGACTGACGGCCACCTCGGTTCGACTGAGAGTTTCATTCACGCCTATAAGGCTAGAAGCGCCACCGACCGCTGGAATGGAGGGGCGCTCAGTCGGCGTGTCGGGCGCTGTGCCCGCGAATTAGGTTGCTAGATAACGAATGCGGCGTAACCAATCGGTGTCACGCTTTGGCATTGCCGGCGTGCCACTGATCCCACGGAATGTTCCAGTCGCCGAGCCCTTCGGTCCCCGACAGCGGCGGGCCGATCGTGTTGAGCACCTGGACGATGTCGCCGCGCTTGGTGTGCTCGAAGAACCATTGGGCATTGCTCGGGCTCACGTTGAGGCAGCCGTGGCTGGTGTTGGTGTGGCCTTGGGCGCCCACCGACCACGGTGCCGAATGCACGAATACTCCGCTGTAGGACATCTGGGTGGCAAAATTCACCTCGGTGCGATATCCGTTGGGCGAGTTGACCGGAACGCCATAGGTCGACGAATCCATGATCATGTGCGCGAATCGCACACCGAGAATGTAGGTACCGCTAGCGGTGGGTGTGCTGTCCTTGCCCATCGACGTCGGCATGGTCTTGACCACATCACCGTTGACGCGCACCGTCACCATCTTCGTGTTGTCGTCGGCGGTCGCGATGACTTCGTCTCCGACGGTGAAGTGTGAGCGCACGTTGTCCTCGCCGAACACCCCGTCACCCAGGTCGACACCGTAGGTGTTGACCGCGATGTTCACGTTCGTCCCAGGCTTCCAGAAATGCTCAGGGCGCCAACGGACTTCGCGCTTGTTCAGCCAATAGAATGCGCCCTCGACGGGCGGATCGGTCGTCACCACGATGGCCTTTTCGGCGGCCTCACGGTTCGCGATGGCCTCGTCGAACTGGATCGCCACCGGCTCGCCGATACCCACCACCTCGCCGTCGTGCGGCATGGCGTACGGCATGGTCAGGTTGTGCGGCGAGTGAGTCTGGAACGTCAACTGGCGAATGGCCAGTCCGCCGAGCCCGCGGGCTTTGGCTGTCAGCGTGTACATCCTGTTGTAGCCCAACCGCTCCGTAGTAGCCCAGTGCACGCCGTCGGGGCTGAGTTGGCCGTCAACGATCCCGCCGTTTTCGTTGACCATCTCGACGGAGGCCAGCACGCCGTCGTCAGCGTTCACCGTCACCGGGCTGTCCACCGCAACGCCGACAGCGCCGTCGGTCACCGAGGCGCTGAGTTTGGGGACGAGCAGGTCACCGAACGGCGTGGCCTTGTCCATGATGGCCTTGGGCGCCGGAGCGCCGCCGCTGCCGCTGCAGGCCGCCGCGCCGAAAACGGCAAGCGGCACCATCAGCACAGCCAGCAACCGCCGGCCTCGCTGCTGAGGCCTGATGAAGCGATCCCCCACCTGCGTTGTTCCCCTTCACGACGTGTAATGCTGTGTTACTGCGGAGTAGTCTAAGCCGTAGACGACTGTTAAGAGTCATCAGCAATCCATCACAGCCTCGACGATTTCGTCCGCCGACGGAATGACTGTTATTGTCGCAAACGCAGTCCAATAGGACGCACGCGCCGTTAGCTCAGTTGGTAGAGCAGCTGACTCTTAATCAGCGGGTCCGGGGTTCGAAACCCTGACGGCGCACCAGGTCAGAGGCAGTTTCCACATCCAAACTGTATTCAAACGTGTAATCAACGCCGACAACACCGAACTGCAACTGCGCGGTTTGCGCGCCGAGTTGAAACTGAACCGTGTTGACGAAACGTACAGCAGGTTCGCAGCTGCTCAGAAGGCGTGTTTGACGGTTTCGCGTTAGCGTTGAGCCGTCCGAGTGCAGTCAGGAGGCTGACCATGTGCCATTACCTCATCACCGTCGAGTTCGACGACGGTCAGCTAGCGACCACGCAGTACTCGTCGCCGAGTGACGTGAAAACCAAACTGGCTGAAGTCGTTAACGATTTGACGGACGAAGACGGCATCGAGCACTTCCGAAGCGTTACGGTCACTCAAGCTGCCTGACGGCTCAGCGCACCCAGGCCGATCGAGGTAACTAACCGATACCTCGCGTCGCTAGCGGTTCGCCGCCCTCGACGGGAGACGGATCGAGGGCGAGTCCCTCTACTTGTTGCGGATTCGGCGCACCGCCAAAGCGGCGGCAAGCGCTGCGATCCCGGCCAGCGAGATCGCCACCGCGGGCTTCTTGACGAAGCCGATCGCCCGGGCTTTGACGTCATCGGCGAGTCGGCGGGGATTGGCCCGCACAGCCAGCGAGTCGACGGTCGATGCGAGCTGGTCGCGGGCCTTGTCGATGTCCTGCTTGATGGTGTCGGGATCCCGCTCCGCCACTCTCGTCCTCCCTGTCGTCGGCGAACCCAGACCAGGCGCGGTCTAGGTTGGTGCCTGCCGACCTACCCTAGATCAGCCGGTACTCATCCCACCTGCCGGTGAACAGAAAGGCAGCTCCTTGACCGACACCGCACGCCTTGCGCCGGGCGACAAAGCGCCCGCCTTCTCCCTTCCTGACGCCGACGGCAAAAAAGTCTCGCTCGCCGACTACAAGGGCCGTCGCGTGATCGTCTACTTCTACCCCGCGGCATCGACGCCCGGATGCACCAAGCAGGCCTGCGACTTCCGCGACAACCTGAGCGAGCTCAACGGAGCCGGCCTCGATGTGGTCGGCATCTCCCCCGACAAGCCGGAGAAGCTGGCCAAGTTCCGCGACGCCGAAGGCCTGACGTTCCCGCTGCTGTCCGATCCCGACCGCAAGGTGCTGACCGCCTGGGGCGCGTTCGGCGAGAAGAAGATGTACGGAAAGACCGTTCAGGGCGTGATCCGCTCGACGTTCGTCGTCGACGACAAGGGCAAGATCGCCGAGGCGCAGTACAACGTCAAGGCCACGGGCCACGTGGCCAAGCTTCGGCGCGACTTGTCGATCTAGGGCGGCGGCGGCGTCGGTGTAAGAGATTGACCGGCTAACGGCGGATCAACGTCTCGGTGGGTCGGGTGCGAGGCTGCCGTCAGGGGCGATGTGGGCGAAAATCTGCTGCACCAAGGTGAGCACATGGGGGTCCTCGACGGTGTAAATGTGGCGGCGCCCCTCTTGGCGTGCGCTGATCAAGCCGGCCAGACGGAGTTTGCTCAGATGCTGGCTCATGGTGGCCACGCCGACGCCGGTGCGTTCTGCCAGGGTGGTGACGTCGTGGACGTCTTGGGCGGCAAGCCATAGCACGTGTAGCCGTGTCGGGTTGCTTAGCAGTGTGAATGTGGCGGCGGCCGAGGCTAATTGCGGCCGGGTGGGTTCGGCGCGCGGGACCCCGGGTGTGGTTTCGGGTCGTCGTACTTTTTGGTTTGCCATGGCGGCATCCATTCTTACGTACTGGTGAGAAAGGGGTTCGCCTCATCAAACATTTTAACACTTGCGAATATAACGAAATATGGGCAGGATAGGGAGCGACCCGAACAGCTAGTCCCAACGCTCCCCATCTGGGTGCCGACGAGGAAGGCAGACGCCCATGGTGCATATCGTGTTGCTAATTGCCTGCGCGGTGGCGATTTATCTGTCCTGCGAGTGGTTCGTCAATGCCGTGGAATGGCTTGGCCAGCGACTCAACATCGGGACCATGGCGGTCGGAACCATCTTGGCCGCCTTCGGCACAGCGCTGCCGGAGTCAGTAGTCACCCTCGTCGCCGTCACCACCGGGCCCACCGCCGAGATCCGCAACATCGGTGTCGGCGCGGCCATGGGCGGCCCCCTGGTCTTGGCAACCGTCGCCTACGGGGTGACCGGCGGCATGCTGCTGCTGCGCCGCCGCACCCACACCCGTATCCACCGCGAGGAACTGGTCACCGCCGGAGTCGGGGCAGCAAGCCTCGATTCCCCCACACGCGAGCGCCACGACGACGGCGGAGCGATCCTGGCCGATCGCGCCCACACAGCGCGCCTGATCAAAGACCAGCGCTGGTTTACGGCGGTATTCGTGGTCAAAGTAGCCCTCGGCTTGGTGGCGTTTGCGATCAAGCC
>Ga0302177_10001826_pt1 | contig 15148 bp, 10 predicted proteins | sample I_Palsa_E1_2_FD_198780 | JGI IMG/M metagenome (GOLD analysis project Ga0302177, IMG submission 198780) | Peat permafrost microbial communities from Stordalen Mire near Abisko, Sweden - I_Palsa_E1_2 | ecosystem: Environmental > Terrestrial > Soil > Palsa > Peat permafrost | place: Sweden... | reverse complement strand
CCGCCGCATCCGTCGCGGCGGAAATTTTCCCGGCCAATCAGAATCAGCACTAAAAAGTATTGCAGCATCGCGAGAGGTGCAGGGAATTCATGCATTTAAAAAAAGCCTGCCTGCGGGAAATTCATCTCGACCTGATCGCGCCATTCCAAACCAGCTTCGGCGCCTCCCACCACCGCCGCATTCTTCTCGTCGAAGTTGACGTGGACGGCGTCCCCGGCTGGGGCGAAGTCGTAGCAGGCGAAGATCCCTTCTACTCCTACGAAACCGTCGAAACCGCCTGGCACATCATCAGCGATCACATCTGGCCGATGCTAAAAGGCCGCGAATTCAGCGCCGCCCGCGAAATCTTCGATCTCCTCGCCCCCATCCGCGGCCACAACATGGCCAAAGCCGGAATCGAATCCGCCATCTGGGACGCCGAAGCCAAAATCCGCAACACTCCGCTCTGGCAGTTGCTCGACGGCACGCGAAATGAAATCCCCTGCGGCGTTTCCATCGGCATCCAACCAAGCATCGAAGAACTCCTCGCCAAAGTCGAAAACGAGCTAGCTGCCGGCTACCAGCGCATCAAAATAAAAATCAAGCCCGGCTGGGACATTCAGCCCGTCCAAGCTCTGCGCAATCGCTGGCCGCGCATTCGCCTGATGGTCGACGCGAACTCCGCCTATCGCCTGGAAGACGCCCCGCACCTGAAAACGCTCGACCCCTTCTACCTCATCATGATCGAGCAGCCGCTCGGCTGGGACGATATCCACGATCACGCGAAGTTGCAGAAGCAGCTCGAAACGCCGATCTGCCTCGACGAGTCCATCCATTCCGCAGCCGACGCACGCATTGCCATCGAACTCGGCGCCTGCCAAATCATCAACATCAAAATGGGCCGCGTCGGCGGCCACACACCAGCTCGCCGCGTCCACGACATCTGCCAGGAGAAGGGAATTCCCGTCTGGTGCGGCGGCATGCTCGAGTCCGGCATCGGCCGCGCGCAGAATATCGCCCTCTCGACGCTCCCGAATTTCGTTCTCCCCGGCGATGTCTCCGCCAGCCGTCGCTACTGGACCGAAGACATCATCACTCCCGAAGTCGAAGTCACGCCCCAAGGCACCATCAAGGTGCCAACAGGCCCCGGCATCGGCTACGAACCGCGCCTTGATCGCATCGAATCTCTAACGCAACGAAAGGTGACTCTCACTTAATGCTGCGCGCCTTCGTAGGGGCGCTGCTTGCTGCGCCCGCCTTTTCCTTCTGCCAATGAAAAAACAACCTCCCAAACCGCTCCTCCTCTTCACCATGCTCTCCCTCATGGTCCTCATCTGGACCGTCAACTTCATCGCCGGAAAAATCGCCTTCCGTCACATGCCCGTGATGATGCTCGTAGCCTCGCGCCTCGAACTCGCCGCTCTAATCATGTCCGTAATTTTCTTCTTCACGCCGCGGCGTACAAAACTCGACCGTCGCGATATCAAAACCTTCATCCTCCTGGGTTTTTTCGGCGTCTTAATCAATCAAGGCGGCTTCTCGCTCGGACTCAAATACACCACCGTGGGACACTCCGCCATCATCATCGCCATCGCCCCCGTCGTCGTCATGCTTCTCGCCGGCCTCTCCGGCCTCGAAAGCATTTCACGCGGCAAAATCATCGGCATGGCCCTCTGCTTCATCGGAGTGCTCATCCTCGCCTCTGAAAATGGCTTCGCCGCCTTCGGCTCTGGCACCATCAAAGGCGACCTCATCACCGGCGCGAGCGTCACCGGCTATTCCATCTACGCCGTCCTGGCCAAAAAAGTGGTCAATCGCTACGACACAGTCACAATGAATTTCTACAATTTCCTCGTCGCCGCAGTCTGCCTGCTTCCTCTGGCCATCTACGAATGGATTCATCTCGATTGGTCGAGCGTAGGCTGGGCCGGTTGGGCAGGCCTTCTCTACATGGCGGCGCTAAGCTCGGTCGTCGGCTACTTAATCTACTACTGGGCACTGCGCCACATGGACGCCTCGCGCCTGGCCGCCACAACCTACATCGAGCCAATCCTAGCCATGATCCTCGGCGTCATCTTCCTCGGCGAACATTTCACCGGCCACCTCCTAACCGGCGGCGCCCTAGTCCTAACCGGCGTCTACATCACCGAACGCAGCCTGGGCGACGAAGCCCTCCCCCCCGAACCCGCCTAACGCCCCCAGGTGCCATCTGTCAGGGATGTGCCCGGTCTGTATCGGTGGGAGCCCCCGCATTAATGCGGGGGAGGAGCGCTTCAGCGCTCCGGAAGAAGTTGCGCTTACGATCACGCGCTTTAGCGCTGGCCTCCGAGAAATCTCGGGCCAAAATTCCAGCCCGGCTCACTTTGAATGCCCAATGGCCGCCGCCCCCACTGCTCCGCATTATTTCCGCGCACTCCCACGCCGGGTGTCATTCCGAACCGCATCCGGCGAGGATGCGCTGAGGAATTTGCATTTCGCTTCACAGCATCGCGCGCACTTTCGTTCGCGAATCCAAATCATTTTTTTTCCAATTACTCGTTTCCCAAAATCACGACCGTCACTCCACATAGGCGTGCTCTTTCATCCTGCCACGCGCCGTGCTAGCGTAAATGGAGCATGAACGAATACTTCAATTCGAGTGCTGGATGGAGCAGAAAAAAATCTGGGCCGAACTGCGCGCATCTCCCCGCGGTTTACCCTGAGCACGAGCGAACGGCACCTCCGCGACCGAAACACCGATTCAGCGATTCGGAACATCTTCGCCTCGCTCGAAAATTCACCTCGGCGGCGACCGACACCCGGCCGTCACTCGTAGCGCCGGCCTGCCCTGAGCCTCGAAGGGCATCCTGCCGGCGTCTCTCCGCCCAGCCTCTGATATCGATATTTTCAGGCAACTTACAGCCCCCCCGACGCTCCACCAGCGCCATTCTAATCGCTACACCAAAACGATTAAAATTCGCTGTAAGCTCAACAAAACAAACATCACGAGCCGTTTCTAATCGCGACAAATTTACAGGGTATTGCGAAGCGCCTTTCGAATCTTCTTTCGTCGCGCCGGCCCGCCCTGAGCCTCGAGGGGCACCTAGCGAGCAAATTTCGGCCCCGTCTACGTGCAAAATCGCCGGCAAAATTCCAATGCTACGACGCCCCGGAGGTGCTTTTCTAACCGGGACACCAAAACAATTAGAAATCACCGTAATCCACAGAAAACAAACACTAGAAAGCGTTTCTAACCGGGACACAAATAGTAGGTCTGCAGTAGCCCGCTTAGACCGGTTTTCCGCCGCCAAATGTTTACCCGCCGAGCATTCATTGACACGTCTCAATGCCAATGCTAGCGTCCCGCGCCTGCCAATCGCGAGGGAACTCACCCCATGACCTCGACCTCAACTCCAAAACGCATCGCCATCATCCCCGGCGACGGCATCGGCAAGGAAGTGATCCCCGAAGCCGTAAAAGTGGTGCTGGCAGCCGTTGCCCGCGAGGGAACGAAACTCGAAATTACGAATTTCGATTGGGGCGCCGACCGTTTCCTCCGCGACGGCACCACGCTTCCCGCCGACGCGCCCGAAATGTTCCGCCGCGATTTCGACGCGATTCTTCTCGGCGCGATGGGCGATCCGCGCGTGCCCTCGAATCAACACGCCGCCGACATTCTTCTCGGCCTGAGATTCAAGCTCGATCTCTATGTGAATGTTCGCCCCTGCGTTCTGCTTGATCCGCGGCTCACGCCGTTGCGCGATCGCACCGAGCGCGATATCAACTTCGTCGTCTTCCGCGAAAACACCGAAGGCTCCTACGTCGGCATGGGCGGAATTTTTAAGAAGGGCACTGCGGACGAAATCGCCACGCAGGAAGACGTAAACACTTACAAAGGCGTCGAGCGCATCCTGCGCTACGCCTTCGAATACGCGCGCAAAAACAAACTAACCAAGCTCTGCATGAGCGATAAATCGAACGCCCTCGCCTTCGGCCACGATCTCTGGCAGCGCCTCTTCAAGAAAATGCGCACGGAGTATCCGGAAATTCAGTCGAGCCATCAATTCATCGACAATCTCCTGATCCAAATTATTCGCGACCCCTCGCAATTCCAGGTGATCGTCACGTGCAACATGTTCGGTGATATCGCCAGCGACGTCGGCGCGCAAATCGCTGGCGGCCTCGGCCTCGCGCCCTCGGGAAATATTCATCCCGGACAAGTCTCGATGTTCGAGCCCGTCCACGGCTCCGCACCCACAATCGCCGGAAAAAATGAAGCAAATCCGATGGGCTCCGCGCTAACAGGCGCAATGATGCTCGATTATCTCGGCCTCCCGGAGCCGGCGAAGCGCATCAATGCCGCCGTCCGCGCCGCCCTCAAGGAAGGGAAGACCACGCCCGACCTCGGCGGCTCGCTAGGCACGCGCGAATGCGGCGACTGGCTGGCAAATTTCGTAGCAAAGTAAAGGATTGAACTCAAGACATGAAGCAACGAGCGAACAAGAAAAGGCGGTCAGGCTTGGCCGTAATAATAATTCGGCCGGCGCGTACGTTTGGGCAGAGCGAGTGCAATGCCTAAGAGAAATCCGCCGACATGCGCCCACCACGCAACGCCGCCATTCGCCTGCATGCCCGCGGGCCCGAGCGAGCCGAGGCCGCTCATGAGTTGCAGCAGGAACCACAGTCCGATGAACACGACGGCGGGCACTCGCGCCGTGAACCAAATAATGAAGAGCGGAATGAGCGTGAGGATTCGGCTCGAAGGGAAGAAAAGAATGTGCGCGCCAAGAACGCCGGCAATCGCGCCGCTCGCGCCAATTGCCGGAATCCGCGAGCCCCAACTGAATGCCGCCTGCGCGATTCCCGATCCAATTCCGCAAATCAGGTAAAAGCCGAGATAGGAAAAGTGGCCGAGGCGATCCTCGACGTTGCCGCCGAAAATCCACAGGAACCACATGTTGCCGATAATATGCAGCCAGCCGCCATGCAAAAACATCGAGGTGAAAAGCGGTATCACCGCATCAATGATGGTGAGGCCATGCTGCCCCGCAAGCGCAAACTGCAACTGCCGCGGCACGACGCCGTAGTGCAGGATGAAAAGATCCGCCGTGTGCTGGTCGAGAGAAAGCTGGAAGAAGAACACCAGAAAATTTACGATGATGAGCGCCACCGTCACGCCGGGAAACGAATTGAGCGGATTGAGATTCTTCAGCGGAATCATGAAGCCTTCGCTTTAACTGCCACTTCAACTCGCACTTTAACTCGACGCCGCAGCCTTCTCCAAATCCTCCGCGCGATAACGCGATTCGTGCCGCTTGCCCGTGCGGATGAGCCTCTCGATTTCGTCAAGCGTAGCAATCGCGCCGCGCGCGCCAATCCCAGTGCACGCGAGTCCCGCCGCAGCGCAACTGAATTCCAAATTCTGCTCGACGCTCATCCCCTTCACAATTCCGTACACGAACGCGCCATGAAAAATATCTCCCGCGCCGGTCGTATCAATCGCGTTCACCTGGAAAGCAGGGGAATACAAGAATCGCTTTCCATCCCAGCCGATCACTCCGTCGCGGCCAAGATTCGCAGCCATCAAGGAACACTTGAACTGTGCTTGAATTTGACGCAATGCCTTCAACACGTCAGCCTCGTTTGTCAGTCGCGCAGGGAAAGCGCTTGAAGTTATGAGGAAATCGACATTCTCAAGTAACGCTTGAACTCCAGGATAAAGATTGTCGAAATCGCCGATCACAGGAATTTTTGATTCGCGCGCCCAACGCGCCGCAAGCGCCGCCGCCGCAGTGTCGTGCCCGTCCACGAGCAGCGCCGAAGCGGAATCGATCCACTCGCGCTTTAATTCTTCCGGTCTTAATTCGACTCGCTGGTTGCGACCCCAGAGCACAGTTCGTTCGCCCGAACGCGTGTCCACCAAAATGAAAGATGCGGGGCTTGCGCAATTCGGTTCGCGAATCAGATGGCTCTCGAGGTGTTCGGCGTCGAGTTGCTGCTGCTGGAAATCAGCGGCCCAATCATCGCCAACTTTCCCGACGTACCGCGCGCGCAGGCCCCAGCGTTGGCACGCCACCATTGCAGATGCGACCTGCCCGCCCGCGCGCACGTCGGAGGAGAGAAGCCTTACTTTAGAATCGAAGGCTGGAAAATTCGGCAATCGGATAATCGTATCCGTAGCGTTCAGACCGACACCGACCACATCCACGCGCGCGATCTCTGAATTCATGACGAAGTTCATTGGGTACTCGTCGAACCATTCGAGGCCGCCGCGGCGAAATCGCGAGAACGATTTCGCTACGGGTGGCAAATGGAAATCTTGCGGAGACACTCTATCCGGTTTGCCGCCGCGATGAAAGCGCGACGACTACAGCTGAGCTGATATTTTCGAGTTCGGTGACGGATATTCAATTGCGCCGCTCGCGCGGCTGTGATAAAAATTTCGTTCTGCAGTTGACGGCTCGTCCGGCCTGTACGTTCGTGGATGCAACTTGGGCGCGGAAATTGCGAGCGCCGCGAACGAGCCGTAGGTCGGCGGGCCGACACGCCGATGCCACTCCACGAATCCGAGGCCATCATTCTTCAAAGCTATCCACTCGGCGAAGCCGACCGGCTCGTCAGCTTTCTGAGCCGCAGTGCCGGACGCATGCGCGGCGTGGCGAAAGCCGCGAAACGCACGAAGAGCAAATTTGGCTCGACGCTCGAGCGGCTGAGTTACATTCGCATTTGGTATTTCGAGCGTGAGCGGCGCGATCTCGTGACTATCACGCAGACCGAGCTTATTGAATCTTTTCTTGAACTTTTCAGCGATTACGAGTCCGGCGCAGCACTCGCGCTCTTCAGCGAAATATCTGAAGTTGTACTTCCAGAAAAAGAGGCACTCGACGCGCCGTTTCGTTTGCTTTTGCTTTGCGCTCGCGCGATTAAGGCTACGCACAAATCGGAAGTGCCACTTGCATATTTTTGTTTGTGGTCGTTGAAGCTTGCAGGCTGGATGCCGCCCCTTGATAGTTGTGTGATCTGCGGGCGCGCGCTCGGAGAAGAGCAAGCGTTCGTTGCGCCGGGACTTCACGGACTGTCATGCTCGCGTTGCCGTCCGATTGGATCGCACGTGCTACCTCGAGAAACGATTGCACTGATGAAACGAATGACGACGCAGAACCTTGAACAATTGGTTGAAGTGAACGCGCCGCCGATTGCGGTGCGTGAAATCACTTCGATTGCGCTTGATTGGATAGAATGGCAAGCGGAGAAGAGACTGACTTCGCGGAAAATGTGGGAGCAGAAAATTTGAGTGCACGAGCTGCCAAGACGAAACCGAAAGTACCGGCGACGGCAAAGCCGCACGGGCTCACGTTTCAGGATTTGCTTTTTACATTGGAGCGCTACTGGACGGAGAAGGGTTGCGTGCTGCAGCAGCCGTACGATGTCGAGGTTGGCGCTGGCACAATGCATCCGGAAACTTTCCTGAGCGTCCTCGGTCCTGAGCATTATCGCGTCGTTTATGCGCAGCCGAGCCGGCGTCCTGCGGATGGACGCTATGGTGAAAATCCCAACCGACTTTACAAACATACTCAGCTTCAAGTGATACTTAAGCCGACGCCGACGGACATTCAGGATCTGTATCTCGCGAGCCTGCGCGCGATCGGAATCAATCTCAAGGAGCACGACGTTCGATTCGAAGAGGACAACTGGGAATCGCCGACGCTTGGCGCGTGGGGAATCGGCTGGCAAGTGCTTCTCGATGGGCTCGAGATCACGCAGTTCACTTACTTTCAGCAATGCGGCGGAATCGATCTTGATCCGGTTTCCGTGGAACTGACTTACGGGCTCGATCGCATCGCTGCGTATTTGCAGGGCGTGGACAATGTCTTCGATGTGCGATGGTCGAAGGACATGACGTATCGCCAAGTGCGATTTGCGGAGGAGCAGCAATTCTCTGGCTATAACTTCGAGTGGGCCGATCCCGCGGGAACGCGGAAGATGTTCGATCTCGCGGAAGCGGAAGCGCAAAGGCTGCTGAAAGCGTACGCGGGTCTGCGCGGCGAAGACAAGAAACGGTTTTCAATTCTCGGTGCGTATGACATGTGCTTGAAGTGTTCGCATCTTTTCAATGTTCTCGATGCGCGCGGCGTGATCTCGACTACGGAGCGCGCCGCGATTATCGGGCGCGTGCGCCAGATTGCGTGCAAAGTTGCGACGGCTTGGCTCGAGCAACAATCTCCGGCAACACTTGAGCATGCTGGAGCCGAAGCATGACGGCGCGGGGAGAGTTGCTTTTCGAAATTGGATGCGAAGAAATTCCTGCGGGAATGATTGCGAAGGCCGCGAACGAGCTTAAACAAATACTTGAGACGCATTTGGTTTCAAACCGACTAGCGAGCGCAGGAAGCGTGGAAACATTTGGCGCGCCGCGGCGATTAGTTGCGATTGCGCGCGAAGTAGCTTTGAAGCAAGACGACATCGTGCAGGAAATTCTCGGTCCGCCGAAATCGGTGGCGTACGACAGTGTCGGCGCGCCGACCCGCGCCGCGCTAAGTTTTGCGGACAAGCAGAGAATCGCGCTTGAGGAAATTGAAATTGTGGTAACGCCGAAGGGCGAGTATCTGGCGATAAAAAAAGTGATCGTCGGGCGCTTGGCGAAAGATGTTCTCGGGGAAATTTTACCTCAAGCGATACGCGAACTTTCTTTTCCGCGCTCGATGTACTGGACGAGCGCAAGCGACCTGAGATTTATCCGTCCGATTCGCTGGATTGTTGCGGAGCTCGATGGAAAAGTCGTGCCGTTCACGATTGCCGGAGTTAAAGCGGGAACCTCAACTTCGGGTCATAGGTTTCTCGGCAAGTCGAAAATCCCTGTGAGCACGCCGGCGGATTACGTCAGTAAACTGCGCAGGAATTTTGTTATCGTGCATCCGGAAGAGCGCCGCAAAAAGATTGAGAAAGAAGTTCAAGCGTTACTTGCGAAGAGGAATTTGCGTGCGCATTCCGATCCGGGCCTCGCCAATCTCGTGGTCTACTTGAATGAATATCCGTCCGCGATCATAGGCGGTTTCGATCCCGCGTATCTCGACCTGCCGAAAGAAATTTTGATTACGGTGATGCGCGGACACCAAAAATATTTTGCAGTCGAGAACAAACACGGCGGGCTTGAGCCGCACTTCATCGCCATCATTAATCTGGATCGCGACCGGCAAGGACTCGTTCGCGGCGGGCATGAGCGCGTTCTACGGGCGCGGTTTGCGGACGCGCGATTTTTCTGGGACAGCGATATGAAGAAGCCGCTCGCTGAGTATTTGCCGCGGCTGAAGCATGTGACGTACGAGTCGAGATTAGGCAGCTACCACGATAAAGTTGAGCGCGTGCGCACGCTGGCGCGCTGGCTGGCGAACACCTGGAGCCAGGGCGGTGTTCTTGAAGCGCACGCTGATGACGCGGATCGAGCGGCGGAGCTTGCCAAATGCGATCTCGTAACGGACATGGTCCGCGAATTTCCGGAATTGCAGGGAGTCGTTGGCGGGCTTTACGCGCGCGCGCAGGGTGAGGCGGCGGACGTGGCCTGGGCCGTGTACGACCACTATCGCCCCGTCGGGCTTGACGATCCGATTCCTCGGAATCTTGCGGGCTGCGCTGTAGCGCTCGCAGATAAACTCGATTCGCTGGTCGGATGTTTCGCCATCGGTGCGATCCCGTCTGGTTCAAGCGATCCTTTTGCGCTCAGGCGCGCGGCCCTTGGCATCGTTAAGATTTTGCTCGAGCGCAAATTGCCGCTCTCGCTCTCGTCGGCGATTTCAACCGCAGCGAACGCGTTTCGGAATTCGACGCACAAAGTTGAAGTGACACCTGCGGCTGAGGCCGAAGTTCTCGCGTTCATGCAAGAGCGAGCGCGGTACGTGCTTCGAGAGAAACATGGATTCGCGTACGACGAAGTGAATGCGGCTCTCGCAGCAGGCGGCGACGACTTGGTTGACGCGACGGCTCGAGTGGAGGCTCTCAAGACGATTCGAGGAACGCGAAACTTCACGCCGCTCGCTGCGGCATTCAAGCGGATTCGCAAGATCTTGGAAAAGGCGCAACCATTACTTGCAAAATCGGGCTTGCGAATCTCCGCGGTGCGGCCGGAACTCCTTCGCGAGAAATCTGAACGAGAACTTTACGAAGTTTCGCAAGCGATCGGCGAGAAGGCGCGCGCGTTCAAGAATGAAGCGAGGTATCGAGAAGCGCTTGAAGTCATCGCCGGGCTCAGGCCAGCGGTCGATCGTTTCTTTGACGACGTTCTAGTAATGGCTGAGGAAGAAGATTTGCGCGTGAACCGGCTGTCGTTGCTCTCGACGTTGTTAAAGGAATTTTCGACGATTGCGGATTTCTCTGAAATCGTTTCTGAAGACGCAGCTTGTTGAAGGACGTCGGCGAGATTCAAGAATTTATTGAAGTGAGCCGACGATGATTTTAGTCGCCCAGCCGACAATTTGAGTTTTACTCGAAGCGCGAAATTGATGTGAAAAAATTCGGAGGTGGTGCTTGAAATTCGTTTATTTTTTTGGCGCGGGCAAAGCGGAAGGCGATGGAGAGATGCGCGACCTTCTGGGAGGCAAAGGCGCGGGTCTGGCGGAAATGACGCGGATCGGATTGCCTGTTCCCGCGGGCTTCACGATTACGACAGAGGCGTGCGACTACTTCTACAAGCATGACCGGAAGTATCCGTCGAGTCTTCGCGCGGAAGTGGCGACTCATTTGAAGCGCCTGGAGAAGGCCGTCGGGAAGAAATTGGGCGATGCGAGCGATCCGCTGCTCGTGAGCGTGCGCTCCGGCTCCACGCGCTCCATGCCAGGCATGATGGAGACGATTCTAAACCTGGGGTTGAACTCGAAGTCGGTAGAAGCCCTCGCGAAACGCACGTCGAATGATCGATTCGCGTATGACGCGTACCGGCGCTTCGTTCAGATGTATTCGTCGGTCGTCATCGGCCTGCCTAAAGACGATCTTGAAGAAAAGCTGCGAGCGATGAAGGTGCGGTTCAAGGTGCAGGACGATACACAAGTGCCGGCCGACGGCTGGCGTGAACTTGTAGGTGAATATAAGAAATACTTCAAAGACAAAACGTCCAAAGATTTTCCAGAAGATCCCGAAGAGCAGCTTTGGGGCGCGATTGGCGCTGTGTTCGGCTCGTGGATGGCGCAGAAGGCGGTGACTTACCGCCGCGTGGAGAAGATTGCGGGATTGGTGGGAACGGCCGTCAACGTGGTGCAGATGGTGTTCGGAAATAGCGGTGAAAATTCCGGCACTGGCGTTTGCTTCACGCGCGATCCTTCGACCGGCGGGAAGATTTTCTACGGCGATTTCCTGATAAACGCGCAGGGGGAAGATGTTGTTGCCGGAATTCGCACGCCGATGCACTTGGCTGAGATGGCGAAGCGGATGCCGAAGGTCTACGGCCAGCTTGAAAAGGTTCGAGTAAAACTTGAGAAGCACTATCGTGACATGCAGGACCTCGAGTTCACGGTCGAGGACGGCAAGCTTTACATGCTACAGACGCGGACCGGCAAGCGATCGCCCGCGGCGACATTCAAGATTGCCGTGGACCTTACTAGCGAAGGCGTGATCTCGAAGGAAGAAGCTCTTCTGCGTATCAAACCCGAAGACGTCGAGCGCCTCTTCTACCCTGTGATCGATTCATCGATTCCGAAGTCGGATCTGGCGAAGCGCAAAATTGGAAGTGGCATTAATGCGGTGCCTGGCGCGGCTGTGGGGAAGGCTGTGTTCACCGCACACGAGGCCGAGGATTGGGCGGCGCGCGGCGAGCGCGTGATTCTCGTGCGCCGGGAGACGAGTCCGGAAGATGTGGGCGGCATGTATGTGGCGCAGGGAATTCTGACCGCGACGGGAGGCAAGACGAGCCACGCTGCGGTGGTGGCGCGAGGTTGGGGGAAGTGTTGCGTGGTGGGTGCAGAGGCGCTTGATATTGATGCTGCGGCAAAGCAGATTCGCGTGGATGGACGAGTTGTGAAAGAGGGCGAGTGGTTGACGCTCGATGGAAACGAAGGGGCGGTTTACACCGGCGAGACGCGGCTGGCGCGGCCGAGTCCGCCGGAGAGTTACGCGACGCTGATGAAATGGGCTGATCAAATCCGCCGGCTGAAAGTCCGGACGAACGCGGACACGCCCCAGGACGCGCGAAAGGCGCGTGAAATGGGCGCTCAAGGGATCGGCCTGTGCCGCACTGAGCATATGTTCTTTAAGGATTTCGAGCATCCCGAGCGCAGCGCCGACCGGCAGCTTGCGATTCAGGAAATGATCATCGCCGATTCACGGGAGGCTCGCGCGCGAGCTCTAGCGAAGCTGCTTCCATTCCAGAGGCGTGATTTTATCGGCATCTTCGAAGCTATGGACGGATTTCCGGTGACGATTCGTTTGCTCGACCCGCCGCTGCACGAGTTTGTGCCGCACGAGCGCGGCAAGCAAGAAGAGCTGGCGAAGAAAATCGGTGTGGATCCCGACGTGGTTACGCGCCGCGTGGAGCAATTGCATGAGGCGAATCCGATGCTCGGGCACCGCGGGTGCCGGCTGAGCATCACGTATCCCGAGATTCTCGAGATGCAGGTACGCGCGATCATTGAAGCGGCGATTGATTGCCAGAATCGCGGCGTTAAAGTGCTACCTGAGATCATGCATCCGCTGGTTCTCGATAAGAAGGAGCTCGCGATTCTCCATACGGCAACGCGGCGAGTGGCGGACGAACTTATTTCTGCGTCTAAAGTGAAACTTGATTATTTGGTCGGAACGATGATCGAGTTGCCGCGCGCGGCTCTGCTCGCGGACCAGATTGCTGAGATTGCTGAATTCTTTTCGTTCGGTACGAATGATTTAACACAGACGGTGATGGGGCTTTCGCGGGATGATGCCGGGCGATTCCTACCGGATTACGTTGACGAGAAGAAGGCGGCAATTTTTTCGGCTGACCCATTTCAGACTTTGGATCAGGCCGGCGTCGGTTTATTGATGCGTTGGGGAATCGAGCGCGGACGCTCGACGAAGCCGAAATTGAAGATTGGGATTTGCGGGGAGCACGGAGGGGATGCGGATAGCGTCAAGTTCTGCCACTCGATAGGGATGGATTACGTCAGCGCGTCGCCATTTCGAGTTCCGATCGCGCGATTGGCTGCAGCTCAAGTAGTACTTGAAGAAAAATTGACCAAGAAGAAGCGGTAGTAGCAAGCCGAATCGCGGGACGCGACGAGTGCCCGTTGCGGCGAGAGCGATAGATGCTCGTCGCAGCGAAAGCGAAGATGCCGAGCGTGAAGCCCGGCGCTACAAGTGCCCGTGGCAGCGAAAGCGGTTGCCGCGTCCAGTCTGGCGAGTTACGTTGGCATTCTGAGGAAGAAGTACATTCCGAGGAAGAAGAAAATTGCATCCGGCGCCCAGCCGGAGAGTAGCGGCGGCAATTGGCCGATTGCGCCCATCGCTTCGAATAATGCCGCTGTGGCCCAATAGACAATTCCGATTCCGACGGCGACGGCCAATCCGCCGACGGCGCCGCGCGTTCCCACGAGAAATGCAAAGGGCGCGCTCAAGAACATGATGATCGCGGCGATCAACGGAAACGCGAATTTTTTGTGCCATTGCACGGCGAGGCGTGATGTGTCGAACCCTGCCTGCCTCAAGCCGCGAATATATTCCGCTAATTGGCGCCAGTTCATTTGATAGGACTGGCGAACTTCGCGCTTGAAATAGCTGGGCGTCTCCGAAAATTCACCGAGCGAAAGGACTTTGAAAGGCGAATACGCGATTATGCGGCCGCCCTGAAAATCGCGGACCCAACCTTCTTCGAGAATCCACGCATTTAGAGTCGGTTCCCACTTCGCGCGCTCGGCAAATACGCGGCGGCGCATGCGGAAAGTCGTCTCATCGATTTCAAAAATGCTGAGGCCGCCGAAAACATTTTGATCGGAATCGAAGAAATCGTAGTTCAGTACTTTTCCTTTTTCGCCGAAGATCCACTGATGCGTCGGATGCAAGTAGGTTTGCGCGGGGCGGCCTTTGATCTGATTGCGCAGCGCGTCCTGGCGCTGATTGGCGTAGGGGAGGAAAGTATCGTCAAGGAGAAACATTCCGGCGGCGAGGAGAGTGCCTGCGAGGACGAGCGGAAGGCAGAGGCGGTAGAGGCTCACGCCACTCGCTTTGAAGGCAGTGACCTCGTTGTTTTTTGCGAGCATGCCGAGCGTGACGAGCGTGCCGACGAGCGCCGCGAGCGGAACGAGCTGGTAGACCATCAGCGGCACGAGGTAGCGGAAGTAACTGGCGACCACGCGCCAGGAAATATGATTGCGGGAAATATCGCCGAGCAGATCGAATAGAGTGAAGGCGTCGAAGATCACAACGAAACCGGCGAGCATGAGGACGAAGTAGTAGAAGAACGTCTTCAGAATGTAGACGTCGATGAGCAGCGGGAACGCGGTTTGCACTCCGCCGGTTACGACGCCTCTTCGCCCCATCGTGCCATTTGCAGCGATGGCGATGGTGCTGTTCGTGATGGGCACGACCTTTGCCGATACGGGTTGAGCGCGCATGCCGAGAAGTTTGTCCCATGCGTGCGAGATCCAGCTTTCGCCGCGAATGTGCTCGATGCCGCGCAAGAGAAATATCGCCAGCACGGTGGCGACGGCGTTGGCAGTCCACACGCCTACGATCGGCGAGACGGCGCCCAATTGCGCGTAATGCACGCCCGCGACGAAGATAAAGTAGTAGCCGGAGATGAGGACAAGAGTCAGCACGAATCCCGCAGCTCTGCCGCCGCGCCGCGGACGCACTCCTACGGGCACGCCGAGCAGCGCGAAGACCAGGCACGCCGCGGGAAACGCGAGGCGCCGCTGAAATTCCGTTCGAGCTGTAAGTTCATCGGGACCGGTGACGGTGAGGAGCGCGAGAGTGTGCTGTTCGGCGTCGGAGAGCGTTGAGGATTTGTGCGCGCCGGGCGTGGTCATTTCCACGGGCAAATCGCTCGAGCCGAATGACGTGACGTTGTAGTTCGAAGGCGTGTGCGGATCGAATTCGTGAGTGGTCCCGGGGCCGAGATGCAGCTCAAACTTTCCGTGCTCGGGGCTGGCGATTACAATGGCGTCCTCCGCCAGAGTTAAATGCGAGCCGGCCGCTACATCTGATTCCGCCAGGAAAACGCCGTGCCAGCGTGCGG